>Ga0207797_1001475_pt1 | contig 16970 bp, 14 predicted proteins | sample PRCRCaboRojoPR_6_FD_187275 | JGI IMG/M metagenome (GOLD analysis project Ga0207797, IMG submission 187275) | Marine sediment microbial community from Cabo Rojo, Puerto Rico - PR CR 10% Liquid 1 (SPAdes) | ecosystem: Environmental > Aquatic > Marine > Coastal > Sediment | place: Cabo Rojo, Puerto...
CCATCTGGTCAATCATGCAACATTCAAAGGACTCTTATTTCTCAATGCCGGGGCCATTGAACACGAAACAGGCACCAGGAACATAAAGATGATGGGTGGATTGGCAAAACAAATGCCCATTACATCAACCACTTCGCTGGGAGCCTCTATGTCAATTTCTGGTATCCCCCCCTTTAACGGATTTTTCAGCAAACTGGTCATTATAATCGCCGCCATAAAAGGTGGATTTTATCTGCTTGCAGCCCTGGCTATCGTAGTAGCATTCATTACTCTGTCATATTTCCTAAGGTTTCAGCGTCATACCTTTTTCAGCAAACCAAAATTCAGCAGAAAAATCAAAGAAGTACCATTTACCATGTGCTTTTCCATGATTGTTCTGCTAGTGCTATGTGTTGGGCTCAGCTTACTGATATTTCCCGGGATCAGGGAGATAATTCTCTCCCCGGCAGTAGATGTACTTATGGAAACAACTAATTATTCATCGGCAATAATCGGAATGTAATATGAAGAAATATTTGGCATTATTTATAATCACACTGATCTTCTGGCTTCTGGTCACATTTAGCCTGTCCCTGTACAACATCATTGTTGGAGTTGTTGCAGCACTAATCACGAGTTACCTTTTTGGAAGATATTTTGTAACCGATGTGCGCAAATTTTTACAACCAAAAAGATATGCATGGCTGATTCTCTACATTTTTATTTTCCTCTGGGAGTGCATCAAGGCCAATTTTGATGTAGCCTACCGGGTGCTTCACCCTGCAATGCCCATAAAACCAGGTATAGTAAGGGTGCCAATAGAAATTAAAACCGATATTGCCAAAACCATGCTGGCCAATTCCATTACCATGACACCTGGCACCATTGCTGTGGACGTTAAAGACGACATCATGTATGTTCACTGGATATACGTAAGCTCGGAAGATCCTGAAGTTTACACAAGAAAGGTCTCCGGGAGATTTGAAAATTATATAAAAAAAATATTTGAATGATGGATTTACTGCACGTCTTATTGTACATACAAATCGGCCTGAGCGTATTTTGTCTATACAGAATCATCAGGGGACCGTCAATCGCAGACAGAATGGTCGGTATCGACATATTTGGAATCCTGGTTGTCGGGATATGTGCCATACTGGCCGTTGTTACCGACCGCACGTTCCTGATCGATATTGGCATCGCCTGGGTGATTTTGAGCTTTATCGGGACACTTACCCTGGCAAAATACATTAGTGGCAAAAAATTAAATGAATGATATGGCAAGCACAATTCTTATAGCAATCGGCGTTTTATTTAACCTTTTCGGATGTATCGGCTTAATCCGGCTTCCGGATGTTTACAACAGGCTACAATCGGCAACGAAAACCGTAACACTGGGGACATGGAGCATTCTAATCGGGGTGCTGGTAAAATACGGTTTTGTGGAAATAGGGGTCAAAGCATTGATAACAATCCCCATCCTGTTTTTCGTTTCTACCGTTGCTGCCCATGCACTGGTCAGAGGATCCTATATCTTCGGAATTCCACTCGGCAAGAGAAGTGTTAAGGATGATTATAAAGAAGAAAATCAATGAGGATAAAATACAGGAATGGTAAAGATGGGATCGGAAACATAGTCAACACATGCATATGAGGCATTGTCATCCGTCAAAAGCCGGACAAGTTTTGTTGTCATTCATGGTCATTCGATTGTCATTAAGTTGTATATCCATAAATATTGACCATATATAATAACAATCAAGAATTCATAAAATATAATAAAGGATAAGAAGAATTTATGACAGGTTGAAATATAAGACAAATTCGGTCTAATTCGATCCAACAATTTAACAATGTATCAATTTGACAATTTACCAATGTAACTTTTTAAAGGAAGACCTAACATTTGTCAGAATAACAAAAGTAGAACCAACAATTAAGAGATATGAGATATCCAAAAATAAGAGAACTTGGTGAAGCCATTGTTTCCCTTGTCTCTCCGGCATATACGACCAAATTCCCTAAAAAGGAACACGTGCCTTTTGAAAATTTCAGAGGCAAACCGGTGGTGGATGATAAAAACTGCGTAGGATGTGAAACCTGTGCGAATGTATGCCCTCCAATGGCCATCACCTTTGAAGATGACCAGGAAAAGGGTGTGCGGATCATCAAAAGGGATTACGGAAAATGCATATTTTGCGGACAATGCGAAGAACACTGCATCACCCAGAAAGGAGTGAAACTTTCGGATAAGATATTCGATATGGCTTCATTCGACAGAAATGATAATGTGGAATACCAGGAAAAGGAACTTCTGATCTGTAAAAATTGCGGTGCAGTAATCACCACCAAAGAGCATTACATGTTTATGCACAAAAAACTGGGACCAAAAGCCTATTCCAACATCATGAACCTGAATATGCTCAATGAAAAATTACGCCTGGCCTCTGAAGAGAATACCGATGTTGAACTGAGCGAAGATTTAAGAAGAAGAGACATGTTCAATGTGCTTTGTCCAAATTGTCTGAGAAATTTACAATTAAGAATTCACGGGAAATAAACCAATATGCGATCCCCTGGCCTGAAAAAAGATAACTTTTATCGAATAAAAGAGAAAAAGATCCTTTTCGTCGGTATAGGCAATGTGCTGAAAAGTGATGACGGGGTTGGGGTTTACATCAGCAAGCATATCCATATACACAATAATATCTCGGTACTCACGGTTGAGGCAAGCATTGAAAATTATATAGGAAAAATCAACAGTCTGGATGTCGACATCCTGGTACTTTTAGACTGTATGGATTTTCAAAAGCCTCCGGGATACTGGGAGCTTATTCCTGTCTCCCGATTAAAAGGACATACTACCAACACCCACAACATTTCCCTTGCTAAGGTTTCTGAATTATTTAATGCACCGGCCTATATTTTGGGTGTGCAGCCAAAGCATCTACAATTCGGAGAAAATTTAAGCCGTGAAGTGAAAACAGCAGCTCATGATATAATCAGTCAAATCAATCAACTGGCTTAACAGATATTGAAATTCTAAAAAGAAGTCCGTATATTGTCTTTAAAAAACCGGAGGTTATTATGTCCTACGATTATTATTGCCCAATGTGTAAGGGCCAGCTTCGGGTTGAAAACAACCTGGTATTTACGGCCAAATCAAAGGAAACCAACCACAAAGGATTGATCTTTTTAAGTCCGGAACTTGGAAATTACAGCACCAGCAAACACCCCACCTTCGATCTCCAGGAGGGCGAGGAGTGTGTTTTTTACTGTCCCATTTGTCATGCCACGCTAAACAAGAAAGAGACAAACAACCTGGTGAAGATCTTTATGAAAGACGAGAAGGAGCATGAGTATGAAATTTTCTTCTCAGGGATAGCAGGTGAAAAATGCACCTACAAACTGCGGGATAAAAAGATGGAAGGCATGGGCCCGGATGCAGAACGATACAAAAAGTATTTCGATGTTCCGGAAGAGGATCAAAAGTATTTGTAAAACATCAAAACACGTAACACCTTACCAGGAATGATTAAAAGAGCAACTTCTAATCATTCCTGAAGGGCAGTTTCCTATGATGGGCTTCTTAGAAAAAAGAAAGGATAGCCTATAAGCTATGGCTATCCTTTCTTTTTTCTTGTGTTATTTTGCCAGTATTAATAACGATTCCTTTGTTTGTAATGTGTATGAAGAAGTTCATGGGATTTATGGCCCAGTGGTTCACCCAGAAATTCCTTATAAATGGCTTGAATTTCGGGATTTTCGTGCGACTTCCTGATGGTCATATTAGAATCTTCTTCATAAATGGCATCGGCACGCTTCTGCCGAATCTCAGGCGTGGTTGGGATCGGCTGACCGCCGCCACCAAGACACCCACCCGGGCATGCCATTATCTCAATAAAATGCCAGTCGGCTTTGCCTTCTTTTACCTTCTGCATTACCTGTTCAGCATTGGTGAGGCCGTGGGCAACAACGGTTTTCAGTTCAGCTCCCTCCAGGAATTTCCAGTCATCCTTAGCACCTTCAATTACAATGGAGGCTTCACGTACTCCTTCCATACCACGGACCGGAGTGATATTCAGGTTATCAAAAGGAACTTCCTTGCCGGTAACGATCTCATAGGCCGTACGCAATGCAGCTTCCATCACGCCGCCGGTAGCCCCGAAAATAACTCCCGCACCGGTGGATTCACCCATGATGCTGTCGTATTTTGACTCAGGAAGATCAAGGAAATTAACCCCAGCCTGACGGATCATCATAGCGACTTCACGTGTGGTCAGTACATAATCAACATCTTTATGTCCACTGTCCCTCATTTCCGGACGGTCAGCCTCGAATTTCTTTGCCGTACAAGGCATTACAGAAACAGAAACAACATTATCCGGGTCCAGGTTCTTTTTCTGGGCATAGTATGTCTTGGCCAATGCACCAAACATCTGTTGTGGTGACTTACAGGTAGACACATTGTCCAGGTACTCCGGATAGGTATGTTCGATGAACTTGATCCATCCGGGGGAACAGGAGGTGGTCATCGGGAGCTTCACCTCGGGATCTTTCTCTACCAGGGCTTTTTTAAGCCTGGTGAGCAATTCGGTACCCTCTTCCATGATGGTCAGGTCGGCAGACCAGTCGGTATCGAGTACCGAGTCAAAACCGATGCGTTTAAGTGCTGAGACCATACGTCCTGTTACACGGGTACCAACATCAAATCCAAGTTCCTCACCAAGAGCCACACGAACGGCGGGTGCGGTCTGTACAACCACATGCTTGTTCTCATCGTAAATGGCTTCGTAGACCTGGTCGATATAGTTGCGTTCAACCAGTGCCCCGGTTGGGCAACGGTTCACACACTGACCGCAATTGGTACATACCACATCGATCATCGGATTTTCAAAGAATGTGGAAATCTTCATTTCACTGCCTCTATAAGCAACACCCAGTGCACTTACGTGCTGTAACTCGGTACATGTACGTACACATCGCTGGCAACGCACACATTTACCATCATCTTTGATGATCGATGGTGAGTATTGATCGATGGTGAAATTTTTATCGGGCACCAGATCGGCAAAAAGATATTCGCCGCTGATGATGGTATCACTGGCCAGGGACTGTAACTCACAATTGCCGTTTTTGTAACACTTGGTACAATCTTCCCTGTGTTCGGAAAGCAAGAGATCTACAATATATCTTCGTGCACGCCTCACCTTGAGCGTGTTGGTAGAGATTTCCATTCCTTCTTCAGCAGGTGTGGCGCAGGAGGGGATCAGGTTGTCAGCTCCTTCCCTATCTACCATACAAACCCGGCAGTTACCTGCCACACAAAGGTCTTCGTGATAGCAAAGGGTAGGAATATGTATACCCAGTTTCCTTGCTGCATCAAGTACAGTAAGTCCTTTATCAATACTTACGTCAATGCCATCTATTTTCAAATTTACCTTTTCAGCCATTATATCATGTTTTTATTGTATTCTACAAAAGTTTAGTAAATCATTTCCTCTTTAAAGTTATCCACAATGGATGAGAACGAATTGGCCACAGATTGGCCCAGCCCGCATTTTGCAGTCATCTTCATCACTTCGGTCAAACCAAGCAACGTCTTTAAATAGGTGGTGGGCTGTGTGCCTCTCTTAACCTCTTCAATCCCTTTCAGCAGCTGCTGGCAGCCAACCCTGCAGGGGGTACACTGGCCGCAGGATTCTTCACGGAAGAATTCCACATAGTTGCGGAGTACATTGTACATGGATCTTGAGCTGTTGAAAAGCATCATGGAGCCTCCGGTAGGTACACCTTCGAAACCAATGATGGTGTCGTTGAATTTTTTACGGGGAACACAAAAACCAGCGGCACCTCCTACCTGAACAGCCTTGGTATCGCCATCGCCAAATTCTTCAACAAATTCCGCGAGTGACATACCCAGCTCCAGTTCGTAGATACCGGGAATCGGGGTATCTCCGGAAACGGAAAATACTTTTGATCCTCTTGAGTCCGCTGTTCCTAATTCCTGAAACTTTTGAGAACCGATGTTACAAATCATCAAAGCATAAACCAGCGTCTCTACGTTGTTGATTACCGTGGGTTTACCCCTGAAGCCTTTCTGAGTTGGATAAGGCGGTTTGTTTCGTGGTTCACCCCTTTTGCCTTCCATGGATTCAAACAAGGCACTTTCTTCACCACAAATGTAAGCTCCGCTTCCCAGGAGTAATTTAATCCTGAAATCAAATCCAATCTCATCGAGTACCTTGTGGAATTCATCAATTTTATTTTGGATATCTTCCTTCAGGAATTCATATTCTCCCCTCAGGTACATATAACCCTGCCGGGCTCCAATGGTATAGGCACATACTGCCATACCGCCGAATACCTTAAACGGCACACGTAAGAGAATCTCACGGTCTTTAAAGGTTCCGGGCTCGCCTTCATCGGCATTACAGATAACGAATTTTTCATCGCTTTTTTCCTGTCCGGTAAATTTCCACTTCAAGCCTGTGGGAAAACCGGCACCTCCGCGGCCACGTAACCCGGAATCAAGTATATCCTGGATAATATCTTCTTTCGGTTTGTTAAGGGCTTGCTCAAGTACATCTCTGTAAGTGCAATCTTCTGTAAAAATTAAGTCAACCCTTTTAAGTCTTTTTGTTGTATCTTGCATAACGGATATTTTTAAATTGTTTGTTATTAAATTTCTTGCTTCATATACTCCTCAACGATTTCACTCACTTTATCCGGAGTAAGCTCGGTATATGCTTTTTCATTGACAAGCATAGCAGGGCCCTTATGACACCAGCCGAGGCAATTGGTCTCAAGCAAGGTAAAACGGTTGTCCTTGGTGGTTTCTCCTTCGTTAATTTTTAACAGCTCCTTGAGCGTGTCCATAATCTCTTTCTTACCCTTCATATCACATGTAATGGTCCGGCAAAGTCGAATCACGTATTTCCCCCTGGGCTGAGTATCCAAAAAGGAATAAAAAGTTGCCGTACCATAAACCAACGCTGCTGACATATCCAGTTCCCTGGCCACTTCAGCCATAGCCATCTCTGATACATGTCGCTCCTCTTTAACTATTCCCTGCAAGATGGGAAGCAAGCTTTCACGGCTTCTCCCATGTTGGTCTGCTAAATCTCTGACTAGTTCTTTAATTTCAGGCATATCCACAATTTTTGATTATTAATACTGTTATTTTGTTAACACTGTTACTTATATAACGAAATAATTTTGTTAATTTGCATTCTCATTGTCACTAAAAATAGAATGGTTCTTAAAGTATGGAAATGATAAAAATCATGTTTGATGAAAGGAACTGCCTATATTAAAAGGCATTTGAATGCCCAACATGGTTTGATTATAAGGATTTACACAAACCACAAGAGCGTTATTTAAAATCGCTCTAAAAAACAACCGGAACGATCATCTGGGGTAAATTCCGGGCAGGAAAGAAAAGAACAAGGGGTGTAATACAAATGAACAAATGCTTTGCGCTCTTGTATACACCCCCCTTTTTTATGACATGAATAATTTCTTTATTATTCCATTACAACTACTGCCGCAGGCTCCAACGTTCTGAATGTAAATGATTCCGTGAAATATAACTGAACATCCCGCTCGTTATGCGATTCATATCCTATAGAAAGATCCTGGCCGAGGATCAACTGAAAGTCACCCCCTCTTGCTGAAACAAGAAATCCCTCATCTACATTGGGATTTAAAACGATCTCTCCCCCGATCAGGTCCACAACCTGACGATTCAGCGGGTAACCCCCACTATAAGTATGAAGGTTCTGCCATTTCTCCGTACCTAAAACCAGATTATAAGGACCTTCAACAAATGAAGCTTTCATCTTACTGATTGCAGCCACCAGGCCCTTAAGTATATCATTACTTTCCTGGGGAAATTTCATCTTTTCATGACCCGTGATTTCCTTAAGTCCTTGGATACATGCCTTTTCAAAACCCAGGTAAATGGCTTTCTCTTCAAATTCACCAATCTCCCTGGCAGCTTTCTCCATTGCTTCCAGGTCAACATCTTCTGCTCCCCTGACTGCATTGTCCAATTCCCAGATATTCAACTTAAATGACTTTCTGATTTCCGTCAAAGGCTGGAACCGGTTAATGCCGTAATTCACTGCATCCGGCTTTTGGTTTTCGTCAATATCAAGCCTGCCAAGACTTACACCTCCATATGCAATTCCTTTGGGACCTTCAACATCGGCAAATCTGCGTGCAGTAAGCACATTCTGAAAGACGACCTTCGCCTGTTCGTTGATTTCTTCCCACGCTTCCTGGGTAATAGGGGCCAAAGATTTTCTTAATATATCCATTTTTCCTCCTTCTATTTATTTAAGTTTACCGATTCCTAAATCTTTATTCTGGGATCCATCTTCTTGTTCATCATCCCCGTGATGATGCCCACCAATAGGGCCTTCACTGAAGAGGGTATTCCTAAGCTCCTCGTCCCAGCCAGGCATATTCCTTCTTAACCATTCAAGGGTCATACAGGCATGCTCTATCTCTTCATCACGATTGTGGGCCATAATATTCTTTAGGTCTTCATTCTTAGTCAAATCTACCCTTTGATGATACCAGTCAACCGCTTCTATTTCTTCTTTTAAACTGTTCAAAGCCCGATTGAAGTCCCGGGCTTGCTCACTCAATTCATTAGCAGGTTCATGATAATGTGACATTATTACTCCTTTCCTTTTTGTTTAAAAATGAATTTATAAAAATAATACATTTTTTGAGAATTCTCCAAACCAAAGACACTTTTGTGCAATGATACAGATCATTATCTTAAAACTGAGCCGTATTTAATCGTTTATAAATGCAGTACTTACAGGTTCATTCAGGTTAATGGTCTCAATGGTAAGATCATTTCTGTATTCCAAAATGAGCAGGGATATGTTTTCCAGGCCGCTTCCCCGGTATGGCCTGTAAAATTGATAATCGGAATGGCATAATGGAATATCATAATACGGAATGCATTTTTCGAAGTCTCTTCCAAACCGATAGATTGCATTGAGAAAATAATAGCTGATGTCGAATCCGTGAAAAGCGTATGGCCCGGGTTCTGCCCCAAACATGCCCCGGTAATCCGTGATTACGGATTTAATGGGTTCAGCCTGGTAATCTATATGGAACGATGTGAAAAGCGATAAATTGATGTTGTAAAAATATTCAAGTTCAATATTTACAAAATCCTGCCACCTGGAGTAACCAAAAACCCGCATGTTATAGCCCTGTTTGGCTAGTGTGTTCAGGTTGGTGACTACATCTGTAACGAAGGCTTCATCTTCGGATGGTACAACAACCACATTTTCCTCCCCTTTATTCATCGCCTGTTCGAGATAAAATATGCTGTCTTTAAAGGCCACCTCCTTAAACCGAACATCACCAAAAGTGGTATCCTGGGACATCTTATTGAAAAGCCTGTGCTTAAACTGCCTGATCTCCGGATAATAAAGGCTATCCCCGGAATGCACCATGATCATATTGCTGTTGCTGTAATTGGATATATAGGAGGTGAACTGTTCCAATTGTGCTTCTTTGGAAGGATAAATCTGAATCACATAGGGATTATCCGCGAGTATTTCATTCTCCCTGGCAAATGGGGAAATGATGTGTATCTGGTTATCCTTCGCAAAATCTGCCATGATAGAAAAACATTCCTGATATACCGGGCCGATTATCAGGTCGAGGTTTTCAAGATAGTGCTCCTCGAGAATCTGACTGACCTTGTCTGGATCATTCGCCGTATCAAACACCTGTAGCTTGACATTAATTCCCTGATTCGATAAGGAATCGAGTGCCACCAGCATCCCTTCATAAAATTTAAGGAAATTTTCAGATCGCGGATAAATATAATACGGATCCCGGGGAATCTTTTTTATAATTTTTTCACCCTCTTCATTGGTTTTAGAGCTGTCAATATAAAATTTTTCTGCATTCTCTTCGAGGAAAAAGGGCAAAAAGACTCCGACATTCACAACATTGTTTTTAAAGTAATCGGATGAATCACATTCGGGGGTGTACGGCCTTAGTGCCTGGTAATAGGAAGGTACGGTATCATAAGCCATCTGCTGTTCTTCGCGCGCCAGTAAATCCAGTTCCTGTTCCTTCTGTTTTCCTGTTTTGGGGATCCGGATGACCGATCCAAATTGAAGTTCCTCTTCCTGCAGTTTTTCGTTGGCCTGAATAATATCCCTGATTTCTACACCATATTTTTGGGATAGAGACCACAGGGTTTCTTTTTTCTGAACTTCGTGCCGGATATAATCTTCTTCTGAAATCGCCCTGGCCCGGGTCGTATCTTTCTCAGTCACCTGTACTGTTCCTTTAGGGATTCTGTATACCTGCCGGGCCTTTAGTTCTTCCTTATACAATACCGGATTATACTTCTTAATTGCCTCCTCTGTAACCCGGTATCTCCTTGATAACGAAAACAGCGTTTCTCCTCTCTTTGCTTTATGATAGATAAATTCCGTAGTATCTTTTGCCTCGGCTTTCTCCTCTTTTTCAGGATAAAAGGGTATTTTCAAGGCCTGACCGGGCCTTAATCCCATTAAAATATCGGGATTTTCTTCTGCCAACTCTTTGGTAGTGATATTGTAAGCTCTACTAATTGAATAAGGTGTTTGTCCTTTCTTTACAATATGAACATAATAAACTTTCCCATCAATAACGACCTTGTCTTCCGAACGCTCAACCTTCACCTTATCTTCCTGGGCCAGGCCTGAAAGAGATGCAAGAAAAAGCGTGACCAACAATGCATATAATCTAAATGCTTTCACCCCTTTTATCAAATTTTTATTGCTCTGCAAAAGTAATAAAGGTCAGTCCAAAATAAAAACATTCGCCCCTAAAAGAACAAAATCCCGCAAGCATTCTAACTACGGGAAATATTGATATATCAGATAAATATACAATCAGTTTTCTCTAAGGACATAATCGTCATACTCCAGTTCAAACCTGAGCTTATGCCTGGATTCTTCCTGGGCAAGCATTTGAAACAGTTCCCTCATTTCTTCATTTTCTGCTCTTTCCGAAAGATCCATATATAGTCTGAATGCTGCTTTCTCCTTGTTCATTGCCAATACCAGCGCATCCTGGTAATTCATATCCGGATGGGGCTTGACATTAACCATATAATTACTCATTTTCAAATCCTGGATCTTCTCTCTTGGAAGATCATAAGTGCCTTCCTCCTTAATCTTCAAAATTTTGGCTTTATGACTGATTTCTTCCTGTGCAAACTGATTAAAAACCTTGTGCATATCCTCATTCTGGGCATTTTCAGCAAGATCTTTATAAAAATCAATGGATTCCTGTTCTGAGTTCATTGCAAAATCCAGTATGTCGTTTATTGTTGTAAATTCTTTCATAGAAATTGGAGTTTGGATACGAAGATATAAAATATCAGTAAAACCATTATAAATTCAACTTTACACGGTAACCCTATTGAAACGCTTCTTCAAATCTGTCGTCAAAATATTTCACCATGGAATCGCATCCATGCCTGAATAATCGGAATTCCTCCCCCGGCTCACCGGTATACTCAAAAACATACTCAAGGGCTTGATTTGAGGGGAGCAGTGAAAGCGCTTCCTTTCTGACCTCTTCGGCTGAATTAAAACCATTCTGATCGAAGGATTCCAGGAGATCCAGCAATTGCCGGTAATTTTCCCTTTCTACTTTTGATTCCAACTGCTTGTTAAATTGCTGGATGTACCTTTGGGTATTGGTGAAAGTCCCCGAAGACTCAACCGGCATGGTGGCAGGCAATATCAAATCAGCCTGCTCTGCCGTTTTCGTCATGAAATAATCCTGAACCAAAACAAACCGGGCTTTCGAAAACCACCGGTTTACCCTACTATTATCTATAGCGCAACCGACAGGATCTTCCCCGAAAATATACATCTTTTTAATCTTTCCTCTATCCAACAGGTCAATATGTTTCTTCTCAGGAATACCAGGGAGTTGTGTTGTATTCCACAAGGATTTCAGCCTTTCAACAAATTCCTTATCATTCAGCGATTGTTTACCTGTAGCAGTCCAGGAACTGATTCCCATATCAAAAATTCCCTGGGAATTGTTTTTCTCCTTTAGCGAAATGATGCCACTGGCTGTTTTTCCGATCTTTCCTGTCATCATGGCCAGGTTGAAAATTTCAGCACCTGTAGCAGGTGAAACGTTTTTCTCCGAAAAGATGATGATGGCATTTGGCTCTCTAAGGTAATTTTCAGCAAATGCTATCAGTTGACCCCTTTCCAATCCGGACTGATCGATCAGCGCCTGAAAATTCTCTTCCAACAATTGTTTTTTATAATCCTCAAAATGGCTGGTTTGTTCCTTAATAAATGCATTATCCTGATAATCATTAGAAAGAACATAATGATTGACAGCCTTCACAAAGTGATAATGTGATTTAACCCGGTGCTGGTGATCCACTTTATGTCGCATACCGGAAGCTGCCCTGGATGTAATCAATTCGACCGGAATTTCATGGTAATTCCTGGCATAATTTACCTTAAAGCCTATCACCCCATTTTCTTCATTGATCTCTGAGCCCAGCAAATAAATCCGGCTGGCTTCCGTTATCCTGTCAAAAGGAACATTCGCTTTGGCATTCAGGTCACTGCCCACATATGAGCTGAGATAATGAAAACTGTTTACATGATTGGTTTTGGCTACGAGCCGGGCAAATTTCTGTATCAGGTACATCTCCTCGTTGGATAACCTGGCACCGGCGTAGAAAGCATTTTCTTCAGGCTTTGAAGTCTTTATCTCTTCATGGATGATCTCATAAGCTTTATCAAAACTTATGGCTTCGAAACGGCCGTTCTTTTTAATCATAGGCTGTGTGACGCGCTCCGGATCGTTGATGTAGTGGTAACCAAACCGTGGATACCTGCATATATTTCCTTCCTTATTGATGGCTCCTTCTTTGCCTGTGCACCTGACTACAAATCCCCCGATATGATGGAGATTGATCGCACACCCCACGGAACAAAAGTTACATAATGTACTTACAGTTTCCCATTCCACAGGTACGGGTTTAAAAGGTGTATTTTCAGTAAGGGCACCGGTTGGACATCCTGAAATACAAAGGCCGCATGAATCGCAGCTCGCCTGGGCAAGAGAGACCCCAAGGCTGGGAGCGACGTATGTGTCAAAACCACGGTCAACCAACCCAAGGGCACCGGCACCGGCAAGGTCCTTGCAAATCCTGACGCATCGGCCACAGAGAATGCACTTGTTGTTATCAATTTCAATAAAAGGATGGGAATGGTCCACCTCGTGCTCCTGTATATCACCTTTAAAACGGTTTTGATCTGCTCCGTATTCCGAAGCATAACGCTTCAGATAGCATGTATAATATTCACTGCATCCGCATTCCATACAACGGCCCGTTTCCAGATCTGCCACCTGGTGATTGGGATAACCCAGTTCCACTTCCTGAAAATTCTGACGCCCCTCCGGGGGAAGAACAGGCATCTCCTGCCGCATCTGCTCCTTATAGCGTCCTGTAAAATCATCTTTTGTCAAGGCTCTGAAGTGCTCTTTCCTGCTAATAAATTCCTTGTTCTGTATTTTCAGCGGTTCAGCAGTTAAATAGCGATGACAGCTTTCCGAGGCAACCCTGGCCTGGGCAATGGCTTCAATGATGGTTGCGGGCCCTGTGACCCCGTCACCGGCCGCAAAAACATTTTCTATACCCGTCTGCAGGGTATCCTCATCGGCATCAATGTCGCCCCAGCGGTTAAGTTCCAATTGACCTTTATCGGTGTGTTGATTGACATCACCGAGAAAATTGACCTCCGTTTTTTGTCCAATGGCAGCCAGCACAACATCAAATTCCATCTCAAATTCAGAGCCTTCAATGGGCATGGGTCGCCTGCGACCGGATGAATCCGGCTCACCCAACTCCATTTTAACAAGCTTGAGCGACTTTAATTTGCCTTCTCTATCCTTATTGACCTTTACAGGATTGGTGAGCAACATATATTGTACACCTTCAAGCTTCGATTCATGGACTTCAATGGGATTGGCAGGCATTTGTTCTTCTGCCCGGCGATATATTACATACACTTCATCAGCACCACATCTTTTTGCAGTACGGCTGCAGTCCATTGCTGTATTTCCTCCTCCTACCACACCTACCCTTTTACCGGTGAAATCCGGTTTTTTTCCTGTCATTTCCATATTTCGCAGGAATTCAATACCTGATAAAACATTTTCAGCGTCTTCCCCTTCTGCTCTTAGAGCGGTTCCCTTTTGGGAGCCGATAGTAAGAATCACCGCGTCATACTGACCTTTAAGTTCCCTGTAGCTTAAACCGTCACCCAGTTTTTTATTACAATAGATTCGGGCACCCAGCTCGGTAATGGTTTCTATCTCTCTATCGAGCACATCATTAGGAAGGCGGTATTCCGGTATACCATACCTCAGCCATCCACCAGGATGCGAGGCAGCCTCATAAATATCGCATTGATGTCCTTTTTGCTGCAGAAAAAAAGCAGCTGACAAACCGCCCGGACCTGCCCCGATTATGGCCACCTTTTTACCGGACGATTGAGCAACATCCGGTTTATAATGTGTTTCTCCATCAAGAAGATCCTGATCAGCGACAAATCTTTTCAAGTAATCAATACCAACAGGAGAACCTTCGTCAAGAAAATTCCTCCTGCAGGCCTGTTCACAGGAACGGACACACACCCTGCCACAGATGGCCGGTAAGGGATTGGTCTGTTTGATCAATTTTACAGCGTTAGTATACAGTCCTTTTTCAATCAATGAAATGTAACCCTGAACGTCCACGCCAGCCGGGCAGGTATCTGTGCAGGGAGCCACACAATCGGCAAAATGATTGCTTAATAATAGATCAAGAGCAGTTTTCCTGGCCTGACGTACCTTTTCAGTATTCGTCTGTACCTTCATACCTTCCCTGATCTCCGTGGAACAAGCCGGTTGCATGGTGGTCATACCTTCCACTTCCACGACACACACAAAGCATGATCCATATGGCTTCAAACGGGGGTCATAGCACAGCGTAGGAATCTCAATATTGTATCTTCCCGCAACATCAAGTATGGTTTCTCCTTTATATCCTTCCAGATTTCTTTCATCAACAATTATATTGAGCTTTTCTTTCATTGTTACCCGTTTTGCTTTTATGTTATTTTTACTAGCTGAGTACTATGGCGTCAAACCTGCATTTTTCAAAGCATATTCCACATTTAATACATACTTCCTGGTCTATGCTGTGTATTTCTTTTCTTTCTCCGCTTATGGCATTAACCGGACAATTTTTCCTGCAAACCATGCAACCTGTACATTTTTCAGGATCCACCGTATATTTTAGAAGGCCTTTACAGCTCTTGGCAGGGCATTTCTTTTCATGTATGTGTGCCTCATATTCGTCTCTAAAGTATTTAATGGTGGTAAGTACGGGGTTGGGTGCCGTTTGGCCCAGGCCACACAGGGAATTTTCCTTTATCATATAAGCCAGTTCTTCCAGTTTAGCAATATCTCCTTTTTCCCCTTCGCCATTGGTTATACGTGTTAATATTTCCAGCATCCGTTTGGTGCCGATCCGGCAGAATGTGCATTTACCACAGGATTCCCTGCAGGTAAAATCGAGGAAGAATTTGGCTACATCTACCATGCAGGTGCTTTCATCCATCACCACCATACCACCTGAACCCATGATGGCGCCGGTTGCAATGACCGATTCATAGTCAATGGGTGTATCGCTCAGGTAAGCCGGTATGCAACCCCCGGAAGGACCTCCCAGTTGAACTGCCTTGAATTGCTTATCCTTTTGAATACCCCCTCCCAACTTATAAATAATATCATGTATTGTAACGCCCATCGGGACCTCAACCGATCCCCCGTGATTGATCTTGCCGGTGAGGGCAAAAACCTTGGTTCCTTTGCTTTTTTCCGTGCCGTATTGATTGAAGTATTCTGCACCTTTGAGCACAATCTGGGGGACATTGGCATAGGTTTCCACATTATTGATATTGGTCGGTTTTCCCCACAAACCTTTATCCGACGGATAGGGAGGTCGTTTTTCCGGCATTCCCCTGCGTCCTTCAATTGATGCTATCAAAGCCGTCTCCTCCCCACATACGAATGCCCCGGCTCCTTCTTTTACATAAAGTTCAAAGTTGTACCCCGGCTTACCCAAAATATCATGCCCCAGATAGCCCCTGGTTCGGGCCTGTTCAATGGCAATATTCAAACGTTTGATGGCAAGCGGATATTCCGCACGGCAGTATATATAACCTTCGGATGCCCCTATTGCATAAGCTCCTATAATCAATCCTTCAATCACACTGTGGGGATCGCCCTCCAAAAGGGAACGATCCATAAAAGCACCCGGATCACCCTCATCAGCATTGCATACAATGTATTTCTTATCTGCCGGATTGTTAGAAGCAAACCTCCATTTCAAACCGGTCGCAAATCCGCCACCACCCCTGCCCTTCAAGCCAGACTCAATAATCGTTTGAATAACAGTTTCGCGGGAAATATTCTCATTCACCATTTTCTTTAAAGCCTGATAACCTTCCCGCTTCTCATATTCCGTAATGCTTTCGGGATCAATGATACCACAATTTCTCAGTGATATTTTAACCTGGCCTTCCCAAAAAGCATCATCCCTGGTTTCAAATAAGGTGCTCTTTACGATATATTCCCCTACAGGCTCTCCATCCTGTATATGCTTTTCCATGATCTCCACGGCCTTCTGCTCGTTAACCTCACCGTAAAGGTATGACCCGATGTCGTCGGTGATCTCTACCAGTGGCTCGCGGTAACACATCCCGATACAACCGGTTTTGGTCAATTCAATGTTCAACTGATCTGCCCTTTTGATCTCCCGCAATTTGTTATAAACCTGCTGAGCTCCTGCGGCAATACCGCAACTTGCCATACCAACTGAAACCTTTGGTCTTTCCATATTTATTGCATTAAAAACCTTTCTCGAAATT
>Ga0207797_1001476_pt1 | contig 16961 bp, 11 predicted proteins | sample PRCRCaboRojoPR_6_FD_187275 | JGI IMG/M metagenome (GOLD analysis project Ga0207797, IMG submission 187275) | Marine sediment microbial community from Cabo Rojo, Puerto Rico - PR CR 10% Liquid 1 (SPAdes) | ecosystem: Environmental > Aquatic > Marine > Coastal > Sediment | place: Cabo Rojo, Puerto...
GGATTGGTGAATCCGGCTGGAGCGATTCGTTACGTTGCTCGGAGCGGACGAGAGTCCGCGTGGGGGCCGCCGGATTGGTGAATCCGGCTCGAGCAGGAGAGGGATTTGGCGGGAGCAGGGTGTGAGAGGTTTTATCATCGGCGGCGGCATTGAGAGGCAATAAGCCAAGATAGGAATAGGAGGTCTAGGACTATGACGGATAGAGAGGTTAGCTCTCCGGCGGAGATGGAGGAGAGGCGCTGTCCTTACAACTACGCGATGGACGAGCTGGAGGACACGGCATACCGGTTGAGCCGGGACATCATCGAGATGACGACGCGGGCTGGCTCCGGCCATCCGTCCAGCTCGCTTTCGGCCATCGACATCATGACAGCCCTCTACTTCGGGGGGATCATGTGCTACAAGCCCGACGACCCGGATTGGCCGGATCGGGATCGTTTCATCCTGAGCAAGGGGCACGGGTGTCCGGGGCTCTACGCCGTGCTGGCCGAGGCGGGCTACTTCGACGCGGCGCTGCTGGACACGCTGCGGGAGATCGAGAGCCCCCTGGAAGGGCACCCCAACAAGCTGGTGGTCCCGGGCGTGGAGGCTTCGACGGGATCGCTGGGACAGGGGCTGTCCATCGGCCTCGGTCACGCGCTGGCCGGGAAGGTGGATGACCGACCGTACCAGGTCTACGTGCTGATCGGGGACGGCGAGGCGGACCAGGGACAGATCTGGGAGGCGGCGATGTCGGCCGCCAAGTTCCAGGCCGACAACCTGACGGCTATTCTCGACTACAATAAGTTCCAGCAGTCGGGACCGGTCCGGGAGGTGATGCCGACGCTGGAGCCGTTGGTGGATAAGTGGGCGGCCTTCGGCTGGGACGTGCGGGAGATCGACGGTCACGACATGGAGATTGTGATGCAGGCCCTGCACGACATCCGCAACATCGAGAACCAGCCGCAGATGATCATCGCCCACACGCTGAAGGGGCGAGGGCTGTCGCCGTTCGAGAAGAACGACGTCAACCGGAAGCACGGCGTTCCGCTGACGGAGGAGGAGGCTGACACGGCGCTGGAGGAGCTCCGCGAGATGAAAGAGGTCAGCGCCTACGCCGAGGCCCAGTTTGAGCCGGAAATCACGCCCGAGGACAGATACGGAGAGATCTAGCCATGGATATTGGAAAGAGCATAGGACTGGACTACGGACTCCCGATTCGCAACGCCTTCGGGGAGGCTCTGGTGGAGGTGGGGCGCGAGAACGCGAATCTGATCGTGCTGGACGGCGACGTGGGTAATTCTACGCGCACGAACTACTTCCGGGATGAGTTCCCGGACCGATTCTTCAACGTCGGCATCGCCGAGAGCAACTTGATCGGCGTCGCCAGCGGACTGGCGGCCGCGGGGAAGGAGGTGCTGGCTGCCAGCTTCGCCTGCTTCCTGCTCTGCAACGCGTACGACCAGATCCGCATGTCGATCGCCTTCCCGCAGGAGAACGTGAAGCTGGTGGGCTCACACAGCGGCATCAGCATCGGAGAGGACGGGCCGAGCCAGATGGGGATCGAGGATATCGCCCTGGCGTCGTCGCTCCCGAACGTCACGGTGGTGGCCCCGGCGGACGAGCCGTCGATGCGGGCGGCCACCCGAGCGATTCTGGAGCACGAGGGACCGGTCTACCTGCGAAGCGGGCGGCCCAAGGTGCCGATTGTCTACGAGAACGGTGCCGACTTTGAGCTCGGCAAGGCCAACCAGCTGCGCGACGGCGGCGACGTGACGATCATCGCCTACGGCCTGATGGTGGCCGCGGCGCTGGAGGCGGCCGCCGAGCTGGCGGACGACGGCGTGGAAGCCCGGGTGCTGGACATGCACACGGTGAAGCCGTTGGACGAGGAGGCGGTGGAGCAGGCGGCCCGCGAGACCGGAGCGGTCGTCACGGCCGAGGAGCACCTGCTCAACGGTGGGATGGGCTCGGAGGTCGCCCGGGTGGTGGCCGAGCGGCATCCGGTGCCGATGGGCTTCGTCGGTATCCGAAACACGTACGCCCAGTCGGGGGAGCCTCAGGAGCTGCTGGAGATGTACGGCCTGATGCCGACGGACATCAAGGACGCGGTCAATCGGGCGCTGTCCCACAAGTAGCGAACCGCGCAGGTCACGGACCAGCCACAGCGACTCCATAGGTGCCCAGGGGGCGGGCAGAGGCGCGAGCACAGCAGGGACGGGGGGATATGGAGGTGACGCATGAGGAAAAGGCTATTTGTCGCCAATAGCGACGGGATCGGTCTGTTCGAGCGGGGAACCGACGGCTGGAGGGAGGTGGCCCGCGGACTGGAGGGGCGGGGGGTGACGAGTGTCACGGCCAGCAAGTACGCGGTGCTGGCCGGCACCCGGGATGGGGTCTTCGTCTCGCGGGATGAAGGCGCATCGTGGCAGGCGGCGAACGAGGGTCTGGCCGAGCGGCATGTTCGCTGGCTGGCGTATCACCTCGACGATCCCTGGCTGGCCTTCGTGGGCACAGAGCCGGCGGCCATCTTCGTGTCGGAGGACGGCGCCGAGTCCTGGTACGAGTGCCCCACGGTGGCCGAGCTCCGCGACGCGAACGGGTGGTATCTGCCGTACTCGCCGAGGGCCGGCTGCGTGCGGGGTTTCGACTTCCACGGCTCCCGCGGCTATGCGGCGGTCGAGCAGGGTGGCCTGCTGCGGAGTGACGACGGAGGGCAGTCGTGGCGGCTGGCGCCGGGGAGCACGGGCGATCCGCACGCTCCGCTGCTAGACTCCCACGTCCACAGCGACGTCCACTCGGTCGGGGTCCATCCCTCAACCGCGGATCTCGTCTTCGCCCCGACGGGGGGCGGGCTGTACGCGTCGGAGGACGGCGGCGAAACGTGGACCCGGCTCTACGAGTGCTACTGCAGGGCGGTGTGGGTCGATCCGGACGATCCCGACCATATGGTCTTCGGCCCGGCCGACGGGGTCGATTCGAACGGGCGGATTGAGATGACGCGCGACGGCGGCGAGACGTGGGAGGATGCTTCCGAGGGGCTCGATACGCCGTGGGCGGAGCATATGGTGGGGCGAATCGACCAGGTGGGCGATGAGTTGATGGCGGTCCTGTCCAACGGCGAGGTGATCGCTGCTCCGGTGGATACGCTGGTCTGGCGGAGGGTCTTCCCCGAGCTGACAGGGGTGGCGGCAGTGGCGTCACTGCGGGGATAATGGGGCCGGGGGAGAGATGTCTCGACCAGGGGGGAGCAAACCCGCCCTACCCGCTGCTTGAGGATATAGCTTCTGCAAGGTTAGCGAGCCGTGGTGGGAAAGACGTCCATCTACCTGGCTAGCTCGCCCCAGGTGGAAGGCATTAGCGGCACGTGCTTCATCGACTGCGAACCGGTGCAGTCGTCGCCTGCATCTGGCGACAGAGAGACTGCTGGCAGATTTTGGCCCGTCAGCGAGGAGCTGACGGGCTTGTGACGTAGAGACGACGCACGGCCGTGCCCTTTGGGGCACGGTCTACCCTCCAACGTAATTCCAACTCTCCATAACCAAATCCAAAGGGACGTCCAACCCAGCCCGTCATCTGCTGCCCCAGGTTCGTGCTATACTATCCTGGAGGGACTCCGAACGACGGAGCATTCAGGGTGCAGATGGGCAGCCGAGGGTGAGAAGCTCACCCTTTTCCGTTTGGACCCATGTCGTGCATGAGAAGGAGCGGGCGTTATGACAACAGAGCGTCTCACCATCCTGCAGATGAACGACAGCCACGGCTATCTGGACCTGCATGAAGAGCTCTTCTGGGCCGGGGACCACGCCGAGTACCGCAAGGCGGGCGGTCACGGCCGGGTGGCAGCCCTCCTGGATACCATCCGTAAGGAGAATCCGGGCCGGGTGCTGGCCTTCGACTGCGGCGACACCATCCACGGCACGTATCCCGCCGTCCAGACGAAGGGCGAGGCGCTGATCCCAATCCTTAACGCGATGGGGTTCGACGCGTGGACGGCGCACTGGGAGTTTGCGTATGGGCCGGCACGGCTCCGGGAGATCACGCAGCAGCTCCGCTACCCGATGCTGGCCGTCAACTGCTATGACGAAGAGACTGGCGAGGTGGTCTTCGACCCCTACCTGATCACAGAGGCAGCCGGGCTGCGGATCGGGGTGCTCGGCACGGCGGCCACCATCGTGGACAAGGTGATGCCGGAGTCCTTCAGCGAGGGGGTCAGGTTCACTCTGGGGAACGAGGAGCTGCCCGGCTACATCGAGAAGCTGCGGAACGAGGAGCGGGTTGATCTGGTCGTGTTGATCTCCCACCTCGGCTTCCCGCAGGAGATGAAGCTGGCTCGGGAGGTGGACGGCATTGACGTGCTGCTGAGTGGGCACACCCACAACCGCATCTACCGGCCGGCCCGGGTCAACGACACGATCGTCTTCCAGTCCGGCTGCCACGGCTCCTTCCTGGGGCGTCTCGACCTGGAGATGGAGGGCGGGCAGATTGCAGAGTGGCAGCACGACCTGTTGGTGGTGGGAGAAGCTATCGAGCCCCATGCGGAGGTGCAGCAGCTGGTCGAAGAGGCAGTGGCGCCTTATGCGGACGATCTGGAGGACGTGGTGGGGGAGACGTCGACCCCGCTGAACCGCTACCGGGTGCTGGAGTCGACCATGGACAACTTGCTGCTGCAGAGCATGCGCGAGCTGACCGGGGCGCAGCTGGCCTTCTCGAACGGGTGGCGGTACGGGGCGCCGATCCCGCGGGGACCGGTGACGCGGAATGATCTATGGAACATCATCCCGGTCAATCCGCCGGTCTCCGTCTGCACCCTGACCGGAGATGAGCTGCGGGCGATGATGGAGGAGAACCTCGAGCGCACGTTCGCCCGCGATCCCTACGAACAGATGGGAGGGTACGTCAAGCGTTGTCTGGGGCTCACTCTCTACTTCAAGGTGGAGAACCCCTACGGCACGCGCGTCAATGAGCTGTTCGTCGATGGAGAGCGGGTGCGTCCGGACGATGTCTTCGACGTCTGCTTCGTGACCACGCAAGGCGTTCCCGCGAGGTACGGCAGCAACCGAGAGGCGACTGGTGTTCGGGCTGTCGAGGCCCTGGAACGGTATCTGGCGGACCACTCGCCGGTGGAGGCGGACCTGCGGGGCACGATCGTGGCCATCTGACCGACAGACGTAAGAGGGCGATGTCTCTCAGTTGGTGTCGTATGTGGGTAGGTTGGGTTGATTCGGTGGGTTTCCTTTCGCTCCTTGTCGCGCACGTGGACCCGGGGGCCGATGGGAGGGGGGAGGCGTTGCCCGTCGGTTCTGGACTCAGCGGAAGGGTGCCAGATTCTATGATTGGGGTGGTGTGAGTGAGCGGACGAGGAGGGAACATGAGGACTGGTTATGAGAGAAGGAGCATGAAGGGTATCATCGGAGCGGCGGCGCTGGTCGTCGTTCTGCTGCTGGTGGGCTGCGGTACGGGGGCAGAGGCGCCGACGGAGACCCCGGCCGAAGCGACGGAGATGCCGGGCGAAGAGGCGACGCCGGGCGAAGAGGAGACGCCGGGCGAAGAGGAGACGCCCTCAGCGGCGGCTGAGCGAGAGGGGACGCTGCGGGTGAGCGCGTTCCCCATCGCGCAGACGGACCCGAAGCTGATCTCATCGGACGCCGAGGTGCTGATCGCGAATCACGCTTACGACTACCTGGTGGACGTAGGGCCGGACAACCAGATTCAGCCCCGGCTGGCGACGGACTGGACGCGGAGCGAGGACGGGCTGACGTACGAGTTCCAGCTAGCGGAGGGCGTGACATTCCACGACGGCACGCCGATGACGGCCGACGACGTGGTGTACACGTTCCGCCGGCTGCGGGACACGGAGGGCCTGCCCACGACGGACCTGTACAGCATCATCACGGACATCGAGGCGACAGGGGAGCTCTCAGTGTCCTTTACGCTCTCTACGACGAACCCGTTCTTCCTGTACGACCTCTCCGACAACCACGCCCTGGTGGTGAAGGAGGGGACGGAGGACGCCACCGATTTCAACGGCACGGGTCCGTTCGTGGTGACCGACTACCAACCGGGGAACCGGATGGTGATGGAGGCGAACGAGAACTACTTCATGGAGGATCGGCCGCAGTTGGCGGGGCTGGAGATCATCTTCTTCAACGATCAGTCGGCCTCGGCGAGCGCGCTGCGAGGCGGGCAGATCGATCTGACGATGGATCTCTCGACGCCGCTCTATGAGAGCCTCCGTGAGCGCGATGATCTGGTGGCGAAGGACATCGCGACCAACCAGTTCGCCAACGTGCGGATCCGGGTGGACCAGCCGCCGGGCGACGACCCAAAGGTGCGCCAGGCGTTGAAGCTGGCCACGGATCGGGAGGAGATCTTCCAGCTCGTACAGCAGGGGTACGGGGCGGTGGGGCGCGACACGCCGGTCGGGCCACAGTTCCAGACGTACTACACGGAGGATATCCCGATCCCCGAGCGGGATCCGGAGGAAGCGCAAGCGCTGCTGGAGGAGGCCGGGTATCCGGACGGACTCGACCTGGAGCTGATCCTGCTGGACACGTTGAACTTCCCGGACCTGGCCGCGGTGCTGAAGCGGCAGTGGTCTGAGGCGGGGATCAACGTGGAGATCAACACGGTGCCCGAGAGCGTCTTCTACGGCGAGGGGAGATGGCTGGAGGTGCAACTGGGCATCGTGGGCTGGGGCCACCGGCCGTATCCTCAGTTCTACCTCGACGTGATGGTGGAGTGCGGCGCCAAGTGGAACGCGACGCGGTTCTGCGACGATGAGCTGGATCAACTGATCAACACGGCCGGCAGCACGCTGGACGAAGAGGAGCGCGTGGAGGCGTATCACGAGATACAGCGCATCCTCATCGAGCGCGGGCCGTTCATCGTGCCCTACTTCTTCGCGGAGTACGGCGTGATCAGCGACCGGTTCGAGGGGTTTGAGCTGAAGGCGTTCTCCGGCCGGACGAATCTGGCGAACGTGCGGTTGGTGGAGGAGTAGAGATGACGTCGTAGACTTCGGGAGTCTGCGGAGGAGGCTTCTGCTCGAGGTCCGGTTCGCATGGGAGTGCGGCTCTCTGGAGAGGGCGCTCTAGTAGACTCCCGAGGTCTTGGGGGCGGTAGATTGATCATCATCGAGACTGACCATGGCAACGAGAGAAGACAGAGGCGCTAGCGAGGGCTCTTCGGAGGTTCGAGCAGGGCTGGCGAGCCGGGTGCTGGTGGGGGTGCAGGAGCTCTACCGGCGCCCGTCCTCGGCCATCGGAGCCACCATCTTCGTGCTCTTCCTGTTGATGGCTCTGTTCGGCCCTATGATCGCGCCCTACGGCGCAAACGAACAGATCGTCGAGGACGCGCGGGAGCCGCCGTCGGCTGACCACTGGTTCGGGACGGACAACCTGGGCCGGGACGTCTTCAGCCGCGTGGTGCTGGGGGCCCGGGACGTGCTGGCGCTGGCGGGGCTGGGCACGCTGGCGGCCGTGATCCTGGGCACGGTCATCGGCCTGGTGAGCGGGTACTACGGAGGCTGGGTGGACGAGGTGGTGATGCGCTTCTTCGACAGCCTGCTCTCGCTGCCGGCCCTGCTCCTGGCGCTGCTTCTGCTGGGCTCGCTGGGTCCGTCGCGCAACAGCGTGCTGGTGGTGATCACGGTGGTCTACACGCCGATCGTGGCCCGGGTGGTGCGGAGCGTGGTGCTGTCGGTCAAGACGAAGGAGTTCGTCGAGGCGGCGCGGGTCCAGGGCGAGCCGGTCTGGTACATCCTCTTCCGGGAGATCTTCCCTTCGACGCTGCCGGCGCTGGCGGTGGAGGCGTCGCTCCGGTTCTCGTACGCCATCTTCCTGGTGGCGTCGCTGGGGTTTCTGGGTGTGGGTGTGCAGCCGCCGAGCCCGGACTGGGGGTTGATGGTGAAGGAAGGGCGCGCCAACTTCACGCAGACGCCGTGGGCGCTCTACTTCCCGGCGGGCGCCATCGCAGTGGTGGTGATCGGGGTCAATCTGGTGGCGGATACACTGAAGCAGATTCTGCAAGTGCCGTCGCAGCTGAGGAAGTAGGGGACAGGGAGTAGGGAGTAAGGGCGGGATGGTGTCGTCGGAGAATGGGCTGATTCTGGAGATCGAGGACCTGACCGTGGGCTACCAGCAAGCGGGTGGCTGGCGGGAGGCCGTGCGCCACGTCTCGTTGGAGATCCCGAAGGGCCAGACGGTCGGTCTGGTGGGCGAGAGCGGATCGGGGAAGACGACGCTGGCTCTGGCGACGATGCGCTATCTGCCCGAAGAGGGAACCGTCTGCCAGGGCGCTATTCGCTTCCAGGGGAGGGATCTGCTGGCGTTGAAGGACGCCGACATGCGGCGGATCTGGGGGTCCCAGATGACAATGGTGCCTCAGGATGCTCAGGCGTCCCTCAACCCGTCGGTCAAGCTGGGCGAACAGGTGGCAGAGCTCCTGCGGCATCAGGAGGGGTTGAGCGAGTCGGAGGCCCGGTCGCGGACCCGGGAGCTGTTCGAGCGGGTCCAGCTGGGGGACCCGGACCGGGTCCGGGACAGCTATCCCCATCAGCTTTCGGGCGGGATGCTCCAGCGGGTGCTGACCGCCATGGCTATCAGCACCGAACCGTCGCTGCTGGTGCTGGACGAACCGACCAGCAGTCTCGACGTGACGACCCAGGCGGTGATGCTAGACCTGTTTCGGGAGCTGATCGGCGGCCAGCGGCAGACGGCCGTGCTCTACATCACCCACAACCTGGGCGTCGTGGCGCAGATCGCCGACCGGGTGGCGGTGCTCTACGCCGGGGACCTGGTGGAGGACGCGCCGACGGTGGACCTCTACCACCAGCCCCTGCATCCCTACACCCGGGGGCTGCTGGATTGCGTCCCCAAGCTGGGGGAGAACAAGACGGAGGTGAACCTGCGGCCGATCCAGGGACAGATCCCTTCCCTCCGAGACCTGCCGACCGGGTGCATCTTCCGGCCCCGGTGTCCGCTGGCCATCGAGGTCTGTAAGGAGTACCCGCCGCTGTACGAGGCCGGAAAGGGACGCCGGTCCCGCTGCCACCGCTGGGAGGAGATCAAGGAGGGAGAGATCAGCGGCAGCCAGCCGGTGCCGGAAGGCGCCCAGGTGGAGCCGCCGAGCGGAGCCGAGGAGGACGTGCTGGACCTGGAGGACGTCAAGGTCCACTTCACCGAGCGTCGTTCCCTGGCCAAGCTTCTGTCAGGCCGTGCGTCCACCAAGGTGAGAGCGGTGGACGGCGTGAGCTTCGACGTGGGGCGCGGAAGGACGGTGGGCCTGGTGGGGGAGAGCGGCAGCGGCAAGACGACCCTGGCGCGGGCCGTGGTGGGGCTGGCGGAGCGGACCGGGGGAGAGATCAAGCTGCTCGACACGGAGCTGCCGCCGGGCCTCAGGGGCCGGTCGGCGGAGACGTTCTGCTGCCTTCAGATCGTCTTTCAGAACCCGGCGGATACGCTGAATCCATACCTGAGCGTGGGCCAGATCCTGCGGCGGCCCTTGAAGCGGCTGCGGGACCAGACGCCGGAAGAACTGGATGCGGCCGTCCGGGAGCTGCTGGAGTCGGTCCACCTGTCGGGGGAGTACGCGTCGCGGCTGCCGGGGCAGTTGAGCGGGGGCGAGAAGCAGCGGGTCGCCATCGCCCGGGCCTTTGCGCCCCGGCCGGACCTGCTCATCGCCGACGAGCCGGTCACGTCGCTGGACGTCTCGGTGCAGGCCTCGATCCTCAACCTGTTCAACGAGCTGCAGGGGGAGTACGAGATCGGCACGCTCTTCATCTCGCACGATCTGGCCGTGGTCGGTTACCTGGCTGATGTCGTGGCGGTGATCTACCTGGGACAGTTGATGGAGGTGAGTGAGAGCGCGAGCATCTTCGACCCGCCGCACCATCCGTATACGGAGGCCCTCCTTTCGTCGGTGCCGCTGGTCGATCCCGAGGGTGAGCAGGAGCAGATTCGCCTGACAGGGGAGGTCCCGAGCCCATCGGAGGAGATCACCGGCTGTCCTTTCCACACCCGGTGTCCGCGCTTCATCGGGGATATCTGTGTGGAGGAGATCCCCCCGTGGCGCGAGATCTCGGGCATGTCCAAGCGGACGTTCTGCCACATACCGGAGGAGGAACTCCGCGAGAAGCAGAAGAGGACGTTCCGGTTCTCGGAGTAGATGACTATGGCTCTTTACACGCTGCGACGGCTTGGTTTCCTGGTGCTGACGCTCTTGATCACCTCGATCATCATCTTCCTGGTGACCCGCTGGCTGCCGGGGGACGTGGCGCGGGTGATCCTGGGGCGGGAGGCGGGCGAGGAAGCGCTGGAAGACTTGAGGGAGGAGCTGGGCCTGAACGAGCCCATCTACGTCCAGTACGCCCTCTGGCTGCGGGACTTCGTCGTGGGCGACTGGGGGCGCTCCTTCAGCACCGGGTCGGAGATCCGCCCGCTCGTCATGGAGCGGGTGGGGAACTCGCTGCGGCTGGCCTTGATCACGCTGGTGATCTCGGTCCCTCTGGCGGTGGTGCTGGGCGTCATCGCTGGTTTGAACGAGGATACGTGGATCGACAGCGTGATCAGCATCTCGGCCCTTTCCGTGGTGGGGCTGCCGGAGTTCGTGACGGGTTTGATCCTGATTCAGATCTTCGCCTTCGGGCTGAACCTGCTGCCGGCCAGCTCCTCTGTTCCGCCGCAGGTCTCCTTCCTGGAGGCGCTGCCGAAGCTGATCCTACCGGCCTTGACGGCGACGCTGGTCCTCCTGGCGTATGTGGCGCGTCTGACGCGGGCCGGGGTCATCGAGGAGCTGGAGAAGTCGTACGTCCGCACGGCCACGCTGAAGGGGCTGCCGTACAGGACGGTGGTCTTCAAGCACGTGCTGCGGAACGCGCTCCTGCCGACCATCACGGTGATCGCCATCAGCTTCGGATGGTTGATCAGCGGCCTGGTGGTGGTGGAGAACGTCTTCAACTACCCGGGGCTGGGTCGGCTGCTCGTTTTCGCCATCGACCGCAGTGACCTGCCGGTGATCCAGGCGGTGATCATGGTGACGGTGGTGGGATTCGCGTCGGCGAACCTGGTGGCGGACCTGTTGTACGCGTTCTTGAACCCGCGGATTAGTCTTGGAGAATGATGGGAACGGGTTGAGGTGACCGGCACTTAGGAAGTGAGCCTGGAAGAGAGCGGATCTTGCGGTTGGTGGAAGGCGCTGATGTTGAGGATGGTGATGGAAGTGCCGGTCACCTTGAACGAGATCTGGAGAGAGTGGAAGGAGGGTCTATGCTGAAGAGGAGAAGTATCGTCGTTGGCGCACTGTTTGTGATCATCTTGTTGTCGGTTGGCTGCGGACCGGAAACGACGCCGGAGGATCCCACTCCGGTGGGACTTCAGCCGGACGTGGCGGAGGCGGCGAAGAGGGAGTTGAGCGAGGCCATCGGCGTGGCGGTGGAGGAGATCGAGATCGTTCGAGCCAACCAGGTGGAGTGGACGAACACGTGTCTGGAGCTGGGAGGCACCGATGAGTTTTGCGCTCAGGCCCTGACGCCGGGGTGGAGGCTGACGCTGAGAGCCGAAGGGGAGGAGTACGAGGTCCACACGGATCTGGGCGCCGATACGGTGCGGATCAAGAATCCGTGAGGCAGCCGACGGAGGCGGCTGGCGTCACCTCAAACGGAACGCCAACCTTTCTGAACGGAGCCCAAAGGGAACTTGAACCTGGGCCGTAACCTGCGGCACGCGGTTTGTGCTATACTGGCGTTAAGCTTACACCGCTGTACGCATGCCGCCGGATGGATGAGCCGGATACCTGCCCGGGGCACGACTACGCATGGCGACACCGGAGATACGCGCCCTAGAGACGAGGAGGAAGCCCGTGAACCATCGGAAGACCCGCTTCCCGTTTGTCCACGACCGAAGACGCTTGTTCGCTGCCATTGGATTCCTAAGTGTCGCTGCATTGGTAGCTCTCGCGGGCCGGCCCCTGATTGCTCCGGGGGCGAGGGTTTCCCGCCGGCGGTCGGAGACGCAGTGCTTCACGGCCGTCGCCGACGCCTACGTGACGAACAGACAGCCGTCCACCAATTTCGGTGACGACGCGGGACTGGTGGTCGAGCAGTTTGAGATCGACTTTTCCGACGCCTACGTCCAGTTCTCGCTGAGCGACATTCCCGCCGATGCCACCGTGACGTCGGCGAGCCTGGAGCTGTATCTCCAGTCATCAGATTTTGACGACGTGGCGACTAACGTCCGCGCCGCCGCGGGTGCATGGGAGGAGGATGTCATAACGTGGGACAACCAGCCCGACGCCAGTGAACAGACCTACGCGGAGGCTGTGCACGGCTCGGCGGTCGGATGGAAGACCTGGGACGTGACGGGCCTGGTGCAGTCCTGGTTCGGCGGTGAGTTTCAGAACCAGGGCGCCATCGTGAGAGCGGATGCGGGCTTGACGCGAGCTACCTTCGCGGCGCGCGAAGCCGGGACGAACAGACCGCGGCTGTGCGTGGAGTGGACCGAGCCCACAGAGACGCCCACGCCGACCGATGTCCCGACAGAGACACCGACTGCGACGAGCACCTCGACGCCGACGACGACACCGACGCCTGCCCCGCCGATGTGCGAGACGAACGGCGCTGCACCGCGAGAGTTTCTGGTTCAGGCGGATGCGAGCGTGCGGGAGGCCCAGCCAACGACGAACTTCGGCAGTGCCGGTCAACTGGGGGTCGGCTGGCAGACCGCTATGTCGGAGCGGCGTTACACGTACCTGCGTTTCGACCTGTCGGCGATCCCCACCGGCGCGACTATCCGCAGTGCCGAGCTGCGCATGCGGCTGGACGATATCGAGCTCCCGCTTGCTCAGAACGCGCATACCAGACTGTTCCAAATTGGTGATAGTTGGAGCGAGTCGACCATCACCTGGAACAACCGGCCCATCCCGTTAGGCAACTACGGGCAGTACAGCCACGGTCGCTCGCTGGGATGGAAGACCTGGTCCGTTGAGGACTTCGTGAAGGCCCGGTTAGCGAACAGGAACCTGCCAGACACGGAAGATACGCTGGCGGTGCACCCGGCGGAGGTGCAGCCGATGCTCCTGACCTACGCCGCCAGCGAGGGCGGCGAGTCGGTGGCGCCGCGGCTCTGCATCGACTGGGTTCGGCCGACGCCGACGCCGACGAACACGCCGACCCCCACGCCGACGCCTACGCCGACTGCGACGCCCCTGGCCGACCTGTCGCCGGACGATATGGAGATCACGCAGGGGATTCAGAACCTGAACAACGACGTTCCTCTGGTGGAACGGAAGGAAACGTTCGTCCGCGTCTTCCCTCGCGCCGAGCGGGACGGTGCTCGGAGCAGTCAGTCGGGCGTCGACGCCGTCCTTCGCGCGGAGCGGGGCGGGAGCCCGCTGCCTAACTCGCCGATCAAGCCGGTCAGCGGTACGGTGGACATTCCCGTGGACTGGGACCGCGGGGACGAAAGCGACGCGTTCCTCTTCCGCTTTCCGAGCTCTTGGGACGCGGAGGGGACCATCGATCTGGAGGCCGAGATCAACTCCAGGGGCGTGATTCCGGAGATAACCCTGGCGAACAACACGATAAACCGTACCATCAGCTTCGATCGGGAGAAGGAGGATATCTGCCTGGTCCTCGTGCCGGTGTTCACCCAGAAGGGGACGGCAAACCCGTCCTCCTCCCTGGTGGACAGAATGATAAGGCGGGCTGAGTCGATGCTGCCCGTGCCGAACATTCGCTATTTCAACCGGCTTAACGCTATCCCGTTGCAGGAGCAGCACGCCTTCGGCACCAGTGCGTTCGAAGCCAATGACGAGAATAAGATCATCTGGCAGCTCTGGCAGTTGGGACCGGGGAGCTCTGGCTCTCGGCCCCGTGAATGCCGGCAGGACGGACTCCGCACCCACTACGCTGGTGTCGTGCCGGATGGCAGTATGAGCTTCTCTGGCTACGCATCCGGGCGGGTGGGAGGAGAAGGACACACCCTCTGGTTCGAGGCCGATTCGGGCTCCGGTTCGTCGATTCGGGGTGACCAGGTTAACGATCCCCTGGGAGGTACGACGCTGGCGCACGAGCTGGGGCACAACTACGGGCGATCGCACGTCAACTGCCCCAGAGGTTCGCCTAACAACCCAGACCAGAACTACCCCTATTTCCGCTGCAACATGGGTCCCACGGGGGAGAGGCAGTACTATGGATTCGATTCGGTGAAGAGAGCCGCTGTCCCGCCGGGTGCCGTGGGCGATCTTATGTCGTATGCGAACAGGGGGCGGTGGCCCTCGGACTACACCTGGAAAGGGATCCTGGGCCACCTGCACTCGGCTTCTGAGAGCGCGGTTCCCGGGGCGGACCAGGGTACGGCGGATCTGTCGCGGGTGCAAGGGGCTGGCGATGACCTGATGGTGGATGCCCTGATCGAATCGGGGGTGCTCAGCCGGGTGCGGTGGCAGCGGCTGCCGGAGGGCTATCTGTCGACCGACACAGCGGCCCAGTTGTCGGCATCCCAGGCCGGTGATTACGAGGTAAGGCTGTTGGATGGAACGGGTAACGTTCTGGCCTCGAAGTCGATCGCTGAGCAACCCATCTCTGGCGCTGGCACGCAGGGAGCTCTGCTCAACACGGTGATGCCCTTCGAGGATGGCACGGAGGACATTCAGATCCTCCGGGAGGGAAGCTTCGTAACCGGTACGGTGGTCAGTCCTCACACCCCGACGGTGCAGGTTGACACACCCAACGGGGGTGAGTCTGTGGACAGCCAGCTGACCGTGGCCTGGACGGCGGATGACGCCGACGGCGATAGGCTGCTTCACAACGTGGAGTATTCCCCCGACCGGGGAGAGACGTGGCTGCCGCTGGCCAGGAGGGTCTCGTCGACGACGCTGACAGTGGACACCGGGATCCTGCCGGGAAGCGACGGGGAGAGCCTGGTCCGGGTGCTGACCAGCGACGGAGTGAACGTAGCGATGGATGAATCGGACGCGCCGTTCTCGCTGCCGCGGAAGGCGCCTGAGGCGTTCATCGTGGGGCCCGAGCAGACCTTCTTCGATGCTGATCAGCCGATCTACTTGGACGGCGTGGGCACCGACCGCGAGGATGGGTTTCTGCAGGGTGAGGAACTACGCTGGTCCGTGGAGGGACTGGGTCAGGTCGGGACGGGCGATGAGGCCTATGTCGCGGATCTCGACACGGGCTGCCACCGAGTAACGCTGGAGGCGATCGACAGCGACGGCCAGAGGGACAGCGACGAGAGCTTCGTCTGTGTGGGCGTGGCGTCGAACCAGGTCTACGTGCCGTTGATACTGCGTGACGTGATGCCGTAGTGAGGGAGGTACTATGAGGGAAGGCGATGACGAAGCAGAGGAGTGAGGGCAACCTCGGAGGCACACGCTCGAAGCGCGGGACGCTGGTGACGATGATCCTCTGTTCGGGGGTCGTCTTCCTCCAGAGCACGGTGATCAACGTGGCGCTGCCGCGGATGGGCCAGGACCTGAACGCTGGCCTGTCCGGGCTGCAGTGGATCGTCGACGGCTACATCCTCACGCTGTCGGCGCTGCTGATCCTCGGCGGCTCCCTGGGCGACCGGTACGGTCGGCGGCGCGTGATGACGGTAGGGCTGGTGGGGTTTGGGATCACGTCCATCGGTTGCGGGCTGGCGCCGTCGACCCCGTGGCTGATCGGGGCGCGGGTGCTCCAGGGCGTGGCGGGGGCGTTGATGGTGCCCGGCTCGCTGGCCGTCATCCGGGACGTCTACAGGGACCGGGAGGAGCGGGGCGAGGCGATCGGCCAGTGGTCCGGGTGGTCGGGGATCGTGACGGTGATCGGGCCGCTGGTGGGCGGCTGGCTGGTGGACAACCTCTCCTGGCGCTGGGTGTTCTTCGTCGCCGTGCCGCTGATCGCCGCTGCCGTCTGGCTCATGATCCGCTACGTGCCGGAGAGCCGGGCGGATAACCCTCCAGAGCGTCTCGACTGGCTGGGCGCCCTGCTGATCACGCTGGGGCTGGGAGGGATCGCCTACGGGCTGATCGAGGGGCCGGTCGTGGGCTGGAGAGCCCCGGGAGTGTTGATTGGATTGGTGGGAGGGGCAGCCAGTCTAGCCCTCTTCCCCCTGGTCGAATACTGGAAGGAAGAACCGATGGTGCCGTTGGTGCTCTTCCGCTCCCGGAACTTCACCGGGGCGAATCTGACGACGCTGGGCGTCTACTTCGCGCTCCAGGGGACGAGCTTCTTCGTGGTGCTCTACCTGCAGAACGTGGTGGGCTATTCAGCCCTGGTCGCCGGTCTGGTTCTGGCGCCCACGTCGCTGCTCCTGCTGGTGCTGTCGCCCGTCTTTGGGCGGCTGGCCGGTGAACGCGGCGCGCGGCTGTTCATGACCGTCGGCCCCCTGGTCTGCGCGGTCGGGCTGCTCCTCTTCACGCGGTTGAACCAGGAGGCGGCGTTCTGGACGGAGGTGCTGCCGGCGATTGGCGTCTTCGGGCTGGGGATGTCCGCGACGGTGGCACCGCTGACGGCGACGGTGATGTCTGCGGTGTCGGACGAGTTCTCGGGTGTTGCTGCGGCCTTCAACAACGTGGCTTCGCGGGTGGCCGGGCTTCTCGCCGTCGCCGGGCTGGGGGTGGTGGTGAGCCTCAGCTTCCGGGCCGTGGTGGCGTCGCGGACCGAGGATCTGTCTCTCAGTCCTGAGGCGAGCCAGGCGATCGAGAAGGTGGCGGACGAGCCGACGGGGGCTTTCGACGTGGAGCACCTCTCGCCGGAGGCCCGGGAGGCGGTGACGGCGTCGTACACGGTCGCCTTTCATCGGGCGATGCTGGTCAGTGCGGCGATGGCGGCCGCGGGTGGGGTGGTGGCGGGGCTGATGATTCGGGATGGGGCGTCTGATGAGGAGGAGTTGTCGCAGTAAGGACCTCAGTTGTTGGTGGGTCTCGGGGGTCGAACGGCTGAAGCCGTTACTACAAAGGCAGTGAGGGCGGGGAGGGATTGTGGTAGTGAC
>Ga0207797_1001477_pt1 | contig 16947 bp, 15 predicted proteins | sample PRCRCaboRojoPR_6_FD_187275 | JGI IMG/M metagenome (GOLD analysis project Ga0207797, IMG submission 187275) | Marine sediment microbial community from Cabo Rojo, Puerto Rico - PR CR 10% Liquid 1 (SPAdes) | ecosystem: Environmental > Aquatic > Marine > Coastal > Sediment | place: Cabo Rojo, Puerto...
GAGGGCAACGAGTTCGTCAAGTACGACCCGGATCAATATCTGGACGTCGTCTCCGAGCACGTCGAGCCCTGGACCTACCTCAAGTTCCCCTTCCTCAAGGATGTGGGCTGGAAAGGGTTCACGACCGGGATGGACAGCGGGGTCTACCAGGCCACACCGCTATCACGGCTCAACGCCGCCGATGGCATGGCCACGCCGAAGGCGCAAGAGGCCTACGAGGAGTTCTACGAGACCCTGGGCGGCAAGCCTGTGCACGGCACGCTGGCCACGCACTGGGCCCGGCTGATTGAGCTCCTTTACTCAGCCGAGCGCCTCGTCGAGTTGGCGACCGATCCCCGGGTGACTGATCCGGAGGTGCGGGTCGTACCGACCGAGGTGCCGAGCGAGGGTGTGGGCATCGTCGAGGCACCGCGCGGCACGCTGACCCACCACTACATCACGGATGAGAACGGCATCGTCGAGAAGTGCAACCTGATCGTCGGCACGACGAACAACTACGCGCCGATGTCGATCTCCATCAAGAAGGCGGCCAAGGCGCTGATCCACAACGGCGAGGTCCGTGAGGGTCTCCTGAACAAGGTGGAGATGGCCTTCCGCTCCTATGATCCCTGCCTGGGCTGTGCTACACATACCCTGCCGGGTCAGATGCCGCTGGAGGTACGCATCCGTGATCAGGAGGGACAGGTCGTGGAGGTGCTGGAGCAGAACATGGACTGAGCGACCGGTCCTTTGCCGGTGAGTGCGTTTGGATTAGAGCGGCGGTGAGGCTAGGGCAGGTCACCGCCCGGGACGATTCGAGCCAAGCTAACTCATCTCGGTACAGTTCCTAGAAGGGTAGGCTGGCGGTCTGCAGGCGAAAGGATGATGGCCCTGCGGGCTGCAGCCTACCCTTTTTGGTGGCTCTAAGCTCGACCAGAGGCGAGAGGTTTGGTCGGTCCACGAAACTGGAGCGAGCCACACGTGGGCCGAGCTTGAAAAGGTAACGATTTACACAAATCCTCCGATGGGGGCGGTTTAAGGGATGTGGTCCTGAGTAGAGAGGTTTAGATCGTTCCTCCCTATTCGAGGAGAGCGCAGGAGAAGGAGATTGCTTTGAAGACGCTGGTGCTGGGAATGGGAAACACCATACTCTCGGATGACGGAGTAGGCATCTACGTTGTCCAGGAGGTGGAGAAGAGATTTAAGCGGGAGGACGTCGACTTCGCTGAAGCAAGCGTGGGCGGTATGCGTATCCTCGATGTCGTCGGAGGCTACGAACGGGTCATTATGGTGGATGCCATTCAGACCCAAGAGGGGACACCCGGCGAGATCTATCGGCTGACGCCCGAGAGTTTTCGGCTCTCGCTCCACGCCGGCTCGTCCCACGATCTCTCACTGCCCGGTGCGCTCACGTTCGGTCGGACCATGGGTCTGACGCTCCCCAAGGACGAGGACTTCGTGATCATCGCCATTGAGGTCGAGGACGTGATAAACTTCGCGGAGATGTGCACACCGGCCGTGCAGGAGGCCATTCCTCGTGCTGTCAGCACCGTGCTCGACGAATTGGAGTTGGAGAAGGGGGCGGGCACCAGCGCCCCCTAGCCACCGGAGGACACCGCTGTCTATTCCAGGACAGCTAAACCTTGTTGATCTCCCCAGTCACCTATCTAGGCCCCTTTGCCGGAGCATAGGCTCCTGGGCCTCCTGAGCAGCTACCCCCGCGTCACCACATTCAGGTCCGAGAGCAGGACATACGGCAGCCGGATCCCCCCGTATACCCACTCCGACTCCTGGCTCATTGCCGTGATCTCCTGCAGATCCTCGTAGATGTTCCCCGCTACCGCGACATCCTTCACCCGCCCCGCGATCTCGCCGCCCTCGATCTTAAAAGCCAGGCTCAGGTTATTGGAGAAGGCACCGCTGATCACGTTCCCCTGCCCTAGCCCCAAGGGTGACTCCACCAGTAGCCCCTCGTCGATCCCGGAGATGATGTCGTTCACCAACTGGTCGCCGCCCTCGATGACCATATTCGAGAATGACGGGGAGGGCGGGGAGAAGAGGCCCCGGGACCCGTTCCCCGTGGACTCCCTGCCGGCCAGAGCTGCCGTCTTCAGGTCGAAGATGAAGCCCGTCAGCCGCCCCCGGTCGATCAGCACGCGCCGCTCCCGGGGCACTCCCTCGTCATCGTGAGAACTGCTCCCCGGCCGGCCGTCGAGCGTGGGGTTGTCCACCAACGTCAGCTTCTCATCGAAGAGCTGCTTCCCCTCCTGGCCTGCCATGGGCGAGATGCCACGGTAGACGTTCTTCCCGTTCAGGCCCTGGATGAGGGGCAGCCCCAGCACGGACGCCCCGCTGGGCGAGAAGAGGACCGGGATGCGGCCCGAGGCTAGGCTCGCCGACTCCTTCGCCAGCCTCAGCTTCTCGGCAATACGCTTGACGAAGGCCTGGTACGACTCGTCCAGCGTGGCCGTGGTGAAGTACTCGAAGAGCGTGATGATGTCGTCGCCCCGCACGCGGTCCACTTCCATCGAGATGGCGAGTGGCGCCTTCTTCACTCGTGCCTCCACGCCCCGGCTGTTCCGGACGGTCGTCGCCCGCACGCGCCGCGATAGGTTGATCTCGACGTTGGCCTCGCCGTCGACCTCCAGGATCGCCTCGATGATCTCGTTGCCGATCTCGATCAGTCGTTCCGTGGAGAGGGAGGCCAGTTCCGGGTCGTACACCTGCACCTCCGGGCCGGGCTGAGGGTCGGGGAAGTGGAGCTGGATCTCATCTCCCAGCCGGGCGGACGCCAGGACGTTGTCCACCAGCTCGTCGACCGCGGTGATGTCGCTGGTGGCAGCAAAGCCTACCTTTCCGTCCACGATCGCGCGGGCGGCCAAGCCCTGCGTCTCCTTGACCTCGAAGGACTTCAGCTTATTCGCCTTGAAGCCGATCTGCGTCGCCTCGCTGTCAATCTCGAAAACCTCGGCCTCCTCGGCCTTTTCCATTAGGCGGTCTAGCATGATTCCTACTCCCCTCCGATTAACACGTCCTGTATCCGCACGTGCGGCGCTCCCATGCTCACCGCCAGGCCTCCCTGGCCCTTCCCGCAGCGGCCCCACTCCACCCATTCGAAGTCGTCCCCCACGGCGTCTATGTGCTTCAGCGTGACGAACAGATTCCCGCTGAGCACCACATCCCGCACCAGCTCGGCGACCTCACCATGGCGGATGATGTAGCCGTACGCAGCGCTGAAGGAGAAGTTCTCCACGGCGGTCTGTCCCCCGAAGGCCGCGCAGGCATACACGCCCTGCTCGATGTCGCTGATCATCTCCTCGAACGGGGTCTCCCCCTCCTCGATAAACGTGTTCGTCATGCGCACGATGGGTCGGTGCCGGTAGCTGGTCGCCCGGGCATTCCCCGTCGGCTCCTCGCCCATCCGCGCCGCCGTCTCCCGGGAGTGAAGGCGCCCGACCAGCTCCCCGTTCTTGATCAGGTCCGTGCGCCCGGTCGGAGTGCCCTCGTCGTCGTACGGGTGCGTTCCCCTCAGGCCGGGTAGGGACCCGTCGTCCGCGATTGTTAGGATATCGCGCCCGAAGCGCCGCCCGAGCACCATCATCTCCCGGGCCTGGGGATTCTCAGCGATGAAATCCGCCTCTGAGAGGTGCCCGAAGGCCTCGTGGGCGAAGACGCCGCCCATCCGCGGGTCGCAGACAACCGTGTACCGCCCGCCCTCCACCGCCGGGGCCGATAGCAGGTCGACTGCTCGCTGGGCCACCGTCTTCACCAGATCCTCTTGACCTGTCACCGCGTCGAACCCGGCCGCGCGCGAGACTCCGTCGAACGCCCGCTGCACGTTCTGCTCCTCGCGGGCCACGGCGATGACTCTGACGCTGATCATCGGTCGTTCCTCGCTCACGTACGTGCCCTCGGAGTTAGCAAAGACGATCCGTTTGAACTCGTCGGCGTAGGTCGTGCTGGTGTCCACGATGCGCGAATCAAACCCCAGCAGGATGTCGTTATACGTCTGGACCAGTGCCTTCTTCTCCGTCACTCCGATGCCGCGGAAGTCGTTCTCCAGCGAGACGGTGATCTCGTCCTCGGCGATGAGGATGGGGGCTAGCTCTATTGGCTCCGCCTGGATCGCCCGCGCTCCCTCATACGCTTGTTGCACGCGGTGCTCCAGGTTGCTCAGGTCGTTGAACGTGGCGATACCCCAGCCACCGCCGTGTACCAGGCAGCGGACGATGCCGCCCCGATCGAGAGCTACGTCGGCCGTCTCCAGGTCAGGGCCCCGAAAGGCGACCCGTGTCGTCTCTCCCTCCTCCAGTCGGATCTCCGTGTAGTCGGCTTCGCTGCTCCGCAGTGCGGCTTCGATCTGTTCTCGCTTCATAGGATAGCCTCGCTAGTGATGACATATGACGTCGGAGACCCGAGAGGCTTGTGGGACCGACGGCTAAGCTGATTCGCGTCCTCTCAGCGTGATCGCGACCGATAGAAAGTCAGTCCTCTGCCCGGAGCCTTCAAGGTCGTTGTGCGGAACGTCTACCTGCCGTTGCTCAGGCCCAACTTCCGCATCACCTTTTGTGGTGTCACTCGCTGGGCCCGCTGCCACTGGTGACGCATCCATCGTCTGAGTGCGTTGATCGGCTTGCGCCGCTGGCTCTCCGCCATTGCCCACTTGAGGAACTCATAGTCCTGCCCCTTGATCTTCGGCTCCGTCGGGTTCCGGCGGTAGGAGTCGTAGTCGCTGACCCGGCTCAAGTCCTCCTGCACGACGTAGTTGAAAAGCTCTGTGCCCGGATGGGGGGTGAAGAACGCCGGGCTGTAGTAATCGGGGTCGATATCCTTCATCATCTGGACCGTGTTCAGAACCTCCTCCTTTGTCTCCGTTGGTAGGCCCATCATATAGTTGGCCCAGATCTTGATACCGTGCTTACGACAGATGCGCGCTGCTTCCAGATTCTGCTCCACAGTCGTGCCTTTGCGGATGAAGTTCAGGACCCGATTGTTGCCGCTCTCGAACCCGATGAAGTAACCCCGCAGTCCAGCTTCGACCATACGGGCCACCATATCCTCATGTTTGACGATGATGTCGGCCCGGCTCTGACAGAAGAAGGGCATGTCGAAGCCCTCATCGATGTACCTTTCGCTGAATGCTGTCACCCATGGCCGATCCTCGGTCAGGCAGTCGTCATGGAACATGAATGAGGCGATGTCGTATCGGTCTACGAGTTCGTGTAGCTCCGCGATCACGTTGTCCACGCTGCGCCGCCGGGTTCTCTTTCCAAAAAGGTAGTCCTCGCCCGGCTTGCAGAAGGCACAATTGTAGAGGCACCCGCGTCCGGCGATAATGGTGACAAAAGGCGGTGGGAGCTCTGGTACGAAGGGCACCTCCGGCGATGCTAGGTCGTAGCCCCACTTCTTCCATTCTTCCAGGAAGAGCTTTCGGTCGGCAAAGGGAATAGCGTCCAGGTTGGGCGGCTCCCCGCGGATGACGCGATTGGGGGGCCGTTCGTCCGCCGCGATCAGTCCCAGCAAATGAGGGAATGCGACCTCTCCCTCCCGGGTCACCAAGTAGTCCACGTGGGGAATCTGAAGTGCGTCCTCCAGGGCGATGGTGACGTGGGGACCACCGATGACGGTGATTAGCTCTGGCTTGACGTCCTTGGCGATGTCGATGGCCTGCTTCGCCGGGTTGTAATCGACGCTCATCATCGTCACGCCTACGACATCTGGATCGCGATCGTTCAGAATCGCTCGGAAATGGTCCCAGCTGGAGAGAGCGCGTAAGTCGATCAGGTCGACTTCGAATCCCTCAGCCTTGGCGGCGGCGCTGAGGCGGGCCAGACCGTGGGAGATCCAGCCAGCCTCCATACCCTGTTTGAGCGATTCGAAACCCTGGCCGGCGATGCCAGGATAGATGAGGGTCGTTTTCAAGGACATACCATTCCTTGGCATTTGTGGAGCGTACAGAGCCCCAAAACAGCTCTGCTCCGTAAGCTCATAAGAGACAGGACAGGAAACGCGTATTCTTGCGCAGTCTAATCCTCATCGCACCGGACGAGGTAGGTGCAGTGACGGGGTGACTCTGGGAGTCGTCTGATATCCATGAGGGCAGGCCCCAGGAGCTCCGTCAGAAGTGTGTGGTCGATCTTACACACCTCCTGGTGCCGCTGAGCGACGCTTTCATACGGACAATTCGCTATGTGGATCCGGTAATCACCGTTCTGCTCTTTGACCCAGTGCGCCATATACCCTCGCTCCTCCAGGAAATCGACGGTGATCGCGACTCGCTCCTGGAAGCTGGCGTCTGGAGGGATGACGGCCGTCTCAGCTATCCGCTTCCCGATGCACGCCATCATCTTCTCCACGTCGCTCTGCGAGAGGCAGTTGCGTACCTCTACCAGCAGGAGGTCGATCAGGCGCTCATATCTCTTGGGGAAGAAGTCGCTGGCCTCTTCAGTCAGCGTATAGACGTGCTGGGGGCGCCCGGGCGCCTTGCAGTGGCGGACAGTAGGCGCGGCTACAAGCTTCTCTCTGCGGAGGGTATCGAGGTGGTGGCGGATGGTGACTGTGGTCAAGTCCAACGTTCCACTCAGTTCCTTCACCGTGGCGTGACCGCGTTCCTTCAGGATGTTGAGGATGCGTTCTCGGGTAGCTTGCATAGCTCTGCTTCCTTCTTGTCGACATATCGCGCGTCCGTATCCACAAGCCTTGTGATCCGATCGCGCCTCTGACTCGAGCGATTCTAGCACGCGCTGCTCAATTTGTCAAATATACATCATTGTAATAGGCGGAGAACCCAGAAGTCAGTCCTCCCTACTAATCGTTTGGTCACTCAGGCCAAAGACAGGAAGCCCGTTTGCCCATTTTCCGAAAGCATTGTAGAATACATGACTGTGCGCTTTGGTAAGTATGATTACTGGTTGCGGCTAGACATAGCCCCAAGCCTATCCCCGGCTAGGGCTGTGAGCTAGGCGTACGGCTTGTGCCTCAAGACATTGGACTACATCGACACAACACCAATCCGTGATTGTAAAATGCCTGGGCGTACGACTGTGTTAAGGAGAGCATTGCACCGGTGAGCACGCAGCAACGCCGCTACCCAGCGTCCCCCCAGAGTCAAGATATGGTCCACTTGGATATCCTGGAGCAAGTCTACAATTGGAGTCGGAAGCGAGCACTGAGGTCGCTGTTCTTTGGTCTAGTGTCTTGTGCCATCGACATGATCGCCTCCTTCGATCCGCGTTTTGTTCTGCCCCTTTTTCGAACGGGGATCAGCAGCGGTTGCCTATGGTTGCATGGGGCCACGGTTCACCCCCTCGACTGCGCGACGGATGGCGGTCATTCGTGAGAAGCGACTTCTGAGGAGAGAGCATGTTCGTGGCGTATGGTGAATCGACGCTTTCGTCGCTAAGCGACGAGCTGATTGCTGGCGTCCGCTTCCAGCCGTCGGGGAAGATCTATCACTTCGACGCTAGCAGGATCGACGACCTGCGTCCGGGGGATTTCGCCCTGGTTGAGACAGTGCGCGGTTCCCAATTGGGTGAGGTCGTCACTGTCCGACCGCCGCGTGAAGGTGAGGAGGTAAGGACGCTCAAGCCGATCGAGCGGCGGGCCACCGGCCGAGAGTTGGCGCTGCGTCAGTGGTGGGAGGAGCGAGAGGAGAAAGCCCTGAAGCTTGCCCGCCAGGAGGCCGAGGCCCTCAATGTACCGATCAAGGTCATCCTTGCGGAGTACACGTTGGATGGGAAGCGGCTGACGCTGCTCTACGGCAGTGAGGAGCGTCGCTTGAACCTGAGTGAGTTGGAGAGACGCTTGCAGCGCGAGTTGGACACGCGCGTCGACTTGCTGAAGATTGGCCCTCGTGATCAGGCCAAACTGATGGCGGGGTACGGTGCCTGTGGGAGGCCACGCTGTTGTTCTCGTTTCCTTCCGGATTTCACGTCTATCTCTATCAAGATGGCCAAGAAGCAAGGCGTCTCACTCCACCCCTCTGCCATCACTGGTATGTGCGATCGGCTCCGTTGTTGCTTGCATTATGAGTACGAGCAGTATGTCAAAGCACTGAGGGATCTCCCGCGGCGCAAGCAGCGTGTCGAGACACCATACGGTGAGGGCCGTGTGATAGATTTGGTGCCTCTGAAGCACGCCGTTGTCGTCAGGATCGAGGACCGACGCGTCGAGCTTCCTGTTGAGGAGGTGAAGCCGGCTTCCTAGTGCATCCCGGCGAGAACCTTCATCCAGCCATCTGCTCAAAGGGGATCGTGGGTGTCGCTCCGCCTACCGCAGTTACCCGAGATTCCCATCTGTGGTGCTCGAAGGCGTCTTCACCCGTTGAAAACCCGGGATCTGATGATCGGGTCACTAGTGACCTGTGCCGAGCGAGGAAGTGGTGAAGGACTTCCCCCCGGTGTCCTGGGCGTGAAGTCGCTTGTAGGTTCGTTACACAACAAGGTACACGATTCACTATGAAGACCCTGCTGCACGACAGTTGGGGCGGCAGGGGTGTTCTGACGTTAAGCATTCGACATCGCACCAGCAGTTTGTATGTCGGACACATCGTTTAGGTCGGGTTTGCCACTCGACGAGAAAAGGAGATAGACACATGGAGACAATTCTGAAGGGAACAGAGGAAACCGTCCGTATTAGCCTTGACCTGCCGACGGTCATTATCGGCGAGAAGATCAACCCCACTGGTCGCAGTTGGCTCACTGAGCAACTCACGGAGGGCAATCTTGAGGTTCTTCGGCGTGAGGCCACCAAGCAGCTTGAGGATGGCGCCCACGTGCTCGACGTAAACGTCGGCGCTGCCAGCGTCAATGAGGCGGAGTTATTACCCCAGGCTGTCGAAATCATTCAGGACGAGGTGGGTGTTCCTCTCTGTATCGACACCGCCGACAAGGACGCCTTGGAGGCGGCTCTGAAGGTCTATAAGGGTAAGCCCCTGATCAACTCGGTCAACGGCGAGGAGGCCAGCCTGGAGCGCGTCTTGCCGCTCGTCGCGGAGTACGAGGCCGCGGTGATTGGCCTGGCTATGGACGACGATGGCATCCCCAAGAACGCTGAGAAGCGGCTCGAGATTGCCACCAAGATTGTGGAACGCGCCGAGTCCCTGGGGATCCCTCGAGAAGATGTGCTGATTGACTGTCTCGCTCTGACCGTCAGCGCCGAGCCCGATGCCGCTATCATCACGCTCAACGCCATTGATCTGGTGAGAGAGGAGCTAGGCGTTAATCAAGCTCTTGGTCACAGCAACGTCTCGTTCGGTCTGCCGGATCGTGAGGTCATAAACCGCGTTGCCCTGGGCATGGTCATCCGGGCCGGCGTGAACGCCCCCATCGTCGATGCCGCTGAGGTTAAGCAGTCCATCCTGGCTGCTGACCTGTTGATGGGACGTGATCAGTACGCTATGAACTACATCAAGTACTACCGCCAGAAGAAGGACTAGGCTGACCATCTCAGGTTGGTCAAGTCCGGGGGCGACAGGCAGCGGGGTAATCGCCCATCTACTGTCGGCGAGACTGACGCGCTCTTGACTCAGACCTGACCTGTGCGGCCTAACGGACTCCGAAACTGAATCATTCGCCTGCGGTTGTGCTCCGTGACCCGGGGCGCGACCTCGGAAAAGGATTGACGAACGATCTGGCTGGAGGGCTTCTCCCGACGCTAAGCGACGGTGAAGCTCTCCAGCTTTTTAGGTTCGAGAGGGACAAGGGACGGGTGTTATGAAAAAGGACCTACAGGCTCCGGGCAAGGGGTTGATCGGTGGTCAGTACAAGCCACTGACCGATCGCGAAGTAGAGCGGATTCACGAGGCATCTTTGACTGTGTTGGAGCGCACGGGTGTGCGTGTGGATGAACCTGACGCCTTGGAGTTGTTCCGGGGGGCGGGGGCGGACGTGCGAGAGAATCGTGTCCGCCTTTCCCGGTCTCTCGTCGAGGATGCTATCGATAAGGCCCCTTCGAAAGTCGTTCTGGCTGGACGTGATCCCGAGCATGACCTGATCCTCGAGGATGCTCGGGTGCACATCGGGACGGGTGGCGCGGCGCTCCAGGTTCTCGACTTGGAGACGGGCGAGATCCGAAAGGCGCTGCTAAAGGATGTCGGGGACATGGCGCGTATTGTCGATGCCTTGGACAACATCCACTTCTACCTCATCCCCATCTATCCCACCGACTTGCCCGAGGATCAAGTGGAGATCAGTAAGTACTACGCCTCACTGGCGAACACGACCAAGCACGTGCAGGCTGGGGTGTACACGCTGCGGGGCATCCGGGACGTAGTGGCTATGTGTGAGAGGATTGCCGGCAACCCAGAGGCGCTACGGGCGCGGCCCCTCGTCTCCTTCATTACCAGCTGGATGGTCAGCCCGCTGAAGTTCGCCACCGACGTCACCACACTCCTTATCGAGGTGTGTCGTCAGGGACTCCCTGTGGTTCTGTCGGCGGCGCCTATGGCCGGCTCGACCTCACCCGTGACGCTGGCCGGGACATTGACCCAGCTGAATGCTGAGCAGCTGTCAGGACTCACACTGACGCAGCTGATCAACCCCGGTACGCCCGTCATCATGGGGCCCATCCCCGCCACCGCCGATATGCGCAGCGGCAAGTACCTTGGCGGTTCCGTGGAGTTCGGTATCAGCAACGCAGCCATCACGCAGTTGGCCCATCGATACCAGGTGCCAATCTACAACAGTGCCGGGATGACCGACGCCAAGCTCCCTGACATCCAGGCCGGCATAGAGAAAGCTCAGTCGGCGATCCAGGTCGCCCTGGCCGGCACTAACTTCATTCACCACGCGGCTGGGATGCTGGAGGATATGTCGACCATTGCCTATGAGCAGTTCGTCATTGATAACGAGATGCTCGGGATGGTAATGCGGGCCGTGCGCGGTATAGACGTCCAGGACGAGACGTTGGCTCTCGATGCCATCGATCGAGTTGGCCCTGGAGGTCACTACCTGGCCGATGAGCACACCCTCCGCTACATGCGGACGGAGCACTACTATCCATCGGATGTCTTTGATCGTCGAGCGCGTGATGAATGGGAGGCCGACGGCTCTACCGACGCGTGGACCCGAGCTAAGGACAACGCCCGAAAGATCTTGGCGGAGTACGAGCCGGAGCTTCTGGATCCCGAGGTCGACGACTGGATCAAGGAGCAGTTCGCCGATACATTGATTGTTCAATCGTGAGATCGAACCCCACCCGACCGGCGGCAGGCCGGTCGGTATCGTAAATGGGGTGAAGTGTGACGTCTGAGGCATCCCGGGAGCTTCGTCTACTCTCTGCTTCTCGTCTATGCTTCACTCCTGACAGCTTGGAGGTGTGTTTTCGTGACGGATCAACTGCCGATTCCGACGTTACAGCCGTTCAGCCGCGGTCTCTCCGACGAACAGGTGCGCGACCTTCACTACGCCACCCTGGAGATCCTTTCCGGGACCGGCGTCGATATGCAGGACCCTCAGGGCCGCGACATTCTGCTCCAGGCGGGCGCCTGGGAGTCTGATGGGCGGGTGAGAATCCCAGAACACCTGGTCACCGATGCTATCGATAAGGCGCCCTCGCGCATCCCGATGTGCGATCGACTGGGTAACCTCACCATGCCGCTGGAGTTGGGTAAGGTCTTCTTTGGGTCGGGCTCCGATACCACATTCACCCTGGATGTGGAAACCGGTGAACGCCGCCGCACCACAGCGCAAGACGTAGAGGACATTGCTCGCTTGTGCGATGCGTTGGACAACATCGATTTCATCATGTCGATGAGCAACCCGTCCGACGTTCCCGCCGATGACCTCTATATCCATGAGTTCGCCGGAATGATCCGCGGCTCTGTCAAGCCCAACGTCTATACAGCCAAGGATCGTGCTGACGTTGAGGATATCTACCGCATTGCTGCAGCGGTCGCTGGGAGCGAGCAGGCGCTGCGGGAGAGACCGTTCTTTCTGCTCTACGCGGAGCCCATATCACCGCTCATGATCATTGAGGAGTCGCTCCAGAAGCTGATCTTCTGCGCCGAGAAGGGGGTCCCCTCTGGCTACATCCCCTCGCCCAATATGGGTGGAGGTGGTCCTATCACCATGGCCGGAGCTTTGGCTTTGGGTAACGCTGAGTGCCTGCTCGGGCTGGTCATCGCCCAGTTGCTCAACCCTGGCACGCCGTACATCTATGGCATGAACACGGCCGCGATGGATATGCGGACCACCATCATCAGCTACGGCAGCCCGGAGTGGCCGCTCGGTATGTTGGCCCAGATGGACTTGGCCCGCTACTATGACCTGCCCGCCTGGTCGGCCGCCGGGGCCAGCGACAGCAAGGTCGTGGATGCCCAGGCAGGGATCGAGATCACCTTCTCAGTCCTGGCCAACGTCCTCGCCCGCGCCACGTTGGTCCACGACGTGGGTTACATCGAGTATGGCTCAACCTCCTCCATGGAGGCGCTGGTCATCGCCGATGAGGTGATTCGCCAGACCCGTTTCCTGGCCAGAGGGGTCGAGGTGAGTCCGCGCACCCTGGCCCTGGACGCCACGGCCCGAGTGCGCCCCGGCGGCGGATACCTGGCCGACGACCACACCCTCGACAACTGGCGAGACGCTCAGTGGCACCCGGACCTGATCGATCGGAAGCGCTACGAGGACTGGGTAGAGCAAGGCAGCAAGGATATGTACACGCGGGCCAACGAGCGAGCCCGGAGGATCCTCGCGGAGCATGAGGTGCCGCCCCTGCCGGAGGAGGCCGAGGCGGTGATTGAGGAGATCCTGGAACAGCGGGCTGCCGAACGGGGAGAGTAGAACGGCGGATCTGCCAGACCCCCGGGGCTTGCAACCCCCGGGGATCTTTTCGGTATCACGTCTCGACGACTGCGTCGATCCAGTTCAGGTAGTCCGGCGTCCCGGCAATGATGGGCAGTGCAATGATCTCGGGCACGTCGTAGGGGTGGACCCTTTGGACCGCAACAGCCAGCTCGTCGAAGGCTGACCTCGTGCTCTTGATGACCAGGAGCACCTCCTCGTCGCTACATAGTTCCCCCTCCCAGGTGTAGATAGAAGCTATGGACGGCACGACGTTCACACAGGCGGCGAGTTTCTGCTCAAGCAGCGTCCGGGCGATATCTTCGCCTACATCCTTCGAGGGCGCGGTGACCAAGACAACAACTTTTTCCTCCATCAGGTTCCTCCTCTTCTTCATACGCCAGGTGAGCCAGCGATCTTATGCGAGATCGACCAGAGTATCGATGTGGGCGATAGCCTGATCTATGAAGCGCACATCGTCAACGGAGAGCTCAATTGCCTCTTGCGGACAGACCTCCACACAGCGACCACATCCTCGGCACGCATCACTGATCACGGCGCGGCCGCCTTCCATCTGAATGGCTGCCACGAAACAAACATCCTCCGCGCAGGCGCCGCATCCCACACACCGGTCGTTTACCTTGACTGTCACGCCGGGCATGCGTCGGATCTTGCGGCTGATCCGATTCGTAAGAGAGGGCAGGATGCCCAAGAGGCAGCAGCAGGGACAGCAGTGGCAAACCGTGAGCAGTTGGCGTCCCGGCCCCACGCCCAACCAGACCGTGTCCAGTTTGTGGCGACCGACTATATGAACCAGACCTGCCTGACGACACCGCTCCACATGCGCCAGTGCCTCTTTCTTAGTCACCCGGCGACCCAGCTTAGGGTTGATGTCCAGCGCGGCCCTTCCCAGGAACAGACAGCCCAGTTCCACGGGGTAGTCTTGACATCCTTCGGCAGCCCGACAGAGACAGACGTCCATAATCCAGTGGACGCTCGCTTCTTCCACGAAATGCTCCACCACCTGGGATGGCAGTACGATCTCCCGTGGTTGGTCGATGGGCTCGTTGACGCGAAGGGTCTGCACGGCCTGATCCTTCGGCAGGAAGATGATCTCGTCCCCGTCGAACAGCCAGCGATCGATAAGCTGACGAAGGATCGGCAGGCGGGTTGCCCTGGCGACGGCAAAGCGAAGAGGAAACACTTTCTTGAGCAAGCTTACGAGCCAGATAGGTCGGGCCAATGCGGTCTCTCCTTCAAGGTTGAGGTCAATCGACACGGCTTTGTCTCCCTGTCCATAAGGGCTGACGGATTAGTATACACGTTTGACCTGGAGTGGCAACCAGCTTGCAGTGGCAAAGCCCTATTCGAGAAGGAGATTCAGATATGAGAAGACAATGCGGGGTCGTACTGGACGTGGCAAGGGGTCTTCCGCTGGTCACCGCGACGATCTTGGCCGATGGACACACGCCCGAGAGCGATTCCACTCTGGCCCTGCGTTACGCGCCCCTGCTCTACGTCCACCGTGAGGAGATCGTCCGGCCCTGTCGGCCACGCAGGGAGGGCTAGCACCGTCGTCCCGTCCGTGTTCCTGCTTCCCGGCGCGATCACCTGGCACAGGCGCGCCATGCCTGGCCCAAGGCGCTCTGACTTCACGTCCACGGTCGCTGGGCCGGTGGGCTGGCCGGCTGGCGGCGTACACGACGGCTGCACGAGCCCTGCGCAGAGCTGGCTCAAGAAGACGCAGTGCCATCGTCGGCCGGATGCGCTAACTCTTGAAGAGGAGATCGAACGACTGCGTATAGAGCTCCAAGGGCTGAGAGCATCGTCCTGATCGCTGCTCTCCTTGCCTAGTGGATGGGGGCGCCGCTGCTTGACGAAACCGAGGCCTTGCGCTACAATATCGAGTGCGGGCAGGATACTTCTCCTGCCCGTTTCTTGAGCGATATGGCATTCAGGAGGAGTGTAGTATGAGTCAGAAAGGCCGAGTTGAGTTAAGAGCGAAGGAGCGCTCCTTGCTCGGTAGCAAGGTCAAGCGCTTGCGTCGAGAAGGTTGGGTGCCCGGTGTGATGTACGGGCGCAATTTTGAGTCCGTTCCTTTGAAGTTCGATAAGTATGACCTACGGGATGTCCTGTCCCAGGTCGGTGGTAGCCAACTGGTGAACATCAGAGTTGCCGATGCTGATGAGCCGGAGTTCGCTCTCCTGCGTGAGGTTCAGCGCGATGTGATCACTGGTGATCTGCTCCACGTTGACTTCTACCGGGTGATGATGTCCGAGACTATCACCACCGAGATCCCGCTGTTGCCGGTGGGAGAATCGCCGGTGGCAGAGCAGAAGGAGGGTATTCTTCTGCACGGCATCGCGGAGATCGAGGTCGAGTGTCTGCCGGGCGATCTGGTTGATGCGATTGAGATCGATCTGACAGACCTGACCGAGGTTGGTCAGGCGATTCTAGTAGACGACCTGGCGATTCCATCCGGCATAAGCGTCCTAACCGACCCAGATGAGATGGTCGCTCGCCTCGTGCCTTTGGAGGAGGTCGAGCTGGAGCGCCCGACGGCAGAGGTCGAGGAAGAGCTCATTATGGGCGAGGAAGGCGAGGAGGTCGAGGTTATTGGCGAGGCCGAGGCCGAAGAGGGCGAGGAAGGCGAGGAGGAAGAGATCAGAGACTACATGTAGCTGCTGATCTGCTGACCTCAAAGCGGAGGCGGGGACGCGTCCCCGCCTCCGCTTTTTGGTTTCTGTCGCAGACGCTCAAAGCAAATCGAGAGGCGAAAATGCTGAGAGCATTGCCAACACATTGGAGACGACGGCGCCGAAAGCGATAGGGGGTGACAACACAGCCCAACGCCGCAGAGCGTCTCCGGTGACTGATTTCGCTTCCAACAACCGGCGCGACAGTTCCTTGACAGCCGAAAGCTTACCGTATAGAATGACATCCCAGTCTCGAAGGACGGTGGAATGTACAAGGACTACTACGATATCCTGGGTGTTGAGCGTGGAGCGAGCGAAAGAGAGATCAAACAAGCTTTTCGCCGCTTGGCTCGCCGGTGGCACCCCGACGTCAACCCCGACGATGAGCAAGCTGAGGAGGCATTCAAGGAGATTAACGAAGCCTACGAGGTGTTAGGCGACTCCGAGAAGCGGGCTAAGTACGACCGGCTCGGCCATAGCTGGAATCAATGGCAACGCTCTGGACGTGACCCGGGACAATACGACTGGTCTCAGTGGTTCACCGGCGCGCCACGAGGGACGCGCGTCCGCTGGTCTGGAGATCTCGGGGATCTTTTTGGTGGCGGTGGTGGCGAGGCTTTCTCCGATTTCTTCAAGGCCGTCTTTGGACAGGTGGGGGGCGGACGGGGGCGCTCATCTGACGATACCTTCGGGCGCACGACGGCGAATCGAGGGCGTAGCGGGACATCGCTGGGACAGGACGCCGAGGCCGACGTCACCATAACGCTGCAGGAGGCTCTCAGTGGCACCAGTCGGGTGTTAGAGAGAGAGGGGCGTCGGATTCGCGTCACGATCCCTCCTGGCGTCAAGAACGGTTCGAAGGTGCGCGTTGCTGGTGAGGGTCATCCTGCCTACACTGGTGGCGCGCCGGGTGATCTTTACCTCAACATATCTGTAGAGCCCCATCCCAACTTCGAGCGCCACGGCGACGATCTACGCTGTGGTGTTAGCGTTGATCTCTTCACCGCCGTCCTCGGTGGACATGTCCGCCTTCCCACCCTAAACGGCGACGTCTCCTTGAAGATACCAGCTGGCACACAAGGAGGGCAGACCTTCAGGCTGCGTGGCCAAGGGATGCCTAATCCTCGTCGGCCAAGGGAGCGCGGTAATCTACTGGCCACAGTCCAGGTCGAGGTTCCCCGAGACCTGAGTGATCAAGAACGTGAGCTCTTTGACAGACTGGCCCGTATCAGGGAAAGGGACTAGAATGGACAGTCAGAAACCTCTGCTGCTTCTCATAACGCTTCTGATCTTGCCTGTGCTGGCCTGCAACGCTCAGGAGTTGCTCCTCGAGCCGACCGCCGTGCCGTCTTCTCCGGAGGCTGTTGCCACAGTTCCGCCTCTTTCGGAGGCCGACATGGAGGCGCTGGATGCTGAGGACGCTCTGCTTGCTAACCTCTATCGGCGGGTCAATGCGGCTGTCGTCTACATTGAGGTCTTGGTGCAGCGTGGCG
>Ga0207797_1001478_pt1 | contig 16933 bp, 13 predicted proteins | sample PRCRCaboRojoPR_6_FD_187275 | JGI IMG/M metagenome (GOLD analysis project Ga0207797, IMG submission 187275) | Marine sediment microbial community from Cabo Rojo, Puerto Rico - PR CR 10% Liquid 1 (SPAdes) | ecosystem: Environmental > Aquatic > Marine > Coastal > Sediment | place: Cabo Rojo, Puerto...
ACCCGCGCGACGACGTGGACGCGGACCCGCGCGACGACGTGGACGCGGACCCGCGCGACGACGTGGACGCGGACCCGCGCGACGACGTGGACGCGGAACCGCCGGGGACAGCTGCCGCGTCCGGAACGCCGGAGGTGGACACGGACCCGGCGGCCGCGGACCCGAGACCGGCGGCGTCGAGCAGCGACGGCATGGACGAGGCGCGTACGAGTGACATAGACATCGACATCACGCCGAGGACGCGACAGGATCGGGAGTCCGCGGCCGACACCGACGCCGCGGGGACAGACGCCGACGCGGGTGTCGATGGCGGTCCAGCGGGGGACGTGGACGCGGCGAGTACGGTAACGGAGTCCGGCACCGACGAGTCGACGGCCGGGTCCAGTCTGCCCGAGGAGGGGCCGGTCGAGATGAACGCCCCCGAGGAGTCGGGAACGGAGACGACCGACTCTGGGCCGGGGGCCGAGGCGGTGGAGTCCGACCCGGCGCCGGAGGGGGCCGACTTCGAACCCGACGTGGGGGAGTCTACACCGGCGACGGGCGACACCCACGACGATACCCCGTCCACAAGCACTGCGGCAGAGGCCCGCGACGATACGGTCCCGGCCATCGTCCGGGTCGCGGAGTCCGACGAGGACACGGTCGCCGCCGAGAGTGCCGCACACGAGGCAAGTCAGGCGGACGTGGCGGCCGCGACGGCGGCCGTCGACGCCGACGAGACGGCGTCGGCCGAGGCCGCTCCGGCCGATGTGGCTCCCGCGAGTAATCAGGTGGTCCCGTCCGTGGACCCCGAGCGAACGGCGCGTGCACGGTCGGACCCCAGCGGCAACGGGGCCGGTGTGGCGGACGACGGCGAGGGCGGGCCGAGTGCGGCCGACGAGGGGGGCGAACCTCGCGTCGACACTGTCATCGACGGCGAGACGGTCGCCGGGTTGCGCTCCGAACTCTCCGAACGGGACGCGGAGCTGGCCGAGCGCGAGGCCGAACTCGCGGAGCTGCGCGAGCGACTGGAGACCGCAGCGGCGGAGAAGGAACAGCTCCGCGACCGCATCGCGGACCTGGAACGACGCCTCGAGGAGGCCGGCGCCGCCCCAGCCTCGTCCTCGCGGACCCTCTCGCCGACCCAGGCGCTCGACGGGACCAGCCTGTTCGTCCGCTACCGGTCGAAACGTGACGCCACGCTCGACGACCTCGACGCGGGCGTCGACCCGAGCGACGTCGCCGGCAACCTCCAGCTCGAGCACCACACCCAGTTCGACGCGGGTGAGGTGTCGGTCGACGGGCGAGCGTTCGACGCCTTCCTCGAGGGGACGCAGGGGTACGCGTTCGTCCAGTGGCTGGTCGGGTCACTCCCCTACGAGATCAGGGACACGGGCAACGCGGACTCGATGAGCGCGCTCTACGGGGCGCTCCCGGCCATCGACCGGGTCGAGTTCGAGGGCGACGTCGAGGTCGGAAGCGACGCCGTGACGTTCGACGTGGTCGCCCGCGACCGGATGGGACGACCGCTCGTGGTGGCGAAACTGGAGGACGTCCGTGACCCCACCGACGCCGCCACGCTGGGGACACTGGTCAACAACGCGACGACCGTCGCCGAGGCCCACGACTCGCTGTCCGGGTCGTTCGCGGTGACGAGTGCGTACTTCGAACCCGCGGCGCTGGAGACGGCGAACGAGGCCACGAGCGGGAGTCTGCTCTCACGGAGCAAGCGCAAGTCGTTCGTGAAGCTCTCGCGGAACCAGGGGTTCCACCTCGCGCTGGTGGAGGATCGGGAGGAGTCGTTCTATCTCTCGGTGCCCGAACTCTGATCGGGGGTGCCCTCAGCCCTCGATCTCGGGGACGTCGTCTATCTTCATGCCGTCGAGTTTCTCGACGATCTCGTCGAGCTTGCCGTCGAGGTCGCCGACGAAGTCGGCCGTGTCCTCGGTGGTGATGGCACCCTGACTGGAGGGTTCGATGAGGTTCTCCTCCTCGAGGACGCGCAGGGAGTAGCGCACCTTGTGATGCGGGTAGCCGGTCTCGTTCGACATCTTCACGATACCGATAGGCTCGTTCTCGATTACCATCCGCAGAACCTGCAGGTGACGTTCGAGCATATCGACTTCCTTCTCAAGTCGGTCTATCATGGCACTTGTTAACTCGTGTTTGCGTGGTTTAAAAGTTGTCCTCCGTCAGACGCCGAAAGCAGCCCCACGCAACGGATGTCGGAACTACGCCCGTGGGGCGTGATAACTGTTCCGACGTCACCCGATTTCAGCACCGTCGGCGGCCGTCGCACAATCCGAAATCGGTTTAGGACGCCCCTCGAAATCTCGCTCGTATGACCGTAACCATCGTCGGTTCCCAGCTGGGCGACGAGGGCAAGGGCGGAATCGTCGACGTGTTCGGCGAGGAAGCCGACGTCGTCGTCCGGTACCAGGGTGGGGACAACGCGGGCCACACCGTGGTACACGGCGACGAGGAGTACGCCCTCTCGCTGGTCCCCTCCGGAGCGGTCCGGGGGAAGGTCGGCGTCCTCGGGAACGGCTGTGTGGTGAACCCCGCCACCCTGTTCGACGAACTCGACACGCTCCGTGACCGCGGCCTCGACCCGGACGTCCGGGTCGCCGAGCGCGCTCACGCCATCCTGCCGTACCACCGCGTCCTCGACGGCATCGAGGAGGAGGCGAAGGGCGACGAACTCTCGGCCGGCACCACCGGCCGCGGCATCGGCCCCACCTACGAGGACAAGGCCGGCCGCCGGGGCGTCCGCATCGGTGACCTCCTCGACTCCGAGGTCCTCCGGACGCGACTGGAGTACGCGGTCCCGCAGAAGCGCCGCCTCGTCGAGTCGTTCGGGCTGGACCCGGACGCCGACCGCTACGACGGCGCGTTCGACCTCGATTCCCTCTACGAGGCGTACCGCGAGTACGGCGAGCGCATCGCGGCCGCCGACATGGCCGTCAACTGCGGGAACTTCCTCGCCGAGCGCCGGGCCGACGGTGACCGCATCATGTTCGAGGGCGCGCAGGGGACCTCGCTCGACATCGACCACGGCTCGTACCCCTACGTCACCTCCTCGAACCCGACCGCCGGTGCGGCGGCCGTCGGCAGCGGTCTCGGCCCCACCGTCGTCGGACAGGGCGAAGTCGTCGGCATCGTGAAGGCCTACCTGTCGCGCGTGGGAACGGGCCCGCTCCCGACCGAACTCGGCTTCGTCGAGGGACAGACCCCCGCAGACGGTGGTGACACCGCCGACGAGGCGGAGGAGCTGGCGACGTACATCCGCGACGAGGGTGGCGAGTACGGTACCGTAACCGGTCGCCCGCGCCGTGTCGGGTGGCTGGACGTCCCGATGCTCCGCCACGCCGCGCGGACCAACGGCTTCACCGGCCTCGCCGTCAACCACCTCGACGTCCTCTCGGGGATGGACGAGGTGAAGGTGGGGCACTCGTACACGCTCGACGGCGAGGAGACGATGACGATGCCTCCGACTACCGAGAAGTGGGCGCGCTGCGAGGCGAACTACCGTACCTTCGACGGGTGGCCCGACCCCGACTGGTCGGCCGTCGCCGCGGCGGGGTACGAGGCCATCCCGGAGAACGCGCGTGCCTACCTCGAGTACCTCGAGACGGAACTCGACGCGCCCGTCTACTGCGTGGGCGTCGGGCCGGGCCGCGGCGAGACGGTCGTCGTCCGGTCCCCCTGGGAGTAGGCTGACCGCACGGAGCGTTCTTCCCACCCGCCGCCGTACCGCAGAGCGTGACACTCGAACTCCTCCCCGCAGACGGAGCCGCCCGGGAGACGCTCCACGAGTTACTCCGCGAGGCAGGCCTGCCGACGGCCGGGGTCGGCGACGGGCCGGGTTGCTTCTTCCTCGCCGTGGTCGACGGCGAGACGGTCGGCGGGGGCGGCGTCGAACCGCACGGCGAGGCCGCGCTGCTCCGCTCGGTCCTCGTCCGCCCCGACTGTCGTGGTGAGGGCGTCGGCACGGCGCTGGTCGGACGACTCCGTGACGTGGCCGGGGCGACCGATGCCGAGGAGCTGTGGCTCCTGACGGAGACGGCCGAGCCGTTCTTCGCGGGCCTCGGGTTCGAGACGGTCCCGCGCGGGGACGCACCCCCCGCGGTTCGGGCGAGCGAGGAGTTCGCCGAGGTCTGTGGCGAGCGCGCTGTCTGCATGACCCGGCCACTCGGTGGGAACGACTGACGGGCACCCGGCACGTTTTTGACTCGGACGGGCGTCCACTCGGACATGAAGGAGTCCTTGCTGGACATCATCTGCTGTCCGCTCGACAAGCACGACCTCGAACTGGAGGCCATCCACCGCGAGGACGACGAGGTGATGGAGGGACGACTCGTCTGCACGGAGTGCGGCGAGGAGTACCCCATCGAGGACGGCATCCCGAACCTCCTCCCGCCGGACATGCGCGAGGAGGCCTCGACCTGACGCCGGCAGCGGGGTCGAACCACCCGAACCATTTTTGAGCGGTCCGGGCGACCCGGTGTCACATGGACACCCTCGCCGCGGACGTGAACCGGACGGGCATCCAGACCCTCTCGGTCCCGGACGCGTTCGAGACGGACGGGTCGTTCACCGTCGAACTCCGGAACCACGGTGAGGCGACGCACGTTCACCTCCACCTCGACGACGCGCTCTCCTCCGTGGCGGAACTCGACGCGGGGAACCACTACGTCGAGGCCGACGCCACCCGTCCGGTCAGGGTGTCGGTGCTGGAAGAGGACCGTCAGGAGACCGTTCGGGGGAAGCTGAAGGTGGTCACGGCGTACGGCGCGAACACACACTGGGTCGACGTGACACTCACGCCGACGAAGAAACAGCCCGTGGACGTCGATCCGGAGCTGTCGAAGCCCAGGGCGGGAGACCAGTCGAAACGCGCCGGTGGCCTCTCGCTGGACCGTGGGTCCCTGATTCGGGCGCTCCCAGCCGTCGTGCTGAGCGTCGTCGCTGTCGTGTTCGCCGGGGCGGCCGTCCTCTCGGCCGGGGGGACGGACCTCGTCCTCGCGGGGCTCGCGGTCGTCGCCGGCGCACTCGCGGCGGGCTACATCGCACTGCAGTGACCGGGACTCGCGTTCAGTTGCTCCGGACGCTGGCGAAGTAGTGGCTGGCCGCCTCCGCAGCCTCCAAGAGGTCCTCGAGATTCCGACCGGGGGCGTACTGGTCGCCGTTCTCGCGCTCGACGACACCGCTCGAGTCCAGGCGCGGGAGGTGGACCGACTCCAGGTCCCGCTGGATTGACTCCCTCGTCCCGCCGTCAACGCGCTCGGGCGGCAGTCGCTGCTCGCGTGCCGCCAGCATCGTGCTCAGCGCGTCGGTGCTCAGCGGGTTGTCGGCCTCGCCGACGGCGGCCGCGACGGCCCAGCGTCGCTCCGCGCTCAGCAGCGAGAACGCGGTGGTCGCCGACAGCGTGGTGCCGTCGGTCACGCTGCCTCCCGTCGTCCTGGCGCTCGAGTCGGTTGCATGAGGGGTCCTCGGGAACCTCCACGTATAAAACCCGTGGCTGGGGGGCCCGGGTGGTCGCCTCTATCCCCCTCCTCCGCCTGTCAGCGGACGACCGTGACCGGGACGGGCGAGCGCCGGACGACCACCTCCGCGACGCTCCCCAGCAGGACGCGTGCGACACCCCGCCGGCCGTGACTCCCGATGACGATGGCGTCGATGGTCGGGCGTACAGCGCCCGCCTCGCCGTCGTCCTCGCCCTCGACGTAGTCGACGATGACGCGGGAGGGCTGGCCGACCACCGTCTCCTCGTGCAGTTCGATGTCGGTTCCGGCGACCCGTTCGCGGGCCTCCTCGAACATCTCCTCCGCGGCCTCCTCCTCCGCGTGGTACCACTCCTCGGACGAGGTGGGGATACCGACGCTGGCGCCGTAACTCGCTCGCGCAGGGTCGATGACGTGCAGGACGGTGACGGTGGCGTCGGGTTCGGTCTCGACGACGTGGGCCAGTGCCTCCCACGACGGGTCCGAGCCGTCGAGCGGGACGAGGAGGTGTCGTGCCATGGCTGTCGGTATCACGCAGGGGGACAAAATACTGGTGGCACCGTCGGGGTCGGGTTCGGCGGCCGGACCTAGTCTCGTCCGTGCCGGGTGAGGCAGGTCGGGAGCCCGAGGATCTCCACCGGCTCTGAGTTGTCCGGCGAGTAGACGACCATCTGTCCCTTCTCCATGTAAGGGACTTTCCCCTCCAAGTTCGAGGGGATGTTGACGGCCTTGATGGCGTCCTCGTCCCCGAGGTTGAGGACGACGGTCGTGTTCACCTGCTTGAACACCGGGTCGGCCACGTCCTGCGGGTCCTGCGTTATCAGGAACAGGCCGAGTCGCTCCTTGCGGCCCTGCTTGGCCGCCTCGGAGAACTTCCCGATGACCTTCCGGGCCTGTACGCTGTCGGCGTCGGTGAGGAAGTTGTGCGCCTCGTCCATCCCGAGGACGAGCGGTGTCTCCTTGATGCGGTCGTAGCGCGGGTCGTTCGAGAGCTTCTCGTCGACGAGCAGCGAGGCCACGGCCAGCACCACCGTCGTGGTCTTCCGGGAGTCGTTGACGTGGTAAGTCGGGACGACGGTGAGACCGCCGGCGCGGACGAAGTCGCTCACGAGGTCCGTGATGGGGCGCGCGTCGGTGTCGAACACGTCGCCGAAGCCGTAGGTCCGGCGTTTCACCGCGTCGAACGTGGCCTCGTGTATCTGCCCGGACTCGTGGAGTTCCTCGCGGAGTGCCGGGTCGTCGAGGAACGAGCGGAACTGGGCGTAGGTCCCCGAGTTCCCGTGCTGGCCGAAGAACCGTTGCAGGAGCTGCTGGAGCGCCGGATACTGGTTGTCGTTGAGCCCACCGGCGGCCACGAGCCACGGCCGGGACCGGACCATCGAGAACGGGAGCGTGAACTCCACCTGTTCGGCCCGGTGGTGGTCTGCAGCGTAGGTGGCGTCACCGACCTTCGGCACGAACGCGACGGTGTCGTCGACGCCGCCGTGTGCGACCCCCTCGCGTTCGCACCTGCGGGCGAACTCGTCGGTCGTCGCCGGGTTGTCGTCGTGCATCTGCGCGTACTCGTCCTGCGGGTCGAACATCACCACCGCCGGACGGACCGAGCGGTCCTCCACCGGGTAGGTGCGCTCCGCGGCGAGGTACTGCCGGAGGACGTTCTTCGCGCCGTGGGTCTTGCCGGACCCCGTGCCGCCGGCGACGAGGGTGTGCCGGAAGACGAGCGGGTCGCCACTCTCGTAGTCGTCCTTCAACCGGTAGTCGATGGTCGGCGGCGAGGCGGCGGTCCGGACCTTCTCGCCCCCGACGGCGAGGTGGCCGAGGAAGACGCCATCGTCGGGTATCTTCAGCCCCGTCTTGATCTCCGTGGGGTCGGTCGCCTGCCCCACGACGGTCTCGGGCTTCGGGACCCGGTCGGGCATCCGGCGTTTCATCTCGCCGCCGTCACCGGCTTCGCCGGTCGCCCGTGGGGGCTCCGACCCCGCGCTGTCGCTGTAGAGCACCGCGAGCGGTTCGAGCGACGCCATGAACTTGTAGTCCTGTTCGTCCACGCCGTCGGACCGCATCGCCCGCCGGGCGTGTATCTCCGTGGCGTCGTCGGACTGGAACTCCTGTGCGTACTCCAGCGTGACGATGCGGCAGAACAGTTTCTCGCCGTCGGGGTACGAGGCGACGAGGTACGACCCGATGCGCACGAGCGCACGGTTGCCGACCGTGATGTAGGCCCGGATGCGGGTGTCCTGCGGGTCCTCGCTGACGACCAGGCCCTCGGCGGCGGAGAGGGTCCCGATCCCCGTGTCGGTGCCGACGGGGGAGGCGTCGACGGGTTCGAACGTCTCGTTGGTCGGCTCGCCATCCCTCTCGCGCTCGACACCGGTCTCGTCGGTGGTCGCCTCGGCTGTCGCGTCGGCCGGGGGGTCGGCCCCCGTCTCCTCGCCGTCGAAGTCCTCGAAGTCACCGAGGTCGGTCATACCGGTCTCACTCCCCGGCGCGTCAAAAGGGGTTCGCCGCGTGGCGAAAGTGAATCCGCCCTGCGGTGGTCAGTCCTCGATGCCCTCCCGCTCCCGGAGGTCCTTCCGGCGGACCTTGCCGGTCGTCGTCAGCGGTAACTCCTCGACGAACTCGAGCGCCCGCGGGTACTCGTACTTCGCCAGTCGCTCCTTCACGAACGTCTGGAGCTCCGCACGGAGATCGTCGCTCGGGTCGTGCTCGGGGCTGGTGACGACGAACGCCTTCACCAGCTCCCCGCGCTCGTCGTCCGGGACGCCGATGACGCCCACGTTCGCGACTGCTTCGTGTGCCGAGAGGCTGTCCTCCACCTCCGCCGGACTCACCTTGTAGCCCGAGGAGAGGATGACGTCGTCGCGACGGCTGTGGAACCCGAGGTAACCGTCCTCTTCGACGAGTCCGAGGTCCTCGCTGAACATCCAGCCCCCCTTCACCTTCTCCGCCGTCGCCTCGGGCCGGTCGAGGTAGCCGGTGAAGCAGATGGGGTTCCCCGTGTACCGCAGGCAGAGTTCGCCCACCTGGCCTGGCTCCAGCGAGTCGCCCGTCTCCGGGTCGGCGACCCGGACCTCCATCCCGGGTGCGGGCTTGCCCATCCGGCCCTCGCGGTGGGGGACGCCGAGCGCCTCGCAGTCCGACGCGAACAGGGGGGCCTCGCTCTGCCCGTACACCTCGTGGACCACCGCGTCCGGCAGGGTGTCGCGGGCGAGGTCCACCAGCGTCTGGCCCGCGGCCTCGCCGCCGAGGGCGAGGACCCGGAGGCTCGACAGGTCCGTCTCCGACGCCTTCGGATGCCCCAGCATGAACCGGTAGGCCGTCGGCGGCCCACCGGTGATGGTGACGTCCTGCTCCTCGAGCAGTGCCAGTTCGCGTTCTGGCTCGAACGGGCCCCGGTCGTCGGCGACGACGGCCATCCCGTAGAACATCGCCGGCATCACGAGGTCGTTGAGCGACCCGGCCCACGACCACTCGACGGGCGACCGGAGGACGTCGTCGTCCCGGACCTCGAGGTTCCAGGTGAGCAGTATCGCCGGGAGGATGCCGAGCAGTCCCCGGTGGGGTCTGAGCACGCCCTTCGGTGCCCCGGTGGTCCCGCTGGTGTAGAGCACCATCGAGGTCTCGTCGGGGTCCGTCTCCACCGTCTCGAAGGTCTCCGGCTGTCCCTCCAGCGCGTCCCAGAAGGCCGTCTCGTCTCCCTCGGCCTCCGGGTCGCCCACGATCAGCGGCTCCGTCAGTGCCTCGCTGTCGGCTTTCACCTCACGGAACGCCTCGATCGACTGTGGAGCGACGGCGTAGGCGACGGCCCCGCTGTCATCCAGGCGGAACCCCAGTGCGTCCGGACCGAACAGTACCGACAGGGGGACCGATGCCGCCCCGAGTTTCCACGTGGCGAGGTGGGTCACCAGCGACTCCACCCGCTGTGCGCCGTTGACCGCCACGCGGTCACCCCTCCGCACGCCCCGGTCGTGGAGGTAGTTCGCCAGTCGGTTGGCGTCGCGCTGTATCTCGCCGTAGGTGTAGCTCTCGGTCCCGGACGCCGTCCGGGCACGCAACGCGACCCGACCTGTCCCGACCCACCGGTCACAGAGGTAGGCCGCGAGGTTGAACTGGTCTGGTACCTCGAACTCGAACTCGCGTCGTAACTGGTCGTAGTCCTCCCACTCGCGTTCGTGGAACCGATACGCCTCGAGTCGTCCTCTCGCCGCTCCCTCGCTCATGGCTCTCACGGGCGTCCTGAACCACGCCCAACGTTACCGTGAGACGTGGTAACTCTTGTAGCTATCCCCGACCCGTCCATCGTGGCGTTTCGCTCCACTCTCCACGCTGTTCGGACCTCACTCCCGGCGTCGGGAGCGAGTCACTCGGCACCGCGGCGCACTGCACGTGGCTTATCCCCCGTGACCACGTACTGCTGGCCATGTTACTCATCCGCGGTCACGCCGGGGGGACGGCGCTGACGGGGACGCTCTACGAACGCGGCGAGGAACCGCCCGCGTTCAAGGGCGCCCCCGACGAGGGCGCCCCGTACGTCTGGGTCTGCGACGCGTTCTACGAGGTGGAGAGCGGTGGCCAGGTCCAGACCATCGGTGGCCGTGAGCTGAACGTCGCGTTCGAGTCGCCGATGCCGCGCGGGTTCGACACGCGTGACGAGGCGGTCGAGGCCGCCGAGGAGCACATCCGGACGCAGTTCGCACGCGTCGGGGTCCCCGAGGAGGCGGTGGAGATCGAGGTGGTCAAGCGGGAACCGGGTGTGGAGCAGGGCTGAGGCGGACGGTAGGATAGCATACACCGAACGGCGAGAGCGCAGAGCTCTCCCGAGCAATCGGCGGGGAAGCAGCCGTTGACGACGAGCGTTTTCCCCCAGGTTATTGCCTGATCGAGCGGTCCGTGAGGCCGCGAGCGACGTCAAAAACGTGGTCTCTAGAGGTTGAATCCGGCACCCACGCCCCACCGCTCGTCGTTGTAGGTCGTGTCCATGTCGGCGTCGAGAGCGTCCTCCAGCGCCCGCCGCAGCGCCACCGTCTCCTTGCGCGATATCGAGGCGAGCGAGTCGGCCTTCGCGACCGCAGCGGGCGGTCCAGTCGCCGTCGCCACGTCCTTGAGCATCTGCATCGTCAGGCGCTCGCGGCGCGCCTCGTCCTCGGTGAACGCCCGTGGGGCCTCGACCCGGTAGACGGTGTCCGTCCGGGGGTCGTACACCATGCAGAAGGTGACCTCGTACTGCTCGGGCTCGAACGCCAGCGTGAGGTCGTAGCGCCCCTCGGCCATCGCCCGGTCGGCGGGGCCGCGTGAGACGAACCAGTTGGTGAACGTCAGACAGTCCTCGTCGCGTTCGTAGTGTCCCTGGGCGTCCCACTCGCCGCGTTCCAGCACCTGCGAGAAGAACGCGGCGTCGTTGACCCACGGGGCGGCCCCCTCCCTGTCGCGGATGGTGCGCGTGACGAGCCCGGTCATCGGGGTCTTGACGAACCCGACGACGGGGACGTCGCGCCGCATGAACGACTCGACGAGGCGGACGTACTCGCCGATGACCTCGCGGGGCGTCTGCTCGCCGGCGAGCAGGTCCGCGAGTTCGCGGTTCCGGTTCTCCCACGTCAGGAGTCCCTTCGGGTACACCGGCCCGTCCATCACCAGGAGGTCGTCGACGAGTTCGGCCTGTCCGCGGGCGTGTTCCACCTCCGCGAGGTAGAGCGCGAGTTCGTGGACGACGGGCGTCACCGAGCGGTCCGCGCGGGGGACGTGCAGGACCCGGCTCTTCACGTAGCCCTCGTCGTCCACCTGCCAGTCCTGGCCGAAGTGGACCGTGGCCTCGTTGGAGTGGACCGCCTTCACGATGGTCCGACAGCGGTGGAGGTCGAGGTCCGACGGGACCGAGGACATGGCGGCGACGGCCACGTCGACGGTCAGGCCGTTCTTGAACGTGGTCGGGTTGATGGTCCCGGAGTCGAGGCCGTGCTGGGTCGGGAAGCGGTCGGCCTCGAGCGCGACGTCCTCGGCGTCCACCTTCCGGCGACGCAACCCGCCCATCGGTTCGAGGATGTCCCGGCCGTCCGCACGGAGCGGGTCGAGGAACTCGTTCCAGACCGTCTCCGCGAACTCCCGGTGCTCCCGCTCGTCCACCTCGTGGCTGATGCTCCCGGCGAGCCGGGTGATGGCCTTGAAGTGCACCGGGTCGAGTGTCATGCCGCAGGCTGACTCGGCGGCGGGCAAAAACCCTCGGAGTGCGGGGCGGAACTGGTCTGGGTAGGGGTGGGGGTGCCTCCGACATCGACTGGTACGAGTCGCACTCGTATCAACCCCCACGGACGTCGGTGTGACCGGGTGAGTTCTGGGTAACCCCGTCCGCGCCGTGCATCGAAACCGTGTTACCGACCCGGGATCTCCGCCCGGACATGAAGGCGGCGCTCGTGATCCTGGACGGGTGGGGAATCGGGTCGGGCGAGGCGACGGGTGACCACCGCGACGCCGTCTCGACCGCCGAGACGCCGACGTTCGACGGCTTCCGCGATGAGGGGGCGGACGGCACGCTCCGGACCGACGGTCGGAACGTCGGTCTCCCCGAGGGCCAGTTCGGCAACAGCGAGGTCGGCCACCTCAACATCGGCGCCGGCCGCGTCGTCGTCCAGGACTCGACACGCGTGAGCGACGCCGTCGCGGACGGCAGCCTCGGCGAGAACGACGCCATCGCGAGGGCGTTCGACCACGCCGACGAACACGACGGCCGGGTTCACTTCCTCGGCCTCGTGAGCGACGGTGGCGTCCACTCCTCGCAGGCCCACCTCCACGCCCTGATCCGGGCCGCGGCAGCGCGGGGGACCGAGGCCGTCACCCACGCGTTCACCGACGGCCGTGACACGGCGCCGAGGTCGGGCGCGGGCTACCTCGCGGAACTGGCGGCCGTCGTGGACGAGGCGGGGACGGGCCACGTCGCCACCGTCACGGGCCGGTACTACGCGATGGACCGCGACGAGAACTGGGAACGCACCGAACGGGCGTACGACGCCATCGTGCACCGTGAGGCGCCACACGAGGTGGCGAGTGCCGTCGCCGCCTGCGAGGCCTCCTACGAACGTGGCGACACCGACGAGTTCGTCGAACCGACGCTCGTCGCGGGCGGTCCGTCGCTCTCGGATGGCGACGCAGTCGTCTTCTTCAACTTCCGGGCCGACCGGGCGCGACAGTTGACGCGGATGCTCGCGGACATCCGCCCCGAGTGGGCGTTCGACACCTCGCCACCGGAGACACGGCTCGTGACGATGACGGAGTACGACGCGACGTTCGACCTGCCGGTGGCGTTCGAGCCGAACCAGCCCGAACGGGTCCTCGGCGAGGTGGTCGCCGGGGCGGGACTCACGCAACTCCGGGTGGCCGAGACGGAGAAGTACGCCCACGTCACCTACTTCCTGAACGGTGGCCGCGAGGTCGAGTTCGACGGCGAGCGCCGGGAGATCGTCCCCTCGCCGGACGTCCCCACCTACGACGTGCAGCCGGAGATGGCCGCACCCGAGGTGACCGACCGCACGATGGCTATCGTCGAGACGGACGACCCGGACGTGCTGGTCCTCAACTACGCGAACCCGGACATGGTGGGCCACACGGGCGATTTCGACGCCGCGGTCGCCGCCGGCGAGGCCGTCGACGACTGTCTCTCGCGGCTCGTCCCCGCCCTCCGTGACGTGGGGGCCCACGTCCTCCTCACGGCCGACCACGGCAACGCGGACGACATGGGCAGCGAGGCTGACCCCCACACCGCCCACACGACGAACCCCGTGCCGTTCGTCCACCTGCCGCCGGAGGGTGCCTGCGAACGGACGGTCCGCGAGGGAGGCGTCCTCGCGGACGTCGCACCTACCCTCCTCGCGCTGCTGGATCTCGACCAGCCGAGCGAGATGACGGGGTCCTCGCTCCTCGGGGAGTGAGGACGCCGATCCACCGTTCTCAGTCGTGCTCGTGCACGACCCGACCGTCCACGACGGTCCGCCAGACGTCGATGTCCGCGATGGTGTCGGGCGAAACCTCCCACGGCGACGCCGCCAGTACCACGAGGTCGGCCAGTTTGCCGGGCTCGACGGTACCGACCCGGGCCTCGTCGAAGCCGGCGTATGCCGCGCCGCGGGTGTACGCCGCGAGCGCGTCCGTCACCGGGAGGCGCTGGCCGGCCGCCGGGGCGGTGACGGCCTGTTCGACCCCGAACAGCGGCCCGAGCGGCATCGTGTCGCTCCCGAACGCGAGCGGGACACCAGCGTCGGCGAGCGCGCCCAGCGGGTTCGTCCCCCGCGTCCGGCGCTCGCCGAGCCGTGACTCGTAGAGTCCACCCTCGCGTGCCCACTTGTGGAAGTTCGGCTGGACGGAGGCGACAACCCCCGACTCGGCGAACCGGCGGACCAGCGCCTCGTCCAGTAGCTCCGCGTGTTCTATCCTGTGCCGGGCGGTCCCGGGGTCCTCGGTGTCCGCATACACTGTCAGCGTCTCGCCCACAGCGACGTCACCGATGGCGTGGGCGGTGAACTGGAACCCGGCCGCCTCCGCGTCGGCCACCCACTCGCGTAGTTCCTCGGGCGGGACGACCCACTCGCCGTGTTCGTCGCCGTGCTCGTCGTCCGCGTACGGCTTCGACACCTTCGCGGTCCGGCTCCCGATGGAGCCGTCGGTGAAGGTCTTGAGGGCGCCGACACGGACGAACTGGCTCCCGGCGTTCGTCACGAGCCCGGCCTCGCGTGCGGCGTCGAGGTGGTCCGTCCAGTAGTTGATACGGACCCGCAGGTCGAGTTCGTCGGCACGGTCGAGTTCGCGGTAGACCCGCGCGACGTGCCCTCCACGGACCATGTCGTGGACTCCGGTGACACCGAGTTCGTGGGCGTGGTCCCGGGCCGCGACGAGGCGCTGGCGGGTGGTCGAGACGTTCGGCGCGACGACGTCGTTCACCACGTCCACCGCTCCCTCCGTGAGGATGCCGGTCGGCCGGCCGTCCTCGGTGTGGACGTTCGGGTCCTCCGCGTCGAGGTCGAGCAGCGCGAGGGCGTGGCTGTTGACCGACGCCGTGTGGAGGTCCTCGCGGAAGGCGACGACGGGTCGGGACTCGCTCACCTCGTCGAGTTCCTCGCGGCGGAGGTAGGTCGTCTCGCCCCACTCGGACTCGTCGTAGCCGTACCCCTGTACCCACCCCTCGCTCTCTCGCGCCTCGACCCGGAGGCGGGCGACGGCGTCGGCCCGGGAGTCGGCCCCGCCGAGGTCCGCGTGGACGAGTCTGCGACCGGCCACCTCGAGGTGTGTGTGGGCGTCGACGAATCCCGGGAGGAGGACCCGGCCCTCGCAGTCGATCACATCGGTGTCGGCACCTCGCAGGAACTCGACCTCGTACGCCGACCCCACCTTGACGATGCGGCCGTCCCGGACCGCGACGGCGCCGTCGTCGAACACCTCGTCGTGTACCTCGGCGTCCGCGACGAGGGCGGCGTGGCCGTCGGGTGGGGCTGTGAGCGTGTGCACCTCCGCGTTCGTGAGGACCAGGTCGGCGGGTCGCGTCATAGACGCGAACGTGAGGCCGGGCGGGAAAACCGTTGGGTTCGTCGGGATTCCCGGCGAGTCCACTCGTCTCACCGCGTTCGACTCGTCCCCTCGCCGAAGCTCGCGAACCTTCGTTCCGCTCGGTCCCGGCGAAACCGCTAAGTGCGCGTGCCGTGCGGAGCGTTACGTATGCGGGTCGCGCTGACAGGTACGGGGGGACGTAGCGAGCGGCGAACAGCAGGGCTCCGTGGGGCACGATGGTCTTCTTCACACTGAAGATACTCCGCTGGCTGGTTCGCCTCGTCCTCCTGCCGTTCCGACTCCTCGCCCGACTCGTCCGTGCGATACTGGGTCGGACCGGTGGGGACGACGACCTGTCGGACTGGCCGAACCACGACGGGGACCAGACCGTGGTCGGGTCGACGACGGAGGAGACCTCGCACGACGGAGGGGCGTCGGCCGACGCCGATGGTGGCAACACCGGGTCGTCCACGAGTCCCACGGGAGGGGACGAGTCGTCGATGACGACGGCGACAACCGCCGCCGGCGCAACCACGGCGGCACTCGCGCTGACCGACCGCGAGCGCCGACTGTCGCAGGTGTTCGTCCTCGGCCTCGTCGGGTACGCACTGGTCGCAATCGCGGGGCTGTTCCTGCTCGACGCCCGGACGTTCCCCGCCCTGGGAGCGGCCCTGCTCTACGGTGGTGCGGCCGTCGGTGTCACGCGAGGGTCGAACGCCGCCCGCTGGCTCGGTGTCGCGCTGTTCGTCCTCGCGGGCACCGTCATACACCTCCCGTTCGGGCTGCTATCGACGCTCTACGACGTCGGCGGGCCGACACTGCTCGACGTGGTGTTCCTGCCCGCACCGGCGGGACTCACGTTCGTCGAGCCGGCCGAGTCGGTGGTCGCACTCCTGCTGGTCGGCGTCGGTGTCCTCGGCCGTGGTGGCGTCGCCCCGGACCGATCGCTCGTCCCGGTCGGCGGCGGAAGTCCGAACCCGGAGGCAGCCACCGCGTCGGCCAGTGGGACGTCCACGGGCGGGGCGTCGGGGAGTGCGACGAGTAGCGAGAATACGGGGAGTGCGTCGCACAACGGAACGACGGGTGGGGCGACGAGCGATGGGGTCTCGGCCGGTGCGACCACGGGCGGGGCGTCGATCACGACCGCTGCCGGCGGGGCGAGTTCGACCGACAGCACGGGGGCGACGGGGTCGGGGACGCGTTCGTCCGCCAGCACCAGCCAGCCATCGGCCGGGGCTGCGGCCACCGCCGGGAGCGAGTCCCGAGGCAGTGGCGCGGGACCATCCGACGGTTCGGGCGAGGCGGACACGACGGCAACGTCGACGGACTCCGCCCCCGAGGTGGGTAGCGCGACGACGACCGCGGGCGGGTCCCGACGTGTCGACAGCGAGACGACGACACTCGCGGCGGACGGGGAGAGCGTGGTCCTCGGTGGGGCCGCCGTCGCCTGCCACGAGACCGACGGGGAGCGGCGCTGGACCTTCGAGCCACGGGAGGCTGCCACGGCCGTCGCCGTCGATGGTGATATCGTCTACGCCGGGACGGCGGCCGGGCACGTCCACGCGCTGGACGCCGCCGGCGGGACCGAACGCTGGCCGCTCGCCTATCGCGCCGGGTCCCCGGTGACCGACCTCGCCCTCGGCGAGCACTGCTACATCGGGACGGCAGACGGACGACTCCGTGCCATCGACCGCGAACGGGGTACCAGCGAGTGGCGCGAACCGGTCGGCGGGTCGTCGGTGGCCGTCGCCACCACGCCAGCCGGGCCCGTCGCGGCCGGTGAGGATCTCGTCGCGTTCGACGGTGACGGTGCGCGCCGGTGGTCGGACGAGGGCGCCCGCCCGGTCGCGGTCGCGACCGACCGCGGGCAGACGTTCGTCGCCGACGGACAGGGTGTCGCGGCCCGCGACGGCGAGGGG
>Ga0207797_1001479_pt1 | contig 16931 bp, 14 predicted proteins | sample PRCRCaboRojoPR_6_FD_187275 | JGI IMG/M metagenome (GOLD analysis project Ga0207797, IMG submission 187275) | Marine sediment microbial community from Cabo Rojo, Puerto Rico - PR CR 10% Liquid 1 (SPAdes) | ecosystem: Environmental > Aquatic > Marine > Coastal > Sediment | place: Cabo Rojo, Puerto...
GGCGGGCCGAGCCGCTGGACGTCGACGGCGACCACCTCCAGGTCCGGGACGATGTCCCCGAGCACGCGCACCGCGGGGTTGAACTCCTCGACGTGGCCCACCTGGAGGGTGACCCCCGCCGCCCGCGCCCGGGCCGCGAGGTCACGCCCCAGCGCGAGGTCGTCGACGAACGGCTTCTCGACGAGCGCGTCCACGCCGCGGTTGATACACGCCAGCGTCGTCTCGTAGTGGTACTCCGTCGGGACAGCGACCGACGCCACGTCCGCCGCCTCCAGCGCCGTCTCACGGTCCATCGCCACCGTGTCGTACCGGTCGGCGACCGACTCCGCGCGCTCGTCGTCCGTGTCACACACCCCCGCGAGCGTCACGCCGGGGAGCTCGCTGTACACGCGTGCGTGCTGCTGGCCCATACTGCCGACGCCGACGACCACGGCGTCGAGGTGATGCCGCCTGCTCCTGTTCGTGCCTGTCATAGGTGCGGTCCGCCCCGCCGCTGGCGGGAGTGGCTGTCCGCTCACACCCCGGGACGGCGTATTGTTATGGCCCGCTTTGTCCGGATAAGGCCAGTTTACCCCGCGTGCGGAGCCGTGGCGCCCGCGCAGCGGCCGGAAGCCTCCGCATAACAAACCGCTCCCGGCGGCACACACCAATGATGAGCCGGAGGTGGTCGCGGTGGGGTCGGTCGTGATCAGCGTGGACGCGGAGCTCGGCTGGGGGTTCCACGACCAGCAGCCCCTGCCCGAGCGCCGCGTCGAGGCCGGACGCCGCGGCTGGCAGGCGCTGTGTGACCTGTTCGAGCGTTACCGACTGCCCGCAACGTGGGCGGTCGTTGGCCACCTACTGCTGGAGGACTGTGACGGCTACCACGCCGGCCACCCGACGCCGTCGGGCTGGTTCGCCCGCGAGCGCGGCGAGTGGGCCGACCGCCCGGAGCTCCGCTTCGCCGTCGACCTGGTCGATGGCCTGCTCGCGGCCGACCCGGACCACGAGATCGGCTGTCACACCTTCTCGCACGTCGTGTTCGACGACCCCCGCGTCACAGCCGACACCGTCCGCGCGGAGCTGTGGGCCGCCGCCGAGGCCGCCGACAGGCGCGGGCTCGGCACCCCGATGCAGTCGCTCGTCTTCCCGCGCAACAGGATGGGCTACCGGGACGTGCTGGCGGAGTGTGGCTACCGCGCCTACCGCGCCCACGGGGAACAGTGGGGCGCCGCCCGCCGGGACCGGCTCGGGAAGCTCCGCTCGCTCGTCGGCCGCGAGCCGCGGCTCGTCCAGCCCCGGACCGACGAGTTCGGGATGGTCGCGGTGCCGGCGTCGCTGTACCTGTTCGGCTTCGAGGGGCGGCTCCGCACAGCCGCCGAGGCGGCCTGGGCCGACCCGGTCGTCCGGCAGGCAAAGCGCGGCATCGACGCCGCCGCCGACTGCGACGGGCTGTTCCACCTGTGGCTCCACCCGAACAACCTCGTCGAGGACCGCGACGTCGAGCGGGTGGAGACGGTGCTCGACTATCTCGACGACAGGCTGGCCGAGCCGGGCCTCCGCGTCGAGACGATGGGGGAAGTAGCCGACCGCCTGCTGAAGTGAGCTACTCCGTCACCGTGCGGGCGGTCGAGGCGGTGTTGCCGGCGGCGTCGGTGACCGTCAGCTCCACGTCGAAGGTGATCCCGCGCGCGTTACGGACCTTGAAGTAGTTCACGTTGTACGCCTCGCTCCCGCTCACCTGGGTGGCCGCGGCGTCGACGACCGTGCCGCCAGCGTCGACGACCTGCACCAGCACCGAGTCGAGGTCGCCGTCGCCGTCGCCCACAGCCCACTTTGCGAGGATGTCGGCGCCGGCGTTGCGCGAGCCGGCCTCCGTCACGTCGAACGTGTCGATCGAGGGCGAGCCGCCGGTGTCGGGCGACTCGGCGGCGGCGGTCTCGAAGGACGCCGCCTCGCCCTCCGCGCTGTCGCCGCCCGCGGCCGCGACCGCGCGGAACTCGTACTCCGTCTCGGCGGAGAGCTCGGCCACGCTGGCCGTGAACTGCCCCGTCTCGTCGACCGTATCCGCGGCCGTCGAGTTCGGGAGACCACTGCCGGCCTCGCCCCACTCGAAGGCGACCGTCGCGGCGTCGGCGCCGCCGAGGCTGTCGAGCGTTCCCGTCAGCGTCGCGCTCCCGGGGGTCCGGTTGTCGGTGGCACCGGTGGTGACCGACAGCGGCGGCGCCGTCGGCTCGCCGCCCAGCTCCTCCGGCGGCACGACGTCGCCGTCCAGCACGAGCTCGTAGCCGTCGCCGGTGGACTCGGGGGTCGGCTCGGCCTGCCAGTCGACGACCTCGCCGTCGAACCGGTAGTCGTCCGTGTAGCCGTTGCCGGTGATCCCCTGGACGGTGACGGTACCGTCGCCGTTCTCGGTGATGCTGTCGTTGTCGTCAAGCTCGGCGTTCTCACCGCCCACGACGCTCCCCTCGACGACGAACTGGTAGGCGATCTCCGAGGCCGGGTCCGCGAACGTCCGCACGACCAGCCGGTGGTCCTCCGCCGGCTCCGGTGTCGGCGTCTCCGTCGGCGGGGGCGTCGGGGTCGGCGTGGGCGTCGGCGTCTCGGTCGGTGTTTCAGTCGGCGTCTCGGTCGGTGTCTCCGTCGGCGTCTCCGTGGGGGAGTCCGCCGGCTCCTCGATGCCGTCGTAGGTGACCCACCGTTTGGTCGTGCGGGGCTCCTCGGCGTCGCTCCCCGTGAGCACGTTGTCGAACGGGCCGGTGCCGCCGAGCTCGTAGCTCCCGTCGCCGGTGATGTCGATGTCGTTCCCCGAGATGTCGTAGTCGTCGGACTCGCAGTCGATGATGTCCCGGTCGCTGTCGTTGCGGAACCGGGTGTTCGTCACCGTCGCGTCCGAGGGGGGCGGCCCCGAGAACTTCTCGTTCTCCACCTCGATGAGGCCCGCGGCTCCGCTGATGTCGGCCTGGGAGACGTCACAGTTCTCGATGACCAGATTCTCGCCGGGCTCGCGGATGCGGATGCCCCGCTGGGCGTTGCCTCCCCCTACCCCCGGCGCGGTGGCGTCGTTGACGACGACGGCACCGATGATCTTGCTGTTATCCGAGCCGATGCGGACGCCCGAGACGTCGTTGTTCCGGTAGAGGCCGCCGTACACCTCGATCGGGCCGTTGCCGTCGCCGTCCTCGCCCTCCCCGGGCGAGTCGGCGTAGATGGCGTTGTCCGAGAACCCCTCGAAGTGACAGTTGACCAGCCGCCCGACACCGGCGTGGCCGCCGGGGACGTACAGGCCGGTCCCCTCGCTGCCGTCCTCGGTGCCGTCGGGCCGGTTGAAGTTGACCAGCTCGATCACCGAGTCGGAGCTGGCCGCCTCAAGGCGTAGCTTCGAGTTGTCGCCCTGGTCGACACCCTTCAGCGTGAGGTTCTGCATCCGGACGTGGGCGCTCCCGTCGGCCTCGATGTTGAACTCCACGCGCTGCTCGCCGTGTTCCAGCAGCACCTCGCTGTCGCCGACCAGCCAGGCGTCGTCGTCGGCGCTGATTCCCAAGACGTCGGGGTCCGACAGCTCGTAGCGGCCGCCCGGAACGAGCACCTTGACGCCCGAACTCCAGTGCTCCTCCAGGTACGACGTCAGGTCGTCGCCCGGCGTGACACCCTGCTCGCCGAGATCGACGACGTTGCTCGGGCCCGCGCCGGACTCCTGGGCGCTCGCCCCGGCCCAGCTACCGATGCCGGCGATGCCGATGCCGGCCGCCGTCGCCCCCAGGAACGCCCGTCGTCCCAGAAACATTCGGTTACTGCCTGTGTGCTCCTCCCTACTCTCCCCGTCGTCGTCATGGCCGTCTGCCATACACAAGTAGGACTGCGCTACCCCATTGGTAATTTCGACCAAATAGCAACGTCATAATGCCGGCAGGCGACGGGACGCGTGACGGTTACCTGCCGGTTAACGCCAGTTGGTTACCACCCCAGGTAGAAGCTCTCTACCTCGGGTAGAAACATCCTACGCGTCGGGCGGAAGGAGCGTGCTGGCCACGGAACGGTCCGGTGTGGAGGTGTCACGGTCGGACGGCGGCGACGCTGCCGTACGGTGGTTATGTACCTCCTACCGGGGCGTGGGCGCCGCCAATTGTCGGGGAACCAGCCAGTAGCGAGGAGGACGGGTCGCCACGCCTCGCGCGCGAACGACCGTCCGGGAGTCCGGAGAGTTCCACCGGGGAGGAGACACCGCCTCGCCGACACGTCCCGCTCCACGGGCAGCCACCGACCCTCGGTGGCGGTCGGCTGCTCCGCGGGGGACGGCCCGTGGAGCGGGAACGGAGGACACGAGAACGGACACCAGGGGTGGTACACCCTCGGCCGGCAGCCAGGTCGTCGCGGAGAAGGTCGGCCGCCGTGTTCGTCACGCTATGGGGTGCGTGACCGTGGAGAGCGCTACCCGTCGAGAGTGAGAGGCGCGTGCGACCCCGTCAGTGCCAGGGCGGGGAGACGCCCGGCCACCAGCCGACCTGGCGGTTCGTCTGGACGTTCACGCGGTCGACGGTCGCGCCCTCCTGAAGGACGATGGGGTTGCCGGACACCTGGATGACGCAGTCCCGCACGGCAGCACGGCCCTTGTCGAACAGGAACCCGTCGCGCGCGTCGCCCTGCTGGCGCACGGTGACACGGTCGAACGTGCAGCCCTCGCGCTCGTTCACCTCGATGGTCGCCCGCTCGCCGGCCTCGCCGGTCACCTCCACGTCCTCGAACGCGATGGGGCCGTCCGCCGGTACGTCGTCGTAGGGGTCTTTCACCTGGATGGCGTTGACACCGTCCGTGTCGATACGGATCCCCGTCGAGCGAACGGTCGCGGACTCCAGCCAGTGGCCGCCGGTGATGGCGCCGTCGCTCTCGGTGACGTCGCGGAACTCGATCGTGCAGTTCTCGACCAGCACGTCGCTCCCCTGGCGGAGCCTGATGCCGCGCATGTTGCCGAACCCCTCGGGAGCGGTGTCACAGACCACCAGCGCGCCGCGAATCGTGCTCTCGCCGCCGACCCGCAGCGAGGCGACGTCGCAGTTGGCGTAGCGTCCGCCCTCGACGGTCATCGACCCCTCGGGCGGCTCGGCGTACAGCCCGTTGTCGGGGAACCCCTCGATGTGGCAGTCCGCGAACGAGATGTCCCCGCGGTTCTGGTCGCCGACGAGCAGCCCCGTCGAGCCGGTGTCTGGAGCCGCCCCGTCCGGGAGCCGCAGGCGCTCGACGAGCCCCTCGCCGTCCGGGTCGGTGACGTCCACCCGGAGCATCTCCTCGCCGTCGTCCTGTCGGCCGACGACGGCGACGTCTCTGAGAACCAGGTCGTCGGCCACCTGGGCCAGCAGCGGCCGCGGCCCGGTGTCCTCCGCGCTGATGTCGAACTCGATCCCCTCGACGAGCAGCCCGCTTGCCTCGTCGGGCCGGCCGAGGTCGAACAGCACGTCGGTGAACCCTTCCGGCGGGACGACCGTCGCCCCGCGGCCGACGATGCCGAGCCCCTCGAACTCGTACAGCTCGAACGGCTCGTCCATCGTGTAGCGCCCCTCAGGGAGGTACAGCAGCGTGTCGTCGCCGGCGTTCTCCTCAAGGACCGCCTCGATCGACCCGCCCGTCGCGGCCTCGCTCACGTCGACGACGGTGCCAAACTCGGAGCTTCGCGGCGGGCGACGGCGCCGGTCGGGCCCGTCGGTCGCCGGCCCCGTGCCGTCGGGCGGGAACCCGCCACAGCCGGCCAGTGCGGCCGCTACACCCGTCGCGCCAGCTGTCTTCAGCAACGACCGGCGCGTCAGGGGGGACATGCCGACCGTTTGCGCGTCACGGGGTTTTGTTATTGGTCTCCCCGTCGGTGGTAGACACCGCTTACCCGGCGCTGCACCGCGGCCGCGACCGGCCGCCCGGCCGACGGTCGCTGTTGCCGACGACCGGCCGGAAGCGAGCGTATTACTAACAGCCGCCAGCCCCGACACCCGCCCGATGGGGACGCTCGTCACGGCCGACCGCCGGCCGCGGGGGGCTCCGTGAGCGACGTGTCGCTCGGCGACCGCATCCGGCGGGCGCCGGGCGACGCCGCGGCAGCGCTCCGCCGGTGGGCCGCCCGACAGTACCTGGCGTACGCGTTCCGGCGGGACTGCGACCACCCCGCGCTGTCCCGCCGGGCGGCCGCCGCCGACCTGCGCGCCACGGGCCGGCTGGTCGTTCTCTCCCGGGCGAACGTCTGCCGTGGCCCCTTCGCCGAGCGCTACCTCCGGGACCGCCTCGACCGTCGTGGGATGCACGGCCCCGCGGTCGCGTCGGCAGCGCTCGCCCGCCGCGGGGGCCACGCCAGCCCCCCGGTCGCCGTCGAGACGGCCGCCCGCTACGGGGTCGACCTCGGCGACCACCGCTCGGTCTCGGCCCGGGACCAGCGCGTCACGGACAGCGTCGTCCTCGTGCCGGACTACGCCAGCTACTACGCCGCCGTCTCCCGGTTCCCGGGGCAGGCAGAGCGCACGTACTTCCTGTCAGCGTTCGCGGACAGGGCGCCCGGGCTGGGCATACCGGACCCGCTGGGAGCCGGCCCCGAGCGCGTCCGAGACGCGTTCGACGTCATCAGCCGCGCGGCCGACGGCCTCCTCGGGGTGCTCGCGGGCGACACGGCAGAGGTCGGGCACCCGCAGCGCTCGCGGTGAGCGGGCTCGACACCCGGCCGCCGCGGCCGTGCGGTCGGAAACACCCACATAACAAACACCCGCCACGGCGAGAGACGGGACCCATGCGGGTGCTTGTCACCGATGGGGAGACAAAGAAGGCGCTGGCGGCGGTGAGAGCGCTCGCCGCGACCGCCGACGAGGTCGGCGTCGCCTCCCGGTTCCCGGTGTCCGTCGGCGGCGCCTCGCGGTTCGCCGACCGCCGCCACTGGCTTCACGAGCGCGAGCCGGGCGCGCTGGTGGCGGCGCTGAACCGGCTCGGCGAGCGCGGCTACGACCACCTGCTGCCGGTCGCGGGCCGGACGTTCGAGATGGTGTCGGAGCACCGCGACCGGCTGGCGTTCCCCGTCGAGCGCATCCTCCCCGACAGGGAGGCGATGCGGACCGCCCTCTCGAAGCCCTCGGTGGACGCGCTCGCGCGCTCAACGGGCGTTCCGAGCCCGGCCACCGTCAGCCTCACCGACCAGTGGGGGATCGACACCGCGCTCGGGACGGTCGGCACGCCGGCGGTGGTGAAGGCCCGCACGGAGGCCGAGCCCCGGTTCGTCAGGGTCGTCCACTCGCGCGAGGAGCTCGCGACCGCCCGCCGGGAGTACGTGGCGAGCCGCGGCGCCGCCCCGCTCGTCCAGGAGTACCTCCCCGGCGTCGGCCGTGGCTTCTTTGGGCTGTACGTCGACGGCGAACTGCTCGAGGGGTACGCCCACCGCCGGATTCGCGAGTACCCACCCGAGGGCGGCGCCAGCGCCTGTGCGGCCTCCGAGCGCGACGAACAGCTCCGGGAGTACAGCCGCCGGCTGCTGGAGCCGCTGGAGTGGACCGGCGTCGCGATGGTGGAGTTCAAGGAGGACGCCGGCGGGACGCCGCGGCTGATCGAGATCAACCCGAAACTGTGGGGCTCGCTCGACCTCACGGTCGCATCGGGGCTGAACTTCCCGGCGGCGCTGGTTGAGCTGTCGGCAGGCGCCGACCCGTCGGCGCTGGAGTTCGAGTTCGCGCCCCGGCGCGTCCACTGGCCGCTGTCGGGCGACCTGAGCCACGCCTGGCGGCGACCCGGGTCGGCGCCGGCGGTCGCCCGCGACCTGCTGTCCCGGGAGACCGGCTCGAACCTCCGGCTCGACGACCCGCTGCCCCACGCTGTCGAGGCGGCGGTGACGCTGGTGCGGAGGGACGCGTGACCGACCGCTCGCTGGCCTGGCTGCTCAGGCGTGCGCCCGGCTACGCCGTCGAGCGCCTCCACAGGTGGGGCGTCCGGAGGTACCTGGCGTACCGCTTCCGGCGGGCGCCAGACCACCCCGCGCTCTCCCCCGAGGCGGCCGCCACCGCCGTCCGCGGGGCCGACCGGCTGCTGTTCCTCTGCTGGGGGAACGTCTGCCGGAGCCCGTTCGCCGAGCGGCGGCTCCGCCAGCGCCTCGCCGAGCGCGGCCTCGACGGGCCCACCGTCGACTCGGCCGGCCTGGGCCGCCGGGAGGGCCGCCCGAGCCCCGCGGCCGCAGTCGGGGTCGCCGACAGCTACGGCCTGGGACTCGCGGACCACCGCTCGACACTGGCCGACCGGAGCGCGGTGGCGGACAGCGTCCTGCTGGTGATGGACTACAACAACTACCATGCCGCCGTCACCCGGTTCCCGGAGGCGGCCGGGCGGACCTACTTCCTGTCGGCGTTCGACGACGCCGCGCCGGTCCAGATCCCGGACCCGCTCGGGGGCGGCCCGGAACGGTTCGCAGAGGTGTACGACGGCATCGCCCGGGCGGTCGAGGGAATCGTCGCCGCGCTTGACGGTGCGCCCGAGGGTGACGCCCCCGACGACCCGGTCTGAGTGCCATTGACGCCGCCTACCGGGGGTAAGCTCGTCATAACCAAGTCCCGGACGGCCCAGCGCGTCACCGATGTTGAGCCCGCGACCGACCAGTGAGCGCCGCCCAGCCGGATGACCGAGCGCGTCGAGACGGTCGGCGCCGGGGAGTGGAACGACCTGCTGGACCGGAGCGGCCAGGCCACCCCGTTCCACCTTGCGGAGTGTCTGGAGCAGTGTGCCCGCACGGTCGACGCACGGCTTCACCGGTACGTCGGCTACAAGGGCCAGGAGCCGACCGGGCTGTTCCCCGTGCTGGAGCGACGCAGGGGGGCTGTCGCGGCGGCGCTCTCGCCGGCTCCGGGGGTGGTTCCCTACGGCGGGCCGGCGCTGCTGGCGCCGGACGGGCTGAAACGGCGCAAGCGCGAGCGCTGGAACCGCTCGTTCGTCGACAGCGTCCTCGAGCGGGTCGAGGAGGACGTCGACCCCGACTACTGCCGGGTGCGGACCGGCCCGGCGTTCACCGACGAGCGCCCGTTCATCTGGAACGGCTTCGACGCGACCGTCCGGCACACGTACGTCGTCGACCTGCCGGAGGACGAGACTGCTCTCGACGACCGGCTGGACGAGCAGGAGGACGCCACCCGCGACCGGGTCACCGTCGAGGAGACCGACGCCGGCGCGCTCGACGACGTGCTGGGGCTGGTCGCCGACAGCCGCGCCGAGCAGGGGCTGTCCCTCGATCTCGACCCGGCGCTGGTCAGGGGGCTGTACCGGACACTCCCAGAGGGCTGCATGCGGGTGTACGCCTGCCGGGACGGCGACCGGCTGCTCGGGGGCGACGTCACTCTCGAACTGGGCGACACCGTCTACAGCTGGCTCGGCGCGGGCGACCGCTCGACCGACGTGCCCGTCAACGACCTGCTGTACGACAACCTGCTGCGCGACGCCTGCCGCCGGGGGTACGCCCGGTACGACATGCTGGGGACGGGCGAGCCACGGGTGTTCGGCGCCAGGTCGGCGGTCGGCGCGGAGCTCCGCAGCTACGTGCGGCTCGTCCGCGGGGGACCGGTCGGGCGGCTGGCCGCGCGGCTGTCCTGGCTCGCGCCCTGAGGCGGTCAGCGCACCAGCAGGAACAGCCGCTTGGCGGTGTTCTTGGCGGTGTCAAACGCCGCCTCGGCGGCCCACTCGCCCAGGTCGCCGGCCCACCGGTCCGGGTGGCTGAGCACGTAGTACCGCCGCTCCGGGTTCGCGACCACCAGCTCCGTCAGCTCCGCCGTCGACGCCACCTGCTCGGACTCGACCACGTCGCCGACGGGGGTGTCCTTGATCTTCAGGTCGCCGGCCTGCCACGTCCGCCCCGTGTCGGAGTAGTAGTGGACGTCGCCGAAATCCACCGACAGGTACGCCTCCCCGGCCAGCCCGTACGTCTCCGGGGTCATGCCGTCCCCCCAGAGGTCGCGGTTGTCGTACGGCGTCAGGGGGTTGCCGTGCATGCAGGCCGTGTCGACGGTCGCCATCGAGCGCAGCCGTTCGAGGTTCTCCCCGAACGAGCTCCTGGCCGCCTCGTGGTCGCCGTCGGCGGTGTCGAGGTCCTCGTAGTGGTAGCCGACCTCGTGGCCCATCGACTCGACCCCCTCAATCACCTCCCGGTCGAACCCGTCGACAGCGCGGAAGTAGTAGGTGCTCGCGACCCCCCTGTCGGCCTCGATGCGGGCGAACTCCAGCGCGTTCGCCGGCTTCCGGTCCACGTCGTGGCGCAGCACGACGAACCCCTCGGGCAGCGAGTCGGCCGTCAGGTACTCCCGCACCGTGAGGAAGGGGACGCCGGCCGCCGACACCGCCTCGAGCAGCCTGTCGTAGCTGTCGTAGGTGAAATCCAGCGTCATCCGGAGCCCAGTCGCCGCCGGGGAGTCATTGTTATCGGTGGGTTATCGCCCTGTGTCACGCGAGGCGGCGGTAGAGCCGTGCTACCGCTCGTACCGGCATGCTCCCCCGCTCCAGTTCGTAGTGGCGCACCAGCGCGGGCGCGAACTTCGCTTTGTACTCGCTGGTGCGGGGGTTGTTCGCGCCCACGAGGTCGTACCCCGACAGACCCCGCTCGACGCCGTCACGGATGACCTGCCAGTCCACGAGGTCCGTTATCGGGACATCGTGGTCGGGCTTGGCGCCGCCCTGCCAGCCGTACACCGTGCCGTTGGCCTCTAGGGTGACTCGCCCGCCGGCGAACTCCCCGTCCAGCGTGCAGACGTACGGCCGGAGCGTGCCGTCGGGCAGCGCACGCCGGAGCTCACAGACGAACTCCGGCGTGAGTGGGTAGTCCAGGCCCAGCTCCTCGTGGCGCTCGCGGACCTGCCGGATGATCCGCCGGAGCGCCCGGTCGTCACCGACCTCGACCGTACAGCCGGGCGGCCCGCCGTCCCGGACGTTGCGGCGGGCGTCGCTTGAGAACTCCCGCAGCAGGCGCTCGGTCCCCAGCGTCAGGTCCACGACGTACGTGTGCCGTGGCGTGGCGTCGAACCCGTGGCCGGCCAGCACCCGCGTGTCGTCGTACCCCGGCGCCGTCCGGAGGTGGACGTACTCGGGGGACAGCTCCGCGCCGAGCCGAGAGAGACAGGCGTCGACGAACGCCCGGTGGCGGCGCTCGGCCGCGACCGGGGGGAGCTCCCCCGTCAGCAACAGCGGCCCGCCGTAGCTCATCTTCAGCCCCGGAGGCGGCGACAGCACGGCCGTCACCGGCCCCCGGCGTCGCTCCAGCACGGGGAACAGCCCCACCGGCTCGCCGTCCTCGTAGCCGACCAGCCGGTGGAGCCGACCGCCGGAGTGACGGGCGGCTGCCGCCAGTGCCCCCCGGAGGTGGAAGGGGGTGCCCTGTGGTGACTCGCAGACGAACTCGTCCCAGGGGGTCGTGCCGTCGGCCTGTCGTATCTCCATCACTCGAGGTAGCCCATCTCCGCAAGGTGCTGTTCGACCGCGCGGTCGCGGCCGGTCTGTTCCTCGGCCTCGAACGGGGGGTAGCGCTCCCGGGCGGCCGGCTCGACGACCCTCAGCGCCGTCCCCTCCATCCGCTCGCTGGCCGGCACGCCTAGCGTCGACAGCACGGTCGGCGCAACGTCCAGCGCCTGCGCCCCCTCGATGGGGTCGTCGCAGTTAATCGCTTTCCCCGCTGCCACGACGACCCCGTCGGGCTTGTGCTCGTACGGCTCCGGCGGCGGGCCGAACCGCTCACCCAGCAGCGCTGCCGTCGGCAGGTGGTCGTAGCCGGCCGGTACCGTCACCAGGTCCGGCCCGCGGTCGGCGTGTGGCCCATCGAACACCGCCTCCCGGGGGAGGACGGCGTCGAACACCGGCTCGCCGTCCGGTGTCTCGACACCGGATAGCAGCTCACGCAGCTCCGAGCGGACGCGCTCGTACTCGTCGGCGGGCACCTTCCCGTCGGGCTCGCGGCCAGCGAGGTTGAGCCGGACGCCGAGCTCCAGCCGGGAGCGCACGTACGCCCGCGAGGCGGGGAAGTCCACCTGCTCGGTACCGGCCCGGATTGCCTCGGTCGGGACGCGCTCGGCGACGAACTCAGCGAGCCCGAGCGGTTCGAGCAGCCGCTCGATGCGCTGGCTGGTGAGCCCCGCGCTCGCAACGAGCGCGGTCGCCCCGGAGAGCGCCCGTTCGGTCCGGGTGCGCTCGGCGTCCGCGAGCAGTCGCCCCTGAGCGATTGACGACCAGGAGGGCATCCCCTCGCCGCCCCGGGTCGCCTCGAGGTAGCCGTGCTCGCGGAGGAACTCGTTGATCCGGAAGCCGTAGCCGTCGTAGGGGCCGATGCCGTGGTCGCTGACCACGACCACCGTCTCCGGCTGGCAGGCGGCCAGCACCTCCCCCAGCTGCTCGTCGACCGCGCGGTACACCGCGTGGACCGCCGCATCGTCAGCGGGGAGCTCGTGGAACACGGTGTCGGTGGACTGGAACTGCAGGAAGCCGAACTCGGGTTCGAACCGCCCGGCCAGCGCCCGGAACGCCTCCCCCCGCTGCCGGACGAGTTCGCGGTACTCCTCGATACGGCTCTCGCGGTCGTCATCGGCGTCGGGGTACACCCGGTACGGCCCAACCCGGTCCTGGAGCCACTCCAGCAGGTCCGGCGGATGACACGTCGGCGGGTCGGGGGAGACGTACCCCGGCACCAGCGCACCGTCGAACGGGCGCGGCGGCCCCGTGACGGGGACGTTCACGACGACGCTTGTCAGCCCGTGGCGGTCCGCCAGCTCCCAGATAGCGTGCTCGCGGACGGAGCTGCGGTTGACGACGTCCCAGTCGTAGCCGTCGAACGTGAGGAAGTCGAACACGCCGTGGCGCCCCGGGTTGACACCGGTGTAGATTGACGGCCACGCGCTCGCGGTCCAGGGCGGGAGCTGTGCCGCCAGCGGGCCGGCGGCGCCCCTGTCGACCAGCCCGCGCAGGTGCGGCAGGTCGCCGTCCGGGACGCCCTCGACCACCGGCCAGCAGGCGCCGTCCAGCCCCACCAGCAGTGTCCGCAGTCGTGTGTCGGGTGAGTCACCGCCCATCAATTCTGGGTTCCCCTACCCGGTCTTTGTTATGGCTGGCTTTTGCGGCGGGCGACCGGTTTCGCTGTGTCTACTGGGTCGCTACCCCTTTGCTACTCCCAACAGCGCCGCCAGCGGGTCCAGCCCCGGTAGCTCCGTGTCCGGCGCCGCCGCCGGCTCCTCCGGCTCGAGGGCGGCGTACCGCCCCCGCCGCAGCCGGACGGTGCACATCCCGAGCTCGTTGGGCACCCGGAAGTCCACGCGCGGGTCGTCGCCGACGTAGGCTGCCTCGGCCGGCGACGCCGACAGCTCGTCGAGCGCGCGCTCGAACGGCTCGGCGGCCTCCTTCGAGAGGCCCGCGTCCGGCCCGACGACGATCGCGTCGAACCGGTCGGCGATTCCCAGCCGGCTGAGCTTCGCGCGGCCGTTGCGGCCGTCGGTCACCACCGCCAGGCCACAGTCCCCGAGCGCCGACAGCGCCCGTTCGGCGTCCGGATACGGCGCCAGCGGCCCGACTGCGCCGTGGTACGCCTCCACCAGCTCCTCGACTGCCACCGGGAGGTCGTGCTCCTCGACCAGCCGGTCGAACGTGCCCTCGGTGACGCCGCCGTCGAAGTACAGCTCGACGAGCTCGGCGTGGAGCCGGCGGCCGGTCGCCTCGGCGATGCGGTCGGCCGCCGCCGCCAGCCCCGCGCTGGCGTACGCGCTGTAGGGGTAGAGCGTGTCGTCGAGGTCGAAACACACCGCCGACACGCCGCTCAGGGCCGCCATCCGACACTCTCCCGGGGGACGTGGTACGTCTCTCCTTCCGGCCCCCGGAACAGCTCCTGCCAGTAGCGCACCATCCGCGTGCCCCAGTCGACGGTGGGGTCGGGCACCGGCTCGTCGAGGGCGTACTTCACGGCGTAGTACGGCATGTTCGCGCCCGCGCCCACACAGGCGATAATCGTCCCCGACACGCGGGGGTTGATCTCGATGAGCCGCGGCTCGTCCGCCTCGTCGTAGCGGAACTGGAGGTTCACGTTGTACTCCAACCCGAGCCGCCGGCAGACACTGCGTGCGGCCGCAATCAGCTCCTCGTTCTCCTCGACGACGCCCTCGAAGGAGATGCCCGCCCGCGTCCGCGCGCGGCTCCGGGGAATCACGGGCGCCGCCGCCTCGCCCTGCGCGAGCACGTCCACGCTGTACTCCCGGCCGGGGAGGTACTCCATCACCACCAGCTCCGGGAACGTCGCCGCGGACGCCAGCACCGGCCGGACCTCCTCCAGCGTCGTCACGGCTGCGGTGGGTTTCTGCTCCATGAGCCGGGTCAGCCGGTCGGCGTCCGGGTCGAGCACGCGGAACCCCCGCATCCCGCTGGCGACCGGCCGCTTGAAACACACCGGCCGCTCCGGGTAGCCCAGCTCCTCGCAGGCCGCGACGAAGGCCGACTCCGTCCCGACCCGGCGGAAGTCGGGCGCGCAGGCGAACCCCTCGCTCGCGAGGAGCTCGTACAGCGCCCCCTTGTCGTTGGCCGTCGCCAGCGGCTCCGGCGCCGACACCGCCACCGTCGCGTCGAACCGGTCGCGGGCGGCCGCCAGCGGCGACAGCTCGGCGGTCGTCAGCGGCAGGACGACGTCGGCGCGCTCGCGGTGGGCCACCTCGAGCATCCGCTCGACGTACCCGTCCTCCTCGCCGCCGGGCACCGTGTAGCCGGTGTCCACCAGCGAGAACCCGTAGGCGTCCGGATTCATATCCACGCCGACGATCCGGACCGGCCGCTCGCCGTTGGTGTACAGGCTCCGGGCGACGCCCGACGCGCCGGGCGCGCCCGCACCGGTCATCAGCACCGTCACCGGGTCGGGGGTGTTCATCAGCGGCCCTCCACGGCGCGTGTCTCGCCGTCGCCAGCCGGGACGGGCTCCTCCTCGGGGGTCTCGTCTGCCCCGCGGTCGCGCGCGACCCGCACCTCCAGGTGCTCGTTGGCCGCCTGGTCGAGGATAGTGGCGTACAGGAACACGAGCAGGCCCGCCGCCAGCCCTAGCACCCACGTCGCCAGCGAGCCGTCCCGGTCGCGGTGGAGGAGCGACCCGATCGCGCCGACAGCCGTGACCCCCGACAGCGCCGTCCCGGCGACGTACAGCAGGCCCGCGGGGTGGTAGTCGGTGATGAGGTACTGCCGGCCCACCCGGCGGGCGAACCCGCGCAGCAGCATCGCCGACACGCGGGGGACGTACTCGGGGAGGCTGATGTGGCTGGTCCAGCCCTCGCTGTAGGCGTACTCCGCCGACCGGGGGACGTCCGCGACCGTTACGTCGGCGGCGTTGAGCCGCACCAGCAGGTCGTTGCAGTAGCCGTAGTACTCGTACATCCCCTCGATGTCTGTCGCCTCCAGCGCCTCGTGGGAGATGGCGGTGTAGCCGTTCTGGGAGTCCATCAGCCCCCAGTAGCCGCTGGCGACCTTCGTCAGGTACGACAACACCACGTTGCCGACGAACCGGAACCGCGGCATCGCGGCCCAGTCGGCCGGCCGGCTGAACCGGTTGCCCTTCGCGTAGCCGGCCTCGCCGTCCGCGATGGGGTCGAGATACGCCCGCAGCGACGACGGGTCCATCTGGGCGTCCCCGCCCAGCACCGCCGTCGCGTCGAGCCCCTCGTCGCGTGCCCGGAGGTAGCCCGTCTTTATCGCGCCGCCGACGCCCCGGTTGCGGTCGTGGGCGATCGGCACCACGAGGTCGTCGAACTCGCCGTCGTGGCCGGCGTTGCGCCGCTCGGCCGCTGCTCGTATCTCCGCCCAGGTGCCGTCCGTCGAGCCGTCGTCGATCACGTACGCCCGGTCGACGAACTCCGGCAGCCCCTCGATCACGGTGCCGACCTTCCCCTCCTCGTTGTACGCCGGCACGACGACGCCGACGGTCATCCCCCTATACATCCCGACCACCCCGTGGCCGGCTCATCGTCCCGGCCCCTCCCCGAGGAACTCCCGGCGGGTCTGGTCGTGGGCGCGGTCGGCAGCGGCCTGGGCGGCCCCGAGCACGCGCGCCTCGAAACCCGCGTCCTCCTCGCCCCACAGCCCGGGGTGGGCGAGCACCTGCAGCCGGCCGGGGAGGTCGTCCCCGAGCGGCGACCGCTCGCGCCAGCGCTGCCCGGAGTCGGCGATGTAGCCGACCTCCGAGAACACGGCCGGCGCGTACGTGCTGGCGACCCCCTTGATGGACTCGCCGAGCAGCCACTCCGGCGGGACGTGAAACGACACCGTGTCCACCGGGTCGCGGGCGACCGCGTCGAGCACCTCCTGCTCGGCGCGCACCCTGGCAGCGAGCGCGCGGTCGCTCGGGCGCCGCTCGGAGGGCCAGTAGGTGTGCGTGCTGAAGTGGAGGCCGACCTCGTGGCCGAGCGCCTCGATCTCGCGGACCTGCTCGCGGGTCTCGCGGTCCAGCAGGTTGTACAGCGGCGACCCCGCCAGCAGGAAGTAGGTGGCGCTGACGTCCATCTCGGCCTCAACGCGGGCCATCTCGACGGCCGCGGCCACCGAGAGGTCCACGTCGTGGCGCAGCAGTGCCGTCCCCGGCGGAACGGGGTTGCTGAACGGCTGGACCCGGTAGCCGTCCGAGAGCCGTTCCAGGAACCCCCGGTACCACTCGCGCGTGAACGCCACCCTGTCGGGCGTCCATCGGGCCGGTTCGCTCATCCACTGGTGGCGGGGAACGACCCGGGTTAGTAATAGGTCCGTTACCGGCGCCCCCCGGGGGGTAGGAGCCGTCTTCGCCCGGCACGGGTGAGGCGCCAGGCCGCCCCGAGCCCGGGCGCCCCGTCGGCGAGCCAGAGCGCCAGCGCCGCCGCCGGCGCCGCGAGCGACACCACGACCGCCGGCTCACCCGCGGACAGCGCGACGGCGAACTCCCGTAGGTACACGATCCCGCGCGCGAGCCCGTAGTCGCGGGCGTACAG
>Ga0207797_1001480_pt1 | contig 16930 bp, 20 predicted proteins | sample PRCRCaboRojoPR_6_FD_187275 | JGI IMG/M metagenome (GOLD analysis project Ga0207797, IMG submission 187275) | Marine sediment microbial community from Cabo Rojo, Puerto Rico - PR CR 10% Liquid 1 (SPAdes) | ecosystem: Environmental > Aquatic > Marine > Coastal > Sediment | place: Cabo Rojo, Puerto...
GGTGGCATGGGTCACCGCGACCAGGTTGAAGCCCTCGTCGAACAACGCTGCCGCCTTCGCGCCCGTTTCGCCCGATGTCGTCGCGACGACCACGTCGCTGATGTCGTGTTTTTCCGCGTAGCTTTTGGCGATGTCGAGCACGCCGTCGGTGTCCATGCCGGCTGTATCTTTCATGCTATCACGTGTCTATGGCATCGGGGCTGAAAAAAGTTGTGCCGGGCTATTCTGCTTCTTCGACGACCTTGACCCGGAGCAGGTTGCCGATTTTCCAGTCGCCGCGTTCGTATTCCTCGCGGGTGAGCCGGAACTTTATCATTGGTTTTTGCTGGTAGCGGAACATGTCGCCCATGTTTTCGAGCATCCCGCGCATGCCCGGCGGGACGTTGCCCATCACGGTGAAGCCCGACTGGTCGTCGCCCTCGTACTGGACGGCTTCCTCGGGTGCGGTGCCCGTTGCCAAAACCTCCATGGTGCCGTCTCCCATGCTGTTGACTTTTTCGATGGTGAAGCGGAGCTCGACAGCGGTCATTTTTTCACTGGGGTTCTATGAGACCGGGGTACATAAATGTTGGCGTCTCCCGCCGTGATGACGACATGTTTTAATAGGCATACGGGTTGTACCTGTGGAGGAAAAAATGAAAACCAAAATCGTGTTGGGGAGCCTGTTGACCGTTTTCCTGTTCGCGATGCTTCCCGCGGTGCAGGCGCTCGAATATGACACCGCCCGGGAGACCCGGGAGCAGTATGTCGAGGAGCAGCTCGCGAAGCTGCAGGCGGCGCTCACCGGCGACGGGGAGCTGCCATCCTGTCTGCTGATGCCGCTGAAATGGCTGGTTCATCTGCTGGTCAAGGGGCTGATGATGCCGGTGAAGCTGGCGATGCACATCTTTTTCATGCTGCTATCGGTGCCGGTGAAGCTGCTGTCCATTCCGTTCCGGCTGTTGCTGCTGCCCTTCCGCATCGCCATGGGATTGTTCGTCGGGCTGCCGCTCCGCCTGGTGCTGACCCCAGTTGTATTGTTCGCCCGGCTGATATCGCTGCCCTTCCGTGCGCTGGAGTTTTTCATGATGCTGCTGAACCCGTTTGATTGCTGCTATGGTGGATGCTGCCCCGGGTAGCCCGGCACGACAAAACTTATAAAACGACGTTGGATACGGACACTGTATGATAAAAGAATTTACCTCCTCCTCTGGAGACATGACGATTAAGATAGACTACGACAAGTGCGACGGCACCGGTAAATGCGTCGAGGACTGCCCCGTCGATGTCTACGAGCTCGAGGGCGGCAAGGCTGTGGCGCCGCGCGTCGACGACTGCATCGAATGCTGCCTCTGCGTTGAATCCTGCCCCAACGACGCCATCGAGCACAGCTCCTGCTAGACGGGTCTCTTTCCCTCTTTCCCCTTCCGCCGATACGGCACAAATTATATATTTAACGATTTATTACTTGCTCACGTTTCAACAGGAGTAAAATATGAAACCGCAGATGGCATACGACAGGGCGATTACCGTTTTTTCGCCCGACGGCAGACTCTTTCAGGTAGAATACGCCCGTGAGGCGGTCAAGCGCGGCACCACGACCGTCGGTCTCAAGTTCGACGATGGCGTGGTCCTGCTCGTCGACCGGCGCGTGACGTCCAACCTGGTCGAGCAATCATCGATAGAAAAAATATTCCGGATAGACGAACACGTGGGATGCGCCACCTCGGGCCTGGTCGCAGATGCCAGGGTGCTCGTCGACCGGGCGCGCGTCGAAGCGCAGGTCAACCGTATCACCTATGACGAAAAAATACAGGTCAAAACGCTGGTGAAAAACATCTGTGACTTCAAGCAGACCTACACCCAGTATGGCGGCGTCCGTCCATTTGGGACGGCGTTTCTCATCGGCGGCGTCGACGAGGCAAACGGCGCCCGGCTCTTCGTCACCGATCCCTCAGGTGCCATGATGGAGTACAAGGCAACCGCCGAGGGCAACGGCCGCGAGGCAGCCGTCGAACACCTCGAAGAAAACTATGAGCCGCTTGACAGAGACGCGGCCATCGAGATGGGCATCAGGGCGCTCTACAAGGCCACCGAGGAATCGCTGGAAAAAACCGGCGTTGAGATCGGCATCGTGACCACCGACGAGGAATTCCGGATCCTGCCCGACGAGGAAAGCGAAGCATATTTCACGTCGGCAGTCGAGGTTGAGGACTAATGGTATCTCTTGACGAGGCGGTCATCGCCCGCTACGAGCGGGAGGGCATGCACTTCGAAATCCTGATCGACCCGAAGGCGGCGGAGGAGTTCGTCGACGGCGCCGACATCACCGTCACCGAGCATCTCGCCGCAGACCACATCTTCAAGGACGCCAACAAGGGCACCAAGGCGTCGGATGAGGCGCTCACCGAGATATTCGGCACCACCGACCTCGAGCAGATAGCGGAATACATCCTCAAGCATGGCGACATCCAGCTCACCACGGCGCAGCGCCGGGCGATGCGGGAGCGCAAGTACAACAAGCTCATCGACATCATCGCCCGCAACTCGATGAACCCGCAGACCAACATGCCGCATCCCAAGGACCGCATCGAGCGGGCTATCGAGGAGGCCGGCATCCATGTCGACGCCTTCACCCCCATCGACGAGCAGGTGAAAAACGCCATCGACGCCATCCGTCCCATCATCCCGATTTCGACGGACAACGTCGAGGTCGAGGTCAGGATTCCGCCCAAGTATGCGGGCAAGGCCTACGGAAAGGTGAAGTCCATCGGCACGATGACCCATGAGGAATGGCTGTCCGACGGCTCGTTCAAATGCAGGATCGAGCTGCCGGCGGGCATGCAGCGCGAGCTGTACGACAAGCTCAACAGCGTCACCAAGGGAGAGGTTGAAACACGATTGATAAAATAATGCTGCCATATATTGATAAAATAATGTTGGAGAGAGAGAATGAGTGAAACACGAAAAATAGTAATTCCCGGAAGCAAGATTGGTTCCCTCGACGAGCACAAGCAGGGCCGCGGCGCGTTCAAGGAAGGCAACGACATCTATTCCTACCGCCTCGGCATCCTTGACGAGCGCTCCGGATATGTCAACGTCATCCCGCTGTCTGGTATCTACGACCCGGCGGAGGGTGACACGGTCATCGGCGTTATCGACCAGGTGTCGAAGATGAACTGGATGGTGAACATCAACGCGCCCTATCCGGCGATGCTGCGCGTGGAAGAGGTTCCCTGGCATGTCGAGTATGGCGCCGCCGCGAAATATCTCAACATCGGCGACGTCATCATGGCGAGCGTGGCCGGCGTGAACGAGATCGGCAAGATCGATCTTTCGATGCGGGGCAAGCATTACCGCAAGGTGGAGGAGGGCATCGTCATCGACATACAGTCGTCGAAGGTGCCGCGGGTCATCGGCCGCAACGGGTCGATGGTCTCGATGCTGCGCGACAAGACGGGCTGCTGGATTTTCGTCGGGCAGAACGGCCGCGTCTGGATCAAGGGCGACGATGACAAGCTGGCGCTGCTGGTCGAGGCCATCCGCAAGATCGAGCGCGAGGCCCACAAGCAGGGGTTGACCAATGAAATAGCTGAGTTTTTAGAGAATGAAGGTGAATAAAATGGAGTTAATGAAAGACGGAAAGCGTACGGATGGACGAAAACGTGATGAGCTGCGGCCCATAAAAATCGAGGCGGGGCCGCTGTACCGGGCCAATGGTTCATGTTATCTTGAATGGGGCGGCAACAAGGTGATGGCCGCCGTCTACGGGCCGAAGGAGGCCATTCCCCGGCACATCCAGGATCCCCGGAAGGCGATCATCGAGGCGAAGTACAACATGGCGTCGTTCAGCGTCAGCGACCGGAAGCGTCCGGGCCCTGACCGGCGGAGCCGCGAGATCTCGAAGATTACGTCGGAGGCGCTGGAGAACGTGGTTCTGGTTGAGATGTTCCCCCGGGCGTCCATCGAGGTGGAAATCGAGATTTTGGATGCTGATGCGGGCACCCGGTGCGCCGGTATCACCGCCGCCGCGGTGGCGATGGCCGACGCCGGTATCCCCATGCGGGACATCCCGGTTTCCTGCGCCGCTGGTAAGGCGGGCGACACGGTCGTGCTCGACCTGGTGGGCACCGAGGATATGAAAGGCCAGGCGGATGTGCCGATTGCGATTGCGCCCCGCACCGATGATATTTTGCTGCTGCAGATGGACGGTCACATGACCCCTGAGGAGCTCGACGAAGCGCTGGAGCTGGCCATACATGGCTGCCATCAGATAGCCGAGATGCAGAAAGAGGCGCTGATGACCAAGTATAAGACTTTTGAGGAGGAATAAAAATGAGCGAACCAAACAGTATTGCCTGTATCAAGCGAGATTACCTGTATCGCCTGGCGAAAGAAGGAAAACGGCCGGATGGCCGGAAGATGAACGAATATCGCCCCATCGAGATCGAGGCGGATTTCATCAGCATGGCCGAGGGCTCGGCAAAGGTCCGCCTCGGGAACACGCTGGTGGTCGCCGGCGTCAAGATTATGGAGGGCGAGCCCTACCCGGATAAGCCCGACGCGGGAGCCATTGTCACCATGGTTGAGCTCAACCCGCTTGCGTCGCCTGTCTTCGAGCACGGGCCGCCGCGTGAACGTGCGACTGAACTGGCCCGGGTCGTCGACCGTGGCATCCGGGAGTCCAACACTATTGCCCTTGAAGAGCTGTGCATCGAATCCGGCGAGAAAGCCTGGATCGTGTTCATCGACATCGACGTCCTGGACTACGACGGCAACCTGTTCGATGCCTGCTCGTTCGCCGCGTCCGTCGCCCTGCAGACAGCGGTTATCCCCAAGGAGCGGTATGACCGCGGTGAAAACGTGCCGTTGCCCGTGGACGACCCACCGGTGAGCTGCACGTGGGTCAAGTACAACGACGCCATCGTCGTCGATCCATCGCTGGACGAGGACGAGGTCGCGGATGCCCGCCTGACCGTTGCCATTGACAAAAACGGTGACATCCGGGCGATGCAGAAGGGCCTGAGCGGCAGCTTCACGGCCGATGAAGTCAAAAAGACTATAAAGGAGACGGTTTCTTTGGCGCCCGAGCTGCGAAAAAAGCTGGAGGAATCCTATGGCAAAAAGGACTAAAAAAGCGGCCGGCACCGGCAAGTTCGGTGCGCGGTACGGCGTCAAAGCCCGGAACAAGTACAAAAAAATCGATCAGAAGCAGCGCCAGTCCTACCCCTGCCCCTCCTGCGGCCATAAAAAGGTACGGCGGCAGGGAACCGGCGTCTGGGTGTGCGGCAAATGCGGGTCCAAGATGGCCGGCGGAGCATATATCCCGCATACCGACGCGGGCATCGAGGCGAAGAAGACGATTAAAAGCGTGCTGGCAGAGGAGGAATAATGCCGTCCTATCGCTGTGGACGCTGCGGCCGGACGGTCGACATCGACCCTGAAAAGATGGGTATCAAGTGCCCCATCTGCGGCGGCAAGATGTTCTACAAGGAACGGGGCACCGTCGCCAAGAAGCTCAGGGCCAGGTAATGCACACCGCCTCCATCGTCATTTCGCACAGGCATGCACCTATCCTCTGCGCCGCCGTGGGGCAGGAGAAGGTGCCACGCGCAGATGTCGATGTTTCCTGCAGCGACGACGTGCTGCGGCTGACGGTCAGCGCGGACAACGCGGCGCATCTGCGGGCGGCCTGCAATTCGTTTTTGGAATGGATATGGCTGGCGGAACGGATCGGCGAGATGGTCGAAACCACCGGGGCGGGATAGCACAACCTCTTTAAATCTTGTTTTCATTCTGCTTTTCATGCATAATGCGGTTGGACGCGACATTCCGGAAGAGATAGCCGGGCGGACGTTGCAGCCCTACCAGGGGGCGTTTGCCACCCGTCCGTCGGGGCGGCGGTATGGCCCGCCTCTCAGAGCCACCTATCCCTCGGACAGCAAGCTTCTCGGCTCCATCAGAGAGGCCATCAAAAAAACGGGAATCGAGAGCGGCGACACGATATCGTTTCATCATCACATGCGGAACGGTGATGCGGTGGTCAACATGGTGGTGCAGGAGCTGGCCCGGATGGGCATCCGGGACATCACGCTGGCGCCGTCGGCGCTGTTCCCCGTCCATGAGCCTCTCATCGACCACATCAAAAACGGCGTCGTTTCGGCCATCCATGGCAGCATGAACGGCCCCGTCGGCGCCTTCGTATCGGAGGGCAGTAAGCTCAAGGAGCCCAACGTGCTGCGCTCCCATGGCGGCCGGGCTCGCGCCCTGGCGTCGGGCGACCTGCATGTCGACGCGGCGTTTCTTGCCGCTCCGATTGCCGACGACTACGGGAACTGCAACGGCTGCATGGGCGACTCCGCGTTCGGGGCGATGGGGTTTCCCTATGCCGATGCGATGTACGCCGACCACGTCGTCGTGGTGACGGACAACCTGCAGCCATACCCGGTGGCCCCGATTTCGATTTCGCAGACCTGGGTTGACCATGTGGTCGAGGTTGGCTCCATCGGCGACCCGAGCGGCATCAAGACGGGGACGATGGAGATCACGAAAAGCCCGTCGCGGCTGCTGATGGCCGAGCACGTCGTGCAGCTCCTCGCCGAGATGGGCCTGCTCGTCGACGGGTTTTCCTTCCAGGCCGGGGCGGGCGGCACCTCGCTGGCGGTCACCAAGTTCCTCCATGACTACATGCGCGAGCATGGCATCGTCGGCAACTTCGTCATGGGGGGCATCACCGGCTTCGTCGTCGACATGCTCGAGGACGGCACCATTAACACCATCCTCGACGCGCAGAGCTTTGATCTAAGGGCAGCCGAGTCACTCCGCACCAACATGGCCCACATGGAGGTACCCCATGTCATGTTCGGCGACCCGCACACCGGCGGCTGCATCGTCGACCGGCAGGACGCCTGCTTTTTGGGTGCCACCGAAATAGACGTGGATTTCAACGTCAACGTGAACACCCATTCCGACGGCATGCTGCTCCACGGCATCGGCGGGCATCAGGATGCCGCCTCGGGCTCCGAGGTTACGGTCATCCTCGCACCGCTCATACGGGGGCGTATCCCCGTCGTCCGGGAACAGGTCACCACGGTGTCCACGCCGGGCGACGTCGTCGACGTCATCGTCACCGACAGGGGCATCGCCATCAACCCGGCCAGGGACGACCTGCTCGACAGGGTGCAAAACACGGAGCTCGACATCGTGGACATCGAAACGCTGCGGCAGGAGGCGGAGCGCCTCTGCGGCACGCCGAAGCAGCCAAACCTGGGCGACGACATCATCGCGCTGACCGAATACCGCGACGGGACCACGCTCGATGTGGTATACAGCGTGACGGGATGGTAGCGCAGCGCTGGCTGACGGCGGCCGTCATTGCCATCGTTGTGGCGGCGGGAGCTATCGCCGGATTTGTCTACTATCGGGACGTCTCCGCCATCCGGGATGTCGAGGTCACCGTCACCGATGCATCGCTACCCGACACCTTTCTCCTTGAAATCGTCCGGAACCAGTCGGTCACCGTCACCATCCACATAATGCTCCATAATCCATCGAGCCGGGATGTCTCCGGGATGCAGACCGATTTCGACGTGTTCATCGGCGGCACCCGGGCTGGCACGGGCGGGTTTTCCGGTGTCGCCGTTCCTGCGCATGGCAGCGCCGTGAAAACCATGAACGTGACGCTGTCGCTCACCGATGTCACCGCCGGGCTGCTGGATGCCGTAAAGGAAAAACGGTTCACCGTCACGCTGGACGGCCAGGTCAGCGGTGACGTCCTGTTCGGTCTGGCATCCTTCCGGCAGTCGTTCACCGCCGGCTATGCGTTTCCCTGAGCCCGGTAGCGGAGCAGCGCTGCCAGGTGGCCGAAGTTTTCCAGCGCCTCGCTGTCGAGAAATTCGATGGCGGCGTCGGTCCGCTCGGCGAACTCGATGATTTCCTCTATAACGTCGACCTTTGATACGGGCTGGCCGCAGTTTCTGCACGTGGTTGCTGTCCCGGGATGGACGAGCTGGCATCGCTCGCATATCCAGCCCGGCAGCCGGTATCCCTGTTCGACGAGCAGCACCTCGACCTGGCCATTGCGGGCCGCCCGCTGCACTGCCTCGGTCCCATAGGTGGCAAGCCCATCGGTCAGCACCTCTTTTTTGAGCCGTGCCAGCAGCTTTTTGTGGCGCCGCTGCTCGTGTGCCGCTGCCTCCGTGAGCGATGCGTCCAGCAGCGAGCGCTCGTCGTCCATCTCGGTGTCGATGACCGCCACGACCCGCTCCTGTATGTGGCCGGGCAGCCGGTTGTACAGCTCGTTTTTTGCTTCTCCCGGCCCGGCGAGAATCAGCGGGCCGTCGGGCAGCTCCGCCACAACGTTGTCGAAAAAACGGTTGATGGCGCCCGTCCGGATGCGCTGGAAGCGGGCCTGCGACCATCCGCCCTTGCTGTGTTTGCTCTGTATCCGGGTTGATAGCTCATCCTGCACGGCGACCTCGCTGCATGACACGTCGTAGAGCCTCGCATGATGGTGGTTGAGGAGCAGCAGGGAGAACGCCCGCCATTCATCGGCGAGGGCTGCCAGGGGACGGATGTAGGGCGAGGAGTCAACGACGAGCGCGTTGTCGGGCGACACGGTGGGCTGCATCGCGTACCAGAAGTCATGGCGGTCGGAGGCAAATATGGCTCTGGGGCCGCCGTGCCCGTCGAGGTATGCATGTATCTGTTCCATGGTGGCGTCGAAGTTTTCTCGTTCTTCTCCTTCGAGTGCGCGCCGTATTTCTTTTGTCCGGCGGCGGAGAAACTTGTGGTCCTGGCCGTCGTAGTAGAGGCTGATGTAGGTGTCTCTGCTTTCCGGGTCATATATCTCTGCGAGATCGTGGAGTGCCTGGCTGCATGATGGCATGGATAAAAGAAGGACGGCTGGCTATTTAACGCTGCTCGTTAGGTCTGCCGGATTTGCTCGAGCCGCTGTTCCAGTTCGTCGAGCTGTTCGCGGGTTGCGTCGCGGAGTTCCTCGAGCCCTTCCGCGGTCTCGTCGTCGCATTGGTCGAGCATGATGTTGAGCCGGGTGAGGCTTTTCTGTACCTTGGTGCGTTCCTCTTCAAGTATGTCTGCCTGTCTGATCTGTGTCGACGCGACCTGCTCCATTGCTATATAGAGTATATATACCTATATATTCTTTGTGGTTTTTTTGTTCAGGTGAACTGGTCCAGGCTGGCCTGCCCCGACGCCCCCCCGCCCCCGGACGCCATGCCTCCATCGTCCTCCACCTGATCCGGCTGCCCCTCCGATACAGGTGATTGCTCGTCCGCAGGGTCATTGAGCTCCCGCTGCAAACGGAGTATCTGCCGATACATCTTTTTCTCCTTGTTCTTGCTGCTCCAGTAATAGGCCTCATCACGCGAGCCCTTCATCACCAGTATCACGACGTTGCCTGGCACGCCGTCCCGGGCCGTACGGCCGCGCCGCTGGATGTGCCGAATCGCCGACGGCACCGGCTCATAGAACAACACCAGCGAGGTCGCCGGGATGTCGATGCCCTCCTCGCCGATGCTCGTCGACACCAGCACGTTGAACGCCCCGGCGGCAAAGGCATCCAGGGTTTCCTTCTGCTCCTCCTGGCTCATCCCCGTATCGCTGCCCCCGGACTGGCCGACAAACTTGCGCGCCTCGACCCCATCCATCATGTTGAGCTCCCGGGTCAACAGGTCGATGGTGTCACGATATTCAGCGAACACCATCACCCGTCCATCGGGATGCCGCCGGAGATGCGCGCCGAGCAGCTCCCTCGTCTTCTCCAGCTTCGGCTGCCGCGCATCCGTCGACAGGATCTCGCTGCGGATGGCACGATACAGCTTTTTCTTCCGGATCTTGCCGGCGGCCTTCGAATCATCGAGCTCGATCTTCGCGAGATAGTTCTCAGCCGCATCGATGCCCTGGCTGGTCAGCATCTCCTTCAAATGCGCCAGCTTAATCGTCGCCGACACGAGGCTAATAGCCGCATACAACGTCCCGCCCCGCTGGCCGAGCTGGCCGCGCATCCGCCGCTGAATGTCGATGAGCACCTTCTTGCTGAGCTTCTCCGCCTTCAGATACCGGGCCTGCTTCGTATACTGCTTCAGCTCCGCCAGAAACTCGTTCAACAGCGCATCGATCCGCCGGGCGATATGCTTCACCTCCGGCGGCATCTCAATCGGAACCCAGCGCATCTCCCGCTGCGACAGATACGGCCGCACGTCGTCGTCACGCTCCGTGCGCACCTCCACATGCTCAATCCCCAGGTTGTCCGCCACCTCCACGAGCTTCTTATAATCGCTGCCGGGGGAGGCGGTCAGCCCCAGGGTCTGTGCACCCCGCTCAAGATAGCGCCGGGCGACCCCCACATAGGCATACCGGCCGACGGCGCGATGTGCCTCATCGAACACAACGAGCCGGAAATCACCGACATCCACCCCACGGTCGAGATCGTTCTCCACGCTCTGCGGCGTCGCCACGATAACCCGACCGCTCCGATATGCCTCCACCCGCTCCTCCGGCGAAAACTCCTCGCCGGTCACCACCACCACGTCATCCACCGTCGTCATCGCCGCGATGGAGGCGGCATGCTGCTCACACAGCGGCTTTGTCGGCGCCAAAAAAAGTACCCTGCCCCGCCGGAGCGTGTCCGCCAGCACCAGCACCGCAACGATGGTCTTCCCCAGCCCCGTCGGCAGCACCACCAGCGCGTTCCGATCCCTGACCGCTCGAAAAATATTCCACTGATAGGCACGACGTTCAACCGTTCCATCCCTTACATACTCGAGATCAACATAGGTCATCGCCGTCTCCCCGCCACAACCATGGCAGCCAGCAGCGCCTCGATCTGAATCCGCTCGTTGCTGCCCTCCACGATACGGAAATCCGCCTCCCCTATCTTCTCGACGAGATCCGCCTTCGTCTTCTCCTGCACCGGCAGATCAAACACCGCGCCGTGCATCCCCTTCAACACGTCCTCGCCCGACAGCCCATACTCGATCAGCAGCGTATCCAGCAGCTCCCGGGCCTCCAAAAAATTACCCTGCAGCGCCGTCTCCATCACCTTCTTCGCCTCCTCGGGCTTCGCCGTCGCGGTCGTCCGATAAATCGCCTCGGCGTCGATATGCTCCGACAGCGTCCCCGAGGTCTGCAGCGCATTGATCGCCTTCCGGAGATCGCCGCCCGCCACATACAAAAGCGCCTCCATGCCATCCTCCGATACCTCCAGTCCCTCCGCGGCGGCGATACGCTCCAGATACGGCCGCATCTCAGCGTCATCCATCGGCGAAAACCGGAACACCACGCAGCGCGACTGGATCGGCTCAATAATTTTCGAGGAATAATTACAGGAAAGAACAAACCGGCAGATGTGCGCATAGCGCTCCATCGTCCGGCGCAGCGCCGACTGCGCATCGCTCGTCAGCGAGTCAGCCTCATCCAGAAAAATAATCTTGAACTCCGCGTCGCCGAGCGGCGCAGTCCGGGCAAAGTTCTTGATCTTGCCACGCACGACGTCGATGCCGCGCTCGTCGCTGGCGTTGAGCTCCTCAAAGTTGTCCCGCCACGCGTCGCCATATATCTGCTTGGCCAGCGCGATGGCACAGGTGGTCTTCCCGGTCCCGGCGGGGCCCGCAAAGAGCAGGTGTGGGATGCTGCCCGAGGCCGCATAGGCGCGAAGGCTGTCAACGATACCCGTCTGGCCGACGACGTCGTCAAGCCTCCCCGGCCGGTATTTCTCTGTCCACAGGTCTCTCATGCTCTATCCTTCCCGATGGCGTTGAGCTTCGAATCCATCGTCGCATCCTTGTCCCGGCGGTGGTCGACCCTGAGGTCGATGTGAATCCGTCGTGCCCCCATCTCCTCGATGGCCTCGTGCATCCGGGTGACGACGTCAAAGATGTCATCGAGCGACTCGGCCTGGATGCAGGTGGCCATGGCGCTGCTCTCATAGTCCAGCCCGCTGTCCGCCAGCACCTCGAGCGCCCGCTTCACGTAGCGGCTGACAGACACGCCCTCTGAGGTGGGAAAAATGGCCACTTCGGCGATTATCATACATGGAAAAAACGACCAGGTTAATAAATGTTTCAATACCGCTATGGAACGACCTCGTCCATTTTTACCGAAGGCACTCCAGATATTATGCCGTCCAGTAGCATGATTTTTATATGGATAGCCCTTATTGTCATGGGAGGTTAGGCATGGATAAAAAAGTTGGGAGACCTTTTGACGAGCAGGACGTGCTTAACGAGCTGCTGCTCGACTGCCGGCGGAGTATCCGGAATCTCGCTGAGGTATGTGACAGGGGACGGCAGCAGGTATGGCGACAGATCAAAACATTCGAGGAAGACGGGGTAATATGGGGATACACCGCGATCGTCGACGAGAGCAAGATCGGATGCACGCTGTACCTGGCGCTCATCAGGGGCGGACCGCCGCGGCAGGAGGTCATCGGCAAGATCATCGACCGCCACATGGATTTCAACCAGCCAGGGCTGGAGCATATACGCTTCGTAGACAGCCTGTTTCTCAACGGAATATTTGACTGGGCGATCGTGTTCGCCGCCCCGGGCATCATCGACGCGAAACGGTACTGCGGGTTCCTCGAGGTAACCTATGGAGAGTACATCGAACAGCTTGAACTAATGGAGGTCATGTTTTCGGCGGCCCGCTGTGGACACATCAACCCGGATATCCAGAAACTACGTGATTTCGCGGTAGACTGACAGGCGCCACCGGCAAGAATGGCAGCGCAACAGGGTGGCCTCTATGACAGATGGATATATTTATGGCGTTTTCAGCGCCATTTGTCACCGGTGATAATGACACACTTTTATATGCATAATTTTTATTAGAATAGTACAGGTGATTTTGAGCATGGGAGGCACGCCCGCCATCACCTGAAAAGGGAGGTTGAACATGAGGCAAAAAAATCATAAGATGATGGTGGTGGCCCTGCTGGTAGCGGCCATTTTCTTAGCGCCGCTATCAGCAGTAAACAACGAAACAACCAACGGGGCAATGCCACGCGACGCAGTCGCTACAGCCTGTACCGGACAGCCAGCTATTGAATGGGAAAAAACATTCGGGGGCGACGAGTACGACTATTTCCGGGGCATCCAGCAGACCAGTGATGGTGGCTACATCGCCTTCGGAGAAACAGAACAAGATGACATGAACTATGCCTGGCTGCTGAAACTCGATGCAGACGGCAACGAAGAATGGAGCACTGTCAACCAGGAGCTCAACGGCAGCGTCTATGACCGTGGAGATCTGGCGAACGTGGTCATCGAAACAAATGATGGAAGCTTCATAGCCTGTGGATACAGCACGGCGTATTACAACGAATACGGCATGTGGTCGGGTACTGGATATCTCTGGAAGGTAGATGAATCAGGACAAACCGACTGGCTGAAACGATACCAAGGTATATCCGAGCCTGAGGGAATACTATCGATTTTTCCCTTTAACATCCTCGAGGCTGATGACGGATACGTCATGGGTGGCCTATCAGTGGTCATAACGGATCCAGACACGGGAGCCTATACTCTCAATGGCGCCCTGATGAAAACCGATGGGAACGGCAACCTTGAATGGTACCAAACCTATGATGGCGGCAACGACTACGAAGCATTAAACGGGCTCTGCGCTACAGATGACGGCGGCTATTTCCTCTCAGGATTGAGTACGACATTTACCATGTCAGCAGGAGCATGCTGGGTGCTGAAGACCGACAGCGAAGGCAACAAACAATGGGAGAAAAAGTTCGACGGACCTGCCCTTGATTATAGTGCAACCCGGGGATGCGGCCAGTGTGAGGATGGCGGCTACATCATAGGCGCCACCACTGGTTCATACGGCGCTGGAAATTGGGATGTCTGGGTCATCAAGACTGATGCCACGGGAAATACGGAATGGGATAAAACCTTCGGTGGCTCGGGATACGAGCAATGCTGGGGTATGCAGATACTGCCGGATGGCGGCTACGTGTTCGGAGCCGTATACGACGTGGCAGGATACACCGGCTCACAGGCCGACACATGGATTATCAAAACCGATGCCGACGGTAATGCCGAATGGAAATACCAAATCGAAGAATCAGGAGTACAGCTCCCTGCCATTATCACCCAGACAGCTGACAATGGATATATCGCTGCGGGGCGAACCGGAAACGCGGATTCGAAAAGCACCGACGCCTTCATCGTGAAAGTAGGTGCATTCGAGAACCAGCGACCTGACAAGCCCGCTACGCCCTCGGGGCCTGCGCGTGGAAAAACGGGTACCGAGCAGACCTATACATGCAGCGGCACCGACCCCGACGGCGACCAGCTCTATTTCAGATGGAACTGGGGCGACGGCAACCACAGCGAATGGCTCGGCCCCTACACCTCCGGGGACACCTGCGAAGCAACATATACATGGACCGTTGACGGCAGCTACACCATCACCGTCACCACCATGGACGAGCACGACGGCGACAGCGACACATCCGACCCCCTACCGGTGAGCATGCCTGCATCATCCCGGCCATTCTGGACAACGCTCCTCGGACGACTCTGGACGCTGCTGCAGCAATTCCTCGCCACATAGACAACAGGGGTCAACACCACACGGCGGAGCCAAAAGAACGAGCGACGGGGAAGCAGTATGACCTCCGCTATCTTGCCTTTTCCTTCCCCGTCCTCTTTTTAACGCTGTGAGGAGACGGACGCTTCGTATTAGATTAGCGATGTTTTTATTCTGTAACAAACGGTACCGCCGACCGGGCAGGTGCAGCGTCTCCGATACATCGACGTGACACGCTAAACTATTTATACCTTGACGCATTATAGTATAGAATGCTATCAAAATGATAACAAATAGAGGTTGAGCGGTAGTATGCGATTCACCTTCCCAAGACGGAAAAAAAGCGTACTTCTCGCCGTCGCTCTCCTTGCCATGTTCTTCATAGCCGTCCACATCGGCTCACTTTTTCCGCCGGGCACAACGCCGGCACAGGTCACCTCCTCCACATCAGAACCACACGCCGGCGACACACAGACGCGCAGCACCACCCTCAACCTCAACGCGCCGTACTACGGATTCACATGGAAAAACAATGGCAACACACCATACAACTACGTCTTCAACACCGGAGCAAACGGCGACCTGCAATACGTAGGCGTCGGCTCCGACCAGGACGGCGACCCCGAACGATACCGCGGGTTTTCCCAATGGGACACCGCAAGCATACCGGACAGCTCAAACATCACACAGGTAGAACTCCGCGTCTACGTCACCCCCTACCAAAACGACCCCTTCGGAGTAGACAACTGGGATGCCCAGCAATGCCACCTCGAAATATACGAAATGACACACCAGCCATCCAGCTATGACACCACATCAGGAACCGGTACAGATGGCAGCAGCACCATCCTCTTCAACGACGCAGCCGACGGACCGGCATACATGAGCTACGACCTCGTCCAGGCCAACAACTCCGGCTGGACGCAATACTACGACCTTGGCTCCAGCGCAGCAGACACGCTCGAAAACCAGCTCGCAGACAACTGGTTCTCAGTCGGATACCACGACCACGAAGAAGGAACCACCGACCAGGGCATCTGCCTCTACGCCGGCGGCAACTATGCAGACCTCAGTGTCACCTACAAGCCAGCCCATCCCGACCTCATCGTGCAGGACATACAGAAAACGCCCTCCCCGCTCATACCGGGAGAGAGCGCAACCGTGCATGTCACCATCAAAAACCAGGGAGACGCACCAGTCAACAGCCTGTGCCGGACGGAGGTCACCGCCAACGCAACGGGCACAACCAAGAGCACCTATCCTTCTCTCGACCTGAACCCTGGCGAAACAGCCACCTACGATTTCACCTTCGCCGGCACAGAGATAAGCACACCCTCGTTCAATGTCACCGCATGCACCGACGTCTACCTTGATGTCACCGAATCAAACGAGAGCAACAACTGCCATTCCAAAAGCATGCCCGTCGACAGCGACACAACGCCGCCAGCAATAACCGCCGTGACAGCCCAGCCGGACCCCCAGAATGCAGGAGGCCCGGTCAATATCACCTGCACCGTCACAGACAACCAGGCCGTCGACAGCGTCCATGTCCACCTCACCTACCCAGACAGCAGCACCCACAACATCTCGCTCGTCCAAATCCAGGACAGCTACTACCATCAGGCCATCTACACAGACCCGGGTACCTACCAATATTACATATGGGCAAACGACACCAGCGACAACGGAAACACCTCATCAGCATACACATTCGAAATAAATGCACCACCCATCGCCCACGACGACGATGCATCCATGGCAGAGGACACTGCAACATGGATACATGTGCTGGCCAACGACACCGACACGGATGGAACAATCCAGCTGTCAACTGTTACCATATCAGACACGCCGGCGCATGGCACCGTCTCCGTCAACCTATCAACGGGCGACATCCAGTACACCCCACACGTAGACTATCACGGCACGGATAGCTTTACGTACACCGTTCAGGATGACGACGGTGCTCCATCCAACACCGCAACCGTATCAATTTCAATACAAGATGTTAACGACCCGCCGACGGCAGCCTTCACGGCGGAACCATCATCGCCGTCAACATCCAATACGATATATTTCAACAGCAGCAGCCTGGACAGTGACGGCTCCATTGTGAACTTGACGTGGGATATGGGTGATGGCGTGACGGTGTATGGGGAACAGGTCACGTATAGCTATGGTGATGACGGGAGCTACACGGTTATGTTGACAGTGGTAGATGATGATGGTGCCACCGATAGTTTTAGCCAGACGGTCACTGTAAGCAATTTGGCACCGTCTGCGTCGTTTACGTTTGAGCCGGGTGGTCCGAGCACGTCGGATGTGGTGTTTTTCAACAGCACTAGCATGGACAGCGATGGGAGCATTGTGAACTGGACATGGAGTCTTG
>Ga0207797_1001481_pt1 | contig 16917 bp, 29 predicted proteins | sample PRCRCaboRojoPR_6_FD_187275 | JGI IMG/M metagenome (GOLD analysis project Ga0207797, IMG submission 187275) | Marine sediment microbial community from Cabo Rojo, Puerto Rico - PR CR 10% Liquid 1 (SPAdes) | ecosystem: Environmental > Aquatic > Marine > Coastal > Sediment | place: Cabo Rojo, Puerto...
ACTCATCACCGAGATTGCTATGGAAGAAGGATTGCGTTTTGCGATTCGGGAAGGCGGCCGAACCGTTGGCGCTGGCGTAGTGACGAAAATTATCGAATAAATAAATCATTTTACAGGAATTTGTGGAGCAAATAGATGGCGGGTCAAAAAATTCGCATAAAATTAAAAGCATATGATCATCGACTTATTGATCAATCGACAGAAAAGATCATAAAAACAGCGAAAAATACCGGAGCCATGATTTCCGGTCCTATACCACTGCCGACACGACGGTCGGTGTTTACTGTTAACAGATCGCCGCATGTGGATAAAAAATCACGCGAACAATTTGAAACACGTGTTCATAAACGATTGGTCGATATCTTGAACTCCTCACCAAAAACCGTTGACGCTCTGATGAAACTTGAGTTGCCTGCTGGTGTGGATGTGGAAATCAAAGTTTAATTTTAAATCAGTTTTCGACCCGTTTGTTAACATCTCAATAAAAAGAGAATGAATAAAATGCGCGGATTAATTGGTAGAAAAATCGGAATGACACGCTTTTTTGACGAAGCAGGCCAGGCCAGCTCCGGCACAGTTCTGGAAATCGGTCCCTGTTACGTCACGCAAATCAAAACCAAAGAGACGGACGGTTACGATGCCATTCAACTTGGTTTTGGCGAAAAAAAGCAAAAAAGAGCAACAAAGGCAGAGATCGGCCATGCTGAAAAGGCGGGTCTCAAGCCGTTTCGGGTATTAAAAGAGTTCCGAGGCTTTAATAGAGATAATGATCTAAATTTAGGTGACGAAATCAAAGCCGATATTTTCCAGCAAGGTGAATTGGTAGATGTTACCGGAGTGAGCAAAGGACGCGGTTTTGCCGGCGTGATGAAACGCCACGGTTTTCACGGCGGTCCCAAAACTCACGGTCAGAGTAACAAATATCGTTCTCCGGGTTCCATCGGAATGTCTGCGTGGCCTTCTCGTGTACTAAAAGGCACAAAAATGGGCGGCCGAATGGGCGGCGATACCGTCACGACACAAAATTTGCAAATTCTCAAAGTAGATCCTGAAAATAATATCATTGTGGTAAAGGGCGCCGTTCCTGGTGCAAAGAAAGGGATTGTTTTAATCAGAAAGTAATGAATTATGGAACTTGATATTTTTACAAAAGAAGGTGCTAACGCCGGACGTACTATTAACGTCTCTGACAATATTTTTGCCGCAGACGTTAATGAACATGCTGTTTACCTTGCCATAACAGCGCAACAAGCCAATTCTCGACAAGGCACGCGTGCCACAAAGACCCGCAGTATGGTCGCCGGTGGCGGACGAAAACCATGGCGCCAAAAGGGACGGGGTACAGCACGTGCCGGTACGATTCGATCTCCTTTGTGGAAAGGCGGCGGTACCACATTTGGCCCGCAGCCAAATACATTCAAGTTTAAGCTTCCGAAAAAGATGAAAAAGTTAGCGCGTATTTCAGCACTTTCATCAAAAGTGAAAGATGAACAGGTCAAAATACTCGAAAACTTTACCCTCGAGCAGCCAAAAACCAGAGAAATGTTTTCGGTCCTTAAAAATTTCAAGTTAGACGAAAGCAAAACCCTGGTTCTCGTGCCGGAGTATGACAAGAATATGCTTTTAGCCGGCCGAAATATTAAAAATTTAAAAGTAGAAATTGCAACAGATGTATCAACATACGATCTGCTCAATTATAAAACAATACTTATCATGGAAGATGCCGTTGCAAAGTTGGAAGGTATATTGCAATAATGAGAAAACAGCACAAAATATTGATTCGACCTTTGATGACTGAAAAAATTCTTCGGGCGCAGGAAAAACAAAACAAATACGGATTTGTTGTTTCACTCGAGTCGAATAAAATTGAAATCAAGCGGGCTATCGAAGAAAAGTTCGATGTCCTGGTTGATAACGTTCGAACAATGAAAGTTAAAGGCAAAGTGAAGCAAAACCAGACTCGTCGCGGCATAACGACGGGAAAACGTCCGGACTGGAAAAAGGCTATCGTAACCCTAAAAGAAGGTTATTCCATTGACTTGTTTGAGAGTTGATCACACTGATTGCAGCAGTAAGGAGATGTTCCTATGGCTATAAAATCATTTAAACCTATAACTCCGGGCCAGCGAACTAAAACTGTTAACCGATTCGAAGAAATAACAGATACAAAACCGGAAAAGTCGCTCCTCAAGCCGCTCAAAAAATCAGGCGGACGAAACAACAATGGGCGAATTACAGCGCGGAGAAGAGGCGGCGGACATAAAAGAGCTTATCGCGTCATCGATTTTAAAAGGGATAAACTGAATGTGCCGGCAAAAGTAGCCTCTATTCAGTACGATCCGAACAGAAGTGCGTTTATCGCGCTGTTGCACTATGTTGATGGTGAGAAGCGCTATATTTTAGCACCTCGTGGTTTGCAGGTAGGTGACAAGATTGTTGCCGGCGATCAAGCCGAAATTCGGATTGGTAATTCCACTTCTTTGCAAAGAATCCCACTGGGAACCTGGGTGCATAATGTTGAACTTCGCCAGGGCAAAGGCGGACAAATCGCTCGCGGTGCCGGTGCGTATGCACAGCTTGTTGCCAAAGAAGGCGAATATGCACAGATAAAACTTCCGTCCGGGGAAGTGCGAATGGTGCGTCAGGGATGCCGGGCAACTATCGGCCAGGTCGGCAACCTCGATCACGAAAATGTCAAATTAGGCAAATCCGGCCGGTCACGTTGGCTGGGGCGTCGACCAAAAGTACGCGGTGTAGCTATGAACCCGGTAGACCATCCTATGGGAGGTGGTGAAGGGCGGAGCTCTGGCGGCCGTCAGCCCTGCTCACCGTGGGGATGGAAGACAAAGGGTCTAAAAACACGAAAAAGAAAAAAATCGGACGATTACATAGTTAAACGACGAGGTAAATAAACGCTATGGCACGATCGGTAAAAAAAGGTCCTTATATAGACGAAAAATTAATGGCAAAGATCGAAGCGCTCAACGCCAGTAATCAGAAAAAAGTCATTAAAACCTGGGCGCGTCGATGTACAATTCCACCTGAATTTATCGGGCACACGTTGGCCGTGCATAATGGCAATAAATTTATCCCGGTTTATATTTCTGAAAATATGGTTGGTCACAAATTGGGCGAGTTTGCCCCGACCCGCACATTCAGAGGTCACGTGGATAGAAAAGCTGAAAAAATTAGAGCATAACAATTAGGTTCTGGAGATATAACCAATGGAAGCACGCGCAATTGCAAAATGGGTACGGATGTCGCCCTACAAACTAAGAAGGGTAGGCAATCTGGTGCGAGGAAAAGATGTTAACGAAGCGCTGAATATTCTGCATTTTAACAGCGCAGCTGCCTCTGTACCCATAGAAAAAACACTGCGGTCGGCAGTTGCAAATATGATGAACAAGGAAGAAGGATCAAAATTATCCGCGGACGATCTTTTTATTAAAGAACTGCGTATCGACCAAGGTTTCGCGCTCAAGCGCTATCGCCCTGCTGCAATGGGGCGCGCAATGCGCATTCGTAAAAGCACCAGTCATATTTCAATTGTTGTTGCAGACAGAACAAATCAAATATAGGAGCAAAGTTTGGGACAAAAGACACATCCTATTGGTTTTCGATTAGGAGTTATTCGGACCTGGGACTCCAAGTGGTTCGATGAAAAAGGCTTTGATAAAAAACTTGAAGAAGATAACATGCTGCGGCAGTACATTCGGAATCGCTTGCAGCGCGCCAGTGTATCGCGAATTGTTATCGAACGAACGCCAAAGCACATTACCATAACGATTAATACGGCCAGACCCGGTATCGTCATTGGCCGTAAAGGTGCTGAAGTTGACAAACTGAAAGAAGAGTTGCAGAGATTAACCGGAAAGGATGTTCAACTCAACATCAGTGAGATTAAACGCCCCGAACTTGATGCTTATTTAGTTGCTGAGAACATTGCCAATCAGTTAGCCGGACGCGTTTCATTCCGCCGCGCCATGAAAAAGGCTATGATGTCTACCATGAGAATGGGAGCAGAAGGTGTGCGTATTATTTGCTCCGGCCGACTGGGCGGTGCGGAAATGGCTCGGCGTGAACAGTATAAACAGGGACGAGTTCCCCTGCATACCATGCGCGCTGATATCGATTACGCGAATTACACGTCGCACACCCAATATGGGTCTATCGGTGTTAAAGTGTGGATATGCAAAGGCGAAATTATTGGCGACGAAATGGTAGCATAGAAATTTAGCGGAGATATGAACTCATGTTAATGCCAAAACGCGTAAAATATCGTAAACAACAGCGCGGACGAATGAAAGGACAAGCCGTTCGAGGTTCGCGTTTAACGTATGGTCACTACGGCCTAAAGGCGCTTGAACCTCACTGGATTACAGCACGACAGATAGAAGCCGCTCGTGTGGCTATAAACCGGTATATGAAACGGTCAGGTAAAGTCTGGATCCGGATTTTTCCGGACAAACCTTTGACAAAAAAACCGGCAGAAACCAGAATGGGTAAAGGAAAAGGTGTACCAGAATACTGGGTGGCTGTTGTTAAACCTGGCAGAATTATATTTGAAGTCGACGGTGTGCCTGAACATGTGGCTCGCAACGCCATGCGTTTAGCATCGAATAAACTGCCGATTCGGACAAAGTTTATCACAGCTTCAGATTTCGGAGATTAGGAAAATGAAAATGGAAGAAATAGAACAACTCCCGCTCGACGAGATAAAGATGCGCCTGGAAGACGCGCTTGAAGAAATGAACAACTTGCGCTTCCAGCATTCCATGCATCAGCTAGACAATCCGATGCGTCTCAGAACGCTTCGACGGGATATCGCGCGTCTGAAAACCGTGCTGCGGGAATATGAAGTAGGTATTCGAAAGTGAGCCTTTTAACTAATTTGTATCATTGAGGAGATTTGGAGAACAACGTGGAAAGAGGAAAGAAAAAAACGTTAGTAGGTATTGTCTCGAGTGATAAAATGGACAAAACCCGAGTGGTTCTTGTTCAAAGACATCTCAAGCATCCTCTTTATAAAAAATACATCAGTAAGAGTAATAAATTTATGGCTCACGATGAAAAAAATGACAGTCATTTGGGCGATAAAGTACGAATTATCGAATCAAGACCACTGAGTAAAAGAAAACGGTGGCGACTTTTAGAAATAATTGAACGAGCAAAATAACTGGTGTTTTCGCCACTGCGAAAGTAAAGGATGTGAGGAAATGATTCAGGAATACAGCAGATTAAATGTTGCAGACAATACCGGTGCCAAGAATGTCATGTGTATTCGCGTGCTTGGTGGTAGCAAAAGAAAATATGCTTCAATCGGAGACATTATTCTCGTCTCTGTCAAAAATGCATTGCCGAATGCAGCAATCAAGCGCGGTGATACCAGCAAGGCTGTGATCGTGCGCACTAAAAAAGAGTGTCGACGGAACGACGGCTCTTATATCCGGTTTGATGAAAATGCCGCTGTTCTGATTAATGATCTTGGCGAACCGAGAGGGTCGCGAATTTTCGGTCCCGTTGCCAGAGAGCTGCGCGAAAAACAATTCATGAAAATCGTGTCTCTGGCCCCTGAAGTTCTGTAAAAATGAATGTATCAGCCATAGAGGGCAAATAAAGATATGCGTGTCAGAAAAAATGATCAGGTGCTGGTTTTAGCCGGCAATTATAAAGGTAAAAAGGGCAAAGTGCTAAAAGTATTTCCCGATGAAAATCGGGTTATTGTCGAGGGAGTGAACTTTATTAAACGTCACACGCGCCCTTCGCAACAAAATCAGCAGGGCGGTATTATAGAAAAAGAAGCCCCTATCCATGTGTCTAATGTAATGGTAGTGTGCCCGAAATGCAATACGCCGTCGCGAATGGGCAGCAAAGCTGTTTACAATGAACAACGGGACAGAAAAAGCCGGGTTCGCGTCTGTAAAAATTGTAATGAAATGTTAGTTTCAAATACTTAATGAACCTATTGGAAATTTGTAATGCCTGAAAAAGATTATAAACCCAGATTGCGAGAAGTCTATAGAGAGGAAATTGCTCCTCAGTTGAGAAAGAAATTTAATTATAAAAATGTCAATGAAATTCCGCGAATTAACAAGATCGTATTGAATATGGGCGTTGGCGAAGCGACCGAGAATCCCAAAGCACTTGATGCAGCTGTGGATGATCTAACCCGGATCGCGGGCCAAAAGCCTGTTATTCGACGGGCAAAAAAATCGATCTCAAATTTCAAGCTGCGAGCCGGAATGCCCATTGGATGTATGGTCACATTGCGACGTCAGCGAATGTACGAATTTCTGGATCGTCTGATTTCAATTGCCATCCCGCGAGTACGAGACTTTCGTGGTTTGCCCGTTAAATTCGACGGACGCGGAAATTACAACTTTTCGATACGGGAACAAATTGTTTTTCCTGAAATCGATTATGATAAAATTGACCAGATTCGTGGTCTGAATATCACAATAGCAACCACCGCCAAAACGGACGAAGAAGCATTTGAATTACTAACTGCTTTTGGCGTTCCTTTTGTAAAGTAATAGTTATTCGTTAAAATAACGAGGAGTTCTCTTGGCTAAAAAAGCATTAATTTACAAGGCAAAAAAAGAACCGAAATTTAAAGTGCGAAAATATAACAGATGCTCGCGTTGCGGTCGAGCACGAGGTTATTATCGCAAGTTCGGTGTATGCCGTATCTGTTTACGAGAACTGGCATTAGAAGGAAAGATTCCCGGACTAACGAAATCAAGCTGGTAACAAGCACTTTTTAAATTACACCAATTAACAAACTGTATTCTGTTAAGGGTTGTTAGGGAGAATAATAAATGTCAAAAACTGATCCCATCGCAGACTACTTGACTCGGATTAGAAATGCGACTCGGGCAAAGCATAAAAAAGTCGACGTTCCTGCATCAAATTTAAAGAAAGAAATTACCCGAATTTTGCAGGAAGAGCACTATATTGACAATCATATTGTGATCGAAGATGATAAACAATCGATCATACGGATTTATTTGAAATATAAAGACGATGAAAATTGTATTATCTCCGGTCTCAATCGAGGAAGTCGCCCAGGACTGCGGCACTATGTAAAAAAGGACATGATTCCCCGGGTTTACAATAATTTGGGTATCTCGATACTGACCACCTCCCAGGGTGTTATGACCGGTCAAGAAGCACGACGTCGCGGTGTGGGTGGCGAAGTTCTGTGTTACATTTGGTAAACAAAAGGATCTGATTCATAGGAGTTTACTGTGTCACGAGTTGGAAAACTACCGGTCGAAATACCAGAAGGCGTCACATTAGACGTTAAAAATAACGTAATTACGGCAAATGGCCCCAAAGGCGAACTGTCCGTCACGGTTGATCCGAGTATCGAAGTTAAACAGGAAGAAGGATCAATTCAGGTACTTCGGCCTTCAGACGAAAAGAAACATCGTGCTTTGCACGGACTGTACAGAGCATTAATTGCAAACATTGTTCACGGTGTGAGTCAAGGCTACGAAAAGAGGTTGCAACTTCTTGGTGTCGGTTTCCGCGCTGAAATTCAGGGTAAAAATCTGTTTTTATCCATAGGATATTCACACGATACCATTTTCAGGCCGCCGGACGGGATAGAGTTTGCTACTGAGGGCAATAACATTATTATCGTCCGAGGTGCTGACAAACAACTGGTTGGTCAGGTTGCAGCGAAGATTCGCTCCTTGCGTCCGCCTGAACCGTACAAAGGAAAAGGTTTGCGCTACGTGGACGAATACGTCCGCAAGAAAGCTGGTAAGAGTGCTTAATTCACAAAACATCCAAAAATTGATGGTTGAGATATTATTATGGCAGTGAAAGTTATTTCCAAAAAATTGGCCCGTGAACGTCGCCGACGACACATTCGCAAAAAGGTACGCGGCACTCAGGAGCGACCACGGCTCGTTGTCTATCGAAGCAACAATGCCATTTACGGACAAATTATCAATGACATAAAAGGTGAAACTTTAGCCGCGGCTTCAACGCTTTCTTCAAGTATTCGGGAGGATATAGAAAAAGCCGAATCAAAAGTGGAGCAAGCTAAAATTGCCGGTAGTCTTTTAGCCAAGGTAGCAAAAGACCATAAAATTACCAAAGTGGTTTTTGATCGGGCAGGTTATCGTTACCATGGCCGGGTCAAAGCGTTTGCAGATGGTGCCCGTGAAGGCGGTTTGGAGTTGTAAAGGTGTTAAAAGTTAGATTGATACAAAGGTGACAAATGAACAAAAAAAACAGGCAACGAATAAATCCGAACGAGCTTGAACTCGTTGAGAATGTTGTACACGTAAACCGTGTTGCCAAAGTTGTAAAAGGTGGACGCCGTTTTAGCTTCAACGCGATTGTCGTGGTTGGTGACGGTAACGGCATTGTCGGTGTTGGCCTGGGCAAGGCAAACGAAGTTGCAAATTGTATCTCAAAGGGCGCCGATGCAGCCAAGAAGAATCTCATTCGCGTTCCTATTATTAACGGCACCATTACCCATGCTATTGAAGGTAAACACGGTGCCGGTCGTGTGTTTTTGAAACCCGCTTCTCCGGGTACCGGTGTTATCGCCGGAGGGCCTGTTCGGGCTATTCTGGAGGCGGTCGGTGTTCGAGATGTATTAACCAAAAACCGAGGTTCAAATAATCCGCATAATGTAGTCAAGGCGACAATGGTGGCACTGGAAAATCTTATGGATGTTGAATCAGTCGCACGCAAGCGGCAAATGTCAGTCATGCGGGTGTTCAACACAGAACCGAAACCCCAGGAAACAGAATCCGAATAATTAATCATCGGGAATTTTGGTCATGGCAAGGAAAAAAGCAAAAAATTTAAAAATAACCCTTCAGCGGAGCGTCATTGGTCAGCAAAAGAATTTAAAGGCCAATGTCAAAGCGCTTGGCTTGAGAAAGGTCAATCAGACCGTGGAACATGCTGATACGCCTGTTATTCGCGGTATGATCAATAAAGTATCTCATCTTCTTAAAGTTGAAGAAGTTTAGAGTAACAATAACGAGTTGAAGAGAATTGAGGCGATAATGGATTTATCTCAACTAAAAAGAGCGCCAGGATCACGAAAAGATACCAAACGTGTCGGACGCGGCGGTGCGCGCGGAAAAACGTCCGGCCGAGGCCACAATGGACAACGATCCCGATCCGGAGCGAAAAGAAGACTCTGGTTCGAAGGTGGCCAAATGCCTCTTATTCGTCGTGTTCCAAAGCGTGGATTCAAAAATAGAAATCGGGTGGAATATCAGGTTGTCAATGTAAGTGATCTGGAACAAGTCGCTGATGCTGAAGAGATCACGCCTGCTGTTCTGCGCCAGCGCGGTTTGGTCCGTCAGAATGGCGGCCCGGTCAAGGTTTTAGGAGATGGTGAAATCACAAAACAAGTAAATGTTTCTGCCAATGCGTTCAGTAAATCTGCTATTGAAAAAATTGAGGCCGCCGGCGGGAGGACGAACACATTATGATGCAACAAGTTCAGAGCATTTTTAAAATTCCGGAACTGAAACGAAAGATTCTGTTCACCTTCATGATCCTCGTGGTTTATCGAATTGGCGGACATATACCCGCTCCCGGTGTCAATGCTCAAGCTTTAATCGAATATTTTGAACAATCACAACGCGGACTCCTTGGACTATACGACTTGTTTGCCGGAGGCGCATTCCGAAGAGCAACCGTTTTCGCTCTGGGTATTATGCCTTACATTTCCGCTTCCATTATTATCCAGTTGCTTGGCGCAGTTCTTCCTTATATTCAAAAACTACAAAAGGAAGGCGAACAAGGCCGAAAGAAAATTACTCAAATTACCCGCTACGGAACAGTCGGTATTGCTGCGCTGCAGTCATGGGGCGTGAGTATCTTTTTAGAACGCATCGGATCGACAGCAACGGGTCAATTGGTTGTACCTTCTCCCGGCCTCGGTTTCCGGCTATTAACAGTGCTTACGCTGACATCCGGTACGGTGCTTATCATGTGGCTTGGCGAAATGGTGACTGAACGGGGTATAGGAAACGGTATCTCGTTACTAATTTTTGCAGGCATCATTGCGCGAATGCCAAATTCAGTCATTGATGAATTTCAACAAGTTGCCAGCGGAAACAGGACACTGCTCACTGAAATCGCTCTAGTCGTTGTGTTTGTAATTACGGTTGCCGGAACGGTAGCGCTAACCCAGGGCACGCGGAAAATACCGGTTCAATATGCCAAAAGGGTTATTGGACGAAAAATATACGGCGGACAAAGCACGCACATTCCGCTGCGTGTTAACACAGCCGGCGTCATGCCGATTATTTTTGCGCAGTCAATTTTGTTTGTCCCGCAAACCGTAGCAACCTTTTTCCCGGATAGTGCTTTCTGGATGGGAGTGACGCGTGCGTTTGATTATTCCTCCTGGATTTACTGGTTGATTTACGGATTGATGATTGTGTTCTTTACATATTTTTATACAGCGATTGCTTTTAATCCGGTTGATGTTGCTGATAATATGAAAAAGCAAGGTGGATTTATCCCCGGTGTTCGTCCCGGAAAGCGCACCTCCGAGTTTATCGACAATATCCTGACGCGTATTACCTTGCCGGGCTCGATTATGTTAGCTTTTATCGCCATTTTACCATGGGTTCTGGCAAGTATTACCGGCGTTTCTTATAATTTTACCAGTTTTTACGGCGGTACGTCCCTGCTGATTATTGTCGGCGTTGCTCTGGACACGTTGCAACAGGTCGAGTCGCATTTGCTCATGCGCCACTATGAAGGCTTTATGAAAGGCGGAAAGATTCAAGGACGAAAACGGTTTTAGTGATGGAAAGGATTTCTGAATTATGCGTTTAATCTTTTTAGGTGCACCCGGCACCGGCAAGGGAACACAGGCTTCGGTGCTTTCAGAAAAATACAAGATACCGCAGATTTCAACTGGTGACATCCTGAGAAAAGCTGTTGCAGAAGGAACCGAACTCGGTAAAAAAGCAAAATCAATTATGGAATCCGGCGGCTTGGTTTCCGATGAGATTATTATCGGTCTGATCGAGCAACGCCTTAACCAACCGGATTGCGAAAACGGTTATATTTTGGACGGTTTTCCACGAACAATAAAACAGGCCGAAGAGTTAGACGAACTGTTAAAAGATAAAGACGGCATTGACGCTGTCATTTATTTTGATGTGCCGGAAGACGAAATCGTACGACGGTTAACAAGCCGCAGAACATGTAGCAAATGCGGTTACAATTATAATATGATAACAGATCCACCGCCTCCGGATAACAAGTGCCGGATTTGTGGTGGCGATGTCATCCAGAGAGATGATGATAAAGAAGAGACCGTGCGGAACCGATTAAAAGTGTATCGAGAAAAAACCGAACCGCTTAAGGATTACTACAAGAAACAAGACAAGCTATACACTCTGGACGGCTCTCAGGATGTTGAAAAAGTCAGACAGGAACTGTTTGACCTGTATGAAAAATTATCCGCATAGCTGATGATCGCTATTCGAAGTGCACGTGAAATCGAAAAATTGCGAAAAAGTGCCCAGATTGTGGTCGAAGCACTAAAATTGGCAGAATCGAGAATTCAGCCCGGAATGCAAACTGATGAACTGGATGAAGAAATTGCGGATTTGATTTACTCGAAAGGTGCCCGACCAGCATTTAAAGGCTTTCTCGGTTATCCAAAAAATATATGCATCTCCATCAACGAACAGGTGGTTCACGGTATACCAGGAAAGCATAAACTGAAAGACGGCGATATTGTTAGTGTGGATGTTGGCGTGGAACTGGATAACTATTTTGGCGATGCAGCAAAGACATTCAAGGTCGGCACAGTTTCAGATCAAAAAGATCGCTTAATGAAAGCGACAAAACAAGCACTCGATGCAGCAATTGATGCAGCAAGAGATGGAAACCGACTCGGAGATATCGGACACGCTGTTCAGTCGCATGTCGAAACGCTTGGTTTCTCGGTGGTTAGAGACCTAGTCGGCCACGGTATCGGCACAAAGATGCATGAAGAACCACAAATCAAAAATTATGGTCAGCCGCATACCGGAGCCCGTTTGAAAGAAGGCATGGTTTTCGCCATCGAGCCCATGATCAACGCAGGTACATTTAAAGTGCGCACGAAAGAAGATGGCTGGACAGTTGTAACAGAAGATGGGTTACCTTCTGCTCATTTTGAACATGACATTGTAGTAAAAAATGGTAAAGCTGATATTTTAACAGCTGGATTATAATTATGGCTAAAGAAGACACAATCAAAGTTGACGGTACGATCCTGGAAACATTACCAAATGCGACTTTTCGCGTAGAGCTGGAAAACGGCCACAAAGTACTGGCTCACATTTCCGGTAAAATGAGAATGCATTTTATCAAAATTTTGCCGGGCGATAAAGTAACTGTTGAACTCTCGCCCTATGATTTGAGCCGAGGTCGCATTACGTACCGGTACAAGTAATCTAATTTTCTGACAGGATAAAGAATCATGAAAGTTCGAGCATCTGTAAAAAAGAAATGCGGACACTGTAAAGTCATTCGGCGAAACGGTGTCGTTCGAATTATTTGTAAACGAAATCCACGACATAAGCAACGTCAGGGATAGGTTTAAACAGCTAAAGGAGACTATTTTGGCTCGTATATCTGGTGTTGATTTGCCGAGGGACAAACGAATTGAAATTGCTCTGACCTACATCACAGGCATTGGGCATTCTTCGGCAAGAAAAATTATCAAAAAGACCGGCGTTGATCCGACCCTGCGGGTTCAGGATGTTTCGGCTGAACAGATCGCAAAAATCCGCGATGAGATCACCGACAACTACAAAGTTGAAGGTGCATTGCGAAGCGAAGTCCAGATGAATATTAAACGTCTGATGGACATCGGCTGTTATCGCGGAATCCGGCATCGCCGTAAGCTGCCTACGCGCGGACAACGTACGCACACCAACGCAAAAACTGTCCGAGGCAGAAAAAGCCGGTCTGCAAGTGTTCGAAAGAAATAACCAATTGGTTTTAAAGAGACGAGGTGTCAGTTGAGTCCAAAACGAAAATCTCGAACTGCGAAAAAAAGAGAAAAAGTTGAAGCGAATGGTGTTGCTCATATAAAAGTAACTTTTAACAACAGTAACGTCACAATAAGTGATATTTACGGCAACGTCATTTCATGGTCGACTGCTGGCCGGTGCGGATTTAAAGGCTCCCGAAAAAGCACGCCTTTTGCCGCTCAGGTTGCAGCTGAGAATGCAGCAAAAGAAGCCATGGATCTCGGTTTAAAACGCGTTGAAGTTAACGTTAAAGGTCCCGGCTCAGGTCGAGAAGCTGCGGTGCGTTCACTGCAGGCGGCCGGATTGGAAATCACAGCAATCCGTGATGTCACTCCAATCCCGCATAACGGTTGTCGTCCACCGAAAAGACGTCGTGTGTAATGGCTTAATAATAATACGATTTAAACTCACAGCTTTTGCTGTTTTATTCGGAGGCTACTTTCTATGGCAAGATATACTGGTCCTGTTTGCAAAATATGTCGTCGGGAAGGGGTAAAACTCTTTTTAAAAGGTTCAAAATGCGTAACCAAATGCACATTTGAACGAAAAGGGTACGCTCCTGGCCAGCACGGTCAACGTCGACGTTTCAAACAGTCAGAATATGCAATTCAGCTTCGAGAGAAGCAAAAAATTAAACGACTGTATGGACTGATGGAAAGACAATTCCATTTTTACTTTGAAAAGGCTGATCGTGCAAAAGGCATTACAGGTGAAAACCTGCTAAAGATGCTGGAATGCCGGTTGGATAACGTCATTTTTCGACTCGGGATGGCCCCGTCCAGAGCGGCAGCTCGCCAACTTGTCAGTCACCGCCACTTTATGGTGAATGGAAAACGGGTAAATATTCCGTCCATTCAGGTCAAAGCTGGTGATGAAATTCAGGTTGTCGACAAAAGTCGACAGCTGGACGTTATTCACGACTCCATGAAACGGGTAAAAGAAGGCAAGATGGTTTCATGGCTCGAGTTGGATAAAGCGAAAATGCGAGGTCAGTTGCTGCAGATACCGGGTCGTGACGAGATTCCAGTCAATTTCAACGAATTGTTGGTTGTCGAGCTTTATTCAAAATAATATTTAAAAAAGAAAGCGTTGGAGATATATATGGCATTGCCCAACTTTCAAATGCCCGAAAGTATTGAACTCGAAGAATCAACCTATACCAATACTTTTGGCAGATTTATCGTTCAACCCCTGGAGCGTGGTTTTGGTACAACCATCGGGAATTCGTTGCGGCGCGTTTTGCTGTCCTCTATTCCTGGTGCAGCCATTACCATGTTCAAAGTTGATGGAATTCTGCACGAATTCTCAACTATCCCGGGCGTGTTGGAAGATGTTGCAGAAATCATTCTGAATCTCAAAGAGGTTCGGGTAAAAACGATAAATCCGAAACCCGATCGAGTTCTAATCGATTTAAAAGGACCCAGTGAATTCAAGGCAGGCGATATCCAGTCCGGAACCAGTGAATTTGAGGTTCTCAATCCGGAGCAACATATTGCTACGCTGAATGATGATGCTGATTTTCAGATCGAATTCCGTATTGGCCGGGGAAGAGGGTATGTACCGGCAGAAGAAAACAAAGTATCCGATATGCCGATCGGTATGGTTCCGATAGACTCTATTTTTACACCGGTCACACGGGTAACTTATGATGTAGAAAATACCCGCGTGGGGCAACGTACGGATTACGAAAAGCTTATCCTTGAAATTCATACGGATGGAACGTTAACTCCGGATGACGCCCTCAGTCATGCCGGTAAAATTTTGCGTGATCATATCCAATTATTTATCGGCTTTGACGTGGAACCTGAGGAAGAAGAAGAGCCGGAAGAAGACGAAGAGATGGCTCGCATTCGGAAACTGCTCCAAATGAGCGTTGATGAGCTGGAACTTTCCGTGCGTTCTCATAACTGTCTGACAGCTGCAAACATAAATACCATCGCAGACCTTGTCCGGCGTGATGAACAGGAAATGCTCAAGTTTCGAAATTTTGGCCGAAAATCTCTTAATGAATTGAATAAAATACTTGAAGAAAAAGGCCTGCACTTTGGTATGGATGTTGACAAATATTTGAAAAAGAAAGAAGAATAGCGGGCTTTACTGCGGGCACAATGTAAGAGAATAAGGAACGGATAATGAGACATTTAAAATCAGGACGGAAATTAGGACGCACAGCCAGTCACCGCAAAGCGTTAATGGCAAATTTAGCAGCTTCTCTCATCGAGCATAAACAGATTGTTACAACAACGCCAAAAGCAAAGGAAGCTCGCAGCGTTATTGAACGCTTGATCACATTTGCTAAACGCGGTGATGTCGCTGCACGGCGTCAGGTCCTCAAAACGGTCAAAGATAAAAATCTTGTTAAAGAACTTTTTGAAGAAATTGCACCCAAATATGCTGAACGACCAGGCGGCTATACCCGCATCATAAAACTTGGTAATCGAAAAGGCGATAACGCACCGCTTGCGATTTTCGAACTGGTCGGTTACGAGGGTGCACAGGCCGAAAAAATTGAAAAGAAACGGCACAGACGCGCTGAAAAGGAAAAAGGCAAACAGAAAGAAGCCGAGGAAAGTGAAGACGAAGAATAACCTTTTTCCTCAATCAAATATGTAAAGGGCAATCATAATGATTGCCCTTTTTTGCTTCATCCTGTCAAACAGCGGACAGGTCGATGAGAGCGAGCCTTAAAAAATGTTCGTTGAATTTATTACATTATCTGGTCTGAATGTTTTAATCTCTCTTTCCTGCCTGTCAATAAATTTGCAAAAAAGGTTTTAATTAATATTGAAAATTCAAAAGAAATCATTAAATTCAAGGATTCCTGAAACGATACTTGTTTAGTTTCGGGAACACATTCTATAACTGAATCGTTGAATAGGTCAACAAATCGAAACTGAACTTTGACCGGCTATAGGAATATGAAAAAATATTTAATTTTACTTGCGGTTTTCTCACTTTTTATCAGCTGTACCGTTGAAAAACCACTGCCCAATGGATATGAACTCTTGGAGCGAGATAATAAAGAAGGTTTGAAAGAACCCGTTGTGCTCAAACCGATTGAAATCGCTCAGTACTGGGAAAGCTCTGCCACTGGTGAGTTCGATTATCTTGCGCTTGGCAAACATCATAATGTCACAGCTTCTATACTTTTAGACGTGAACACAATTTCCGAGCTCGATACAACGGCGGTTGTGTCAGCTTCGTTTAATATCTACCAAAATTTCGTCTATAAAGGCCAATCACCCATTGACGTCACTGTGCACAGAGTGACTCAGGAATGGGATGAGCAAACTGTTGAGTATGAAGATGTGCAAGACTTTATCGAATCTGATCCAGTTGAAAGCTTCCAGATAAATCCACAAGATACGACCTGGCTGACTCATACATTTCAAAATATCGATTTTGTACAGGAATGGATTACAGATGCAAAGTCAGAAAATCCGGCTATTCATGGTCTTGTGTTAAAAACGGAAACGAACGAAAATGCCGTCGAATTCCTGTCCTCGGATGCTTCTTCCGGTTTACCTTCTTTTCAGTTCGTTTTGAAAACAGCAGAAGGATCGAACGATACGACAACAATTCCCATATCACATGACGCCAGCCTCTTACAGTTTGACAGTAATAATCCTGAATATAATGTGGTCAAAATGCCTGCGGCTTTCCGAGTGGGGAACGGCTCCGGTTACAGAACGTTAATGCGATTCGACCTTTCTGAATTGCCGCAAGAGGCAGCTGTACATCAGGCTCTGCTTACACTTTATGTGGACAATGAAAAAAGCTCGACCAATGTGAACAAGGGTCTTTCCATCGCTCCACAAGCTGTGGTCAGTGACTCTGCATGGGCCAGCGGCAGGACCGTGCTTAGAGATTCGCTTCGCGGAACAACGTCTGC
>Ga0207797_1001482_pt1 | contig 16909 bp, 18 predicted proteins | sample PRCRCaboRojoPR_6_FD_187275 | JGI IMG/M metagenome (GOLD analysis project Ga0207797, IMG submission 187275) | Marine sediment microbial community from Cabo Rojo, Puerto Rico - PR CR 10% Liquid 1 (SPAdes) | ecosystem: Environmental > Aquatic > Marine > Coastal > Sediment | place: Cabo Rojo, Puerto...
CCCTGCGGGAGCAGGTGGTAGCTCCCGACCCACGAGACCGAGAAGACGGCGGCGACGACGAGCCACAGCGCGACGAACCGCACGAACACGCGGTCGTGGTTGACGTAGTGGCCGACGCGGGCGGAGAGAGTGGAGCCGTCACCGGTCATCCATCGCCTCCGGCCTCGCGCCGTCGATCCACCGGGAGGGCGCACATACGCCGCCCTGTCGCCGCCGAAGTGAATAAAACCGGTGTGCCGAGAGACTCTCGCGTCGAATCGGTCGCTCGCCACCGACGCGGGCGAATCTGAACCTACAAATGGCGCGGTCGACACCCTCTGGGTATGTACGACACCGCGATCGTGGGGTGTGGCGTCGTCGGCGAGCGGCTGGCCGAGGCCTTCGCCGAGCACGAGGAGACGAACCTCTGGGGCGCCTGCGACCTGGTCGAATCGAAAGCCGAGGCGTTCGCCGAGACCTACGGCTGCGAGGCGTTCACCGACTACCGCGAGATGATCCGGGCCGACGCCGTCGACGTCGTCTACGTGGGCGTCCCGCCGGCGAGTCACCGCGACGTCGTCGCGTTCGCGCTCGAACACGACAGACACGTGATCTGCGAGAAGCCGCTCGCGGAGAACGCCGACGAGGGCGCGGCGATGGTCGAACTGGCCGATGCGAGCGACGCGACGACCGCGGTCAACCTCCCCTTTCGCTACACGCCCGGCTTCGTCGAGATGCGAGAACGGATCCGGGACGGCGAGATCGGCTCCCCGAAGCGGATCGAACTCGACTTCCGGTTCCCGCAGTGGCCCCGCGAGTGGCAGGACGTCGAGTGGCTCACGGGGCGCGAGCAGGGCGGCCCGCTGCGCGAGGTCGGCACGCACTTCCTGTTCGGCGTCCAGGAGATCTTCGGCCCCATCGACCGCGTCAGCGCCGCGGTGGACTACACCGCGCCAGAGAAGTACGAGGAGTCGGTCGTCGGCTACTTCGAGGTCGACGGACTCCACGGGACGATCGACCTGCTCTGTGACCACTCGAGCGAGGAGGAGAACGCGATCACCGTCACCGGCACCGAGTCGTCGCTCTCGCTGACCGAGTGGTACAGGCTGATCGAGAACCGCGGGGAGACGACCGAAGCCGTGCTGAACGAGACGCGGTCCCAGACCACGCTCGCACTCGTCGACGAGTTCGTCGCCGAACTCGACGATGACGGCGGCGACCTCGTCAGTTTCGCCGAGGCGAACCGCGTCCAGCGCGTCGTCGACGCCGTCTTCGCCTCCGACTGGACGACGCAGGAACTCGCCGCCGAGTGAGGCGGACGAGCGTCCCGACCGCGTTCACTTCCCGAAGAGCCGTTCGAAAAAGCTCCGGTCACGGGCGCGCTCCGCGAGCAGGACCGAACAGCTGATCTCGTCGACGACGTCGAGGACGAGCGACCCGCTGACCAGTCGCGAGAGCAGGCCGCGCTCGGTCGCGCCGACGATCACCATCGTGCAGTCGTCGGCCGCCCGCGCGATCGCGGTCTCGACGTCGCCGGTCTCGACGCGGAGTTCGGCGTCTTCCAGGTCGTGGCTCTCTGCCCACTCCGCGAGGAACTGTTCGCCGGCGGCGACGTCGTCTGCGACGTGCAGGAGCGTGACCTTCGAGCCGTACTGCGCCTGGAGCAGTTTGGCGGTCTCGGCGCTCAGGTCCGAGTCGGGGCCGCCCGCGGTCGGGACGAGGACGTGCTCGGGGGCGAAGCCGCGGTCTTTCAGCACGAGGAAGTCGCAGGGCAGGTCCATGGCGAGGTCGTCGACGGCGCTCTCGACGCGGCCGGGCGAGCCGTGCCAGCTCTCGCCCCAGCCCATGATCGTCAGGTCCGCGTCGTGTTCGCGGGCGGCGCTGAAGATTTCCTCGAAGCCGCGGTGTGAGACGATGGTGTGGGTCTCGACGGGGACGTCGAACGTCTCTGCGTCGCGCTTTGCGGCGTCCAGCACCTCGTGGTAGTCCTCCTCGTGTTCGTCGAGGTGGTCCGCAGCGTAGGACAGTGCGGTCTGGTCGGGCACGGTGACGATGTGGACCGCGTCGATGACGCCGCCGCGCGCTTTCGCGAACGCGCTGGCGAGCGTGATCAGGTCCTTCTCGTGTTTGGGGTTCGCCAGCGGCACCATCACCCGGAACTCGCCGCCGTCGGGTTTGACCGAGTCGGCCGCCGAGACCGCCGGACTCGGCATCGACTCGCGGCGCGAGAGGACGTACTCGCTCAGAATCCCCTGCTTGTCGGCTTTGTTGCGAGCGTACGCGAGATACCAGACGAGGCCGCCGCCGACGAACACGAACGAGAGGCCGATCTCGATGGGCTTCATGAAGGCGATGAGTCCGAACGAGGAGACCGCACCGAGGATCGGCACGAACGGATACAGCGGCACCTCGAAGTCGGGCTGGTACTCCTCGACGTTCGCCTCTCGCATCACGATCAGCGCGAGGTTGAGCATCCCGTAGACGATCAGGTGAAGGACGCTCCCCGCCTTCGCGAGCGTCTTCACGTCGCCCGCGACGATGAAAAGGAGGATGAGCCCACCCGTGACCGCGATGCTCCGGTACGGCGTCGCGAAGTTCGGGTGGATCGCGTTGAGCTTGTCCGAGACGAGTTTGTCCCGGCCCATCGCGAAGTTGATTCGCGAGGACGCGAGGATGCTCGCGTTCGCGCTCGAGGCCGTCGCGAGCAGGCCCGCGAAGGTGAGGAGAGCGACGCCGACCCCCGCCGCGCCGACCGTCTCGAACGCGATCTCGGCGACGTCCAGCACGGGCGTCGTCGTGAAATCCGGACCGAGTTGTCGCCAGTTGACGACGCCCATCAGCACGACCATGATGATGGCGTACATGACCGTCACGATGAGGACGCTCCCGACGACCGCAAGCGGGAGGTTTCGGCCGGGGTTTTTCAGTTCCTCGGCGACGGTCGTGATCTTCGCGAACCCGAGGAAGGACACGAAGACGAGCCCCGTCGCGGGGAGGACGGCCGCGGCACCGCCCGTCTCGGCCGGAAAGATGGGCCGGAGCGTCGAGAGGTCGGCCTGCAGGACGCCGAGCACCGAAAACAGCGTGAGGATGCCGACGAGGATCGTGACGATGACGATCTGGACGCTGCCGGTCTCCTTGGCCCCGACGTAGTTGACTGCGATGAACGCCGTCCCGGCCAGGAGGGCACCGAGCTGGAACGAGGAGAGCCCGAACGGGCCGAGGACCAGCGCCCCCGTCAGCGCGAACGGCCCGACGGTGAGGTTCGGAATCGGGAGGAAGGAGGCGAGATACTCGCCGAACCCAAGCGTGTAAAACGCCGAGGCGAACGCCAGCCCCATCCAGTTCCCCCACCCCGCTATCGACCCGAACAGCGGGCCGAGCGCGTGGTTCACGTAGTAGTAGCTACCGCCGGCTTTGGGCATCGCAGTGCCGAGTTCGGAGGCCGAGAGTGCCGTGAACAGCGAGATGCCGCCGCCGACGACGAACGAGAGCGCCACCGCCGGCCCGGCCGCTGCCGCGGCCTGTCCCGGCAGCACGAAGATGCCGGCACCGATCATCGTCCCGACGCCGATGGTCAGCGCCGAGAGGAGCCCGAGGTCCTTGGCGAGTTCCTCGTCGTCGGCGCTCATCTCTCGTCACCGTCGGGCACCGATATCACGGGACAGTCGGACTCCGTGACGAGCCGGAGCGAGCGGTCGCCGGCGAGAAACTGAACGATACGGCCGCCGCCCCTCGGCCGGAAGACGATCGCCGAGACCTCGAGGTCCGCGGCCGCGTCGACGATGCCACGCACGACGTCCCGGCGATACACCCGCTTGGTCCCCGCATCCGGGAACGTCTCGCGGAACGCCTCGAACGCCGTCTCCGCGATGGCCTCGGACTGTTCGACCGGCGTCTTGTCGGGGACGCCTTCGCCCTTCTCGACCACGTGGAGCACGGTCACCGCCGTCGGATCGTACGGCGCGAGCGCGCGAGCCGTCGCTCGGGCGTCGTCCTCGTCGGCGACGGGGACGAGTACGTGCGACAGCAGTGATTGCCCGGATTCGTCTGTAGTCACAGCTGAGTGGCGTTTGTGTTGCGATCGCTAAAACAGTTCTCGATGCGGGCACGGTCGTCGGGCGTCACCGCACCTCACGGCACGCGGACACACACATAAGTTGACAGCGAACTATGGTGTCTTCCATGACGTCCGACTCGGACCCGCGGGACCCACCCGCTTCGGCCGAGCGACCGCCGGCAGACGACGAGACGCCCTCGCTCGTTCACGGGGGTGGCGTCTCCCGGTTTCTCGCGACGTTTCTGCTCTCGTACGGTTTCTACCTCGCGCTCGGCGACCCGTTCGACCCGTTCGACCTCGCGTCGGGACTCGGCGTCGCCGGCGCGGTCGCGGTCCTGCTCTCGCGGACGCTGTTCGAGGACGCACCGCGAGTCGGGCGGACGCTCCCGCGGATGGCTCGGGCGACGCTGTTCGTGCCGTATCTCCTCTACGAGGTGGCGAAGGCGAACCTCGCGGTCTCGTACGTCGTCCTCCATCCGTCGCTCCCGATCGACCCGGCGCTCGTGACGGTCGAGGACGTCCCCGAGGAGCGCATCGAACAGGCGGCGCTCGCGAACGCGATCACGCTCACGCCGGGGACTGTCACGGTCGACGTCGGCGAGGACGGCTTCGTCGTCCACACGCTCACCGAGGCCTCGCGGACCGGACTGCTCTCGGGGTCGCTAACCCGGGCCGTCGCCTTCGTCTTCCACGGGAGGAATCCGTGATCGAGTCGCCGACGCCCCTGCTCGCCGGCGCGGCGGCCTTCGCCGTGCTGGCGGTCGTCACCGGCGGGCGGGCGCTCCGCGGACCGACGGTGCAGGACCGCGTCATCGCTGTCAACGCGATGGGCACCTCCACCATCGTCGTCGTCGTGCTGGTCGGGGCCGCCTTCGACGAGCCGGGCTTCGTCGACGTGGCGCTCGTCTACGGCCTGCTGAACTTCCTGCTCTCGATCGGAGTCGCCAGATATCTCGCCGCGCGGGGTGAGCAGACGTGACGCTCTCGCTCCTGCAGGCCGTCCTCGTCGCGGGGGCGGTCGCGTTCGGTGCGGTGGCCGTCGTCGGACTGCTCCGCCTGCCCGACTGTTACAGTCGCGCCCACGCCACCTCGAAGACCGACACGCTCGGAACGCTACTCGCGCTGGCGGCCGCCGCGCTCGCCTTCGGCCCGAGCGCCGCGAGTCTCAAACTCGCCCTGCTCGCGGGCTTCGTTCTCGTGACGGCGCCGACGGCGGCCCACGCGGTGACGCGGTCGGCCTACGGACAGGGGATCCGGCCCTGGACCGACGACGGGGCGGGAGGTGACGCCGAGTGACCGGCGCGGCGACGCTCGCGCTCGTCCTCGCGCTGCTCCTGTTCGTCGTCGGCGTCGCCGTCCTCACCGCGATGGCGCGGGACGCGCTCGCCGCGGTGGTCGTCTTCGGCGCGTACAGCCTCGGTCTGGCTATCCTCTGGCTCGTCTTCCGGGCCCCCGACGTCGGACTGACCGAGGCGGCGGTGGGCGCCGGCGTGACCACGTCGCTCCTGCTCGTCGCGCTCGGGCGCACGGGCTGGGCCGGGCTCGGGCCGTCGTTCTCGCTTTCGTTCGACGCGCGCTCGCTCGTCGGGCCGGTCGCGGTCGTCCTCGCGCTCTCCCTGACGCTCCCCGCGCTCTCGCCGGTGGGGGACCCCGAGGCACCCGGGTTCGGCGGCGCGTCGGCGTACTACCTCGCGAACGCGGGCTCGCTCGGCATCGAGAACGTCGTCACCGCCGTGCTGGTCGTCTACCGCGGCTTCGACACCTTCGGCGAAGTCGCGGTGGTCTTTGCGGCGGGCGTGGCGACGCTCGTCGTCCTCGGGAGGGAGGTGCCCTGAGTGCAGCGCCCGGAGAGCCCCGTCGTCACGAAGACGGTGCGGGTCGTCTCGCCGTTCGTCCTCACGTTCGGCCTCTTTACGCTCCTGCACGGCACCAAGTCGGTGGGCGGGGGCTTCCAGGGCGGAGTCGTCGTCGCCACCGTCGTCGTGGCGCTTGGGTTCGGGTTCGGCGTCGACGAGACGCGGCGCGCACTCGACCGACAGACGCTCGTCGGGACGGCCGCGGCCGGGGTCGTCCTCTTCGGTCTCGTGGCCGTCGGAAGCCTCCTCCGCGGAGCGCCGGTCCTCGACCTGACCGCCTACCCCGTCGCGACCGTCTACGTCGTCGAACTCGTCGAGGTCGGCATCGGCGTCACCGTGGCCGGCGTCGTCACGACCCTGTTCTTCCAGCTGGGGAGGGCGAGCGATGAGTGACCCGCTCCAGTTCGGTCTCGGCGCGGGCTACGGCTTCGGGGGACGGCTCCCCTATCTCGTCGCGTTCGTGCTGGTCGGGATCGGACTCGCCGTCCTCGTCGACGACGACGACCTCGTGAAGAAGGTCCTCGGCCTCGGCATCTTCCAGACGGGCGTCTTCCTGTTTTTCGTCGCGAGCGCGGTCAGGGTCGGCGGGCGAGCGCCGCTCCTCTCCGCGCCCGGTCCGTACGTGAACCCGCTTCCACAGGTGCTGATCCTCACCGCCATCGTCGTGGGCGTCAGCGTCACCGGCGTGGCGCTCGCGCTCGTCGTGCGCCTCCACGAGGAGTGCGGGACCCTCGACGTCGAGGCGATACGGGAGGACGTCCGTGACTGATCCCGCCCTGCTGGTGGCGCTACCGCTGGTCGCGAGCGCCCTGCCGGCGTTACTCGCGCTCGTCCGTGAGCGGCTCGGCTGGCCGCTCGCGGTCGCGACGCTCCTCGCCCAGACCGCACTCGCGCTCGCCGTCGCGGGTCGGGTCCTCCGGGAAGGGCGGGTGGTCACCGACCTCGGCGGCGTCCCCGCGCCCTACGGCATCCGCCTCGTCGTCGACGGACTGGCCGCGCCGTTCGTCGTGCTCGTCGCCGTCGCCGGCCTCGCCGTACTCGCCTACACCCGGGTCGGCGGTCCGCGGTCCGGCCCGTTCTACAGCCTCTATCTCCTGCTGGTCGCCGGGGCGACCGGAGTCTGCGTCACGGCCGACGTCTTCAACCTCTACGTCTTCCTCGAGATCAGCGGGCTGGCCGCCTACGGGCTGGTGGCCTCGGGCGGGCGGGGCTCCGCGGCGCTCGCCGCCCTCCGGTACCTGCTCGTCGGCACCGTCGGGGCCTCGCTCTACCTCTTCGGGGTGGGGTTTCTCTACGTCGCCACCGGGACGCTCAGCATGGCGCGACTGGCGAGCGTGGTCGCCTCCGGGAGCGCCGACCCGACGCTGGTGCTCGCCGGCGTCGCGCTCGTCTCGGTCGGTCTCGCGGTGAAGATGGCGCTCTACCCGGTCCACGGCTGGAAGCCGGTGGCCTACGGCGCGGCCCCGGCCGGGGTCGCCGCCGTCCTCGCCGCGCTGATATCGACCGTCGCGGCGTACGCGCTCGCCCGCCTGCTCCTCGGGGTCCTGTCGGTTCGGTTCCTCCGGCTCTACCCGGTCGTCGAGACGCTGCTGGTCGCCGGCGGCGGCGCGAGCGTCCTCGCCGGGAGCCTGCTCGCGCTCCGGGCGCGCGCCGTGACCGATCTGCTCGCGTACTCGTCGGTCGTCCAGTTCGGCGTCGTCGTCCTCGGGGTCGCGGCGGCGACGCCCGCGAGCGTCGCGGGGGCGGTCGTCCAGCTCGTGGGCCACGCGGTGATGAAAGCCGGCCTCTTTCTCGCGGCGGGCGTCCTCGCCGCCTCTTACGGGGTCGAGACGATAGAGGAGTACGGCGGTCTCGCCGAGCGCGCGCCCGTGACGAGCGCCGCCGTGGCCGTGCTCGCGGTCGGTCTGATCGGCCTGCCACCGACCGTCGGCTTCGCCGGCAAGCTCTACGTCGCCGTGGGCGCGGCCGCCGCCGGCGCCTGGCTCTCGGTCGCGCTCGTGGTCGTGAGCACGCTCCTCTCGCTGGTCTACTTCGGACGACTCCTCCAGCGGATGTACGTCGACCCCCCGTCCGGAGCGGCCGGTGACGACAGCGGCGCGGCGTCGCTGGGCATGCGCGGGTCGGTCGTCGCCGCCGCCGCCGCCGCGGTCGGCCTCGGACTGACCGCGGCCGCCCTCGAACGGGTCCTCGCGCCGACGCTGGAGGTGTTGCTGTGACGGCCTCGTGGCTCCCCGCGGTCGCCGTGGGACTCCCGTTCGCGGCCGTCGTGCCCATCTACCTCAGCCGGACGCGACCGAACCTCCGCGAGGCGTGGACGTTTCTCGCCGGCGCCGGCGCGTTCGTCGCCGTCGCGGCCACCGTCTCGCCCGTCCTCGACGGCGCTCGACTCACCGCGGCGACGGGCGTCTCGTATCTCGGCGTCCCGCTCGCGCTCTCGGTCGACCCGTTCGGGGCGCTGTTCGGTCTGCTCGCCGCGACGCTCTGGCCCGTGACGAGCCTCTACAGCGTCGGCTACGTCCGGCGCCTCGACGAACACGCGCAGACGCGCTACTTCGCCGCCTTCGCCGCGAGCGTCGGGTCGACGCTGGGGGTCGCCTTCGCCGCCAACCTCCTGACGCTGTTTGTCTTCTACGAACTCCTGACGGTCGCGACCTACCCGCTGGTCGTCCACGAGGAGTCCGCGGAGGCCCGGGACGCCGCGGCGAAGTACGTCGCCTACACGCTCTCGGGCGGGGCCGCGCTGCTCGCCGGACTCGTGCTGCTCTCCGTGGCGGCCGGGTCGCTCTCGTTCGTCCCCGGCGGCCTCGACGGCCTCGCGACCGACCCGACGCTCGCCCGGGCGGCCTTCGGCCTGCTGATCGTCGGCTTCGGCGTGAAAGCCGCGGTCGTGCCGGTCCACGGCTGGCTCCCGTCCGCGATGGTCGCCCCCACGCCCGTCTCGGGACTCCTCCACGCGGTGGCAGTCGTCAAGAGCGGCGCGTTCGGCCTCGGCCGCGTGTTCATGTACCTCTACGGTCCCGACGCGGTCCGCGAACTGGGCGTCGCCGCGCCGGTCGTGGGAGCGGCCGTCCTCACGATGCTCGGCGGCGGCGTGCTCGCGCTCCGGGCCGAGAGCATCAAGGGCGCGCTCGCGTACTCGACGGTGAGTCAACTCTCGTATATCGTGCTCGGCTTCGCGCTGGCGGCCCCGACCGCCGCCTTCGGCGCGTTGCTGCACATCCCCGCCCACGCGTTCATGAAGATAACGCTGTTTTTCGCCGCCGGTGCCGTCTCCGTCGAGACCGGCGCGAAGTCGATCCGGAAGCTCCCGGGGCTCGCCCGTCGCCTCCCGGTGACGCTGGCGGCGTTCGCCGTCGCCGCCGCCGGTCTCGCCGGCTTCCCGCCGGTCGCGGGCTTCGTCAGCAAGTGGTATCTCGTCCTCGGGGCGCTCCGGAGCGACCTCCCGCTGACGGCCGCGGCCTTCCTGCTGGCCGGGACGCTCAAACTGCTGCTGTTCTGGCCGATGGTCGCCGCCGCGTTCTTCGAGGAGCCGCCCCGGTCCATCGGCCGGTCGGGCGCGAGCGAGGCCGCGGCGGACGCCGCCTCTCTCCCCGACGGCGGGGCGCACGGCGACGTCGATGCTCGCGGCGGGCGGGCGCTCGACTCGCTGGTCGCGGAGAGCTCACCCGCGCTCCTCGTGCCGGTGGCGCTCGCGGTCGCCGGCGCGCTCCTGCTGGGGCTGGTCCCCGAACGGCTCCCGTTCTGGGATCTGGCCCGGGCGGTCGTCGCGGAGGTGTTCGCGTGACCGCGCTCGCGGCCGCGCCGCCGGCGGTCGTCTTCCTCGTCGCCGCCGCGGTCGTCCGTCTCGCGCCCCGGCGGAGCGGCCACGCGGTCGCCGCGCTCGCGGCGGCGGCGGTCGTCCCGTGGCTGGTGTCGGTGCCCGCGGGCGCGCACCTCGCCGGTCGGCTCTACGGCTTCGAGGTGGTCCCGTTCGGCGTCGACGGCGTCTCGCGGTTGGTCGGTCTCGTCTTCGCGTTCGTGGCGGCCGCGAACGTCGTCTACGCGTACGGCTCAGGGACGACCCGGGGCCAGACCGCCACCGCGGTGGCGTACATGGGCGCGAGCCTCGGCGCCGTCTTCGCGGGCGACTGGCTCACGCTCGTCGTCTGGTGGGAACTGATGGCGCTCTCGGCGACGATTCTGGTCTGGCAGTCGAAGAGCGCGACCCGGCAGGCCTACCGGTACGCGGTCTACCACCAGCTGGGGAGCGTCCTCCTCGTCGCCGGCGTCCTGACCCACTTCGCGGCGACCGGGACGTTCCTCTACGCCGACGGCATCGCCGCCGGACTGCCGCGACTGCTTGCCGCCGCGGGCGTCGCGCTCAACGTCGGCGTCCTCGGCGTCCACGTCTGGCTCGTCGACACCTACCCGACGCCCCACGTCGCGACCTCGGTCGTCCTCTGTGGGTTCACGACCAAGGTCGGCGTCTACGCGCTCCACCGGGTCGTCCCCGAGGGAAGCCTCGTCGTCGCCTACCTCGGCGCGGCGATGCTCGTCGTCGGCGTCACGCTGGCCGTCCTCCAGACGAAGCTCCGGCGGCTCCTCACGTACCACATCGTCTCGCAGGTCGGCTACATGGTCGCGGGTGTGGGCGTCGCCTCGGCGCTCGCCGTCGACGGCGCGTTCGCCCACCTCGTCAACAACGTCCTCTACAAGACGCTCCTGTTCATGGTCGCGGGCGTGCTGGTCCTGCGGACCGGCGAGGAGAGCCTGAAGCGACTCGGCGGGCTCTGGCGCACGATGCCGACGACGGCCGGCGCGTTCGTCGTCGCGGCGCTCGCCATCACCGGGACGCCCGGCTTCGCCGGCTTCGTGAGCAAGGGCCTCGTCGTCGACAGCGCCGACGCCGCCGGGCTGGAGGTCCTCTGGTGGCTTCTGGTCGCCGGCGGCGTCGGCACCGTCCTCTCGTTCGCGAAGTTCGGCTACTACGCCTTCCTCCGGGCGCCGTCGAGTGACGACGACGGCTCCGGCGGCGAGGCGAGCGCGTCCGGCGAGCGACCCCGCGACGCGAACCGCGCGCAGACGCTCGCGCTCGCACTCCTCGCCGTTCCCTGCGTCGCCTTCGGCGTGGCCCCGGAGCTACTCCTCTCGCTCCTGCCCGGGAACGCTCCGGGCGCGAAGGTGTTCGCGCTCTCCCAGTTCGAGAAGGCGGGCGCGACGCTCCTGTTCGGACTGGTCGCCTTCGCCGCGCTCCGGGGCCCTCTCGGGAGAATCTCGCACGTCCCCGACCTCGACGCGGTCTACCACCCGGCCGGGGCCGCGCTCCGCGACCGGTCGGCGACGGCGGTCCGGAACGCGGCACGGACGTTCGACCGCGCCGCGGTGGGGGTCGTCGAGCGCTGTCGGCGCGTCGCGCTCGCGCCCCACGCCTTCGCCGCGGTGGGGGTCCGCGAGTCGACCCTCGGGCGCACCGTCCTGCTGGTCGCGCTCACCGCCGCCGTCGCCGTGGCGACGCTCGTCCTCGCCTGAGTCGCTGGGGTCGACGCCCGCGAACTTTTGTCAATGAGCTACGACTAGTGGGTATGCCCGCTCGTCAGTACGAGGCGCTCGTCACGTGGCTCCGCGAGGAGTTCGAGGACGACCTGCGGTGGGTCGCCTCCTTCGACCACAGGACGTTCTCCTACACCGTCCGGTACATCCGCGAGGACCTGAAGACCGAACTGAAAGAGCACGAACTCGACACCATCGTCCACCGGTCGCTCGCGGTCTACAACCGCAGCCACGTCGAGGACGTCTACTTCCACCTCGGCGACGCCGAGTGTCTGGTCGTGCAACACGAACGGGCGACGGCGATCCACCTCTACCTCGACGAGCGGCGTGGCGTCGTGATCAAACTCGAAGACGGGGCGACCTTCACGATGCCGACGTTCCCCGAATCGTGTCGGGCGCGACTCCGCGGCGACTGACGGCACTGGCACGGGGCACCCGGACTATCGCGAGTCGTCGACCGTTCAGCGCATCGCGAGCCAGCGCCGGAGACCCACCCCGAGCGCGGCCACGAGAACCGCCGCGAGCGCGGCGGCGAGCGCGAGCGCGCCGATCGTGACGTCGGTCCCGGAGGCGAGGAAGGGCCCACTGCCGTCGGCGGTGAAGAAGGCCACCGCGTCGGAGCCGGCGAGCCCCAACAGGAAGAACGCGTCCGTGAGCGCGATGCTGGCACCGCCGGTGCCGAGGCCGATCAGCGTCGCCACGTCCTCGACGTTCAGGAGGCGTTCGGCCTGCGATTCGGTGATCGACGGTTCGAGCTGGCGTCGCCGCACGGCCACGGCGGCGAGTGCGAGCGCCGCCGCGACCTCCACGGCGCCACCGACCGCTCCGAGGAGGACGATGCGAGGCGCGGCCAGGACGGGACTCTCCCCGAGCACGCCCGGTGCGACCGCGGGATACGCCAGCGCGACCGGGAGCACGAGTGCGAGAGCGACCAGCAGGCCACTCATCCACAGCAGTTTCGTCGGGAGGGGCTGTTTGAAGTGGCGGAATCGCTCGACCTGGAGGCGTTCGTACGTCGAGTCCGAGAGGAGGGCGTTCGCGATGGGGTCGTCGAAGTCGTTTTCGTCTGCAGTCATCGATGCTCGTCGGTTGAGTCGTACTCGTTCCACCCGGCATATGCTTTTTCGCGCTTCGATTTCAGAGCCGCGCTAGAGTGTTTTTTATTCTGATAGTAACTACCATCCGTAAACAAATATTACATCTAAGAGTAAAATAAAATGTACTAGATAGATTATTCCGAACTTTCCGTATTTCTATAATATTCTGAATATGTTTATCGTCGTCCGAGACCTCCAGTATCACGTATGGCAACCGTAGGTGCAGAGTCGCTGTGGCTGTGGCTCGGGACGGTGGGGATGACGCTCGGAACCCTGTACTTCGTCGGTCGCGGGCGCGGCGTCACCGACCGGAAGATGCAGGAGTTCTACATCATCACCATCTTCGTCACGACCATCGCCGCGGCGATGTATCTCGCGATGGCGACCGGGTTCGGTCTGACGACGGTGCAGGTCGGGGATCGGACGCTAGAGATCTACTGGGCGCGCTACGCCGACTGGATCTTCACCACGCCGCTTCTGTTGCTCGACCTCGCGCTCCTCGCGGGGGCGAACCGGAACACGATCGCGACGCTGATCGGTCTCGACGTGTTCATGATCGGCACCGGTACGATCGCCGCGCTCGAACCGAACGCGACCTACCGGATCGTCTGGTGGGCCGTCAGCACCGGTGCGCTGCTCGTCCTGCTGTACGTGCTCGTCGGCACGCTCACCCAGCAGGTCGAGGGCAAGTCCGCCGAGGTGCGCAGCCTGTTCACCACCCTCCGCAACCTGACTATCGCGCTCTGGTTGCTCTACCCGGTGGTGTGGTTGCTCGGCACCGAGGGGACGCTCGGCATCCTCCCGCTGTACTGGGAGACGGCCGCGTTCATGGTGCTCGACCTCTCGGCGAAAGTCGGCTTCGGGGTGCTCCTGCTGCGGAGCAGGTCGGTCCTCGAAGCGGCCCGGACCGCACCTGAGACCACTGCGGCCTGAACCGGCACGGCAACCGAATCGACGTTTTTGTGCCCACCGCCCGCGGTCCGAGCGACTGCTCCGACTCGCCCGTGGCGGCGGACGGCGGACGCCGGTTCCGGAACGTCTTTTCGGACCCGCGCCGAACGGTCTGTATGGAGGTACGCGAGATTTCCGAACTGCGACCCGCCGAACGCTCGGCGCTGTTCGAGCGCGACGCGGGAGTGGACGCGGTCCGCTCCGACGTGGCCGACATCGTCGCCCGCGTCCGCGAGGAGGGCGACGTCGCGGTGCGGGAGTTCTCCCGGGAGTTCGACGACGTGGAGGTGGGCAACCTCGACGTCACCGCCGACGCCGAGCGCGCCTACGACGAGATAGACGACGAGGTTCGCGACGCCATCGAGCGGGCTGCGGCGAACGTCCGCGAGTTCCACGAGCGACAGGTCCCCGAGGACTGGCGCGACGACTTCGGCGCGGACGACGCGCCCGGGCGGCGCGAACTCGGTCGTCGGTTCCGCCCGCTCGACCGGGTGGGAGTCTACGCCCCCGGCGGCACGGCGGCCTACCCGTCGAGCGTGCTGATGGGCGTCGTCCCCGCGAAGGTGGCCGGCGTCGAGCACGTCGCCGTGGCGACCCCGCCGGCGGCGGAGATCAACCCGGTGACGCTTTCGGCGATCCACGTGGCCGAGGCCGACGCCGTCTACAGCGTCGGCGGCGCGCAGGCCATCGCGGCGCTCGCGTACGGCACGGAGACCGTCGACCGGGTCCAGAAGGTCGTCGGCCCCGGCAACCGGTGGGTGACCGCCGCGAAAGCCGAGGTGCGCGGCGACGTCGACATCGACTTCCTCGCCGGGCCGAGCGAGGTGCTGGTCGTCGCCGACGAGACGGCCACCCCGGAGTACGTCGCGGCCGACCTCGTCGCGCAGGCCGAACACGACCCGAACGCGTCGGTCGTCGCCGTCACCGACGACGAGGCGACCGCCGAGGCCGTCGCCGCGGCGGTCGACGAGCAGGTGGCGGGCCGCGCCCGCGAGGAGACGATCCGGGCGGCGCTCGACAACGACGCCAGCGGCGTCTTCCTCGCGCGGTCGATGCCCGAGGCGGTGCTGTTCGCCGAGGAGTACGCCGCCGAACACCTCTCGATTCAGGCCGACGACGACGAGGCGTTGCTCGACCGCATCGACAGCGCCGGCAGCGTCTTCCTCGGGCCGCACACGCCGGTCGCGGCCGGCGACTACGCGTCGGGGACCAACCACGTGCTGCCGACCAACGGCGGCGCGCGTCGCTACGGCGGCCTCTCGGTGGACACGTTCCTGCGCTCGACGACCGTCCAGCGACTCGACCGCGACGCCCTCGAGGACCTCTCGTCGACGATCACCACCCTCGCCGAGGCCGAGGGGCTGGAAGGCCACGCAGAGAGCGTGCGGCGGCGGTTCGACTGACGCTCAGTTCTCGACCGCCGCGGGTTCCCGCTGTCCGTCGGCGAAGCCGAAGACGATTCCGACGGTGACCAGCGTCGCGAGGAAGGCGACGCCCGCGACCGCGAAGAAGGTGGTCGAGAGCCCGCGGGCCTCGATCAGGTAGCCGAACACCGGCGGCGCGATCGCGCTCCCGAGCATGATGCCGACGGTGATGACCGCGAAGCTCTTGCCCACGCCGTCGTCGGGCGAGAACGAGTCCGTGAGCTTCGAGCGCGCCGGACCGGGGAGGCTCCGGGCCGCGCCCACCCCGAGCATCAGGACGATGGCGACGAGCGGCGAGACGACCCCGGCGGCGACGACGCCGAGCAGGACGACCAGCGCGGCGAAACTCCCGATCAGCACCGGTCCCGGCGCGACCCGATCGGCGAGGTCGCCACCGAGCAAGATTGCGCCCGCGCTCACGACGAACACCGCCGTGAGCGTCAGGTTCGCGGTGTCGAGGCCGACGCCGTAGCCGTCGGTGAGAAAGACGACGGCGTAGGAGGTAAAGCCCCAGTTGGCGGTCGAACTGAACAGCGACAGCAACGCCAGCGCGAGCACGCCCGGCGAGGAGACGAGCGAGCGGAGTTCGGCGCGGACGCGGTCGCCGAGCGAGCGCGAGGGAGTCGCGTCCGGGGCCGACGGGGCGACGTTCGGCGCGGTCACGTCGTCGCTCACTCGCCGGGCGAAGTACCAGACAACGACCGCGGCGTAGAGGAGGCCGGCGGCCCCGATCGCGCCGACGGCGTGTCGCCACGTCAGCCCCGAGAGGCCGACGACGGCGGTGATGAACACCGGCGGCGCGGCGAAGCCGAGGTTGCCGCCGAAGCCGTAGACCGAGAACGCCCGTCCGCGGTGGCGTTCGGGCGTCGCGTCCGAGAGAAGGGGGTAGTGGGCCGGGTGGTGGCCGGCGACGCCGATCCCGAGCAGCGCCTGTCCGACCACGAGCCACGCGAAGGTCGGCGCGGCGGCGACGACGAGCGCCCCCAGCGCGCCGACGAACGACGAGGCGGCGAGCGCGAGCGTCCGGTCGTAGTTGTCCGCCAGGTAGCCAAACGGGAGCTGGAAGGCCGTGTTCGTCGCGCCCTGCACGCCGAGCGCGACGCCAAGCGTCGCGAGGGTGACGCCGAACTCCCCCGAGAGCAGCGAGAGGATCGGCGGCAGCAGGACCAGATACATGTGGTTGACGAACTGCGAACCGCTGATCAGCCCGACGACGGCGAGGCTCTCGCGAGGGAGGTCCTCGACTCCGAGGCTCGGCAGACGCGACATCTTCCGGATCGGTCGGACGGCACGCCAAGAAACGTAGGTGTAGCGGCAAGGGGCGCTGGCGTCACAGTTAACCCGTTCCGTGCGAAACGCTCACAGTATGAGTACGGAATCGGCCGGTGGCGAGAACGACCCGGCGATCACGGTGACCGAGGACGCCGCAGATCAGGCCCTCTCGCTCATGGAACAGGAAGGGATGGACCTCGACGTGGCCGGACTCCGACTGTTCGTCCAGCAGGGCGGCTGTGCCGGGCTCTCCTACGGGATGCGCTTCGACGACAAACCGGAACCGGACGACAGCGTCGTCGAGTTCCACGGGCTCCGGGTGTTCGTCGACCCGGCGAGCAAGAACTACATCGGCGGGAGCACGCTGGACTTCGAGTCCGGCCTGCAGGCCGAGGGGTTCCACGTCGAGAACCCGAACGTCGTCAGCGAGTGTGGCTGTGGCGAGTCGTTCCGGACCTGATCCGGAGAGCTAAACCGACGGCTCACCTAGGGGCCGGCATGGAGACGGAACTGGAAGCCGGCACCACCGAAGACGGCGAGACGGTCTACGTGGACCGAACGCAGGGAGAGCGCGGGTCGGAGGGACCCTTTTTCGTCGTCTACGCGACGCCGGACCGGAAGACCAGATGGGGCTACGTCTGTAGCAACTGCGAGAGCTTCGACAACGCGATGGACACGATGGGTCGCCTCCAGTGTAACGTCTGTGGCAACCTCCGGAAGCCCGACGAGTGGGACGCGGCC
>Ga0207797_1001483_pt1 | contig 16907 bp, 11 predicted proteins | sample PRCRCaboRojoPR_6_FD_187275 | JGI IMG/M metagenome (GOLD analysis project Ga0207797, IMG submission 187275) | Marine sediment microbial community from Cabo Rojo, Puerto Rico - PR CR 10% Liquid 1 (SPAdes) | ecosystem: Environmental > Aquatic > Marine > Coastal > Sediment | place: Cabo Rojo, Puerto...
AAAAGCCGATTCGGGGGTACGACGAGGTGGTCGAGGGGGACTACGCGGTCCTGACCGTGCGGGATTCCGGCGCCGGGATCGCCCCGGAGGACCGGGACCGGATCTTCGAGCCCTTCTACACGAAGAAGGTCATGGGTCGAAGCGGCACCGGTCTGGGCATGGCCGTGGTCTGGGGGACCGTCAAGGACCACAACGGGTACATCGACATGCAGAGCAGGAAGGGCAGGGGAACCACATTCTCCCTGTACTTTCCCGCCAGCCGGGAGGCCCCCGCCGCCGGGGCCTCGGCCGCATCCGTCCAGAACGTTCGAGGCAACGGGGAGCGCGTCCTGGTGGTGGACGACGTGGAGGAGCAGAGGCAGATCGCGTCGGCCCTTCTGGAGAAGCTCGAGTACTCGGTCCGGGCGTTCTCCAGCGGTGAGGAGGCGGTGGACCACCTCCGGCGGCACAGCTGCGATCTGGTGGTGCTGGACATGATCATGGAGCCCGGCATGGACGGGCTGGACACCTACCGATCCATCCTCCGGCTGCACCCGGGGCAGAAGGCGGTGATCGCCAGCGGATTCTCCGAGACCGAGCGGGTTCGACAGGCCCAGGATCTGGGTGCGGGTCCTTACATCAAGAAGCCTTACACCCTGGAAAAGATCGCCACGGCCGTGAAGGAAGAGTTGAAGAAGGCCTGAGGAAACCCCGGTCGTGCAGCGCAGCTCCGCCGCATTCGAGGCGGGAGCGCACGCAGGGGATGCCCCCTCCAGGTGCCGGCGGCCTCTTCCCCCCGTTGATTTTTCACCGCCGATGGGGTAAAAACAAAATTTTTGCTTTCACAACATTTGCAGGGAGCGCTTTGTCATGCACGAGTTCCGCAGAATGAGCCGCCTGCCCCCGTACGTGTTCTCCATCGTGAACGAGCTCAAGATGGACCTGCGACGCCGGGGCGAGGACATCATCGACATGGGCATGGGGAACCCGGACCTCCCTACGCCCGAGCACATCGTGGACAAGCTCGTGGAGGCCGCCAGGAAGGGCCCCAACCACCGCTACAGCGCCTCGGCCGGGATCACCAAGCTGCGGCACGCCATCGCGGACTGGTACAAGCGGCGCTACGACGTGGACATCGACCCCGAGACCGAGGCCATCGCCACCATCGGCGCCAAGGAGGGGTTGAGCCACCTGGTCCTGGCCCTGGTGAGCCCCGGCGACGTGGTGTTCGCGCCGAACCCCACCTACCCGATCCACCCCTACTCGGTGATCATCGCGGGAGGGGACCTCCGGAGCATCCCCATCGGCCCGGAGCGGGACTTCTTCGAGGACCTCCTGAGCGCCACCAAGCAGACCTGGCCGAGCCCGAAGATCCTGATCATCTCCTACCCGCACAACCCCACCACGAACGTGGTGGACCGGGCCTTTTTCGAGAAGATCGTGGCGTTCTGCCGGGAGCACGACATCATGGTGATCCACGACTTCGCTTACGCGGACCTGGTCTTCGACGGCTACCAGCCTCCGAGCTTTCTCCAGATTCCGGGGGCCAAGGAGATCGGCGTGGAGTTCTTCAGCCTGTCCAAGAGCTACTCCATGCCCGGGTGGCGGGTCGGGTTCTGCGTGGGCAACCCGGAGATCGTGGCGGCGCTGCGCAGGATCAAGAGCTACCTGGACTACGGCATGTTTCAACCCATCCAGATCGCCTCGATCATCGCTCTGAACGGTCCCCAGGACTGTGTGGCGGAGATCGTGGACACCTATCGCCGGCGCCGGGACGCCCTGGTCAGCGGCCTCAACCGCATCGGGTGGCCCGTGGAGTCGCCCAAGGGCACCATGTTCCTCTGGGCGCGCATTCCGGAGGCCTACCAGAAGATGGGATCCGTCGAGTTCTCCAAGATGCTCATCCGGGAGGCCAAGGTGGCCGTCTCCCCGGGCATCGGCTTCGGCGAGTACGGGGACGACTCCGTGCGTTTCGCCCTGGTGGAGAACCCCCAGCGGATCAATCAGGCCATTCGAGGAATTCGCCAGGCGCTGTGAGGACCAGGGATGACGGAATGGGGAAAGGCAGAGGCTCGAGGGGGATCATGAAGCCGGTCAACGTGGGCATCATCGGGTTGGGAACCGTGGGTGCGGGGACGGCGGAGGTCCTTCTCCAGAACCGGGAGGTGATTCGGAACCGCGTGGGTGCGGACATCGTGATCCGCCGCGTCGCGGATCTCGACGTCACCTCGGACCGGGGGCTGGCGATCGACCCCTCGGTCCTGACCCGGGATGCCCGGGAGATCGTCCGGGACCCGGAGATCCAGATCGTGGCCGAGCTCATGGGCGGGACGGACAAGGCACGCGAGCTCATTCTGTCGGCCATGGCGAGCGGGAAGCACGTGGTCACGGCGAACAAGGCCCTCCTGGCGGAGCACGGAAAAGAGATCTACGAGGCGGCCGAGCGGCACGGCGTGGACCTGGCCTTCGAGGCCAGCGTGGGCGGGGGGATCCCGATCATCGGCTCCCTGCGGGGCGGGCTCTCCGCCAACCGCGTGACCTCGATCATGGGCATCCTCAACGGGACGTCGAACTACATCCTGACCCGCATGACGGAGAAAGACCAGCCCTACGACCTGGCCGTTCAGGAGGCGATCCAGCTCGGCTATGCGGAGGATCCCCCCACCCTGGACGTGGACGGCACGGACGCGGCCCACAAGCTGGCCATCCTCATCTCCATCGCCTTCGGGGCGCCCGCGGCCCTCAAGCGGATCCACCGCGAGGGCATCGATCGGATCACCCCGGAGGACATCGGCTTCGCGAACGAGTTCGGCAGGCGGATCAAGCTCCTGGCCATCGCACGAAACCGGAACGGGCGCGTGGAGGCCAGGGTGCATCCCGCCATGATCCCGACGGACCACATCCTGGCCAACGTGAACGGGCCCTACAACGCCATCTACGTGGAGGGCGACTTCGTGGGGCCGAACCTCTACTACGGCCTCGGTGCCGGCCGGCGCCCCACGGGCAGCGCCGTGGCCTCGGACATCATCTACCTGGCGCGGGAGATCCGGCAGGGAATGAAAAACTTCATGCCGCCCCTGGCCCACGCCCGCCCCATGGAAACGGAGATCGACATCCAACCCATGGAGGAGCTGAAGAGCTCGTACTACTTCCGCTTCTCCGCGCTGGATCGGCCGGGTGTCCTGAGCCGGGTCGCCGGCATCCTGGGGGAGCACGAGATCAGCCTCTCCTCGGTGATCCAGAAAGGCCGTGAGGTCAACGGATCGGTCCCCGTGGTGATGCTCACCCACGAGGCCCTGGAGCGCAACGTGAACCGGGCCCTGGCCCGGCTGGACCCCCTGGACATCCTGACCCACCCGACCGTGGTGATTCGGGTCGAGGGAGCGTGACCCGGAGAGGGCGCCATGACTGAACGGAACCGGACCAAGTACCTGATCCTGGTCGGGGACGGTATGGGCGACTACCCCCTGGAGGAGCTCGGGGGCAGGACCCCGCTGGAGGCGGCCGCGACGCCGAACATGGACCGGGTTGCGGCCTGCGGCATCGGCCGCGTACGCACCATCCCCGAAGGCATGCCCCCCGGAAGCGACGTGGCCAACCTCTCCCTCATGGGCTACGATCCTCGCCGTTACCTGACCGGACGCTCCCCCCTGGAGGCGGCCAGCATGGGGGTCGCGCTCGCGCCCGACGAGGTGGCGTTCCGCATGAACCTCGTGACCCTGGAGCGGTTGTCCGGAAAGCGGGCGGTGATCACCACCCACAGCGCGGGGGACCTCACCACCGAGGAAGGCCGGACCCTGGTGGAGGCCCTCCGCGGGGCGCTGGAGGACGACCGCATCGCCCTGCACGCCGGCGTCGCCTTCCGGCACCTCCTGGTCTGGAAGGACGGACCCCAGGGGGCGCGGACCATCCCGCCACACGACGTGCTGGAGCAGGACATGGCCTCTTACCTGGCCTCGGCCGACCGGGACCCTGTGGTGGCTCTGATCCAGCGCTCCTGGGACCTCCTGGAATCCCATCCCGTGAACGAGGAGCGGCGCAGGAAGGGGAGGAGCCCGGCCACCTCCATCTGGCTGTGGGGACAAGGGAAGCCCCCGGACATGCCGACCTTCGAAACCCGGTACGGACTGCGTGGGGGCGTGATCTCCGCGGTGGACCTGATCAAGGGAATCGGGATCTACGCGGGGCTTCGGCCCATTCCCGTGGACGGTGCCACGGGCTTCCTGGACACCAACTACGAGGGCAAGGTCCGGGAGGCCCTGCACGGACTGGAGAGCGAGGACCTGATCTTCCTCCACGTGGAGGCCCCGGACGAGGCGGGCCACAGCGGGCACGCCGACACCAAGGTGACGGCCGTCGAGCGGTTCGACGCCCGCATCGTGGGACCCGCGCTGGACGGGCTCGACGCCTTGGGGACGGACTATCGGGTCCTGGTGGCGAGCGACCACTACACGCCCATCGTCCGAAGAACCCACACCCCGGAGCCCGCCCCCTTTGCCTGGGCCCGAAGGCGAGAGCTCTCCGAGTCCCGTCGAAGCAGGCCGTTTACCGAGACCGAAGCCGAGCGGAGCGGGCTGCTCATCGATCCAGGCCACGGAGTCATGGCGGCGTTCGTCGGCGGGGCCTGAGGAAGCCTGTTCCTTTCCCGTCGGGCACCGGACCCCTGCGGAAGAAGCGAAGGCGGGTTGACAGGACCCTGATTTTCCCCTATAAAGCCTGCGGCTCAACGGAAAACCCTTCGACCGCGAACGCGGCGCCGCCGGAGTCGATCCGGGCGTCCGCGCCGGTCGCCCTCGCGTCGAAGCCACATTCCACATCAACCGGGGGCGCGATCACCTGGCGCTCAACCCATGGAGAAGGAGAGGGAGATGAACATCTTATTCTTTGGACCGAACGGCAGCGGAAAGGGCACCCAGGGTGCCATCGTGAAAGAGAAATTCAACATCCCGCACATCGAGACCGGCGTCATTTTCAGGGAGAACATCTCGCAGGGTACGGAGCTGGGGATGGAAGCCAAGGGTTACATCGACCGGGGAGAGCTGGTGCCCGACAGCATCACCATCCCCATGATCCTCGATCGCCTGAAGCAGGACGACTGCGCCAACGGATGGCTCCTCGACGGGTTTCCCCGGAACCTGACCCAGGCCCAGGAGCTGGACAAGGCCCTGAAGAACGAGAACATGAGGCTGGACATCGTCATCGAGATGGTCCTTCCCCGCGAGGTCGCCAAGGGGCGGATCATGGGCCGGCGCCTCTGCGTGAACGACAACAACCACCCCAACAACGTGAACATCGAAGCCATCAAGCCGGTCGACGGCAAGTGCCGCGTCTGCGGGGGAGAGCTCAAGACCCGCTCGGACGACCAGGACGAAGCGGCCATCGACAAGCGTCACAACATCTACTACGACACGGAGACGGGGACCATGGCCGCCGTGAACTACTTCAAGGACCTGTCCGAAAAAAGCGGCGGCCGGCCCAGGATCATCGAGCTGGACGGCCGTCCCGGGGTCAAAGAGGTCTCGGACGAGCTGCTGAGCAAGCTCCAGTAACGCTCGAGAAAGGCATTCCGAAGAAGAGGCCGCGAGAGGGCCCCGAGAGGAACCTGCCCGCTTCTTTTCGGACCCCCGCGGCCTTCCCGCCGCAGGTTCCGGCCCGCGACGGTCCCGCCCGGACCCCCTCCCGGATCCCGGCCCGGTTCTCCCTTTCCCCCCCACTGCAAATGGGGTATGCTTTCGTTCACTGAAGGCGGTATCCCTCCCTTTCGGGGAGAGCGCCCGGGATAGGCCGTTGCCTCCATCAGGTACACCCATGAACGAGTCGAAACGTCACCGGTTCGGACTCAAGGTCAGGATCTTGTCGATCGTCCTGGGCCTGCCCTTTCTCTGCATCTGCATTTTCAGCGTGATCCTTTACCTGGGCATGCTCAATTTGAGGAGCATGGTGGGTGAAGGCATGAGGTCGGTCGGCCACGAGGTGGCCGAACGGAGCAAGGAAGAGCTTCGCGAGCAATCGAAGGAACACCTGCTTCGGCTCGCCTCCGACGAAGCGGCCTTCGTGGATCACCTGCTGGGAAGGGTCCTGGAGGAGGTGTCGGGCCTGTGCGTCCGGGCTCAGGATCTCTTCGACGTCCAGACGCCCGAGGACTCCTCCGTCGAAAACCCGAGCTATGCGTTGGCCCCGGGGCTCGACGAGAAGCAGGTGCAGCAGGAGATTCAGCTCTCGAAGCAGCTGGTCTCGATGTTTCCCCCCGTCTACTTCGAGGACAGCAACCTTGCCTTTCTGTACGTCGCAACGAAAGGAGGCGTGTTTCGTATCTACCCCTGGAACGAGAGCATGGAGCTCACCTACGAAGCAAGGGCAGAGCCATGGTACAGGGGGGCCTTCACCTCGGGCGGGGCCTACTGGTCCAGGGTCTTCGTCTACTCGGGCGAGGAAGACCTCATGATCACCTGTTCCAGGTCGTTCTCGGACTCCTCCGGCACCCCCCGAGGGGTGATCGGAGCCGACCTGTCCCTCGAGTCCGTCACGGACGAGATCTCCAACACCAGGGCCGGGGAGGGCGGGTATCTCGTCCTGATCGACCGTCGCGGCAACGTGATCGCGAGACCCGACATGGGCCCGGACGACAAACGGTGGGACGCCTCCTGCTCCCTCGAGAACCTCTTCCTGAGCGACGACGAGAAGCTTCGCGGCATCGCGCAGGAGATGGCGAACGGGGAAAAGGCGATCCGGATCTGCGGAACCCCGCCGGGTGAGAAGTATGTCGCCTTCGCTCCCGTGCCCACGACGAGGTGGAGCCTCGGGGTGTTCATGCCGATCCAGGAGATCGTCTCTCCCATCGAGCGAAGCGTCGACAGGATCGACGGCCTCACCCGACAGAGCCTGGAAAGGATCGCCGGCATCATCAACGAGGAGCAGGTCCGTTTCGGTCTCCTGTTCCTCACGATGATCATCATCATCGTGTTCTTCGGGCTGAGGCTGGCCAACAAGATCACCCAGCCCGTCCTCACCCTGGCCCGGGGGGCCCGCAGGATCGGCCGGGGGGATCTGACCCATCGGCTGGACGTGAAGACCGGCGACGAAATCGAGGAGCTGGCCGAGTCCTTCAACCGGATGGCCGCGGACCTGGAGGCGTACCTCGAGAGAAGGAACCGGGACACGGCGAAACGGGAGCGTCTCGAGCAGGCCCAGCTCATGGCGAGCGGGGTGCAGGAGATGTTCGGCGGGGAGTCGTCCTACGACTGGCTGCTTCCCCACATGGAGGAGGAGACCTTCCGTGCCGGCGAGACCCTGTTCCGAAAGGGTGATCATTCGGACAAACTGTACTACATCCAAGAGGGTTCGGTGACGCTCGTCGAGATCGGCAAGCGGGTGGTTCCCGGGAACGTGCTCGGGGAGATGGGCGTTTTCCGGCCGTCGAGGGAGCGTTCCCTCTCCGCCGTCTGCGAGACCGATCTCCGTGTTGCCAGCATCACCCACGAGAGGCTGTTCGACCTCTACTCCAGGGACGCCACCGTGGGCTTTCACCTGATTCAGATGATCACCCAGCGCTATGTGGACAGCCTGCGCGAGGAGACCCGGGAGCGGGAGCGGATGGAGAGCGAGCTCCGGATCGCCCGGGAAATCCAGACCAGCACCCTTCCGGGAGGGTTCCCGGCGTTTCCGGATCGTACCGAGTTCGACGTCTACGCCACCATGGAACCGGCCAAGGACGTCGGAGGGGACTTGTACGATTTCTTTCTCATCGATCCGGAACGCTTCTGCTTCCTGATCGGGGACGTGGCCGGAAAGGGTGTGCCCGCCGCCCTGTTCATGATGACCACCAAGATGCTGCTCAAGGCGGCCCTCCAGAGCCGCTCCGCACTGGGAGACGTCCTGGGGGAGGTGAACCGGATCATCGCCTCGGACAACACGTCTTCCATGTTCATCACCCTGTTCTGCGCCGTCCTGGACACCCGCACCGGGGAGGTGGAGTTTGGAAATGCGGGCCACAACCCCCCTCTTCACGCCTCCCGGGGCGGAGCGTTCCGTTTCCTGAAGCCCAGGCCCAACTTCGTGCTCGGGGGCATGGACGGGGTCTCCTTCGTGTGCGAGCGGGTTCTCCTGGCGCCGGGGGACGTCCTGTTTCTGTACACCGACGGGGTGACCGAGGCGATGAACGGGAAGGGACAGCTCTACTCGGAGTCCCGGCTCCGGCAGACCCTCTCGACGCTCCCCGCGGAGCCCCTCCAGGGCTTGATCGAAGGGGTTCGCAGGGACGTCAGGCTCTTCGCAGCAGGAGAAGCGCCGAGCGACGATCTCACCATGCTGGCGGTGAAATTCAACAAACCTTCCTTGACTCGATGAAAATCGGGTATATGGTCTGTGAATAGGACATTCGCGTCAGTCGAGTCCGGCTTTTTTCATCTCAAGGTCCTGGCGATACCTTTCAAGACGTGCGTCACTCTCTCAGCGTATCTGTCACGAGGCCGCCCCGACACCTCCGCCGGGAGACATCAACCCTGTTGTCCGATCGGAGATTTTCATGCGCATTCTGCTCATATACCCCGAGTACCCGGACACCTTCTGGAGCTTCAAGCACGCCATCAAGTTCATCCACAAAAAGGCCGCCCACCCCCCTCTGGGGCTCCTGACCATCGGGGCCATGCTGCCGGAGGGCTGGCCGAAACGCCTCGTGGACATGAACGTGACGAAGCTCACCCAGGCGGACATGGACTGGGCGGACTGCGCCTTTGTCAGCGGCATGGTGGTTCAAAGGGCGTCGGCCCGGAGCGTGATCCATCGCTGCAAGAGCGCCGGGCTGAAGGTCGTGGCCGGCGGCCCCCTGTTCACGAGCGAGCACGATCAGTTCGAGGAGGTGGATCACTTCGTGCTGAACGAGGCCGAGGTCACCCTGCCGCCGTTTCTTCGGGACCTCGAGCGGGGAGCGGCCCGGCGGGTCTACGAGTCGAGCGAGTTCGCGGATGTGGAGCAGACCCCCGTACCCCTGTGGGAGCTGGCGCTCATCAAGAAGTACGCGGGGATGAGCATCCAGTTCTCGAGGGGCTGCCCCTTCAACTGCGAGTTCTGCAACGTGACGGCCCTCTTCGGACACAAGACCCGGGTCAAAACGGCGGACCAGATCATCCGTGAGCTGGATCGCCTCTACGAGCTGGGATGGCGAAGCAACGTCTTCTTCGTGGACGACAACTTCATCGGGAACAAACGCTATCTCAAGGAAACCCTGCTGCCGGCCCTCATCGAGTGGCGGAAGGGGAAGCGGGGCATCCCGTTCAACACGGAAGCCTCGGTGAATCTGGCCGACGACGAAGAGCTGATGGCGATGATGGTGGAGGCCGGGTTCGACTCCGTCTTCATCGGCATCGAAACGCCCGACGAGGAGAGCCTGGCGGAGTGCAACAAGCGGCAGAACACGAACCGCGACCTCGTCGAGTGCGTTCGCCGTATCCAGCGGGCCGGGCTGCAGGTCCAGGGCGGGTTCATCGTCGGGTTCGACCACGACGGGCCCTCCATCTTCCAGCGACAAATCGACTTCATCCAGAAGAGCGGGATCGTCACGGCCATGGTCGGCATGCTTCAGGCCCCTCCGGGCACCCGGCTGTACGAGCGGATGAAGCAGGAAGGGAGGCTCCTCGGGGCCATATCCGGCGACATCGACGGAACCACGAACATCGTTCCCCGTATGGGCCTCGACCGTTTGATGGATGGATACCAGGTCATCCTGGGTCACATCTACTCACCCAAGTACTACTATCGCCGGGTGAAGCTTTTCCTGCGGGAGTACGAGATGCCCAAGGTGCAGCCCGCTCTGGACTTTCAGCGCTTTCTGGCGCTCTTTCGGTCCAGCTTCCGATTGGGGATCCTGGGCAGGGAGCGGTTCCAGTACTGGCGGCTTCTCGCGTGGACCGCCTGCTACAGGCGCAAGCTGCTTCCCCTGGCCATCACCCTGACCATTTACGGCCACCACTTCAGGAAGACCTGCTGCATGAGGCGCGTCCCGCAGGGAGGCGGTGTGCCGCCGCTGGAGTGAGTCCCCTTTCCAGGGAGCGACATCGATAGCACCCAAAGAAAAGGGAGGCCTCCGAGCCTCCCTGATTTCTTCTTATCGATGGGGTGAGTGATGGGACTCGAACCCACGACAACTGGGGCCACAACCCAGTGCTCTACCAGCTGAGCTACACCCACCGTAAAGAGACCATGTTAAGGATGAATCAACCAAAAATCAAGCGTAAACCGCGGGCCCGCGTGGCGGGTCCGGGGGATCCACCCGTTCGGTCCCACGGGAGGGCGCCACGGGCGCTGGGGATGATTTGACGCCCCGGGAATTCTCCCCTATAGTGAGCGCGAATTCATGCTTCACAGGCTGCCTTGCCATGGAGAAGAACACCCTTTTCAGGAAGATTCCAGCGGTGGACCGCCTCACGGCGTCGCCCGGGCTGGCGGAGGCGTCCTCACGCTACCCGCGCTCCCTCGTGGTCAAGGCGGCCCAGGAGGTGTTGGACGAGCTTCGTCGGGCCATCGCAAGGGGGGAGCTCCTCGACCCAAACGCGCTGGACCCGGACCGGGTTTCCCTTCTTGTGGCCGAAAGGATCGAAGCCCTGGGCCGCCCCAGCCTCCGTCCCGTCATCAACGCCACCGGCGTGATCGTGCACACCAACCTGGGTCGCTCGATCCTGCCTGAACGTGTCCTGGAGCGGCTGCGCTCGGTCGCAGGGGGGTACAGCAACCTGGAGTACCGCCTCCAGGAGGGGAGTCGGGGAAGCCGCTACACCCACGTGGAGGGAATCCTCGAGGAGCTCATGGGGGCCGAGGCGGCCATGGTGGTGAACAACAACGCCGCCGCGGTCCTGATCGGCCTGGAGACCCTCGCCCGCGGGCGCGAGGCCGTGGTCAGCCGGGGGCAGCTCGTCGAGATCGGGGGCGCATTCAGGATCCCCGACGTCATGAGAAAAAGCGGCGCCCTCATGGTGGAGGTGGGAACCACGAACAAGACCCGCCTGCGGGACTACGAGGAGGCCATCGGAGCGCAGACCGGGCTGCTCCTGCGGGTGCACCGAAGCAACTTCCAGCTCGTGGGCTTCACCCAGGACGTGGACACCAAAGACCTCGTGGCCCTGGGCCGGAAGCACGGCGTGCCGGTCATGGAGGATCTGGGCAGCGGCTGCCTGGTGGACTTCTCCCGCTACGGCCTCGCCAGGGAGCCCACGGTCCAGGAGGTCCTCGCCTCGGGCGTGGACCTGGTCACCTTCAGCGGAGACAAGCTCCTGGGCGGCCCCCAGGCGGGCATCATCCTGGGGAGGAAGGACCTGGTCGAGAGGATCAAGGCGAACCCGTTGAACCGTGCGGTGCGGATCGACAAGCTGACGCTGGCCGCCCTGGAGGAGACCCTCCGGCTGTACCGGGACGAGGAGGCGGCCGTCCGAACCATCCCCACGCTGGGCATGATCTTTCGATCCTACAAGGGCCTCAGGGCCCGGGCCGCGGGTCTGCGAAGGCGGATCGGGAAGATCGAGACGGGGAACTTCACCGTGGCCCTCGCGGACGGGATCTCCAAGACGGGAGGAGGGGCCCTCCCCCTGCTGGAGCTGCCCACCCGACTGGTCGTCCTGGTGCCGGGCCGGATGTCGGCACACCGAATCGAGAAGCGGCTGAGAGCGCACGACCCGCCCATCATCGGGAGGGTGGAGAACGACCAGGTCCTCCTGGACGTGCGCACGATCCAGGACGGAGAGCTGACGACCACGGCCCGGGCGGTGCGGGAGCTGGCCGGGGCGACGCGGGAGGAAGAAACCCCGGCCGGTTGACAAAGACCCCGGTCGTATCTACTTTTCTATGGCAATTCCGGAAACATCCGGGCAAAGCGTGAATCCCCGCCGGGACGACGATGGAACGGATACGGAAAGCCCTCAAGGAGAGCATCAGGGTCAAGGAGGAGTTCGTCAACGAGAGCGGCACCGCCCTCGTTCAGCTCGCCGAACGGATCGCCGAGGCCCTCACGAACGACCGGAAGCTCCTGCTCTGCGGTAACGGCGGCAGCGCGGCGGACGCACAGCACATCGCTGCGGAGTTCGTGAACCGTTTTGTCCTCGAACGCCCCCCCCTTCCGGCGATTGCCTTGACCACGGACAGCTCGATTCTGACGAGCATCGGGAACGATTACTCCTTCGACGAGGTGTTTTCCAAGCAGGTCAAGGCCATCGGTCAGGAGGGGGACGTTCTGCTCGGGATCAGCACCAGCGGCAACTCGGCCAACGTGAACGAGGCCGTCAAGGCGGGCCGGGTGCAGGGGCTGTACACGGCGGCCCTCACCGGAGGCGACGGAGGCTCGTTGCGGAAGACGACCGACCTCAGCCTGGTGGTCAAGAGCAAGGTGACCGCCCGCGTCCAGGAGGTCCACATCTTTGCCGGCCACATGATCTGCCAGCTGGTGGACGAAATGCTCTTCATGACCAAGTGAGCGGAACAGGAAGGGATGAACCATGCCCATTTATGAATACAAATGCAGCCAGTGCCACCACGAGTTCGAGTGCCTCGTGATCGGCAGCGGGGACGACATTACCTGTCCGGACTGCAGCGCAGCGGATGTGGAGCGTCTGATGTCGGCGTGCAGCTTCAAGTCGAACGGGAGCTACTCGGCGCCTTCGACGGGCGGAGGAGGCTCGTCCTGCTCCGGCTGCTCCAGCACGAGCTGCAGCAGCTGTCACTGAGGCAGCCCGCCTCACGAAAGCAGTGCACCCGTCTCCCCGTTCCCGGGGTCCTTCAGGAGGGCGGCCAACCGTTGCGGTTCCGAATCGGTTTCGGAAATGACGTCCACCGGCTCGTTCGTGGGCGTCCGCTCGTTTTGGGCGGGGTGGGCATCGAGGCCGATCTCGGTCTCCAGGGTCACTCCGACGCGGACGTGCTCACCCACGCCGTCGTGGACGCCGTTCTCGGGGCCTTGGGCGACGGAGACATTGGACGGCACTTCCCCGACACGGATCCGTCCTTCAAGGACGCCCGCAGCCTGGACCTTCTCCGGCGGGTCGTGGAGGTCATGCGCGGCCGGGGCTTCCGCCTGAACAACCTGGACGCGACGGTCGTGGCGCAGGGACCCAGGCTCGCCCCTCACATCTCGTCCATGGAGGAGCAGCTGGCCGCCGCGCTCGATGTTTCTCCCGATCGGGTGAACGTCAAAGCCACCACCACCGAAGGCCTCGGCTACTGCGGTCGCGGCGAAGCCATGGAGGCGTTTGCCGTGGTGAGCCTGGTCGGGGAAGAATAGGCGGGCGATCCAAGGAGCTGTCATGCCCATCATGCTCTACAACACGGCCGGTCGGAGGAAGGAGGTCTTTCAGCCCCTTCGTGAGGGACGTGTGGGAATGTACGTCTGCGGTGTCACCGTGTACGACTACTGCCACATCGGACACGCCCGCTCGGCCATCGTCTTCGACGTGCTCGCAAGGTACTTGCGGGCCAGGGGGTACGAGCTCACCTACGTGCGGAACTTCACGGACGTGGACGACAAGATCATCGCCCGGGCCCGGGAGCTCGGCCGTGACCCGGAGGACCTGGCGCGGGAGTTCATCGATGCGTTCCAGGCGGACATGGCCAGGCTCGGGGTCGAGAAGGCCGACGTGGAGCCGAAGGCCACGGAGCACATCGGGGACATGATCCGGATGATCGAGGTCCTCGTGGAAAAGGGGGTCGCCTACGAGGTGGAAGGCGACGTGTTCTACTCCGTGGAGGCGTTCGAGGGTTACGGCGGCCTTTCCGGCAGAAAGCTGGAGGAGATGAAGGCCGGTAGCCGGATCGCGGTGGATCAGAAGAAACGGCATCCCATGGACTTCGCGCTATGGAAGTCGGCCAAGCCCGGCGAGCCGTCCTGGGAAAGCCCGTGGGGTGCCGGCCGGCCCGGCTGGCACATGGAGTGCTCGGTCATGAGCAACCGCTTCCTGGGTCCCACCTTCGACATCCACGGGGGCGGCAGGGACCTGCTCTTCCCGCACCACGAAAACGAGCGCGCCCAGTCCGTGGCCGCGAACGGTGCGGAGTTCGCCAGGTACTGGGTCCACAACGGGTTCGTGACCGTGGAGTCGGAGAAGATGTCCAAGTCCCTCGGGAACTTCCTGACCATCCGGGACGCCCTGGAGGCCTACCATCCCGAGGTGCTCAGGCTCTTCCTCCTGTCCAAGCATTACCGCAGCCCGCTGGACTTCTCCCGGGACGCCGTGCGGGACCTCCGGGCCGGGCTGGTGCGCATCTATCGCACCCTGCAGCGGCTGGAGGAACGGATCGGCCCTGAGCCTGCAGCGGTCCTGGAGTCGTCGGGGGCCCTGTCGGACGAGCCGGAGGATCCGTTCCTGGCCCAGTTCGTCTCCCTCATGGACGACGACCTGAACACGGCGGCCGCCACGGGCCTGATCTTCGAGAAGGTCAAGGAGCTCAACCGGCGGATGGACGCTTCGGACGAAGGCGGTGATACCGGGGACGACGCCCTGGCGGACGAGCGCAGGCGGCTTCTCCTGGCCGCCGGGGTGCTGGGGCTCCTGAACCGCCCGCCGGCCGAGTTCCTGGAGGCACTGGCCCGGCCGGCCGGGGAGCAGGACTCCGAACGGATCGAGCGGCTCGTGGCTGAGCGTGCCGAGGCACGCAGGCAAAAGAACTGGCAGCGGGCCGACGAGATCCGGGACGAGCTCCGGAAGCAGGGGGTGGTCCTGGAGGACGGCCCCGGCGGCACGGCCTGGCGATATGAGATCCCATGAATCCAGCCGGGCGGCCTTCGAGCTCGTAAGTCGCTTCGAGCCCTGCGGGGACCAGCCCCAGGCCATCAACGTCCTGGCGGAAGGGGTCCGGGCCGGGCTGCACCACCAGGTCCTCCTGGGGGTCACCGGGTCCGGAAAGACCTACACTATGGCCCAGGTGATCGCCCGGGCCCGAAAGCCCACCCTGATCATCGCGCCGAACAAGACCCTGGCCGCACAGCTCTACGGAGAGCTCAAGTCCTTCTTTCCCCGGAACGCGGTGGAGTACTTCGTCAGCTACTACGACTACTACCAGCCCGAGGCCTACATCCCTCAGTCGGACACCTACATTCAAAAAGACGCCCACATCAACGACTACATCGACAAGATGCGCCACTCGGCCACGCGTTCCCTGCTGGACCGGGAGGACGTGGTCATCGTCGCGAGCGTCTCGTGCATCTACGGCCTGGGTTCGCCCGAGGCGTACTACAACATGCTCCTCCACCTGGAGCGCGGAACCGAGATGCCGCGAGAGGACGTCCTGGCGAAGCTCGTGGAGATCCACTACGAGCGCGGGGACTACGACTTCGTGCGGGGACGGTTCCGGGTCCGGGGCGACATCGTGGACGTCTACCCGGTACACGAGGAGGACCGGGCGATTCGCATCGGCTTCTTCGGGGACGAGATCGAGGAGATCCGGGAGATCGACCCCCTGACCGGGCGTCCGGGCCGGGAGCTCAACCGGGTGACCGTCTACCCGGCCACCCACTACGTGACCACGGTGGACATCCGGGAGCGGGCCATCCACGCCATCCGGGACGAGATGGCCGAGAGGGTGGAGGAGTTCCGTGCCCGGGGCAAGCTCCTGGAGGCCCAGCGGATCGAGGAGCGGACCCGGTTCGACCTGGAGATGATGGTGGAGATGGGCTACTGCCACGGCATCGAAAACTACTCGAGGCACCTGACCGGCCGGAACCCGGGGGAGCCCCCGCCGACCCTTCTGGACTACTTCCCCCGGGACTTCCTGGTGATGATCGACGAGAGCCACATCACCGTTCCCCAGCTCAACGGGATGTACAACGGTGATCGGTCCCGCAAGCAGACCCTGGTGGATTACGGCTTCCGCCTGCCCTCGGCCCTGGACAACCGGCCGCTGAAGTTCGAGGAGTTCGAGGCGCGGGTGAACCAGGTCCTCTGCGTCTCCGCCACGCCGGGACCCTACGAGCTCGAACGGAGCGAGGCGCTGGCCGAGCAGATCATCCGGCCCACCGGCCTCATGGACCCGGAGATCGTGGTCCGTCCTGCAAAGAACCAGGTGGACGACCTGCTCGCCCGCATCCGGGAGCGCGTGGAGCGGGGGGAGCGCGTGCTGGTCACCACCCTGACCAAGAACATGGCCGAGGATCTGACCGAGTACTACGACGAGCTGGGGGTCCGGGTCCGGTACCTGCACTCGGACGTCCGGACCATCGAGCGGATGGAGATCATCCGGGACCTGCGCCTGGGGGCCTTCGACGTGCTGGTGGGCATCAACCTGCTCCGGGAAGGACTCGACCTGCCGGAGGTCTCCCTGGTGGCCATCCTGGACGCGGACAAGGAGGGATTCCTGCGCTCCGAGCGGTCGCTCGTCCAGACCGCGGGACGTGCGGCCCGCAACGTGCGCGGGCAGGTCGTTCTCTACGCAGACCGGGTGACGGCCTCCATGCAGCGGGCCATGGAGGAGAGCGAGCGGCGGCGCAGCATCCAGACGGCCTACAACGAGGCCCACGGCATCACGCCCGAGACGATTCAAAAGAACATCGAGGACATCCTGGAGTCCGTGTACGAGGGGGACTACGTCACGTTGGACGCGGTGGCGGAGGAGGCCCCGGCCTACCGGACGGCCGAGGAGATCCGTGCGCGGGTGGAGACCCTCACGGAACGCATGATGGACGCGGCCAAGGAGCTGGAGTTCGAGGAAGCGGCTCGGCTGCGCGACGAGATCCAGGCCCTGAAGGCCCGGGAGCTGGAGGTCAGGGCGTAGACGTCTTCTCCCGCCCGGAGGCCCGTCCGGATCAGCCGATCTCGTGAGACGACCCTTCGCCGGTCTCCGTGTCGTAGACGGCGAAGGTGCTCTTCCCGAACCTCCCCATGACCTCGCCGGGGTTCAGGAGCAGGGTCCGGCCGATCCGTTCGTTTCGCGGTGTGTGGTCGTGCCCGTAGAAGACG
>Ga0207797_1001484_pt1 | contig 16900 bp, 11 predicted proteins | sample PRCRCaboRojoPR_6_FD_187275 | JGI IMG/M metagenome (GOLD analysis project Ga0207797, IMG submission 187275) | Marine sediment microbial community from Cabo Rojo, Puerto Rico - PR CR 10% Liquid 1 (SPAdes) | ecosystem: Environmental > Aquatic > Marine > Coastal > Sediment | place: Cabo Rojo, Puerto...
TCTATCTATCCCCTGAAAGTGAGTGGGGAGGGAATATGTCGGAACCGACCGCACGCGCAACGGAAATTGAGACTGTAGTCCCGGGGCTCTACCACTGGAGTCTCGACGATGACCGCATTGGCAGCCGGACGCACAGTCATGCAGTGGAGACAACTGACGGCCTCGTGCTCATTGATCCCCTGCCATTGGAAGAGGATCTTGCGGGGGAATTGAGCGAGAGTTCCGCTATTTGTCTCACCGGTCGTTTTCATCAGCGATCCGCATGGCGGTATCAGGGACAGTTTGAGGTACCGGTATATGCTCCACGAAAGGGCGAAGGATACGAAGGAGCTCCCGATCATTTCTATGATGCCGGTGACATGTTACCCGGCGGACTCCTGGTGGTCCATGCTCCCGGCCCAACCGATGCACACTATGTTTTTTATCGCGAACACAATGATCATCGTGTGATGTTTATTGCTGATCTCCTGATCCGACATTCTTCCGATGAATCCTATCGGTTTGTCCCCAGTCAGTTTATGGATAATCCGGATATCACCCGTGAAAGCGTCCGCTCATTGCTGGACTGGGAAATAGACATTCTCTGCTCGAATCATGCACCACCGCAGGTCGGGAATGTCCATGATGAAATCCGTGAAGCGCTCGAGACGGATTCGGGCCCCTGACCCCCAGCATTATTCCACAACTGGTTTCCTGCGGAACCGAGTGTGCGCGAGCGAGTGAATCCTATGGTTATCATTGGTATTGACTGTGCAACCCGGCCGAAGAACACAGGGCTGGCAAGAGGCCATTATTATAATGGCGTTGTAACCATAGATGGTGTAATGCCCGGAAGTGAGAACGCTCTCGTTGATACCATCACCACCTGGATTGAGGACCCCACACTGCTGACATTCGATGCTCCCCTGGGATGGCCGGTGGAATTGGCTGGAACTCTGATTGATCACAGGGCAGGCGAGGATCTCAAGGTAGAGGCAGATATGATGTTCCAGCGACAGACTGACCGGGAGGTTCGGAAGTGGCTGGGAAAACGCCCGCTTGAAGTTGGTGCAGCCAGGATTGCCCGGACGGCCAGGGCAGCGCTCCGATTACTGGCTGCGATCAGGAACGCAACCGGTCGGCGCATTCCTCTACTCTGGGACCATACGGCGGAAGAACCGATTGGAGCAATCGAAGTCTATCCGGCCGGAACTCTTCGCGCCCACGGATTCAGGAACAGATCGTATAAACGGTCGGGGGAGTTCGAGAGCCGGCGAGCCCTGTTAGAGGAAATCACGGCATCCGGTAAAATTGATCTGCAGGGGCGACAGGAGGGAGCGGTTGAAAGTGACCACCTGGTTGATGCACTAATCTGCGTGTTGGCCGGAATGGATTTTTTAGAAGGACAATGTATTCCACCGACTGATTACTCACTTGCCAGAAAAGAGGGATGGATTTGGGTGCGGAAACCACAGTAAATTGTTCCGGGATAACTTTTTCGTAATTGAGTATACATTTACCTATGATTATTTCTGCCAGCCGCCGCACGGATATTCCGGCCTTTTATGCCGATTGGTTTCTCCGCCGGGTCAGGGCGGGATATTGTACAGTGCCGAACCCCTTCAATCCCTCTCAGGTCCGGCACGTGTCACTGATTCCGGAGGATGTTGATGTTATTGTCTTCTGGACCAGATTTTCACGCCCGTTGCGCCACCGGCTGAAAGAACTTGACCGGATGAATATCCCCTACTATTTCCTGTTTACTTTGACTCCATACAGCCGGGCGCTCGAACCACATCTCCCATCCGTAAACAAATTGGTCAAAGAATTCTGTGCCCTTGCAAATACTATCGGTCCGGAAAGAGTAATCTGGCGATACGATCCGATCCTCGTGGGGAGTGAGCTGACATTTCACTTCCATCGCCGACAATTCACCCAACTGGCCAGTGCGCTGAACGGGTGTACAAAGCGGGTTATTATCAGTTTGGCGGATTATTACCGGAAGACCGAAAGGAATCTCCGGCAGTATGAGGATGAAGGTGAGGTTTTATTCCGAAATCCTGAAACGATAGATGGCTTTGATGCGTTTCTGTCGAATCTAGTTCGAACCGGCAACCAGTATGGGATGACAATCCAATCCTGCGCGGAGTCCGTCGATCTGAAATCACACGGGATTCAGCCGGGCAAGTGTATTGATAACGAATATATTGAACAGATCACCGGTAAAGAAGTTACCTCCAGGAAAGACCCAGGTCAAAGAGCGGAATGCAGATGCGTTCACAGTGTGGATATTGGGATGTATGACACCTGCCGCTATGGATGCCGGTACTGTTATGCCACCAGCAATTACAGGAATGCGATACGCAATCAGGATCATCATAGAAAAGACTCACCTTCACTCCTGGATTCCACACCATCAGGATAATCGGATGAGACCATTCTCCGCCGCCATCGGAAAGACAGAGTCCGGACTTCAGGAGTACATGGTGAGTATGATCGTACGGGGATACGAGTTCATCAGATCATTTCTGGCATTTTCGCCTCGATCTCGGAAATCAGTTCAGGATCATTCCGCAGGTAAATATCAGGGATACCGAGCACCGTGAGATCCGCGCGGGCGTGTTGCCGGGGGAAATTTCGGGAGATAAAATCGCGGTGCATATCTTCCATAACGATAATTTTGTCCGCCCACTCCAGGTCTTTACGTGTCAACGCCTGTTCTCCGATACCGTGCGTGCCAGCGAAACGGGTTTGATATCCCATTTCATTGTAAATACCTGCAGCAGTGGGACTACGTTGTTCTCCGGCAGTGCAGACAAATAACAAATTCATTATAAATCCTTTTTCAGGGTTCAGTTTACCGACATATACTACCTCATATGCGGTAATTCCACGAATCTACATTATAATAATTGAGACGGGAAGAATGAACACGCAGTTCGGTGGTTTACACCGGGTGAGAATCGGAAACAATTACGGTTGCTAAGACACAAACGCATTAGTGATTTTACTCTACGGGATAGGGGTGTAAGCAACAAATCTACTCCGAATACAAGGTCATTGGTGATACGGGAAATATGCGGATATTTCAACATCCTCCAGTTCGAAGTGCTTCCGGATCTTTCGGAGTTGATCCTCATCACTGATTCCAGTGGACGCACTGTCCGGTAAAACGACGCTGGGATCCCCGGGATTATAGATTCCTACCGGATGGCGCTTTGCGAATTCGGAGTCTTCATGCAGAAAGTCAATTGCTTCTGCAATCGTAGTGAACTCTTCATCGTAAATCTCGCCCTGACTTACATAGACTGCGTACACCATAGTTCATTTCCTTACGCTAATTAATGTTACACTGATTCCGCGCCGGAATAATATTCTTTAATATTTGTAAATTCCCTGATCAGTTGCAAGCGGTTTTCAAAATCCAACAGCGATTAAATCCTGCAATTGGGTGGGTTTGGTCACGGGCCGGCAGAACGAGGATTGGTGGAAACACCCTTATTTCTTAGATTATCTGACGATTTCGCAATTGATCGACCTAGCAACCGATGTGGGTTATTCAGCGCTTTTTAGCTTCCATGAGAGAAAGAACGGAAGTTGGGAGAGAAGCGGAATAACGGAGGCACAATAGTTACTGAAACACATAAAATCCACTTTAACTGCCTGATTTATCGAAAGCGGGGCGGGAAATGATAAATCGTTTACGTGGAATGCCGATGGGACAACGGAAAAATTCCCGGACATTACTGTTATTGTATATCTTTCTGGCACTCACATGTCTATCTGTCAATGATTTGCCGGCACAGCCCTTCTCTGACAGAAGTAATCAAGTGTGGATAAACGTCCGGGATGCATTCAAGGGGCTTTTGACCGAAGAGGATACGGATGCGGATGACAGAATCACTGTGAATGACACGCTTATCCGGGGGGCGCAGGGAGATGAAATCTATCTGGTCCCCGATACCGCAGGGAGCGAATATGAAGTTGCCGGCACCTATTATCTTTCCAATCTGCTTCAGGAGCTCACACTGCTGACAGAAGATAGCGTCCGGATTGGCTCACTCCGGACTGACCGGATATTCGAGCAGCCGGTTGAGCGCATTTCCCGGAGTATCAGGGAGCGATACTGGGACGGACTCACCCGCACTATCGACGAGGCGGGACTGGTCAATATCCTTCAGGATACCAAAACCACTACGATCGACAGTATGCATTATCTCTATGTCCCGCACGATGATTCGGCTGCATACCGGTATTTTACCAATATCGCACATGGACACCCGCAACTCGATCTGAAGGTGGTGCGGCTTCCCGGAGAGGCTTCTCCTGAGTGGGTGGAGCGCCGGGATGGCTATCACGGATTGCTCACTCTGGCATTGAGGCGGGCAGGCGGAAGAATCCGGGGTGTTCCGTTTGTCGTACCCGGCGGCCGTTTTAACGAAATGTATGGATGGGATAGTTACTTCGAAGCGCTGGGGCTGCTGGAAGATGGCCGGATAGGTCTGGCAAAGGGTATGGTGGATAATTTCGTTTATGAGATCCAGCACTACGGGAAGATACTGAACGCAAACCGCAGCTACTATCTCACGCGATCTCAGCCGCCGTTACTAACTTCCATGGCTCGTGCGGTCTACCGGAAACTACCCCGGACGGAGGAGTCCAGAGAATGGTTGGCTGGTGTATTGCGAGCGGCCATCATGGAGTACAGGAGTGTATGGATGTCAAAACCACACCTAACGGGAACCGGTCTCAGCCGATACTATGGCCAGGGGATTGGTCAGCCCCCGGAGGTAGAACCGGGTCATTTCGATCATGTCTACAGACGATATGCGAAAAAACACCAGATGAAACCGACTCGTTTCGAACGGTCATATAAAACCGGAGAGATCTCCGTCCCCGCGCTGGATTCGTTTTTCGTTCACGATCGCGCCATGCGTGAATCAGGCCATGATAAAACCTATCGCTGGGATAATGCCTGCGCCGACTATGTTACGGTGGACTTGAACAGTCTGCTGTATAAGTACGAGATGGATATTGCCAGGACGATCCGGAGTGAATTTGGAGATACCTTGGATCTTCCTGATGGTGGAACCGAGACCGGTACCGAATGGTTCAGAAAAGCTGATCGCCGGAAAACCCTTATGAATCGATATCTCTGGGATGAAAAATCCGGCGTGTTCTTTGATTACAATGTCGGCAAAGAGACCCGAAGGCGGTATATGAGTGGTGTGGTTTTTTATCCGCTCTGGGCCGGTGTTGCCACCCCTACACAGGCGGAATCTATTGTACGGGAAGCACTTCCTCTGCTTGAAGAGGCGGGGGGCATTGCGGCATCAACCCGGGAAGCCCGGGGACCACTTTCCGAAGACCGGCCGGCCAGACAGTGGGATTACCCGTATGGATGGGCACCGCACCAGATGCTAATCTGGCAGGGGTTGGACGACTACGGGTTTACACAGGATGCAGAGCGCCTGGCGTACCGGTGGTTATATACTATTACCCGGAATGCTGTGGATTATAACGGTACCGTGCCGGAAAAATTTAATGTAGTCACACGCTCCCATCGGGTATTTGCGGAATACGGGAATGTGGGGACGGAATTCTCCTATATTACCCGGGAGGGTTTTGGCTGGATGAACGCCAGTTACCAGGTGGGGCGTACGTACCTTTCCGCTGAGCTCGAGGAGCAACTAAATAAATTGATTCCACCGGAATGGTTGTTTACCCCGGAAGGGAGCCCCGACTATTAAGGCTCTGGCAATGTTTGATACTGTTCGGAAAAAGAACTCCAGGTAATTCAGCCGGACGACGTGAATGATACAGGAACGATCACACAATGCAAGCTTCGTATGACTACGATGTAATTGTTATCGGTGGCGGGCCGGCCGGCACCACTGCGGCCTATTTACTTTCGGAGTGGGGATACGAGGTACTTCTGATTGAAAAAGCGGCGTATCCGCGGCATAAGACTTGTGGCGGAGGGCTTACGCGTAAAACCATCTGGTTGTTGAATCGTGTATTCGGGCTTGAGCCGGAGTATCTTCAAGGTAACGGCATTATTAATAACCAAACTATTGACTACCGGGTTTTTCTGGGTGAGGAGGAGATTATTAACGATACCGCTGACGTGTCGTTCCATTTTGTTTCCCGGGATATTTACGATTATTTTCTGGCGGAACGTACCTGGAATGCCGGTGCCGAAATCCTGGAAGGAGAGCAGGTACGGGAAGTGGACGTTGAAAAAAGTGAAGTGAAAACCGACGGGGGAAAGGAGTTCTCGGTCAGATTTATCGTGGCCGCTGATGGGGCGAATAGTCGTGTCCGCCGGGTAATGTTAGAAACAGGTTTGCTTCCATCAGGAGCGAAAACCTGGAACAAAAATTTCGGAATGGGGATTGAGGCGTATTATTTACGGGATGATCTCAAGTCCGATTACCGGATCCCCCAGCTGCATCTGGGACCGGCTGAATGGGGATATGGTTGGGTGTTCCCCCATCAGAGTCGTGTATTGATCGGATTGGGTGGTCTAAGGCGGAAAAACAGCAACTTCAAAGAGCTACTGCAGTCATTTTTATCGCGTCTTGGAGAAAATGTGACCGAGGATGTGCCTGAAATCCAGGGGCATCCCATCCCGTACGGGAATTTCCTGCAACGTCCGGGGCACCGTAATACCGTGCTTGCAGGAGACGCCGCCGGTTTTCTTGATGCGCTTACTGCAGAAGGCATCTTCTATGCTCATCGGTCGGGGGAGCTGGCTGCCCATGCCATTCATCGGGCACATCTGGATGAAACCTCAGCGGAACCAATTTATACCCGTTTGATTCATGAATACGTACTCCCGGAGTTGCGGGCCTCCAAGAAGCTCAGACCTCTGTTTTTCAGCGGTCCGGAAATGCTGCGGTTTCCTTTATTGAAACGTATCCTGCCGAAAATACATACCCCTCTCATTGAAACCATTCACGGATTAAGGTTGTATTCCGGATTTACGACCGGGGGAGAAGAACGTCACTGCAGTGTTGTGCTTCCATAAGACTCCTCTCGCAGTTTCAGCTCCTGAAAGACATGTGAAATCACCTCTTGAAGAGGGAATTACTACTTGGAGAGGCCGGCTGATAATAGTAAAATAGCACCGGTTTTATTGAGAAGTCCGTGTTCATTTTCAACCGGGGTGTGCGTAATGAGATATGCCGTACCAACCTGGGTTTTTGTCGGCCTAATTCTTTTCTCGGGTGTTGCAATTGGCCAAACGGGATATATTACCGGTACGGTGATTGATAAACAAACTCAATCCCCGCTTCCCGGCGCCAACGTGATTGTGGTGGGGACGGATTACGGAGCGTCTACAGATACCGCGGGTCACTATATTATTTCCAACCTTCCGGCGGGCAGCTATAATCTCAGATTTCGGATGATGGGATACCGGACGTTAGAGAAGTTTAAGGTGCCTGTCAGCCCTGATCGGTTTACCCAAATGGATGTTGCGCTTCCCATGAGTGTCATGGAAGGGGAAGAGGTGGTAGTGGAGGCCACGGCATTCGTCAAAGCCCGTGATGCCGTGGTTTCGGATCGAAACATTGATTATGCGGAGATGGCCAGGGATCCCGGCGGGGCGTATGATATTCAGCGGATGATGCAGGCATTGCCGGCCGTGGTTTCCGGAACGGATCAGGATAACGAGATTATTGTCCGTGGAGGTAGTCCGGGAGAAAATCTGTTTCTTATGGACAATATCGAAATACCGAATCCCAATCACTTTGGATGGCAGGGGACCGGTGGAGGCCCTATCAGTATGATTAATCCTCTGTTTGTGCGGGAAGTGGATTTCTACGCCGGAGCGTTTCCGGCACGGTACGGAGGGAAGGCTTCCTCTGTCATGGATATTCATTTGAAGGAGGGAAGTCGGGAACGGTTCGGCATGAATCTGGACATGGGAATGTCGGGAGTGGGATTGTTTGCGGAAGGTCCCGTCTTTAACGGCGACGTTTCATATATGTTTGGATTCCATAAAAGCTATCTGGATCTGATAATCAACAGTTTCGGGATGACCGCTGTCCCCCAGTATTATAGTTTGCAGGGAAAGGTGGTCTGGCATTTAAATGCCGGAAGTACACTGATCTGGAATGGGATCTATGGGAATGACGCCATAAATATTGAAGAGGCCAGTACCTCAGAACAGGGAGTAACGGAGCTTGCCGATGTGAATGGCTGGGAATATGCTACCGGTTTATCGCTGAAAACCCTCTATGATGAGCACCGATATTCATTGATTACCCTCTCAAATGTTGCAAACTCCTGGGATTACGATGTCAGGGAAGTGAAATCAGGTGGTCATGGGCACACTGTTTATTCCAAAGATGACCTTGAGAGCGACTGGACTTTGAAGGGGGATTATTTCCATCGGATAAATGAACACCATGATTTCATTGTCGGTGCAAGTATCAAGTCCCTGCGTTTTGATCATCAGAACTGGGCACCGGCGGATACCATTTGGGGCTATAGGTACTTTTATGCGAATGATCCGACTCCACATACCTTCACAGTGGGGAACCCCTGGGAAATTCGGCCCGATTCATTTGCCGTTGACCGGATAATACATACCAACGATAAATGGAACCTAAACAGGAACATCTACACAGCCAAATTTGCCGTCTATGGTCAGTATAAATGGCGCCCGGTTCCAAGAATTATGGGTACCGCCGGTGTCCGTCTTTCATATTTTGAATATTCTGACTATCTGATGGCAGCTCCGAGATTTGGTTTATCCTATTACTTGCGAGAGAATACAACGGTGAATTTCGGGTACGGCCGCCACTTTCAGGAGCCTGCTTATACGGAGTTTACTGCAAATCCGGAGCTGAACCGGAATCTGCGCAGTAAATATACCGATCAGTATGTGATGAGTCTTGAACACCTGTTCGCCAGGGATATGAAAGGGAGTATTGAGATCTATCGCAAGGACTATCGCGATTTAGTGGTGCCCCGGTCATGGGTGGAACGGGATTCACTGGATGATTATAATGGTGAACGTCTGAATGCCGGTGAAGGTCGGGCCAGGGGGATTGAATTCTTTTTGCAGAAAAAGCTCAGCCGCAACGTCAATTTCACTGTTTCATATTCCCATTATATTGCGGAACGGAAAGATCCGAGATCAGCTCATTCTTCCTATTATACTGCGGGATACGACTTCAGAAATGTGTTCACTCTGATGGGAGGGTATCGCTGGGAGATGCTGGACTATCAGTGGTACAGGAATATCCGGGAACGAGGGTGGTGGAAAGCGTTATCCTGGCTTATTTCTCCGGGAGATGAACTGGAAGTGAGTTTTCGGTGGCGTTATACCGGAGGCAGGCCCTATACGGAACAGACCTATGATCCGTATCTCAGAAGGTGGTATACCCGATGGGGGGCTGAGCTGAATACGCAGAGACTCCCAGAGTATCACCGGTTAGATCTGCTGATCCTCAGACGATGGCTGTTCAAAGGGTCCGCTCTGGTGACTTACATTGACATTATGAACATATACGGGCGGCAAAACATCTGGGAATACACCTATAAATCCGACGGCACCCGTGGGGAGATCTATCAGTTTAATCTGTTCCCCGTAGGGGGGTTTGTACTGGAGTTCTAAAGGAAAAATATGCACCAGATCTGCATTCTCGGGGGATATGGGAATACAGGGTGTCTGATAGCGCAGTACCTCCTTGAAACGACGGAGGTTGGAGTTACCATTGCCGGCCGGAACCTGCAGCGGGCGGAATCCCTGGCACAGCAATTTCAGAAAGCCTATCCAGGACGAACAATTCAGGCAGCTGCTATTGATGCTTCCGATCCGCAGAGTTTAATGTCGGGGTTCCGGGGGATTGATTTAGTCGTTGTTGCCTCCAGTACATCGCAGTTTACTTCTCTGGTGACCAGAATTGCTATTGATTCACAAACGGATTATCTGGATATCCAGTATTCCCGCCAGAAACTGAATGTGCTGAAAAGTATGCGGAAAGAGATTCAGCGGGCCGGCCGCTGCTTTATTACTGACGGGGGATTCCACCCGGGACTTCCCGGTGTATTGGTGCGATATGCCAATACTCACTTCTCACAGCTGGACCGGGCTGTTGTCGGTAGCGTGATTCAAATCAATTGGAGTGAAATCGAGCTCTCGGATTCCACCGCAGAAGAACTGGTACGGGAGTTGATTGATTTCCGACCTTTGGTGTATCGGGATGGAGAATGGCACCGGTCATCGTGGATGAAATCACGGCAATTTGATTTCGGTGCACGGTTTGGTGTCCAATCTGCTTTTCCTATGCTGCTGGAGGAGCTTCGGGAGCTGCAGACGCGTATTCCAGCGCTGCAGGAAACCGGCTTTTACGTCGGAGGATTCAATTGGTTCGTCGATTATTTTCTTCTGCCGATATTATGGCCGGCGGTCAAACTTGCTCCGGTGAAGCTGATAAGGCCGTCAGCAAGAATAATGCTTTGGGGTCTGCGAACGTTCTCCCGGCCACCATTTGGCACCTCGCTCCACCTGGAAGCCAGCGGTAAAATGGAGGGCAAAAAAGTAAAGATGACCTTAGTGCTCGACCATGAAGACGGATACATGTTTACAGCAATACCGGTGGCAGCATGTCTGCATCAGTATATTGACGGGACTATTCGAGAGCCCGGATTGCACTATCAGGCGCTTTTTGTCGAACCGGACCGGATGATTCAGACAATGCAGGAAATGGGAATACACATCAGTGAGTTAACTGAACCAGCAGAGGAGTAGTATTAATAAAGCGTTTAGTGATTTGGCTCAATTTTATCAGAGACCAGGAGAATATTATTCGAAAAACCAGCGATTTTCTCTCAAATGGATTAAGGAATAAAATATTTGTAAAGGAATCTTCGGGATTGCCGATATTTAGAAATGACATGTGGTGAGATTCTATTGCGCAGAAAGCCAATGCTGTTAGGGGTGACAGCGTACTGGCCGGAATTATGCATTGCATCAGACACAGAATTTAACGCAGTTCCTGATACAGTGGTCCGGATGGATTCCATACCACTCAGCAGGGCTTTCAGTTGCATCACATCCGGACAACGAGCAGGAAGAACACAGCTGTATATGGATAGAGAGATGCGACAACGCCAACGGAATACTCAACTGAAGAGCAAGTACTATGACTTCCAGCATCGTTAGCATTCAGGAGCACCTAGATACCGCGGAGGTGCTGTTCGTTGCCTTTGATTTGAAGGGCAATGTAACCTTCATTAATAAAAAGGGTTGTAAAATCCTTGGGGTTCCCGAGAACGAAGTTGTTGGAAGCAACTGGTTTGAACGGTTTATACCGGACCATCAGCGTGAGAAGGTGAAGAGTACATTTGCTACCCTCACGAACGGTCACGCGAATCCGGTAACCCGGTTTGAAAACACGATCCGGACTGCCGAAGGAAGCGAGCGCGTGATTCTCTGGCAAAATATTGTGTTAGAGAATGAGGAAGGGGCCAAAGTCGGGGTGCTGAGTTCGGGGGTGGATATCACAAATCAGAAAGAATTTACCAACGGATCAGGTGAAACCAGTCAGCCTAAACCCGGCCACTATGACAATCTGCCCATTGGGGTATATCGCACAACTCCCGATGGCCATATCCTTTATGTCAATTCCGCCCTCCTGGAAATGCTCGGATTTTCTTCTCTCGAGGAGTTATCCACGCGAGACTTAGAAAAGACCGGATATGAAGATCCGGATGACCGTGAGAAATTTAAACGTCTGATGGAACGGGATGGTGAGGTGAAAGGGTTCGAGACAACCTGGGTGCGTCGTGACGGAGAGAAACTGTATGTACGGGAGAATGCAAACGCCTGTCGGGACGATAATGGGAAAATCCTCTTTTATGAAGGTACAGTTGAGGATGTCACGGAGGTTAAGGAGAATTTTAAACAGAGTCTTGAGGATCACGATTTACTGCAGGCTTTGATGGACAATATTCCGGATACTATTTATTTCAAGGATCTGGAGTCAAGGTTTGTTCGAATTAACGATGCGCAGGTGGATCTTCTCGGAATAGAAAATGAAGAAGAGGCAATTGGCAAGACCGATTTTGATTTTTTTCCTGAATATCATGCGCAGGCGGCCTGGAATGACGAACGAAGGATTATCGAGACCGGAGAACCGGTGATTTCCAGGGAAGAGGAAATTCGGATGGGTGGGGAGTGTCTCTGGCTGACTTCCACCAAGGTACCCATTCGGGATAGTGAGGGGAATATCACCGGATTGGTCGGTATCTCCAGAGATATCACCGAGCAGAAACGGCTGGAGAACGAAATCCAGCGCTCTGAAGAGAAGTATCGCTCGGTAGTGGAGAATATGCTCGACGGTCTCTGCATCATCCAGGATGGAAAAATCCGGTTTGCGAATCAGGCATTGGGTTCAATCCTCGGCATGTCTGAACAAGAGATCATGGGAAGGGATTTCACGGATTTTATTGCTCCTGAAGATGAGGATCTGGTGTATGATAGGTACCTCCGGCGTCAGCGGGGTGAATCGGTCGAGTCGGAATATGAATTTTCTCTGCTCCGGGCAGATTCGACCCGGGCGGTTGTCCACATTCGGTCGACAGCTATCTCACTTTATGATCAGACTGCAACCGTTGTCTCGTTGCGGGATGTGAGTGAACAAAAGAAAGCGGAGAAGGTTCGGGCCGCTATTTACCGAATCTCAGAAGCCGCTCATACCTCGAGTACCCTCGATGAACTTTATGTTTATATTCACGAAATTTTACAGGGACTGATGCCGGCGAAAAACATGCACATCGCGTTGTATGATGAGGAGACCGGGGTAGTGAATTTTCCGTACTATGTCGATGAGTACGCTCCCACACCGGAACCGCGGGAGAATGGTAAAGGGCTGGTCGAGTATGTCATACGCAATGATACCCCATTACTCGCCTCTGAACAGGACATCAAGCACCTGATTGAATCCGGAGATATTCATCTCTCCGGTAATTCTGTTATCACTGACTGGCTTGGAGTACCATTAAGGAAAGATGATAAAATCATCGGGGTTCTCGCTGTCCAAAATTACACCGGGACCTTTCACTACTCCAATCGCGATAAAGAAATTCTCTCTTTCGTTTCCGATCAGGTGGCTATGACGGTAATGCACAAGCAGATCCAGTCGGCGTTGGCCGCTGAGCGGGAGCGGTTAGCAGTGACCCTGCGTTCAATTGGAGATGGTGTGATTAGTACCGATATCGATGGGAATGTGCTCTTTATGAACAAAATGGCGGAGCGGTTGACAGGATGGGAACAGTCGGAGGCAAAGATGCAGCCGCTTTCCGAGGTGTTCCCGCTAACACATGCCAAGAACGGAGATCCCGTGAATCCCGATATCGAAGGGGTAATGAAGTCGAACACCGTCAGATCGCTCCCAAAAGAGGTCAAACTTACTGACCGGAATAATAACGAACGATATATTGCTGACAGCATTGCTCCCCTGCGGGATGAAGAGAGTAAGGTCATCGGTTCCGTGATCGTATTCCAGGATGTTACACAACAGCGTCAGCTGGAAGAAGAGGCGTTGAAAGCCCGGAAACTCGAATCCATCGGGATTCTGGCGGGGGGTATTGCGCACGACTTTAATAATATTCTCTCAGGCATTCTGGGTAATATTTCGCTGGCCAAACTGAATATTAATGAGCAGGAGAAAGCTGAAGCGTTGTTGGGTGAGGCCGAAACTGCATCCAAGCGGGCTGCGAAATTAACGAAGCAGCTTTTAACCTTCTCAAAGGGTGGGGCCCCGGTTAAAGAAGAAGTCTCAATGAAACAGTTGATCAACGAATCGATTGAGTTTGCTCTCCGCGGATCGAATGTCAGGGAAAAAATGAACCTTCAGGATGGACTATGGACGGTCGAGGTTGATCCCGGGCAGATCGACCAGGTGCTTCAGAATCTCATATTTAATGCAAATCAGGCCATGCCTGAGGGGGGAATTGTTCTTATCCGGGCTGAAAATATCCTTATAGATTCCGCACAGTCGATATCCGGGTTGAAACAGGGTAATTATGTTAAGATTGAGATCGAAGACCACGGAGTAGGGATCCCGGAAGAACATCTTGATCGTATATTTGATCCGTATTTCACTACGAAGGATTCAGGGCATGGGTTGGGGCTTTCCACCTGTTACTCGATTATTCAAAAACATGGCGGCCATATCGCAGTGGATTCCACCCCGGAGGAGGGGACAACCATGAGTATATATCTTCCCGCATCCTCCGAGGCTAACACCAGTGAAGCGGTACCAAAGAAAGTTATCAGGCAGAATCCCGGGGCCGGTGTCAGGGATGAGAAAGGCCGGATTCTGGTCATGGATGATGATAAAACGGTGCAGGAAGTCGCGGAGAAAATGCTGCGGCGCCTGGGATACGCGGTGAAGCTTGTGGAGGATGGTGATGCAGCCCTCAAAGCGTATCGAACAGCAAATGAGACAGGGGAACCGTTCGATGCCGTTATCCTTGATTTGACCATCCCCGGTGGAATGGGCGGAAAAACCACAATAAAGAAATTACTGGATTACGACCAGAACGTATGTGGTATCGTTTCAAGCGGATACTCAACGGATCCCATTCTCGCCTCTCACCGGGAATATGGATTTGCCGGTAAGGTCTCAAAACCTTACGACATCACTGAACTGGAGCGGACGGTATCCAGCGTACTCGAATCGTAACACCTGAGTTACGAAATATCATATAATTGCACGGTAAAGATCTTCCCGGGAAACTCTATCCCATTGTAGTCATTCTTCCGGGAATATTCTCGGTTTGACGTTGAAGTTTGATCGTTGAAATTCCACTTCTTGCCCTTTCAACTTTTCTGTATATTCCCGGTATATTTTGGTATGAAAACTGATGAGTTAACTACCGGGGACAATCCTATGAAACAACACCTCAGAATCCTGGCGTTAATCAGTATCATCGTTCTCAGCTACGGCTGTTTCGACCGCATTGTTGGATCCGGTGATGAAATCCCTGTTACAAAAGGTTTTACAGATTTTGACCGTATTTCAATAAGCCATGGTTGCGAGGCAACTGTGACCAGGGATGACAACTACCATGTTGAGGTGGTCGTTGATGATAATATTTCAAACTATTTGAACATCGTAAAAGAAGGACGGACCCTGAAAATCTATCTCGATCCGGGTCATACGTATTCCCGATATACGCTTGAAGCGGATATCACATTGCCACACCTTGAGAAAATCAGCCAGGGCGGGGGCTCGGTTGCCACCCTGTCCGGATTCAGTTCTGACTACAATTTCGAGGCCGATCTTTCCGGCGCGAGTGAGCTTACCGGTGATATGGAAGCCAACGATTTCGATCTGCAACTTTCCGGTGCCAGTGAGATCGCACTAACCGGAACCGGCGATGATGTGGACGTGCAGAGTTCGGGGGCCAGCATACTGGATTTATCGGATCTGCCGGTGGATGATGCCGAAGTTGAGATGAGTGGTGGCGGGAAGGCGACACTCCGACTGGAAGGAACGCTGAATGCGCGGTTAAGTGGTGGATCTGATCTGTATTACTACGGGAATCCGACCCTCGGTTCTATCTATACCAGCGGCGGGTCCACTGTGCAACGCAAAGGGTGAAAGAGGATCAGGGATTATGGATAAATATACATCATGGGCTCCTATGATAGATTCCAATAAGATAGTATTCCCGCGAAAATAGAATACCCCTTATGTTTCAGAGACAATATAGACATACAAACCCAGGGGAGTATGAATTCAACGGTGATGGTCCGGTGATTGCATGGTTACTGGACGGCGATCCGGCAGTCAGGTGGCAGACGATGAAGGATTTGCTTCGAGAACAGCAGGACGTTGTGAATGAGGAGCGGCGAAAAGTAGCGACCGAGGGTTGGGGGAAGGCGCTTTTAGACAGGCAGGATCCCGAGGGTACCTGGGTTGGGAAGTTGTATTCGCCAAAATGGACTTCCACCACATACACGATGCTTTTGCTGCGCCGATTGGGATTGTCGCCGGATAATCCGGAGGCCCGGACTGCTTGTGGCATATTGCTGAATAACGGATTCTACAGGGATGGCGGGATCAATTATTCCAAATCGTATCGATACAGTGAAACCTGTATCACCGGGATAGTCCTCTCAATCCTTGCATATTTCGAATTTTCGGACGAGCGTGTCCATCAACTCGCAGAGCATTTGTATGCACAACAATTACCTGATGGTGGTTGGAACTGCAGATCATATCAGGGGGATACACACAGTTCATTCCACACTACAATCAATGTTCTGGAAGGGTTAAGAGAGTATGAAAAATATCCTGCAATTGAGAAGACTGAATTGCATAATCGTAGAGACAGAGCGGTGGAATTCCTGCACCGCCACAGGTTGTTCCGCTCGCACCGAACCGGCGAAATCGTCGACAACCGGATGACTTGCTTTTCATTTCCTCCCCGATGGCGGTACGATATTATGCGATGCCTTGATCTATTTGGTGAGTGGGATATACCTTATGAGCCCGGAATGGATGATGCCCTGGGACTCATTCGGGATAAACGGGGTGGGGATGGAACCTGGCCATTGCAGAATCGTCAACCCGGCCGGACGTTTTTTGAACTGGAGCAGCCCGGGAAACCAAGCCGATGGAACACTCTGCGAGCACTACGAATCCTCAGAAAGTACGTTTGACCACAGCGACTGAAACGATAACGAAATTATATACCGGTAGCGACTGATTATACGGAGTCGCAAGAAGGCGGAATTGTGATCGTTGTAACTTTTGAGTTTTTCTTTGAGTGTCTGTATAATCAGTATTCATTTGTGTTCAAATCCATCGCAAATTTGTGATTTCACATGGCTTTTGGAATTATTGAACTGATAATTCTGTTCGCGGCCGCCCAGGGGGTTTTCCTTGCGGTG
>Ga0207797_1001485_pt1 | contig 16893 bp, 15 predicted proteins | sample PRCRCaboRojoPR_6_FD_187275 | JGI IMG/M metagenome (GOLD analysis project Ga0207797, IMG submission 187275) | Marine sediment microbial community from Cabo Rojo, Puerto Rico - PR CR 10% Liquid 1 (SPAdes) | ecosystem: Environmental > Aquatic > Marine > Coastal > Sediment | place: Cabo Rojo, Puerto...
CCACGCAGAGCGTGGGAGCGATAAAACGAGCCCGCCAGATACGAGGCAAGACTCTGCCTACCACTCCAGGGAACGTCTCCGTTCCTCCCAGAGATCTGAGTCCATGACCTGCAGATGATCATTGTCCAGTATGGCCAACACTTTTCCAAAGGACTCAGGGTTGTCCGGCTCAAACTCTGTTGGCCAGGTGGACAGATCAGCAGCATACAAAAACTCGGAGAGGACCTTGGGGGTGGCCGCAAGGGCTGTTTTGCCTGGTATGACGATATAGTCTGTGTTCTGCTCCGTATTGTGCACAAAATAGCTGCGCATGACTGCCTCCTTAAGAGAAATATGTGCTGAAGATATTATTCCTGGATACTCTACTGGAGAGTGGTGCTTGTACGGATCATTGTCAACGCCTGAAATGTTCGGCAATTGACAGTTGAACACAGGGTCGCGTACATACAGATAGGAATGCAGTGTATTGGCATGAGGTTTCAACCAACTGGAGGTGAACCATGGCTGAGAATCAAACCAAGGACGTATTCGTCCGGGTCAAGGACGGCGCCGGCAATGACTTCCTCTGCCCCCTGGAGGCCCTGAAGAAACCTCAGGAAGCCTCTGAGGAGGAGCTGGACAGCTGCGTGGATGACGCCACGGTCGGCCGCTATGCAAGCAACATCGACATCCAGGACGACAAGAGCTGATGGGCCAGCAGCTGGATGTGCCCAGCCTGGCCAGGCAGATCCTGAACGAGCAGCAGATCGGGGTCCTGGCCAGCAGCACTGCCCGGGGCCCCCACCTCAGTCTGGTCGCCTTTGCCGCCCTGTTCGACGACCAGGTCCTCTACTTCGCAACCTCCAGATCAAGCCGCAAGTTCGCCAACCTGGAGCAGGACCCCCGGGCAGCGTTCCTGGTGGATGACCGGGGCCGCCGGGTAGAGGACCTGCACCGGGCCGTGGCCGTAACCGTCCAGGGCTCGGCCAGGGAGGTCGACCGCACTTCCCGCGCACCAGCCCTGAGCGTTTACCTGGAACGCCACCCCCATCTGATCGACTTCGTGCAGGCCCCCAGCTGCGCCCTGATGGAAATGTCCATGGGGGCCGTCGAGGTAGTCCAGGCCTTTCAACAGGTTACCAGAATATCCTTCAACCCATGAGCTTGGTCATCCCCCTTAGGGACATCCGGCTCGAGGACCGGACTCTGGTCGGGGACAAGAGCTTCGCCCTTGCCAGACTTATGAGCCAAGGCATCCCGGTGCCCGATGGGCTCAGCCTGACAACCGAGGCCTACCAGGAGTATCTCCAGAGCACCGGCCTGGCTGAGCGCATCCAGCTCGAGCTGTCCCGGAAGCCGTTTGAAGACATGCGCTGGGAGGAGCTCTGGGATGCCGCTCTGCGCATCCGGAGCATGTTCCTGCAGACCATGGTCCCCTCGTCCCTGCTCAATCGGATGCGACAGCCCATTGAAGCCCGTTTCGACAGAGCACCTGTGGCCGTGCGCTCCTCTGCACCCGGCGAGGACGAGCCCGGGGCCTCCTTTGCCGGTTTGCACGAGTCCTTCGTCAATATCGCCGGCATCGAGGAGGTTCTGGTTTCCATCAAGAAGGTCTGGGCCTCCCTGTGGTCCGACGCCGCCCTGCTCTACCGCAAGGAGACCGGTCTGGACCCGTCCATCTCCTCCATGGCCGTGCTCATCCAGGCGGTTGTCGTGGGTGAGCGCTCCGGCGTGGCCTTCAGCCGGAGCCCGGCCTCTTCCGGAGATGAGGCCGTGGTAGAAAGCGTCCACGGCCTGAACCAGGGACTGGTGGACGGCTCTGTGGAACCAGATCGCTGGATCCTCGACCGCAACAGCCGGAGCATCCTGTCCCACACCGCCCCCCAAAGGGACAAAGTCCTGCGGCCTGGACCGGCCGGTCTTATCATGGCTGACTTGTCCGACGATGAGGCCGAAAAGCCCCCCTTGAGCCCGGACGAGGTCCGGGCCGTGCTCGACCTGGCCTTGACCGCCGAGGCTGACTTCGGCCGGGCCCAGGACATCGAGTGGACCCTGGCCGGCTCGAAGCTCATCCTCCTGCAGTCCCGTCCCGTGACCACGCTTCCCGAGAGTGGCGACTCCAGACCCTGGTACCTGAGCCTGCACCGCAGCCTGGAACAGCTGCTCCGGCTCAGGCAGCGCATCGAAGAGGAGCACCTCCCGGCCATGCAGGCCGAGGCCGAGACTCTGGCCGCTCGGGATCCCTCGAGCCTGGAGGACGACGACCTGGCCGCGGAGATCGACCATCGCCTGGCCAGGTTCGAGCTTTGGAAGGGAGTCTACTGGAAGGAGTTCATTCCCATGGCTCACGGGGTTCGACTCTTCGGACAGATCTACAACGATGTCCTGAAGCCTGCAGACCCATTCGAGTTCCTGCATCTCCTGGAAGGCGGCCGGCTTCTCGGGCTGGAGCGCAACCGCCAGCTGAACGTCCTGGCCGGTTTGATCCGCAAGGATCCCGTCTTAAGGCAAGACCTCCGGCAGGGGCTGGATCCCGGCAACGCAGAGTTCAAAACGAACCTGGAAGCCTTCTGGGATCGCTATGGCACGCTGTTTTGCCATGAGGCCTCCTGCACCCGGGACAGACAGGATCTCGTCGACCTCCTGCTTAAGCTGGCCGACGAGCCACAGTCCGGCCGGCCACTCACCTCCGGGACCGATGTCCCGGATCGCGACCGCTTCCTCGAGCTCTTCTCCGGACAATCCAGGACCGAGGCCGAGAGCCTGCTCGATCTGGCCCGGGCCAGCTACCGGCTGCGCGACGACGACAACATCGTCCTCGGCCGCCTCGAAGCCCAGCTGATCAGGGCCCTGGAGGCGGGACGGCAGCGGCTGGCCGTCAGGACCGGCAGGTCCCTGGTCCATCTGCGGCCCGAGGCGATTGTCCAGGTCCTCAAAGATCCCGAGGCCCCCCTGTCGGAGCCCGAGTCTGGGCCCAAGCCGCAAGCAGCTCTTGAGCTGACCCCCAGGCAGCTCAGAGGACAGCCGGCCGGACCCGGCCTGGCCTCGGGCCGGGCCAGGGTCATCGGTTCTCCAGCCGATCTGCGCAGCTTCCAGGCCGGGGAGATCCTGGTCTGCGACGCCCTGGACCCGACCATGACCTTTGTCGTACCCTTGGCCGCCGGCATTGTTGAGCGGCGCGGCGGCATGCTCATCCACGGAGCCATCATCGCCAGGGAGTACGGCCTGCCCTGCGTCACCGGCATCCCTCAGGCGACTTCGATCCTGAAGACCGGCGATCTTCTGACCGTCGACGGCTACCTCGGCATCCTCAGCGTCCAGCGGCCTGAATCATGATTGGCCTCCTGGCAGCCAAAGCTTCTCTCCTTGACGTCCGGGACGGATTGCAGTAGACCTCTTGGTAACACGAATTGGCTATTCGTTTTATTTGCGTTGTCTTTTTTCGCCAACACGTGTGAAAAGGCCATCCGGAAACCTTTATATCATGGAGCCCAGCCATGGTCCGGGTCATTCACGTTTTCATCCTGGCCGGCCTCATCTGCTGCCTCTGGCCTTCTGCTCTTCAGGCCGAGCCAGGCCGGAGTGTGACCGATGCCTCCGGCCGCACGGTCCAGATTCCGGATCAGGTCGAACGGATCATCTGCTCCGGTCCTGGCTGCCTGCGCCTGGTCACTTATCTGCAGGCCCAGGATCGCGTTGTGGCCGTGGACGACATCGAGACCCGCCGCCGGACCTTTGACGCCCGGCCGTACGCCTTGGCCAACCCCCAGTTCAAGACCATGCCCGTTTTTGGCGCATTCCGCGGGCAGGACAACCCGGAGCGCATTCTCAGTCTGGATCCACAGCCGGAGGTTATCTTCAAGACCTACCCCTCCATGGGACACGATCCAGTCGAGCTGCAAAGCAAAACCGGCATCCCGGTGGTCACCCTGAGCTACGGCGATCTCGGCAAGCTCCGCCCGAAGCTTTTCCACTCCCTCCGGCTCCTAGGCCGGGTCCTTGGAAAGCCGGAGCGGGCCAAGGCGGTCATCGAGTTCTTCCAGGAGCACATCCGGACCCTCGAAGGTCGCAGCGCCGATGTCCCGGCCGGGCAACGGCCCCGGGTGTACATCGGCGGTGTGGCCTTCAAGGGAGCCCACGGGTACCGCTCCACCGAGCCCGGATACCCGCCCTTCGAGTTCGTCAAGGCCCGCAACGTGGCCTATGACGCGGTGCTCTCCGAGAAGGAGGTCCGGCATTCCGTCGTCTCCAAGGAAACGGTCCTGCAGTGGGACCCTGACTACCTCTTTCTGGACCTGGCCACCCTGCAGCTCGGAGGAGAGGCCGGCGGCTTAAGCCAGCTGAAAAACGACCCGGCCTATGGCGTGCTGACAGCCGTGAAGCGCGGAAGGGTCTACGGGCTGCTGCCCTATAACTGGTACACCAAGAACTTCGGCTCCATTCTGGCCAATGCCTACTTTCTCGGCCAGCTCCTCTATCCCCAGCGCTTTGCGGACCTCGATCCCGAGGCCAAGGCCGATGAGATCTACGACTTCCTGGTCGGAGAGCCGGTCATGAGTCAGATGGACCGCATGTTCAACGGCCTGGCCTTCGAGCGTCTCCCCCTGGACTAATCATGCATTTCGCAGATGGACAGGTTCCCCGCGAGTACAGCCGTTACATCGGCGGAAAAACAGCCTTCATCGGAGTGGTCTGCCTGCTTCTGGCCGGAAGTGTCGTTCTGGCCGTATCCGTTGGCTCGGCCGACATTCCGTTTCTCCTGGCCGCCCAAAGTCTGCTCGGCCTGTCTGTTCCTGAGACGGCAGGAATGATCGTCTGGAACATCAGGCTGCCTCAGGCCTTGGCCGGAGCTGTGGCCGGCGGGGGACTGGCCGTAGCCGGGGCCGCCATGCAGTCCATCCTGCGCAACCCGCTCGGCTCACCGTTCACCCTGGGGATTGCCCACGCCGCAGCCTTCGGTGCCGCCTTGTCGGTCATGCTCCTCGGCTCGGGCGCCATGGGCGGCGCCTCAAACGATAGCGCCACCGTGCTCAATCCGTACCTGACGACCGGCTCGGCCTTTGCCTTCAGCTTGCTCTCGGCCGGAGTCATCGTCGGAGTCTCCCGTCTGCGGGGGGCCACGCCCGAGACAATGATACTGACCGGGGTTGCCTTGGGCTCGCTGTTCACGGCAGGCACCATGTTCCTGCAATACTTCGCCGACGACGTCGAGCTCGCCGCCATGGTCTTCTGGACCTTCGGCGACACGGCTCGCGCTGACTGGTCCGAGCTGGGGCTCCTGGCCGCAGTGACCGCCGCCGGCTTCCTCTACTTCTGGGCCAACGCTTGGAACTTCAACGCCGTGGACGCCGGAGACGAGACGGCCAAGGGCCTTGGCGTCCGGGTGGAGCGGCTGCGCTTCATCGGCATGTTTCTGGCCTCGCTGCTTACAGCGGTGATCATCTCCTTTCTTGGCATCATTGGCTTCGTCGGCCTGGTGGTGCCCCATATGGTCAGATGGCTTATCGGCTCGGACGAACGTTTCCTCATGCCGGCCAGCCTCGTGGGCGGCGGTCTCCTCCTGATTTTGTCGGACACCGCCGCCCGGCTCATGCTTTCGCCGCATGTCCTGCCGGTCTCCGTGCTCACGGCCTTTGTGGGCGCACCGATCTTCATCGCACTCATTATCAGGGGGAGGCGGGGATGATTCTGGAGGTCGCCGATCTGCACTTCGCCTACAACAGCCATCCTGTGCTCGCGGATGTCCACTTCTCGCTCGGTGAGGGTGAGCTGCTGGCCATTCTGGGACCGAACGGATCCGGTAAAACCACTCTGCTCAAGTGCCTGAACAGAATCCTGTCGCCACGGAAGGGCTGTGTCAGGGTGGAGGGGAGCGATCTCCGCCGGCTCTCATCGGCGGAGTCGGCCAAAAGGGTGGGTTATGTTCCCCAAACGGCCGAGGCCGCCCGGCTGACGGTCTTCGATGCCGTCCTGCTGGGCAGGAAGCCGCACCTCGGCTGGAAGGCAGCTCCAAAGGATCTGGCCATTGTGGACGCTGCTCTGAAACGTTTCGGGCTGGACGGCTTGGCGCTTCGTTTTATCGACGAGCTGAGTGGAGGCGAGCTGCAAAAGGTCGCCGTGGCCCGGGCCCTGGTTCAGGAGCCACGCCTGCTGCTCCTGGACGAACCGACCAGCTCACTCGACCTGAAGAACCAGGTGGCCATCATGACCATGATCCGCAGAGTCGTGGATGAACACGGTGTGGGCGCGGTCATGACCATGCACGACCTGAACACGGCCCTGCGCTTTGCCGACAGCTTCCTCCTCCTCCGGAACGGGGCCATCTATGACTGCGGCGGTACAGAGGCCATGACCCCCGAAAGCATCGAGGCCGTTTACGGCCTGCCCGTGACCATCCACCCCATCGACGGGCAGCCCGTGGTGGTGCCTCAGACTGCTGAAGCACGCTAAAGGGTCGGTCATCGGCCCGAAACGGGAGTTTGTCGCCGCTCTCTTTGCCCCATAGCACAGTCGAAGCTTGAAAACTGGCTGTCGAGCACCGTCGCCCAGGCTGAGAGCGTTGCCAGGAAACACCGGGCGGGAGGAAGTGGCAGGTCCCGACCGCCCGGCCTCTGGCTACTCCGGAAACTCGAGAGTCAGCTTCTCCTTGCCGTCCTCGCGCTTGACCTTGAGCTTCAGCTCGACACTGCTGTCGCGCACCCCCAATGACAAAGGCATGGAGCCCTTGTCCTCCTCGAGATGCATGATCTCCCGCACGTCGCTTAAGATCTTCTGGCCGACCTCCGGGCCTGGATTAGGCAGGCCGCTTTTCCGATACTCCGCGGTGATGGTGTACTCATCGCCGTCCCGTTTGACCGATATCTTCTTGGCCTTGTTGTTGATTCCGTGCAAAGCGGCCAGAGCCAGCCACTTGACCGCAGCCTCCTCCTTGTCGGCCTCGCTCGAGACCCCTTCCATCTCCTGCAGCGGATCCGTGGACACGTAGCAGTCGATCATCTCCTGGACCTTCAAATGCAGGTTCCTCTGATCTTTCATAGCCGTCTCTCCTTCTTTTGCTGCATATTCACTGTGAAAGCTCGGTAGCTTGTATTCTCCTGTCGGCGATCGACTCTGTCAACGCGGCCTGTGCCCGGCACGGCCGGACAGATGCCAGGCGGCTCCCCTTGCAGCGACATCTGCCGGAAGGCGCCTTGCCGGAGGGGGAAAAACCGGGTATATTTCGACAGGCTGCGGCCTGCTTTGCAGTCCGTAGTCTGCGGAATAATACAAATATACATCTTCATGGCTGAAAGGGTCGTGGATGCCAACGAACTTGCCGCCTGAGTACTTCAAGGCCGAGGAACGTTACCGGGCGGCCAGAACAGCCAAGGAGAAGATCGCCGCCCTCGAGGAGCTCCTGCGTATTGTGCCCAAGCACAAGGGCACGGACAAGCTGCGCGGCGATCTGAAACGCCGGCTCGCCAAGCTCAAGGAGTCGGGCCAGAAAAAGGGCGGCGCATCCCGGCAGGTCTCCCCCTTTGCCATCGAGCGAGAAGGCGCCGGCCAGGTCGTGCTCATCGGACCGCCCAACAGCGGAAAGTCCTCTCTTCTCGCCGCCACCACCAGAGCCGCACCTGAGGTGGCCGCCTTTCCCTTCACCACCTGGACGCCCACCCAGGGCATGCTCGAGTTCGAGCAGATCAAGATCCAGCTGATCGACACGCCGCCTCTGCAACCGGAGTATCTCGACCCGGAGCTGGTGAACCTCATCAGACGCGCCGATCTGGCTGTTCTCGTCCTCGATCTGCAGGCCGGGCCGCTCAATCAGCTTGAAGCCATGCAAAGCCTCCTTCAAGAAAAAAACATCCTGCTTCAGGCCTCTGCTCCTCGAACGGCAGCCGCGTCCGGAAGCCGCGACCTGCCTGTTTTGCTCGCGGCCAACAAAGACGACGACGAAGGCTTGGACGAGGACCTGGCCATCCTCGGTGAGCTGGTCGGTGAGGGCTGGCCGCTGATCGGCATCTCGGCCGCCTCCGGTCGAAACCTGGAGGCTTTCAAGCACGAGGTCTTCACCCGTCTTGGAGTCATCAGGGTCTTCTCAAAGGCGCCTGGCAAGGAGCCGGACTTGACCGAGCCTTTTGTCCTCAAAGCCGGGAGCACTGTGCAGGATCTGGCCGTCAAGCTGCACAGGGACTTCGGAGAGAAGCTCAAATCGGCCCGCATTTGGGGCCAGGGGGTCTATGAAGGGCAGCTGGTCGGACGGGAGCACCTCCTTAATGACCTGGATGTGGTCGAGCTACGCCTCTAAGTATTCCATTTTGCTCCCATTAGTGAATGACCCGGGGCATACAATGCCCCTAGTCATGGACTGGCTCGTCGAACCTCGCCTCCAAGGTCACCAGCTGGCCGTCCAGGCTGGTCCTGACCCGGTAGGGGAGCTTCTTGAACAGCCTGATCATGGCCTCGTTGCCGGCGTTGACGTAGGCAGTCAGGCCGAGGATACCGTTGTCCCTGGCCGCCTGCACGAGCTTCTCCTGGATGATCGCAGACAGGCCCTTACGCTGCCAGCCCCCGGCAACCGAGTAAGCGACCTCGGCCATGTGCGTGGCTGGATCGAGAAAGTAGCTGCCCACAGCCACGGCGCGCTCGTAGCCGAGCTCTCCGGTCACGGCCAGGACTGTCAGGTTCCTGATGTAGTCGACCTCATACATGCCGGAGACATCGTCTCTCGCGAAGCGAAGCTTGTCGTAGAGGAAGCGGTTGACCACGTCGCTGTGATCCAGGCTGTAGAAATGCTCCTGGATGAGCCGGCCGTCCACCGGCTTGGCCGGCCTGATGAGCACCTCCTCTCCGTCAATGACCCTGATATCCTCAAGCCTGAGCGGGTAGACGCCGTGCAGAGACTCGTCCACGGTCCGGCTGGCGCTGACCAACCCTGCCTCTCTGGCTTGATCCAGCAGCTCGTTGCGAAAGTCCGGATGGGCGATGCTGATCATGGCCATGGCCCGCTCCTCCAGGGTCTTGCCAAAGAGGTTGACCACCCCGTACTCCGTGGCCACATAGTGCACGTCGCCTCGGGGCACAACCACGGCCGTGTCCTGGAGCAGGGGGACGATACGGCTCTGCCTGCCGCCTTGGCCGGTGGAGGCCAGCATGAGGATGGACTTGCCCTTCTCGGCCATCCGAGCGCCCCTGATGAAGTCCATTGTCCCGGAAACGCCGGTGAAATGGCTGAATGGCAGGGCGTCGGCTGCGGCCTGGCCGGTCAGATCCACGGCCAGGGCCACATTGATGGAGACCATTCTGGAGTGCTGGGCTATGACCGAAGGGTTGTTGACATAGTCCGAAGGGAAGAAGGCGATGCCGGGGTTGTCGTCCAGGAACTCGTAGAGGTTTTGCGAACCGATGGCCGCGCTGGCCACGCATTTGCCCGAGTTGATCTCCTTTTTGCGGTTATTGATCACGCCCATGGAAACGAGGTGCAGAATGCCTTCGCTCAGAAACTGGGTATGCACCCCCAGGTCGTTTTTCTCGGACAGGGACTCAAGGATGGCCCCGGTGGCGGCTCCGAGGCTCATTTGAATCGTCGCCCCGTCGCCGACCAGCTTGGTCACATGCCGTCCGATCATGATCGCGCTCTCTGTATCCGGCGGCTGCTCCACGGTCAGCAGGTCCTCTTCGGCTTCCACAATGGCGTCGACATCGTTGACGTGCACGAAGGATCGGCCCAGAACCCTGGGCATCTTCGGATTGGCCTGAGCGATGACCAGATCGGCCGAATGCACGGCAGCCATGGTGATGTCTACGGAGATGCCCAGGCTCATCCAACCGAAATCGTCCGGCGGGGAGACCTGAATCAGGGCCACATTGACCGGCAGCCTCCGGCTGAGGAACAGCCTGGGGATATTCGACAGGTTGATCGGGACCATGAAGCGCTTGTAGCCGGCCAGGGTGCTCGACTTGGCCGAGCCGAGGTAGAAGGAGCGCACGGAGAAGTTGCGGCAGTCGTCTTCTGCCGCCCGAAAGCTGAGGGGCAGACTCTCCAGGCTGAGAAGCCGGACAATCTCCAAATCGGAGAAATGCCGGCAGCCTTCGACAAGGGCTCGGACCAAGGCCTGGGGCTCACCGCAGGATGAGCCGATAAAGACACGCTGCCCGGGCCTGAGGAGGCCGACCGCTTCCTGGGGGGTCTTCCGTTTGGCCAAGTAGGTGTCTGGCCAGTACTCTGTCTTCATAGCCGATCCCTGAATCGTTCATTCTGCTGGTCCACCCTCCTGGATCGGGATGTCCAGACGGCCGTGGGGCTGTGCTGCCATCCGCAGATCTGCCGCGGGCCCAAAAAGCAGCTGGGGTCAGCTGTTTATGGCTTTGCGCTTCCAGAGGGTTCACCCTGAGAAGTATATACGCCTTGCTGGGATCAAACTATCCGTCTTTGCCAAAGAGAACAAGGGAGGTGGGCGCACTCTGAGTGTTCTTCGGACTGTCAGCCGATTTCGCTTCCAATCGTCATGCCTGGTTAGGCACAACCAAGCATGAAAAAGCGCTGGGCGGCTTGGGGCGAGCGCCGGTCCCATGGCGGCACAGGTCAGAGAGACAGCCAACGGCTCAAGTATCCGATCCGTGGAGTATCCTGGCCTCGGATGTCAGGAAGGGCACCTGGAGGTTCAAGCCCTCGGACCATATGGAACCAAGCGAGCCGCCTGGCCGTCTAGCGCAAAAGAAATCAGCACGTTAGAGCACTTTTTTCATAGAAACGGCCGGGCTTTGCCCGCTCTGGTCCATCTGGACGATCCGGCCGTCGCGAAGTCCAAGGGATGTCTCGCTGACCTCGGAAAGCCAATGTTGGTCGTGGCTGACCAGAACGACCGCTGTGCCCCAGCTTTGCCGGGCCGTGAAGACGGCCTCACGAATCAGATCAGTGCTTTCAGAGTCCACGTTGGCCGTGGGCTCGTCCAGGAGGAGCACCTCGGGCTTCAAAGCCAGCCGGGCCGCCAGGGCAACTCGCTGGGACTCGCCGCCGGAGAGATGATGCCACTTGCGCCTGCCGAAGGTCTTGGGGTCAAGGCCGACCATCTCCATGGACCGGGGAACAGCGGCCTGGTCCTTCGTGCCGCGCACCTTGAGGCCATAGGCTACATTCCCGGAGACGCTCCGCTTGAGCAGATAGGGTGATTGATCCAAAAGGGCGATCCTTCGCCTCTGGGCATCATTTCCGGACGAGCAGGGCTGTCCCTTGAACCGGAGGCTCCCCTCGGCTGGATCTTCCAAGAGAGCCAGAATGCGGAGAAGGGTGGACTTGCCGCTGCCGTTCGGGCCGAAGATGCCCAGAATCTTTTGGTCCGGAATGTCTAAGCGCGGGATATCAAGGACGGTCCGTCCGGCATAGATCTGCTTGATGCCCCGCAGCTCGAAAAGATGGGTCATGCCTAGCCGCCCCTCCTGTGCACGAAATGCAGGACAATGTTCACCCCGAAGGCGATGAACAGGAGCACGAGACCGAGGGCGATGCCCATGGCGAACTGTCCTTTGTTCGTTTCTAGGGCGATGGCCGTGGTGATGGTCCGGGTGAACCATTTGATGTTGCCCCCGACCATCATGGAAATGCCCACCTCGGAGACAATGCGCCCGTAGGCGGTCACTGCTGCAGCCAGCAGGCTGAAGCGAGCCTCGAGAATAGTGGTGGCCAGAATTTGCCGTTTGCTGGCACCGAGGGTGAGCAGGGTCTGGCGAAGCCGCCGATCCATGTTCTCCACAGCGCTGGCGGTCAAGGCGACGATGATGGGCAAACCGAGGATGGTCTGTCCGATGGCGATACCCGGCAGGGTGAACAGGAGCTCGAGCTCTCCCAGGGGGCCGCGTTTGGAGACGAAGCTGTAGACCAGCAGACCGATGAGCACCGTGGGCAGGGAGAGCAGGGTGTTGACCACAAGGCGAACGAGCTGCTTGCCGAAAAAGTCGGCCTGCCCAAGGAGGAATCCCAGAGGCAGACCGAGGAGCAGGCTAGCCGCGATGGACAGGGAAGAAACCCTCAAAGTGACCCAGACTGCCGAGTAGGTCTCGGCGTGACCTGAGAGCAGGAGATGGCAGGCCTGGATCAAGCCGTTCAGGATATAGTCCATAGACGCCCTCAGGCCGGTGCATATCTATTCATTCCCGGTTGCGGCCACAGGCAAAGGCAGAGGAGCCCTCAGGACCCCTCTGCCTGAGCAGAATACAGAAGAGCTGCGAGGCTACTCTGCATTCGGGGTGAACAGGGTCTTGCCCAGCAAGCGGAAGTCCCCGATGGCCTGCTGGGTGTCCCCGGCCGTCATCCACTGGATGAAGCGCTTGGCCAGCTTATACTGGGCGTCCGGGCAGCTTTCGGGATCGACCGCGATGACGCTGTACTGATTGAACAGGGCCTTGTCGCCTTGGACAACAATGTCCATGGGCGTGCTCCCGGCATTGGCCGAGTACTTGATATAGGTCCCGCGGTCGGTCAAGGTATAGCCGCTCCGCTCGGCTGCGATCCTGATGGTAGCCAGCATGCCCTGTCCGGTCTCCAGATACCAGGAAGCCTTGTCCGGCGGAGTCCCGCCAGCTTCCTTCCACAGCCCGAGCTCCTTTTTGTTGGTGCCTGAGTCATCGCCCCGGCTAATGAACAGGGCCTCTTTGTTCCGCAAGCTCTCCAGGGCTTTTAAAACGGACATTCCGCTGATTCCCGCAGGATCCCCCTTGGGACCGATGATCACGAAGTCATTATACATAACCTCGGTCCGGTCAACGCCATAGCCGTTGCTCACAAAGGCCCGTTCCGCGGGAGGGGCATGGACCAGAAGGACATCAACGTCGCAGTTCCGCCCCATCTCAAGGGCCTTTCCCGTGCCCACGGCTGTCCACTTCAGGGTCACTCCAGTATCCTTCTTGAACATTGGGGCCAGCTCATCAAGCAGGCCGGTGTTGTCCGTGCTCGTGGTTGTGGCCATCATCAAGCTCTGACCACTGGCAATCGCCGGCAAAGCAGCCGCCAGTCCGACGAGGAGACAGGAAACCATGATACCCAAAGCAAGACGTTTCATAGGGTTTCTCCTTCATTCACAGGTTTTACAGATCACAGGTCAGCAGAGAGACTATGCAATCGGAGAAATGAATTGTCAATTTTAGGATACCTCAAAGGTATTGTTCCTACACATTACTTATACCAACCTTTTCGTCCATACTCGGGCTTGGTCTTGCTCCAGCGCCATCGGACAGGCCACCAAATGATCTGGCACAGCTATTGCTACTCTCCGGCTATACCCAAACCGCGTAGGAGCACACAGGCATGCGGAAACAATGCGGAAGGCTGTTGAATGTGCTCGCTCTCATGCCCTTGCGCCTGAGCCTGCCCCTTTGCGGAGCGGTCTGCGCCATTTGCCTGCTCTTGCCGGCTTTTCTCTCCAGTCATGGGCGGATTGTGTCTGCTGCGGCCGAAGCTGGTCAGATCATAGCCCTAATTTTGTCATTCCTCATACTCGCGCCCGCATTGGCCGAAGCCTGGCTCGGCTGTCGCCGCAAGGAACCAGGGGCTGCCGCCAGACCAATTGAGCTGAACGGCGAAGCCGAACTGCCGGGGCTGGCCCAGCAGAATGGATCCGATCGGACCCTTAGGGGATCCGACAACGGATCAGGGCTGTTTCGTTGTCCGCAATGCGGGGCGCAGGTGGATCTCAAAGATGCCAGGCAGGGCAATCACGCTGGATTGCGGTACTGGGTATGCTGCAGGTACCCCGGCTGTAATGGAATCCTGGCCTATTGCCTGCAGGAACCCGAAGCGCCAGACTCCGACCAGGAGCAGCCCGAGCAAGCTGAAAAGCCGTATGCCTGGCTCAGGGACGAGTGCCGCGTCAAATCGTGATGTCCAGCTCTGTCTCTGGTTCCCCTCCCTGCGGCCGCTTGGGGCCGGAGGGAGGGGAACAGGGGAGGGTTCTTCCTGTGCGGCCAAACGAGATTGGTCAAGGCACTCGTGAATGGAGGCGGCACCAAGCATGCGGGAGGCATTGTCGGAAGCGGCTGAGCCCCTCACAATCCCTGTGGCTGAGGCTCGGCCGACTTAAGACGGCGCCGAAGCCGGCTGAGATTACTCAAACAGGGAGGAGAACCGCCCGTATCCTTCCTCTTCAAGCCGCTCCTTGAGAATGAAGCGCAACGCGGCTGAGTTGATGCAGTATCTGAGCCCTGTGGGGGGAGGGCCGTCCTCGAAGACGTGCCCGAGATGGGAGTCGGCCTGCCGGGAGCGGACCTCTGTCCGGACCATGAACAGAGAACGGTCCTTTTTCTCAACGATGTTCTCCGGAACGAGCGGCCGGATGAAGCTCGGCCAGCCGGTGCCCGACTCGAACTTGTCCGTCGAGGAGAAGAGCGGCTCGCCGGAAACCACATCCACATAGATCCCTTCCGCCTTGTTGTCCCAGTAGGCATTATTGAAGGCCGGTTCCGTCCCGTTCTCCTGAGTGACCGTATACTGCATGGGTGAAAGGCGCTCCTTGAGCTCGGACCGGCTCGGCTTGGCATAGGATCCCTCCGAGAGGCCAGACTCCCTGTTCGGCAGGCTGCCGTCGAACTTCTCCCCCCAGTGCTCCTTGACAAAGCCGTCACGGCCGGAGAAGAAGCGGTAGCTCTTGTAGCGGACCGGGTTTTCCCGGGAGTAGTCCTGATGGGAGTCCTCCGCAGGAAAGAAGTTCTTCAAGGGCTCAATGGGGGTGACCACAGGCTTGTCAAAACGCCCTGAGGCTTCCAGGGCCTGCTTGGAGGCTTCAGCGATGCGCTTCTCCTCCTCGGTCTGATAGAAGATGGCCGAGGTGTACTGCTCCCCGCGGTCGCCAAATGATCCCCCGTTGTCGGTGGGGTCGAACATCCGCCAGAAGGCCTCGACCAGCTGCCTGTAGCTGACCTGCTCCGGGTTGTAGATCACCTTGACCGACTCCCGATGCCCTGTTGTGCCGGAGGAGACCTGTTCATAGGTCGGGTTTTCCACGTGCCCGCCGCTGTATCCGGAGATCGCCTCCCGTACGCCGGGGATCTTCTCGAAGGAGGCCTCGATGCACCAGAAGCAGCCCCCGGCGAAATAGGCCTCCGCGGACTGCGCGTTCGAGGCCTGGGTCAGGCCCATCACGGAAACCAGGGTTACGGCCAGAAAGGTCTTCATGGCTTTCTCCATCATTGTCGCTCATCGACGATGTCTGTGCCCGCTCGGCAAAGCGGGCCATTATTTGATGCTATTGATTACTATTATTCATTATGAAGCAGGTTGGCAAGAGCCCGGCTCCGGTTTGATCCGCGAACACTCGGTGACAGAGGAGGCAGTATCCTGAAGGCCCGGAATTGCGGGATGATTGGCTCCTCAATCCCCTGTCTCCTGGGCCAGCAGCCGATCCAGGGCGCACAGCCAGAAGGTGTGGCCCGTGGGGATCTCCTGCAGGCGCATCGCGAGGGACTTGAGGCTGGCGCGGGCCGCATCCCGGGCCTCGGCGCTCCCGGTCAGCTCGGCCAGCAGGAGATTGGCGTACGCCGCTACGGAGGCGCCCGAGGGAAGGGCTCCGTCGAAGGACTCGAGAAAGCGGGTCAGGAAGGGCTCCCTGTCCAGGGGGGTGAAATGGACTCCGCCGCTTTGGGGGTCCTGGAAGCGCCGGGTCAGGGCCCCCAGCACCGTCTCCGCGTCGCGCAGATATGTCTCCTTCCCCGTGGCTCGGTGGCACTCGAGCAGGCCCCAGCCCAGGAAGGCGTAGTCGTCCACGAATCCCTCGATGCCGGAAACCCCGTCCCGAGAGCGGTGCAGGAGAGCCTTTCCGTCCCCCGCAGGCCCGCTTTGCAGAAAGCGGACCGCCCGCTCCGCGGCACGGACAAAGGATTCCTCTTCGAGCACGCTACCTGCCCGGGCCAGGGCGCCGATCATCAGCCCGTTCCAGTCGGTGAGGACCTTGTCGTCCAGTTCCGGCCTGGGCCGTTTCTCCCGCTGCGCGTACAGGGTCCCGCGGATGGCCTCCACGCGGGTGTCCAGATCGCTTTTGTCCTGTCCCAGATCCCGGGCGGCCTCGGACCAGTCCCTGACCGCGTGCAGGACATTGGCTCCGGTGCGCCTGCCAGTCGCCTCCTCCAGGAAGTTGCCCTCCCGGGTGAGCCCGTATACGGACTGCACCAGCTCCAGATCGGGACCGGAAAGGTTTCGCCTCAGCTCCTCCAGGTCCCAGACGTAGAACTTGCCCTCCTCGCCCTCGCTGTCCGCGTCCTCTCCGCAGAAGAATCCGCCCTCGCTCGAGGTTAGATCGCGCAGGACGTACGCGGCCACCTCCCGCGCCGTTTGGGCGTACTCCTCCTTGCCGGTCAGGGCATGGGCCTCTGTGTACGCATGCAGGTGCATGGCCTGATCGTAGAGCATCTTCTCGAAATGGGGCAGCTTCCATTCCTTTTCCGTGGCGTAGCGATGGAACCCGTAGCCCAGATGGTCGAAGATCCCGCCGCGACGCATGGCCCGCAGGGTGGCCTCTGCCATCCGCCCGGCCTCGCTCTCCCCGGACCGGGCCTGGTAGCGCAGCAAGAAAAGGAGCTGGTGGGGACTGGGGAACTTGGGGGCGGAGCCGAAGCCGGCGAATTGCTCGTCAAACTGCTCCCGCAGGCGAGAGAATGCGGATCGAAGCGTCTCCGGGCCCGGAAGGGCGCCCGGCTTGAGGTCCTGGATGCCGCGCAGGTGGCCCACTATGCTGTCCGCGCTCTTCTCCAGCTCGCTGCGCTGCGAGCCGGTCCACATATCCCGGACCTTGCCCAGGAGATCCAGAAGGCCGAGCTGGCCGAATCGGCCCTGCTTGGGGATATACGTGGCCGCAAAGAAGGGCTTGCCCTGCGGAGTGAGGAACAGGGTCAGGGGCCAGCCCCCCCGGCCGGAGATGAGCTGGCAGGCGCGCATGCAGACATGGTCGA
>Ga0207797_1001486_pt1 | contig 16885 bp, 13 predicted proteins | sample PRCRCaboRojoPR_6_FD_187275 | JGI IMG/M metagenome (GOLD analysis project Ga0207797, IMG submission 187275) | Marine sediment microbial community from Cabo Rojo, Puerto Rico - PR CR 10% Liquid 1 (SPAdes) | ecosystem: Environmental > Aquatic > Marine > Coastal > Sediment | place: Cabo Rojo, Puerto...
GCTTGCCCCCTCAGGCCAGCCTTTTGTTGTAGCCGGATCGGGTACCCTGGCTATGGACATGGCCGCCTCCAATCTGGTGGAAGCAGGGGACAGTGTCCTGGTCATCTCCACCGGTTATTTTGGGGAACGATATGCTGATCTGTTGAGGCGTTATACGGGTCATGTCGATGTACTCAGGGCTGAACGAGGCGATATAGTCCCTGCCAAGCGCATTGAAGAGCAACTCAAGAAAAAACGCTATAAGTTGCTTACTTTTACCCATGTGGATACCTCCACTGCTGTTTTGAATGATCCCCGACCCATTGGCGAGCTGGGCAGGAAATATGATGTGCTTACCATACTTGATGGTGTCTGCTCGGTGGCCGGGGAGGAGATACGTCAGGAAGACTGGGGCATTGACGTGGCCTTTACGGCCTCCCAAAAAGCCATAGGCGTACCCCCGGGCCTGGCTTTACTGGTGGCCTCATCCAAAGCCATGGAGGTATGGAAATCCAGGAAGACTCCGGTAAGCAATTATTATGCCGACTGGACGAACTGGCTGCCCATCATGGAGGCTTATGAGAACCGTAAACCGGCTTATTTCGGTACGCCCGCCGTTAACCTGATATCTGCCCTCGAAGTCAGCCTTCGCGCCATCCTTCGGGAAGGTATGGACAACCGGTTTGTTCGTCATCGCAAAATAGGCAAGGCATTCCGCGAAGCGATGAAAGCAGCCGGGTTGAAGATGCTGGCGGCACGTGACGAGGTGGCTGCCAATACCCTTTCTGCCCCTTATTACCCGGAGGATGTCGACGGCAAGGAATTCCTCCAGGAGGTGTCCAAGGCCGGCATCATCCTGGCCGGAGGATTGCTGAAGGATATCAAAAGCGAGTATTTTCGGGTGGGCCACATGGGAGCTGTGAACCGCAGTGACCTTTTATCCACCACCGGAGCTATTGAGTCAGCTCTTCGTCAGGCAGGATATCATATTGATCCCGGTACTGGCCTTGCAGCTGCACAAAAAGTGCTTGATTCCTGAACGAATTCTATAGGGTGCTGAATTACAGTGGGTGTTGTTGCCGGTTGAACGCTTCGGGTTTTTGATAAAACCCTGAAGCAGGTTTGCCCGTATGAGAGAGTGAACTATAATTCAGATGCATGAAATCTGTGCCCTTTTATCTTGTTGTAATTGCATTCCTTTTCTCTTGCAGCATATTTCGGAATAACGTGGACGTGAATCAGGGCAATGTTTCTCCTTCTTCCTACAGGGAAACATTGCCCTTTGATCATATCAGGGAGAAGGTGATTGTTCCCGTCATGATCAATGGAAAAGAACGGCGCTTTATTTTTGATACTGGGGCCATCACCGTTATTTCCAATTCCCTGTATGAGGAAATGCAATATCTGGCGCTGGGGAATGAACCTTTTTATGATATCCACAAAAACAGGGATACTTCCCTGGTGGTACAGGTGAGGAAAATGAAGCTGGGCCAGGTGTCCTTTAACAATATTCCTGCCCTGGTTTATGACCTGAAAGCCCTTCCCTGGGGATGTTTCGAAATAGACGGGATCATCGGCAGCAATATGCTGAGGGAATCTTCGGTGCAGATCAATCTGCAGGATAGTACCCTCACCATTGCCGACCATATCTGTAAAATGGATCTGGGCAATGCCAGAAAGAACAAAATGAGGTTGAACAAGCAAAATTCTCCCTTCATCAAGCTTCTATTTGACCAGGGACATTCGGATTATTTTCTCTTTGACAGCGGTAGCGATGGCTTTGTGAATATGAACCGGGATTTATTCCTGCAGATGAAAGACGAGGTGCCTGTTCAGATGCAGCGAAAAGGAAATGGTTCCAACGCAATGGGAATAATTGGCAATGGCCGGAGAGATGACGTCTACCGGGTTGTATTGGATTCTTTCGGGATTGCAAGCCATTCTGTGCTGGATCCCTTGATTGAGGTAACCTCCACACGCTCGAAAGTGGGCAGCCAACTGTTCCACTTTGGGAAGGTGACCCTGGATTATGTCAACCAAAATTTTTTCTTCGAGGCATATCAACTCCCATTGGTATATGACCGGGAAGAATCACCCGGATACGGCTTCATCCCGGTAGTTGACAAGAACACCCTTCGAGTGGGCCTGGTCTGGGAAAATTCCCTCGTCGATAGCCTCGGACTCAAACCCAACCAGCGTATCATCCGGATCAACGAGTATAATTTTGCCGACTCGTTGGAGGATGCTTTCTGCACTTTATTTTTAGAGAACGCATTAAGGGAGTCGAAGGAGATCGAGATGATCTATCAAAATCATCAGGGTGCCTATAAGCGGGTTAAAATAAGAAGGAAGCAGTGAAGGATGAAATGACTGCAGAGGGTAACTATTGTTCAAGAGTTGTTTGTGAGAAATCATGAGGTTGTTTGTAGGAAAAATTCACCTTAATTTGTAACCTATTTTGTTAAATTTTTGTAAAAGTTAATTAAAAAGCTATATTTAATGCCATAAAATTACCAAAAACGGATTTGCGGGTTTCCGTTCACAAAACAGAAGTGAAATTTATAAATAAGGCCACATGCCTCTATTTCGCTGGGCTTATCCTTTTTTACTTGCATTTTATTTTTTAGCATTTCCCAGTGCCCGTCAAATTCCACCCGATGTCATTGAGAATGAGCTAAAAGGTGTAAAAGGCTCTCAACAGGCTGATAAAATGCAACAGTTGGCCAGGAGTCTCAAGTATAAAGACCCTCCCCGTGCTTTGCAATGTGCCATGGCCGCACTCAGGATATTGGAAGAAGAACCGGATGATACCATCAAGGCCAAGGCTTATGGCAGGATAGCCCGGGTTTATCAGATTACAGGAGATTATGATTCAGCCCTTTATTACGCCCGTCATTTTGAGGATATTTCCAATCAGATCAGTGATACTTTTCTGCTGGCCAATGCTTACAATTATATAGGCATCGCCCATTCCAAGATGGACAATTACCCGGAGGCCATTATGTATACCCAAAAATACATTGAACTGGCCGATCGCCTGGGGAAGCAGGAACACCTGGGAATGGGATATAATAATTTGGGGAACAGCTATATGGATATTGGCGATTACGACCGGGCCCTGGAAAATTATATGAAAGCTCTACAGATCAGTGATGAGCTGGGAATTAAGAAAGACGGATTGATTAATGCTTTAAGCAATATTGCCATTGTCTTCTGTGAACTGGACAGCTTGGACCATGCCCTGAACCATCTGGAAAGGGCGGAAGAAGCAAGCCGGCAAACCGGCGACCGGGTCGGGCTTTCCTATATTTATTCCATCACGGGAACCATCTTTGAAAAGAAAGGCGTGTTTGATAGCGCCCGGTATTGTTATCGCCGCTCCCTGGACATCTCCAGTCAGGTTGAACGGCGTGAAGGGATTGCCCGTGCCAATCTCCACCTGGGGAGCCTGTATGAACAACACGGGAATTGCAGGCAGGCCGTAGATTATTTCAGAAAAGCCCGGGATCTGTACCACCGGATAAAAGAGGTGGAAGGGGCTGCCCGTACGGTATTCCTCCTGGGCAAATGTTATGGCAGGATGGGGCAGGACAAACAGTCGCAGGAGCTTATCAGAAAGGCACTGGATCAATCCCGGTCTATCGGCAATGCAGGCCTTATACGTGACTGTTGCTATGAATTGTACCGGTTTCATGAGGGGCGCAATGCCCCTGGAAAAGCCCTTTATTATTATAAGGAGTATGACCGGTATGACGACTCGATCTATTCCAGCCAAAGTTCGGATAATATTGCCAAATGGCAGACCCGTTACCGGCTGGGCAAGAAGGAAGAACAGATCAAGCTGCTGGAAGCCCAGAAGCAGCTGCAGGAATCAAAGATCAGACGACAGGATCTGCTTTTATGGGTGGTATACATTGGCGCCGTGGTGGTACTGGTTTTTCTCTTTTTCATGTACCGTTTATACCGCATCAAAAAGAAAGCCATTCAAAAGCTGCATGAGCAGAATGAGCATATCAAGGCCAAAAACCGGGAAATAGCAGCCCAATCAAGGAAGCTTTCCGAAGCCAATGAGGAGCTCCGTAAACTTTCTATTGTGGCAAGTGAAACGGATAATCTGATCTACCTGGCCGACCGCAACGGAAAGATCGAGTGGGTCAACAGGGCTGTGGCCAAACTTTATGGAAAAGACCCCCAGGATCTGACCGGAAAAGATATTTTCGAACTCAGCACCCATGATTCCATCGATCAGTTGAAGCGGCAATTTTTCAGCGAGAAGCAAACCCTCTCTTTCGAGAGTTCATTTGCCCGGGATTCGGGCAATGTGTATTACTTTCAAACAACCCTGACCCCCATCCTGGATAACCGCGGAGAAATAGAGCGCATCATTGCGGTAGATTCAGATATAACCAGACAGAAAGAGGTGGAGCAACATCTGATCACCAAACAGCGTGAACTTGAACAGGCCAATGCAACCAGGGACAAGTTTTTTTCCATCATTTCCCACGACCTGAAGAATCCATTCAATTCGATTCTTGGCTTGTCCGATCTGTTGGTCAGGAAAGGCCACCGCATCGAGGCGGAGAAAGTCAAAAAATTTCATCAATCCATTTATACCACTGCCCGGCATGCCTATGAGCTGCTTTCCAATCTGCTTCAGTGGTCGAGGTCGCAACTGAATCAAATCACTCATTATCCCAAAACCTTCGACATGCATGAACTGGTCAAGGAAAACCTGGAGATGCAGCGCGAAAGAGCCGATGATAAAGGTGTTGAGCTCATCAGCCATCTTGATGAAAACCTCCTGGTTTATGCCGACTACAACATGATCACCACCGTGGTCAGGAACCTGCTGACCAATGCCATCAAGTTTACAGGGAGCGGCGGCATCGTTGGAGTGGGATATTTTGATAGGAGGGACTTCCTTGAATTTTATGTAGAAGACAGTGGAATGGGCATTGCAGAGGAGAATATTCCCAAGCTTTTTAAAGCCGGGGAAACACACACTGCTGAAGGAACGGATCAGGAGAAGGGAACGGGCCTGGGACTGATTCTGTGCAAGGATTTTGTTACCCAAAATGGCGGAGATATGCATGTATCCAGTGAGTTGGGGAAGGGTAGCACCTTTTTCTTTACCTTGCCCAAACCACCTGCTTAACACAGGCCCTGACCATATGAGTCAACCCTCAACCGTTGGTCCACCTTTACCCGGCCGGCTCATTTTCAAATGATGGGTGCAGGGTCACGGCCATGTTGGTATATTCAGCATATCCAAAAAGGAGGGAGGTAGCGTGGTTTTGATATTGAATCCCGAGGTTCCTGCTATATTCCGTGGTCTTCTCAAATGATGGAACCGGCAGGGTCTTGCTGGGCTTTTGCCTTTCTGCTGCCTGCCGCTGTCTGGTCATATATTCTGCCCGTTCAATATCCAGGGCCGAACGCATGTAAGCAATGGCATCCTTGAAATAGCCCATCTCATGATGCAGTAAGGCCATTTGCCTTAGGTATAAAGGTCGTTTGTGGTGGATGATCGCTTTCTCATAATATTTATAGGCTTCCGCCGGCTTCTTCCTGGCATGGAAGATCAGGGCCCACTGGAAATATTGTCGGGCTTTTGTTTTGGGATGGCTAACCGGCGTTGCAAATTCATACCACTCGGAATGATAAGTCTTTTGGCTTTGGGGCTTGATTTTTATAAGATCTTGCAACATGAGAAGTACATTTTTCCAACTGTTTGATTACAACGCTTCTGCTCTGCTGATGTTGCAAAAATAATAAAAATGGCCTCCCACCATGCTTCCTGCCGATTCAGATCCGATAAAAAGATCCGCCATGAACAGACAGGTTCAGGACGGATCTTTTGAATAATGGGAGATATAAACTGAAGGTTTAGGGATTGATATCCTCCAGGTTGAGATGCCTGTTTTTTTCACTTTCATCCGAATAGGTGATGTTGCATCGTTGCAGGTATTCTCTTGTATGGTGGTGGTTAAAATCTCCTGCATTCAGCATATCTCCCGTTTCAGGATTCATATAATCCCCGCCGCTTAATTTATTTGCATCATCGTAAACCGATCCCGAATCATTAATGACTACTACCATAACCTTCATGTTACAATATTACCATTGTTTGCCTGTGCTCTCCCTGAAATCAACAAGATGTTGCCAGCCTGGCAAACATTTCAAAAAGAATTTATAATTTTGAAAGAAAGCCACAAGCTTTTCTCTCCGCGTTCAAATGTAAGGGTTAAACAACAGCTGATAAAATCAAAATATGATGGATTTACGATTTTTAAGCGGAGAGGCCCTGTGTTTATTGTACTGATTTTGTGTGGTTTAGTCTTGAGTGCGTTAATCTGAAATTACAATGCCAAAACAGCCAACCGATCATTTGTTTCAGCTGATAAAATCGTTATCAAAGTCTGAAAAAAGAAGTTTTAAATTGTATGTAAACCGCTTAAAAAGCAGGGAGGGAACCAAATTTTTACAGCTTTTTGACATCCTTGACAAACAGGAAGAGTATGATGAAGGGCAAATCCTCGGCAAGGCCAGCAACATAAAACAGCAACAGTTGTCCAATCTGAAGGCCCATCTCTATAAGCAACTCCTAAAAAGTCTCCGGCTGAAACATTTGGCTTCCGATCCGGAGATTGGCATCAGGGAATCGATTGATTATGCCCGGGTTCTTTACAGCAAGGGGCTTTACAGGCAAGCCTTGAGGGTTTTGGAGAAGTCGAAAGATCAGGCCAGGGCCAAGAATAAAAACGTGCTGCACATGGAGATCATTGAATTTGAGAAGGTAATAGAGATGCAATATATCACACGCAGCTTGGAAAACCGCGCCGATGAACTGATAGAAGAGGCGGGGGAGGTTGCCGGTCGCATCAACTCGGCCCGGAAATATTCCAACCTTGCCCTGAAGCTCTACAGCCTCTATCTTAAAGTGGGGTCAGCCCGCAACAAAAAGGATATGCTGATGGTCAGCAGCTTCTTCAATTCGTATTTTGATACACCCAGGGATATAAATCAATGCAGCTTTTATGAAAAGCTTTACATTTATCAATCTTATGTGTGGTATTATTATATCATTCAGGATTTTCTGATGTGCTATAAATATGCTTCAAAGTGGGTGGAGCTTTTCCGGCAGAACAGAAAGATGATAGGCCTCCAGACCGATATGTATTTGAAAGGCATGAACAACCTGTTGGGTGCATTGCACATGCTAAGGTACCACACCAAATTTGAAGAGGAACTGGAGCACCTCAGGGGACTGATCAGTGATCCGGATTTTCCTTTCAACGACAACAACCTGATGCTGTATTATATGTTCACCTATCTCCACAGCATCAACCATCATTTTCTGGAGGGGACCTTTACGGAAGGGTTGGAGCTGGTGGATGACATCAATCAGTTCATTGGCGATTATTCCCGTAAGCTCGACCCGTACCGCATCATGCTGTTTTATTATAAGATTGCCTCGCTCTATTTCGGAAGCGGGGATTTTCGCTCTGCCCTGAGATATGAGAATTATGTGCTGAATTACAGGGATGTTTCCATCCGGGGAGACATTCACAGTTTTGCGCGGCTTTTGAACCTGGTGACCCATTTTGAGCTGGGCAATGATGAGCTGGTCGAATACCAGGTAAAATCGACCTATCGCTTTTTATTCCGGATGGAGAACCTTCAGGAAGTTCAGCGGTGCATTCTCGATTTTCTCAGGCGTCTGGGTCACATCGGTCGCGAGGAACTGAAATCCGAATTCAGAAGGCTTCACGACAAGCTGGTGAGTCTGGAGAGCAACCCATTCGAGAAAAGGGCTTTTCTCTATCTGGACATCATCTCATGGCTGGAGAGCAAGCTTCAGGATCGCCCTGTACAGGATATTATTCGGGAAAAAGCCATCCGGGAGCGACAATCCCCTGGGTCCTGATGACGATCTTCAATCCCTGGAGCTTTTCCGATTTTTATTATACCTTTAGGAGGGATGAATCAACCGTATTACTTAACCAGCCCCGCCACGGATTACTGTGAGGCCTTTCGGAACATGGTCAGCGATTACATCCGGGCAGGCGAAGACATCTATATCAACCTGTACCAACCCGCCCTTGAAAATTTCAGCCAATACATCAGGGCGCTGGAGCATTATGCCACGGGCAGAAAGCTTCCCCCCCGTGAAAACCCCCATTCTACCTTCTGGTTAACCGATCCCGGGGGCAGGATCTATGGAAATATCCGCATCCGTTACAAAGCCCTGCCCATGTATGGCAATATAGGATACGACATCCGGCCTTCCTGCCGGGGCAGGGGACTGGGTACCCTGATACTCCGCTTGGGCCTGGAAAAAGCCAGGGAACTTGATCTGCACAGGATCAAGATTGCCTGCGATGAGAAGAATGTGCCCTCTGTCAGGGTCATCGAACGCAACGGGGGGATCTTCATGGAACGTCTATACGACCGGAAAACACGGCTTTTCGTGAAAAGGTATTACATCGACCTGTGACACCAAATAGCTTCCTTTTAGGCGGGGATAATCTCTATTGCCGGCAATTGATGAGCAAATAGCTGCCGTTTTATTTACTCAGGCATCTTATAGACGATGGCATTGATGTTCATGCCGGCTCCAACCGAAACAAACACGACATGATCCCCTTTTGCGATGCTTTGATTTTCCATTTCATTCTTCAGGATCATATCGAGCATGCAGGGGATGGTTCCCACGGAGTTGTTGCCGAGCCTGGAGATGGTCATGGGCATGATGTCCCTGGGTATATCGCGGATGCCATATAGCTTAAAGAAATACTTGAGCATGGCATGGTCCATCTTTTCGTTGGCCTGGTGGATCAGCACCTTCTTGATATCTTTAACGTCGACCCCCGACTTCTCCACGGCTTTCTTCAAAAGCGGGGGAACGGTGTTGAGGGCATATTCAAATTGTTTTCTTCCGTTCATCTTAATGAAGATTTCATCCCCCGGATAATCCCGGTTATTGGATCGTTCCATCCACATCAGATACCCTTCATGGAGGGCATCGCTGCGTACGGCATGGGACAATATGCCTACCGGTTCATCACTGCGTTGAGCCTCCAGAAGGGTAGCTCCGGCGCCATCTGCAAAGATCATGCTATCCCGGTCATGGGGATCGGAGATCCGCGATAAGCTTTCGGCACCAATCACCAGTACTTTGCTTGCATCCCCGGATTTGATGTAGTAATTGGCCTGTATCAACCCCTGTACCCACCCGGGACAGCCAAAGATGAGGTCATAGGCGATGGTTTCGGGATTGTTGATCCCCAGAAGCCGCTTAACACGTGAAGCAATGGAAGGCATGTTGTCTACACTACCCGTGCTTTTTTGTACGTCTCCAAAATTATGGGCAACAATGATATAGTCCAGTTCCTCCCTTTCCACATTCCCGTCTAGCAAGGCAGCCTCGCCTGCCTGACAGGCAATGTCCGAATTAACCTGGTGATCTTCCAGATATCTTCGCTCTTCTATACCGGTGATCTCCTTAAATTTTTGAATGATCTCCTCATTGGTCTTGTCCAGTTTTACACCCGAGGGATCATAGAATTCATGATGGAGAAAATCTGAATTCCTGACTACTTTGTTGGGTATGCAACGGCCTGTCCCCGTAATGACTGAATAATAATTGGTTTGCATCTTAAGTGTGGCTTATGGATGGTCGAATATAATAAAACATCTTAAAAACGCAAGCATGCTTCCCTGATAAAAACAAGGAATGGTTCAATAAGTTCAGGATGGTATTGCCTGAAGCTTGAATATTACCCATCCGGTCAGAGGGATTCCATTAATACAGCAACCGCAATAAAGAAATCGGTGGATAACACCGTCAGCACATTCATGCCCAAAGCCGATACCAGTTTTGGCGTATCGTTGCCGTGGCGTATGGCGCCCATGGAGGCTTTATAGGCCAAAGGCATAGGAAGGAGTGCCAGCATGAACCAGGGACTGACCACTTCAAACAGGGCAGCACCGATAATTACGCCAAAGGTAGCAACCATGCCCAGGGTATAGACATAGGCGGCTTTTTTCCTGCCCAGCCATATGACCAGGTGTTTTCTTCCCCCCAGCTTATCGGCTTCTGCATCCGGGAACTCATTGATCAGCAACAGCAGAGCAGTCAAAATTCCTGGAGGTATCGACATGAGCAGAACATCCGGAGGAAAAAGACCGGCTGCAGCCATATCCGGACTGCCGGTCATCACCACGTAGGAGCCCAGCACAACAAAAGTACCGAGTGCCAGACCGGCGAAAAGCTCACCCAACTGAATTTTGGCCAGTACATTGGTATAGAACAGAATGCTAAATGCCCCCATCCCGGCCAGCAAAAAAATTATCCAATGTACAGCAATGGCAAAATAGATGCCGATGGAGATGGCCAGCAAAAGGGTAATTATCGCAGTCTTTAGAACATTGGCTGAAGAAAGCCTTCCGGAACTTAAAACGCCGCTGCCGCCGCTGAAAGGTGTGCGGCGGGTATTGTGATCGATGCCTGAGCGGTTGTCAAACCACTCATTGAAAAGATTCACCGAAATATGCGAGGATACCACTCCAATGAGCAATAAAAAGGCGTGCCATGGATTGAAAGTGGTGCCTTCCGGATGATACTTCCAGCCGAAAGCCAGCCCGATGGCCACCAGCAATACAGCCAGTATAAGGAAAGGAGCCCGCATCTCAGCAAGCCATAGTTTGATGTTTTCTTTATCGATATGCATGTTGGGGGTTATGTTTTGTTGCTTATATATAGTTGACAAATGAGCAGCAAAAATGTTTTTTATGCCATTTGGTGCATATACACGGGAATGATCTCCAATCCCTGTTTTGTAAGCGCCTTTCTGATGGCTGGGAAATCATCGGTAAAGCCCAACAAAAAGCCTCCACCTCCCGATCCGCAGAGCTTGAGGTAATATCCCTCTTCTTCGAGGCCGTTTTTCCACAGTTTATTGAAACCCTCGGGTATCATGGGTTCAAAATGTTTCAGCTGATAATCGGATAGCCCCCGAAGAGATTGAAAGAAATCTTCGTTGTTGCCGGAGATGATAGACTGAATGGCTTTGTTGGTCAGATGGTTCAGGTGTTCTGCATTGATGCCATGGCCATTGGAATGTCGTACTTTTTCCAGAAAAATGTTGACCAGCGGTCCGGTCTCCCTTTTCACACCTGTGTTGATCAGAAACACGGCAAAATCCGGATTTTTTGCCGGCAGGTTGATGTTGGCCCTTTGCACTTCCCCATTCCCGCTGAACAGTAAAGGACTTTTCATATAAGCATTCAACGGGTCTATTCCTGAACTGGTCCCATGATAAAACGACTCCAGCCGGGCCAGGATATTTTTCAGTTCGGCCATTCCTTTACCGCTGAGAGACTCGGGTTCAGGGCGATGGCTGGCATACCGGCTGTAAAGGGCAGCTATTAGGGCTCCCGAACTTCCAACCCCGTATCCCTCGGGTATTGAGCTTTCAAAATACAATCCCCTGTTGAGGTCAGCGGCAAAAGCATTCGCATCGAAATTTCCTATAAACTGGTCCTGATCCCTCAAATTCTTGATATATCCCAACAGATTAAAAAGGCTCAGGTTGGACTTTTTGGCAAAATCATAATCCGTGTACTTGTTGCGATGGATGAAGTTCAGCTCCCCGTTGAAATGGCTGTAGGGAACCGTCAATGCCATGCTGTTCTTGATGACGGAGTATTCTCCGAACAGCATGATCTTTGCATAGTATATGGTTGGTGCTCTTTTTGACATCATGACGAGTTTTTATCCATTCCTGTTCCGATCCAGTAGCTCTGGTCCTTTGCCGGTAAAATCATGGATCATTCTTCCATTTTCACAATAAGCTTTAAGTTTTTGATCAATCCAGTCTCGTATGGCTTCCTTGTTTTCAACAGGATAGATCACATGAACGTTGGGTCCGGCGTCCAGCGTAAAAGTAATAGGGGTTCCCCGGGATTCCCGGAAGGCTCGTATTTCGTTGATGATTGATATAGCAGCTTCGTTTAGTAGTGTAAAACCGGGACGCGAGGAGAGCATCAGCCCGTGAAGACTTAAGGCTTCTTCTTCGGTGGCTTCACAAAAGGTGTTAAAATCACCTGAGGCTATGGCATGCTGTAGTTTTTTCAGGTTTTTTACTGCCTGTTCGATCCGCGATTTCCGGTAAGGATGATCGTCCATCTTGGTATGCCCTTGTGAACTCTTGACTTTCTTTGCCCGGGCAGAAGTGATCATGACCGAATCGTGCAGGAGATTGAACCGTTCATGTATTTTTCCCTGAAGGGGTTGGGCGTATTCGTTGGCTCCGTCTTCAGGGTTTCCCCATTCGACATAGTTGCCGTATACAGACCGGGACGCACTGCCCGAGCCCAACCGTGCCATAAAGGAGGCTTTGCGATAGAAATTCTCTCCCAACGATTTTTCCTGCTTCATACGCTGCTCTATGGTGCATATGGATAAGGCAAGGGCACTCATGGAGGAGGCCGAAGAGGCCATTCCGGCAGAGTGGGGAAAAGTATTCCAGGAGTCGATGTACAGGTCCAGGTGTTTCAGGAAAGGGAAATAGGGCTGCAACCGGTTGATATAGGCCGTGACCCGCTCGGTGAAAGCTGTGTTCTCTTCCCCGTTGAAACGAAACCACCGCTGGCCCTCATCATTCCTGGTCCGGGTATAATGTACTTCTGTTTTGGTATGGGTAGAGCTCAATGTCATGCTTAAAGAAGGATTGATGGGCTTCTGCTCCTCCTTTTTCCCCCAGTATTTCACCAGGGCTATGTTGGCGGGCGATTCCCATCCCACCGATTTCGGGAGGGACGAAATGCTGCCGGGTTCCAGTTTAAGTGCTTCGTCACGGTATTGTCTATCCAGCATGGTCTTGGTTTTTGATCAGTTCATCCCAGGAAAAGATGATCTCCATCTGATGCTTCCTGAAATACTCCTTGAGTTCTTCTTTGTTGCCTTTCCAGGTGGCCAGTATAAAGTCGCCTCCCCAGGCACCCAGCGATTTGATGGTTCCCGGAAAATCAAAATAATATCTTTGTTGGACGGGTGGCTCATTGAGCATTGCCCCCGTCATTTCTTCATGTTCCCGGAGCGCCCTTTCAAAATCCTCGAGCTTGCGACTGTTGATCACACGGGTGTTGATATCTTTTAACGTGCTGAACAGATGCCGCGAGGGTGCCGGTGCTTCCATGAATTTTTTTACTTCCCTGGCAGAGCTTTGCTTTCTGCCCGTATAGATGAAGTAGATGTTCTCCTTAAAGGGCAGGTTAAGGTTGACCTGCCTGTAATCGGGTTGGCTGCCCGAATTTTTGTAGATAATGGGCTGATCGCTCCTTGCACAGGCAATATCATATCCGGAGCCCTGGGTGATTTGTTGGTTTAATGTGAAAGGATTGACATTCAGCCATTCAGAAATGTTTGCAATAAGTGAGGAACTGCTTCCCAAACCCCATTCCAACGGAAAACCCAAAAAAGATTCGACCATGTAGCCGGTTTTTTTTACGAAAGAGGGAATATATTCCAATGCCTTACGCAGCAGATTTTGAAGAAAACCGGCCAGGTCATCATTGTTGGTTTGTATAATTAACAGGTTGTCGGTGGAAAAAACGGCTTCAAAGAATATGCTCCCATTATATAGACTTCTCCAAATAAGGCGGTCTTTTTCTTCCAGTGGCTTTACCTGCAGGGTCTGCCCCCTTTTCAGGGGAAGGGCCAGGGCCTCGGCTCCCAGCAGGACCAGATATTCCCCGGTAAGCAGAAGTTTTCCATTGGAGTGGTATTGGTGCTTCATAGTTTCCCTTCTACAAAAGCTTTCACTTTTGAATACGATACTTCTTTGTCTTTAAAATAGGCTTTTATCTTTTCCTTCATTTTGTCATCAACGTCGAGTGACATCAAAATGTTTTCCAGGTGAAGTTTCATGTGACCTTTCTGAATGCCGCTGGTGATGAGGGATCGAATGGCACTAAAGTTGCTGGCCAGTCCCACGGCACCGGTAATCTTCATAAGCTCCCTGGCGGAGGGTTTGCCTAGTATCTCAAGCGCTCTGGAGGCTAGCGGGTGCAAATGGGTGAGGCCTCCGACCGTACCTAATGCAAGGGGCATCTTCAGCCTGAAAGTGAACCTCCCGTCTTTTATCTCACAGCTGGTGAGCGAGGTGGTTCTTCCATGGCTTACGGCATAAGCATGGGTTCCGGCTTCTATGGCTCTAAAGTCATTGCCGGTTGCGATCACCACAGCATCCACCCCGTTCATGATGCCTTTGTTGTTGGTTACCGCCCTCGAGACACTGTGATTAGCGATATCAATGGCTTTGATGAATCTCTCACCAACCTCGCGGCCTTTCATGGAAACATCCACATCAGCCAAATCTTCTACCGGGCATTCTGCCTTTATCTGGACGTAGGAGGCCGGAGAATAATTGGAAAGGATGGCCATGATCACATCCAGCTTGCCGGGATGTTTTTCCTGGGCCTTCTTTTTTAACTCTTGCGCCGTTTTTTCCAGTACCGAATTGATGAAGTTGGCTCCCATTGAATCGATCGTTTCAAACGACAATCCGATCTGGAAATAGTGATCAAGTTCATCGCTTCTGTTCGATAGCCAAATTTCCCTGATCCCACCTCCACGTTTTTCCATACTGGCGGTTATCTCAGAAAGGCTGGACTGGAGGCCCCCTTTGAATTTTTCATAGAGATCGTCCAGGTCTTCTGTAGTGCCATACCACATGAAATGCACATGGCCTCGTTTTACCGTGGAGATCTTTTCTGTCTGGAAACCACCCTTTTTATACCAGAATTTGGCCGCCTTGGAAGCGGCAGCGATCACTGAGCTTTCTTCTGTCACCATCGGGATGTGGTAAATATTGCCGTCTATCAGAAAGTTGGGGGCAATGCCAAAGGGCAGGTGGAAGTTGGATATGGTATTTTCACTGAATTGTTCAAAACGATCCTGTAAAGATTCGTCGGGGAAGCGATAGTTTTTCATCTCTTCAGTGAATGAATCGGGATCATCCACCATTTGTGCGAGCAGAGCAATTTTTTCTTCCCTGCTTAGCTTGCTGAAACCTTCATGAAATTTGTTGTCTTGCATAGTGGTAGGTGTTTATAAGACCCTTAAATAGGCATGGGCCATCTTGAGGCCATCCAGTTGACCCATGGTGAAATCTCTCAGTGACTGATAATCTGCCCGGGCGTATTTCAGGAAGGTGGAGGCCATCCCGTAAGCTGCAGGCATAGGACTTTTTTGGATCAGGTGGTATCCGTCGAGAAAATTTTTGATCCCCCCGGATATGATCAGGCTTTGGGTTTGAATGCCAACATTTTCTTGTTTAAGTTGATTGATATGACCGGTCATATCTTCAGCTGTTTGTCCGATGTAAGTCAGGGGTTCCAGAAGTTCCTGCCGGGTATTGCTGTCCCGCATCAGCTCCAGTTTGGCAAAATTGGTTCCTCCGAATGCTCCAAATTCAACGGCAGCGAGGGGAAGCTGAAGAAGAGCCCGCAGGCTTTCCATTCCCATACCCTGGCCCACTTCTTTTACGATGATATTGAAATCGACATTTCTCATCAGCTTTCGGATGGAATCGATAGGCGGGTTTTTGATGGCATCTCCTTCTGGCTGAAGCCATTCCTGGAGTGGATTGACGTGAACGATCAAACCATCTGCTTTTAAAAGACTGACCAGATCCCTGATGGTTTGCACATCATCTTTCAAAAGAAATTCCTCAATCTGCGCAATACCCATATTGGCATAGAAAGGCCTGTCTTCACCAATCACATCCCTAAGGTCGAAATCGGGCAAATGTTTGTCATTTCTCAGAAGCACATGACATGATCCCAGGCCCATCCCAAAACCAAACTCCGAGGCTAAAGCTGCCAGATTGCGGTTGATATCCCCTGCCATCTCTGTTCCCCCTGTCATGCTGGAGATCCATATAGGAGCCTTGAGCATCTTACCTCCGATGTTGACTTCAGGTAGGGTGGATGCGGGATGACCCTGTAAAAGGGGTTCGTATGAAAAACGGGCATCCTTCTCTATACCCGAGGTTTGGGTTTGCAGGGCCATCTTGATGTGGTCGGTTTTTCTCTGTTCCATATGAATGTGCAATTTATTGGGGATGACAAGCTTTACACGGTTAAAGTCAATATTGTAATAACGGGCAGTCAGGGCTTTTCCATCTCTTTAGAGTCCGATTTTTCTGGCAATCACCATTTTTAATATTTCTGAGGTACCTTCTCCGATCTGAAGTATCCTTTGATCCCGGTAGAAACGCTCAATATCGCTTTCTCTGATCAATCCATAACCCCCGTATATTTGTACGGCTTCATCCGCAACCTCCTTGGCTATTTCAGAGGTATAGAGCTTGGCCATGGCTGCTTCCTTGCTAAAGGGATGACCGTTGACTTTTAACCAGGTGGCTTGATAGAGGGTGTTTTTGGCTGTCTCGATCCTGGTGGCCATGTCTGCCAGTTTGAAGGAGATGGTCTGGAATTTGCTGATGGGTTTTCCGAATTGTTCCCGTTTCTGAGCATACTCCCTGGCCATCTCAAAGGCACCTGTGGCCAGACCCAAACCCATGGCACCAACAGTTAGTCTTCCTGAATCCAGCGTTTGCAGCATGATGCGGTGGCCTTTGCCCCGTTTGCCCAGCAGGTTTTCCTCGGGGACGCGGACATCTCTGAACTGAAGTTCACCGGTGTCGGCAGCCCGCCAAACCATCTTATCGCGAATGGGCCGGCGTGTATACCCTTCCCGGTCGGATTCCACCAGTATCGTGGAGAATTCATTGCGGTCGCCCTGCTTGCCCGTTATGGCCTGCAGGGTAATGCCTGCTGAAAGATCTGATGTGGAGTTGGATATGAATATCTTGGAGCCGTTAATATGCCATTGGCC
>Ga0207797_1001487_pt1 | contig 16882 bp, 13 predicted proteins | sample PRCRCaboRojoPR_6_FD_187275 | JGI IMG/M metagenome (GOLD analysis project Ga0207797, IMG submission 187275) | Marine sediment microbial community from Cabo Rojo, Puerto Rico - PR CR 10% Liquid 1 (SPAdes) | ecosystem: Environmental > Aquatic > Marine > Coastal > Sediment | place: Cabo Rojo, Puerto...
ACCGTCGGCCGCGCGCTGATTGATCGAGTTGTCCGAGCGCGCCTCGCCCGCGTGGACGGCGCGTACGCTGTCTACTGTCCACCGCGAGTCGCTGTCGATCCAGTCGCGGACGTACGCGTCGATACCGCGGTCGGTCTGCGGTCGATGCCGCGCGTAGAAGTCGTCCACCCAGCAGACGCCGATTTTGAACGCAGCCTCGCCGGCCGGGAACACCCACGCGTAGCCGCCGGGCGCGACCTCGTGGTCGAACCGGAAGAGCATCGAGTCGACGTCGAGCGATCCCTCGACTTCGTACTCCTTCCCGATGCCCCGCTGTGCGGCCTCTGGATCCCACATCCCCAGCTCACTGGTCAGCACGCCGGCCGGCCCCGTCGCGTCGACGACGACGTCCGCGCGGAACGCTTGGCTGCTCCCGCCGCGGTGCGCCTGTACCCCGACGACGGTGCCGCCCTCGACGATCGGGGCCGACACCCGCGTGTCGGTGTGGATCTCGACGCCGTTGTCGGCCGCGTCCTCGCCGAGAAACTCCAGAAAGGCGGGGAAGTCCAGCACGTAGTTCGGGATCGCGAGTCGGGAACTGGCCTCCGGCCCCTCGAAGATCACGTCGGGACACGCGTCCATGATCACGCTCTCGGGGATGTCGTAGCCCTCGATTACCTGGTGGAAGGTGCCGCCGGTCGACTTGTCGTTGTCCGAGAGCGCCCCGTTTCGCTCCAGCACGGCGACCGAGAACTCGGAACGGTGGCCGATCTCTCGCGCGAACTGGAGGCCCGCCGGGCCGCCGCCCGCGACGACGACGTCGTACTCGTCCATCGCTAGCGAGTAGCGGTGACTGGGGGGATATAGCTTGTTGCTCGGACAAAGCTTCGGCAGAATTGTTTACTAAGTTGCAGATGTAACTGAATCGTATGCCGTCCGCGGTACACGTCGACGAGGACGCGAAATCCCGGTTGGAAGAACTCCGGGCGGAGATTCGTCTCCAGACGGGACAGAAGGTGACACAACAGGAACTCCTCACACGGCTTATCGACGAGGCATACGAATCTCGTGACCAGATCATCGACTCGTTTCGGGAGTCGACCGTTCCCCTATCCGAGGACGAGAAGGCAGCAATGAGAGAGGGCCGTATCAGTTCCGGGGTCGAAACGGACGAGGACGATATCGACGACGCCATTTACCGATGACCGTTCCCGTCCACCGAGTCGATCCGTCCGGTCTGTGACTGTCACTCCTCCCGGCGCTTCCCCAGCACTTCCACCCGAACACCGTCCGGGATCCCGTCCAGCACGTCGTCGGGCCACCCGGTGTGAAACACCGTAAAGCCACTCTCGGGATTGGCCGCGACCAGCCGGCTGATCCCCTCGACGGCCGCTTCCAGCGCCGCCCGGTCGCGGCGGTCGGGCAGTTCCGCACCGAGCGGATACGACTCCGCGAGTTCGCGCGGGACGGGGCCGAAGGGCGGCACGAGATTCCAGCACTCGTCGAAGTCGTCGCTGTTCGAGCCCTCCGTCAGGAGGACGTCGCCGCCGCAGTCCAGCCGTTCGAGGCGCTGGTGGTGGCGCAGCACCTCCGGGCGGCGCGCGCTCTCGCCCGAGAGATAGAAGAAGGCGTCCTTGGCGACGCGGTCGGTCGCCTCCAGTTGGGCGCTGTGTTCCAGTAGCGCGCGGTAGCCGTCGAGCATCGCGGGATGGCTGCGAGCGCGCTGTTCGACCAGTTCCAGCAGATTACCGCGGCGCAGCGCCTGGCGGATGCGTCGCATCTCCTCGACGGAGACGTACAGATTGTGCTCGGCGAGCAGGCGGTACCGTTCCCGGTCGTCGTCGACGTCGCGCACCGCGGCGGGCGTGTGGTCGCTGCAGACCGGACAGGAACAAGGGAAGTAATCGAGGTCTTCGAGGTGCTCGGTGCCCGAGACCGTCAGGTAGCGGCCGTCGCGGGCGTACAGCGCGTACGCGGCGGAGTCGAAGAGATCACAGCCCAGCGCCACCGCGAGCGCGAACATCATCGGATGGCCCGCGCCGAACAGGTGGACGGGCGCGTTCTCGCCGAGGCCGCGTTTCGCCGCGGCGACGACGTCGACCAGGTCACCGAAGCGGTAGTCGTTCAGCAGCGGCACGACCGCGCCGATGGGGAAGACGTCGAGACTGGTCACCGCCGCCTGCCGGCCGGCGCGCTCGCGGAGGTCGGGATAGGTCGACCCCTGGACGGGGGCGGTGACGAGCATCTCGCCCGTGTCGACCGCCTCGGCGATTTCCAGCCGTTCCTGCGTGGTCGCCAGCTCTTCTTCGGCCTGCTCGCGGGGGACGTCCGGCGGCGTGGGGATGTCGACGGGCGTCCCGATGTCCGAACCGATGTCGTACTGGAACTGGAGGATCTCCTCGGTCGAGACCGAGATCTCGCCGTACTCGGCGAGCTGGAAGGAGCCGGAGTCGGTCATGATCGCCCCAGAGAAATCGAGCAGGTCGTGGAGCCCTCGCTCCAGGGCTGGCTCGCGGAGTTCGTCGCTGCCGTGGAGGACGTAGCTGTTCGTGATCAGTATCTCCGCGCCGAACGCCTCCTCTAGCTGTTTCGGGGGGACGGTCTGGACGTGAGGGTTCACGACGGGCAGCAGCGCCGGCGTCTCGACGGTCACGCCGGCCCGCGGTACCGTCAGTTCACCGCGGCGGCCGGCGGCGTCGTAGTCCTGTACCTCGAAGACCTCGCGCATTGGCACCGACTCGGAGAGCGCCCGCGGTAAGGATTGCGTTTCCTACCACGAGGGCAGCCCCGACGAGATCTCGAACAGCGCGTAGTAGACGACGCCGAAGGCGGTGCGGCCGTCGCGGATCTCGCCGTTGCGTGCGGACTCGACGAGGGCGTCGAGCGTGACCGTCTCGACGTTGATGGACTCGTTGTAGTCCAGTTCCTGCTCGCCGGTCGCCTCGCACTGGCGGGCGATGAAGTAGTGAAAGACCGCGTCGGAGAAGCCGTTCGCCGGCTCCATCGTCGTCATGTGTTTGAGTGTGCCGGCCTCGTAGCCCGTCTCCTCGCGGAGCTCGCGCCGGGCCGCGTCGTCGGGGTCTTCGCCGTCTTCCAGCGATCCGGCCGGCAGCCCGCGATTGAGTCGCTTGACGGCCTGGCGCCACTCGTCGATCACGACGACCTTGCCGTAGGGAGTAAAGGGGATAATGACGACGCTCGCGTTGTCCGAGAGGTAGTCGAACTCTGCCGTCTCGCCGTCCGGCAGTCGGACGGTCTCGTTGACGATGTCGAACCCCTCGCAGGAGTAGGCGACGTCGTTGTCCAGCGTCTCCCACGGCAGACCTGCCATCACTCACTCTTTCCATGCGAGACACAAAAAGAACCCCGACCACCGATAAACCCTGCCGGGGCGCTCGAAACGTGTCGGCCGGCCGATACGACAGTTCAGGGTTCGTGACCGATAGTGATATCGCCCAGCGACTCCCCGCAGTCGGCACAGCGATAGAGCGTCACGAGCCCGTCTGGCTTCTCTTCGACGTCGTCGCTCCCACAGGGACACGATTTCAACTGAGACGGCGCAGCCGACGGCTTCCAGTTCATGCCACTGTGCAACAAGCGCTCGGTAAAAACTGTGTCGCCTTCGGAAAGTTCATGACGGACTGTTTACAGTCGCGCCTGTCAGTTCGGGCATTCGTGATCAATCGGTGTGCTCTCGCTGACGACTCGACCGTTCGCCCGTAGACTCACCGTCGTCGTGGCCATCGTCGAGCAGTTCCTCTAGGCGCCGCTCGAATTCGTCTTCAGACAGATCCCCGGCGACGTACTGTCCTTCGAGTCGCTTGCGTTCGCGTTCCCGTCGTTCCTCGTCCGTAGGTTCGACGCGGTCGGCGAGGTCGAACTGTCGTGCGAGGTCGCTCTCGCGCTCGACGTACGCGGCGAGCGTCGCCACCGTCTCGTTGCGGATCAATCGGCTGTCGGTGTCGACGACGCCCTTCGCGACGCGGTAGAGTCCCCACACGACGAAGGCCACGCCGACGACCCCCACCAGGAACAGCCCGACGAGATACGGCAACAGCGCATCGAGCATCGGCACGAGTCCTCCGCCCGGTTGGGTCAGGGCTGTCAGTCCCTCGACGACGCCGACCATCGCGAGGACGACGAACAGGACGACCGAGGTGACCGTCCCCAGAAGCGGCCCCTTGAGATCGCTGCGGAGACTCATCTGTGGGTGGATAGACGGTGAACTCACTTCAACCTCGCAGGTATGTCACGTGACCGGTCGTACAGCGTCGACCGAGCGGGAGCTTTTATTAGTGGTGCCGGTCGTTGAGCCGTCCATGGTCGAGGGGCAAGTCGTCTCCCTGGTGACGAGTCTCGCCGCGACGGGAATCACTGCGACGACAGCCGTGTCCGCCACGAAAGCCCGGGATATCCTCCGTCGACGGCGCTACTCGGAGGAGATCGAGGACGTCGCCACGGAGTTCATGCAGGCGCTGGAATCCGCCATCGAGGCCGAGAACGAGCGCCGGGACACGAAGGAACTGGCGGGCGTCGTCGACGACTGGTCGGCCGTCGCGATGCACCTCGCGCGGAGCGGCGACGCCGCCGACGTCGATGGCAAACACCGCGAACACGAACAGATCGACCTCCTGTACGGCGACGAGGCGGCGGCCGTCCGGCGGATCGCGGAGGCGATCGCGGCCACCCAGGGATACGACCTGGAGCAGACGCCTGGCCTCAGGGATGCGCTCGAAACGGCGCTGACGCGGGCGTACCGGGAGGCGATCGCCGACTTCGAGGGCCGGATCGCCGGCACCGACCTGGCCGACGCCTTCGCGTCGGAGACGAACCTCAGACTCTCCGAACAACTCGGCGCGCTCCAGACGCGACTGGCCGAACTCGGAGCGGACATCGAGAGTCTGCTGACACAGCCAGCCCGGGACGAGGGGTTCCGACAGCTGACCCCCAGCGAGTTCGCGCTCGGGCCAGATCCGCGCCCGGAGCGGTGCTGGCGCATCGGTTTCACGCTCGCCGACGCGCGTGCCGGGCTGCCCGCCGAGCGGCTGGGACAGCGCGGCGGGCAGGAAGCTAGCGCAGAACTGGTCGAGATGCTCCGGGCCGGCGAGGACTGTATCGTCGTCGGCGGCCCCGGCTCCGGCAAGAGCACGCTCTGCAAGCAGGTCGCGGTTCGCTGGGACGAGGACGCCGACGCGGGGCCGGTGCTGTACCGCGAGAGCGGGGCCGGCGGCGGCAGCGAGTTCGCGAGCGTCGAGGCGCTCAAGGAGGCCATCACCGCGACCGACGCACACACGCTCGTCGTCGTCGAGGACGCCGTCCAGCCCGGCGGGAACGCGATCTTCGAGGTCGTCGAGAACCTCTCGGGGTACGAGGGCGTGAGCTTCCTGCTCGACGACCTCCGCCGGGAAGTCGAGGAGTTCGAGGGCGCCGGCCCCGTCGAGTCCAGTCTCAATCCGCGACAGGCCGACGTCGTCAGCACGCTCCGGCGCTACCACCTGCCGCGACTCTCGAAAGACGACATCAGCCGCGTCGTCGCCGCCTTCGAGTCCGCGACTGGGCGCACCGTCGACCGGACGCGGGGGGAACTGCGCCGGGAACTCAGCACGCGTTCGGACGTCGATATCGGGGAGATGATGCTTTTGAGCTTCCTGCTGCCCGTCGGTGGGGGGCCGGACGGTGCCACGGGGCTGGAACGAAACGTCCGCAACAGATACGAGACGCTCGACCCCGACGCCGACACCGCGTTGCGCGACCTCTCGCGGTTCGACCCCGACCTGGTCGCCGACGTCGGCGTCATGGTCACGCTGCTCAACGCCAGCGGCATCGGCATCAAGCCCGAACTCGTCCACGCCCTGGCCGCGGAGTACGGCCACGACTGGGAGACACACGACGAGATCGCCGACATCCGCGCCGCGCTAGAGGGGTGGTTCCTCTACGCGACCCAGACCGAGACCGGCGCCGAGGTGCTCCGGACGACCCACCGGCTCTGGTCGACGCTGTACCTGCGGGAACTGGCGACCGACCACGAAGGGCGCCAGCAGTCGAGCCGTCGCCGAGCGCGCTCCGAGCGGCGCTTCGGGCGGTGTCTCAAGGCCCTGTTCGCGCTGTTCGACGACCCCGACCAGCGGGCCGAACTCGAACGGGAGTTCCCGGACTCGCCGGTGCTCGACCGCATCGCGGCCGACCCAGGGGCGACCGCCCGGGAGTACGTGCTCTCGATCTTCGAACTCGGCGAGCACTGGCCGGCCCTGGCCGCGCTGGTCGGCACCGACCGGTCGGCGCGCTACCGCCTCCCCGACGCCTGCCCCGGGGAGACGCGGCTCCGGGCCAGCGAACTCCGCGGGCACGCCCACCGGCTCCGGGGCAACTACGGGAACGCACGAACCGAGTACCAGCGCGTCCGCGAGGCGGCCGCCGAGGCGGACGCCCACTCGCTGACGGCACAGAACTGGAATCACCTCGGACTGGTCGCCGAAGCCGAAGGCGACCTCGACACCGCCCGCGACCACTTCGAGCAGAGCCGGGAGATATTCCGGCAGAGCGACGACCGGCGCGGACAGGCGATGTGCCTCAGCAACCTCGGCGTCGTGGCGCGCAAGGAGGGCCAACTGGCGCGCGCCCAGGAACTCCACGAGCGCAGTCTCGACCTCTTCAGGGACGCACCCGGCCGCCACATCGAGGCGGCCTGCCTCGGCAACCTCGGCATCATCGCTCAGACCCGCGGCGACCTGCCGACCGGCCGCGAGTCGCTCAGACGGAGTCTCGACATCGCCCGCGGGCTCGGTGACCGCCACCTGAAAGCGGAAGCGCTGACCGGCCTCGGACTGGTCGCCCGCCACGAGGGCACCTTCGAGACGGCCGCCGAGTACGTCCAGCGCGGCCTGCAGATAGACCGCGAACTGGGCAACCGCCACGGCGAAGCCAAGGCGCTCGGCATCCAGGGGCTCGTCGCGCGAGGCCGCGGGGATCCGGAGACTGCGCGGGACTGCTACGACCGGAGCCTCGCGCTCTTTCGTACGATCGCCGACGACCACGGCGAGGCGACGGTGCTGAGCGAACTCGCGATGCTGGACTGCGAGGCCGGCGAGTACGACCGCGCCCGCGAGCGAATCGAGCGCAGTCGGAACATCCTCGACACGCTCGGAGACAGCCACGGCGTCGCCGAGTCGCTCGGCCTCGCCGGCGCTATCGACGTCGCACGCGGCGCCACCGACGCCGGTCGCGAGAAACTGGCCGATGCCCGCTCGCGGTTCGCGGACATCGAGGCCCCGCTGACCGAACTCCAGGTGCTCCGGCACCACGCCGAGTACGAGCGCGACCGGGGCAACGACGAGCGCGTCCGTGCCCTCTTCGCGGACGCGCAGGACTGTATCGACCGCGCCGAGGCGGATCTGGGGTACGAGCAGGAACGCATCGAGGCGTGCTACCACGCGGTCGGCGACTGACTGTGCGGGCGCAGTTCAGTTGATCTCGGCGTCGATCGTCGCCTGCGCGTCGGACAGCGCCTGTGCGGGCGTCTTCTCTTGTCGCAGCGCCGCGTTGCACTCGGTGAAGATTATCTCAGAGAGTCGCGGATAGGCCGGCGTCGCCGGGCGACGTCGGCTCGACTCAAGTGCCTCCTCGAAGGTGTCGAGCACGCCGAACGCCTCGCGGACGGCAGGGTCGTCGTAGAGGTCTTTCCGCGCGGGCAGTCGGCTGTGGTCGACGGCGAACCGGCGCTGGACGTCGGCGCTGGCCAGCCAGTTGACCAACTCCTGTGCGGCCGCGAACGCCGACGTGTCGGGCGCGACGAAGAGGTTCCAGCCGCCGAGACAGGCGTTGTCGGCGTCCGGCTGAGATTCGTGGGTCGGCAGCGTAGTGACGTCGAAGTCGCCGGCGACGGGCGTCCCGTCGTTCAGCCGCGAGACGGCGTAGGGCCAGTTTCGCATGAACAGCGTGTTCCCCTGCTCGAAGGTCGCCCGGTTCTCGTCGGTCGAACTGTCGGCGACCGACTCCGGCGTGACGCCGTGGACGTGGACGAGGTTGACCGCGTGCCGCAAGGCGTCGACGCCTTCGCTGGTGTCGACGACGAACTCGTCGCCGTCGCGGATGGCGCCGCCCCGGCCCCAGAGCCAGTTGAGCCACATGATCGTCAGCCCCTCGTTCTGCCCGCCCTGCCAGACGAAGCCGTGGTCGATCTCGTCGTCCCGTTCCAGTATGTCCGTCGCCATGGCCACGAGTTCCCGGTCGGTCGCCGGCGGTTCGTCGTAGCCGTACTCGGCGAGTTTGTCCTCGCGGTAGTACAGGACGTTCACGTCGGTGAAAAGCGGCATCGCCAGCAGGTCGCCGTCGGCGGTGACGGCCTCGACCTGCGTCTCGAACATCGCGTCGGTGTGGCCCTCCCGGTCGTCGAGCGGTCGGGCCCACCCCTCGGCGGCGAACGTTCCCGGCCAGATGACGTCCATGTGCCCGACGTCGAACTGCGCCTCGTCGGCTTCCAGCAGTTCGGCGTAGGCCTTCCGCGACCCCGTCGCGTGGGCCGGCGTCTGCTCGTCGTCGACGGTGATGCCGGTCTCGTCCTCGAACAGCGGCACCTGCGCCCGGACGTCGGGCTGGAAATAGCCCGGATAGACGTACCGCAGTACCTGCGCGTCGGTCTCTCCACCGGCACTGCCGGCACGTTCGTCGCCCGACTCGCGCGTCTCGTCAGTCCACGCGTCGGCCCCGCCTGCCGATCGCTGTCCCGCGTCGGTATCTTCCGTCGCAGTCGCTCTCTCGCCCGATCCCTGGTCGGCGTGCGTGCGCGAGCGCATGTACGCCCTGAACGACTTGGCCAGCCCTGACTGTACCATTCGTATCTATACGTCCCACTTGTTCCCAGTTTCTTATACGCTTGTTCCCTGTCGACAGCCGACTACGGAAGCGACCTGCCGCCGACGGAGTCGGATACGGGTCGCGGACGCCGAGCGACCGGAACGACCGGTCGCGCACCAGGTCGGATCCGATTCGCTGACGGGACTCGTGACTGGTGCGTCGCCACGAATTCCCAGGCACAGAACCAATCTATTCCTGACACTAGCCGCCAGATATGCTCTCACTACGACGCGAACCGAGAACGTGTCGCAGTTCGTCGACATCCGCGGACGCGTGAGAAGGCCGATTTCGAACGGTAGGGCGAGTAATACGGGGCAGGTCGCTTCCTGCACGCGGACGTCCCGCCTCACTGCGCGGTGACTGACTTTATTTGAAAAACATACGACAGCTAACATTTACGTCGGGACTGTCACAACTCGCCCGACGATTGGGGCGGTTGAATCGGAGGAACTCGACGTGAACGGGCGTGAGACGCGGAGAGTCGCCGCGACCGTCTGTCGGCTATAGGCCGGTCTGCGAGACACGCCGAGATGCGATGTCACCAACGCTATCGTCATCGGTAACCGAGCACTCGACGAACTGGCCTCCGGCGTTCGCTCCGCATCGTCTGCCAACATCTGGTTCCGATTCGTCCGCGCAGGGGGGTCGGGGATGATCCACATCGGTGCGCCGTTCGCCCCCGACAGCGAGGGGGGCGGCGGCGACGCTGGACACCGCGACGAGCGACCTGGCGGTCACCCTGACGGACGCGACCGGCTCCAGGCGTTCACCGGCGTTCTCCGCGGCGTCAACAGGGCACTGGTCTCCGCGACGACTCGCGAGGGTCTCGCGACGGCCGTCTGCGAACGGCTGGCCGATTCCGGTCGGTTCCGGGCCGTCTGCATGGCCGACCGCCCGACCTGGGTCGGGAACGCCGACCGCTGGACGGTCGCCGCTGCGTCGGCCGACGAGCCTCCGTCGCCGCCGACGCGCGACGATGTCGACTGCGACCGTGCGGACGTGATGACCGACCCCCCGAATGTCGTCGCCGCTGGCGACTGGACGGTGGTCTCGATCAACTATAGCGGTACTGTGTACGGTGCCCTCGGGGTGCTGTCGGCCGACCGGCGTGCAGCGACCCGGGAACGGGCGGTACTGACCGAAGTGGGTGAGGTGATCGGCCACGCGATCAACGCCATCGAAACCCGCCGTCTGGTTTCCGACCGGGCCAGCATCGAACTCGAACTCCGGCATCCGGACGGGCGCGACACGCTTGTCGACGCTGCGGCCCGGGCCGACTGTCGGTTCTCCCTGGACGGGGTGGTACCCGTCGACGACGAGACGAGCGTGGCATACCTCCGCGTCGCAGACGCGCCTGTCGATGCGGCGGCCGAGGCACTCGCCGCGGCGAGCACCGGCGACGTTCGGACGATCCGCACGAGCACGGGCGGCGGTGGCGGCGTCCTGGAGTGGACTGTCGCCGGCGATGGACTGCTCGCCTGGCTCGGCGACCACGGCGCGGCTGTCACAGGACTGACCGCCGACGACGCCGCGGCGACCTACACCGTCGAGATGCCGGCCGACACCGAGGTTCGAACCCTGCTCGACCGCATCGAACACGCGTTCCCGGCGGCGTGGCTCGCGGCCAAACGCGAACTCGACAGACCGGTCGAACCAGCCGGCGAACTCACCGGGAGTGACCTCGAGAAACTCACCGACCGCCAGCAGGAAGCGATGGAGGTCGCTTTCCGGGCGGGCTACTACCAGTGGCCCCGCGAGTCGACCGCAGCGGCGGTCGCCGAGACGATGGGCATCGCGCCGCCGACGCTCCACGCACATCTCCGCAAAGCCGAGCAGTCGCTGCTCGGGGGACTGTTCGCCGTCGACGCAGGATCCCGACGGTGCGACGCCCGTTGATGGGGGTACCCTCGTTCGACACTCCCTCGCCGTCGACACGAGACTATCCCGTCGCTATGGGTAGAACTCGCCGCTGAACCAGGTGCCGGCGTCGATCCACTCCGTCGCCTGCGAGGTGTTCTTCCCCCAGCCGTTGTTGACCTTGAAGTGGTCGCCCCAGAAGCCGTCGGAGTACGCGTAGGCCAGCGGGTAGTGACTCAGCCATCCCTTGCCGACGATGGTCGGCGTCGGCCCCTTGTTGTTCGCGTTGCCCTTGATGGACTCGACGGCCTCGTTCTTGCACTTCGGTCGAGCGAGCCCACCGCCGCCCCACCAGTACTCGTAGGAGGTGCCGGTTCGGCCGTTGAGATACTTGACGACCCCGTCCATGTCCCAGGGCGCGGTCGCGCCCTGCTTGCTGCCCAGGAAGCCGGGATTGACACAGAAGACGTTCACGTGGTGGTGGAGTTCTTCGAGCATGTTCTCGACGCCGCCGGTCATCCGTTTGGGGGCCTTCCTGTCCGCTCCTCGCCCGCCGTTCCGGCGGTAGAGTCCCCAGCGGGGCCACCACGTCGAATGGTACTTCCCGCCCGCAGCCTGTCGGTCACACCAGCCGATCAGCAGGCCCCAGGCGACCGGGCCGCACCCGACCGGGCAGTTCTGGTAGTCGTGCTGGTAGTACCAGGTGTGGAAGCGCGACCCCCCGGCCCAGTACTTGTCGCCGCCGGGGGCGCTCAGCAGTTCGAAGTCCTCGGCTGACGGCGCGATCGATGGCGTCTCGGACGCGATGGCTGCCGCTGGTTCGTCGCCGATCCGATACTCGAAGCGCTCGCGCACCCCTGCGTCGTCCCCGAGTTCGAGCGTCGCCCGCTGTCCGACCGCGTCCGGTGCGGTCGGCGTGACCTCGACGACGTCGTGCCCGACGTCCCGCGAAAGCCGCTCGATTTCCAGCCCTTCGGCAGCGGATCCCGACAGCGTCTCGACTGTCTGGCCGTCGAGCAGCGGTTCGCGGTGGGTTTCTCCTAACTGCAGGTCGTCGACGGACTCGCCGAACTCGCGGAGTCGCTCCCAGGCGGCCGCGGCGCGTTCGCGCAAGCCGTCCAGCAGCGGGCCGTAGACGTCCGTGTAGTTCTCCTTCAGGTCGTCGTAGGATTCCCAGTTGGCGAACGCGAACTCCGCAGGCGGGTCGTGGTCGTTCGCCGCGGCCAGAACCGCGGGCTCGTACGCCTCGGTGACCTCGTCGTCTGTCTCGACGCTCTCCTCGTCCTCCGGGCCGACGCGGACGTGGCCGACCGTCTCGGCGCGCTCGGCCAGCGCGTCGACGCCCTCCAGTCGCGGCACCGGATTCCCGCGGGCGGCGATGGGTTCGCCGTCGGCGTCCTCTGCGACGAAGCGAAGCCGGTCGATCCACTGCAGCGCCGCCAGCTCACCGTCGGCCTCCGCCGCGAGCGAGCGGCCGATCGAGGTGCCCTCGGTGCCGAAGTTCGGAACCGGGACGTCGTGTGGCCCGGTCGAACACACGACGTAGCCCTCGGGCTCCACTTCGAGTTCGTAGTACGCGACGCCGTCGACGTCGGGGCGGGAGACGGGGTAGGCGTGGTCGGCCAGTCCCGCCTCGCCCCAGGTGCGGGGGTCGTCGCCGCTGTGATACTCGATGAACCGTGCGGCGCGCCGACGGACCCCGGCGGGCACCTCCGCCATCGGAATCCGGCCGGGAACCGCCTCCACGTCGATGCCCGAACCGACGTCCCCGTCGGGGCGGCGCCCGTGGACGACCCGCGGCAACACGTCAGAGAACATCTCGGCGCTCTCTTCGACCGTCTCCCGGGTGACGTGGCCGTCCTCGCCGACGAGTTGCGGCTCCGTGCCGTCCGTCGCGTTCGTTGCGTTCACCGCCGTCGTTCGGGCGTCGCCGACCAGGACGGTGTCCTCCCCGTCTCTGACGCGGACGACGTTGAGCAACGCGAACTCGTCGTCGCCGGTGACCCCGCCGAACGTCCTGGCGCGTACCTCCCGGTCGAACACCGTTTCTGCCCGCTCGTCTATCACTCTCGGTTCCCGCTGCCACGTCTCCTCGATGGCCATCTGTCGGCGGAACGCGCTCGTCTCGTCGTCGGTGAGCACGTCCGCGAGCGGCCGCTCGGCCATCGCGTGTGTCACGCCGGTCTCCGCGGTGGGCGTGCTCGCGAGCCCCACGGTCACCGAGTCGATGAATCCGGCGCCGCTGCGGGCGTACTGTGCAACGTGATTCTCGAGCGTCGTCTCGGCTGTTCCGTCCGATCCGTCTCCCGTCTCCGTGACCTCCACAGTCCCGCGATCGACCAGGTCGTACTCCTGGTTCGTCGCCGTCCCGTCGAGTGCCACGGGATCCGCCTCGCGTCGCCGAGACTGATCCGCACAGCCAGCAAGACTCAGCGGCAGCGCCAGCGCGCCGACAGTCCGCAAGACGTCTCGTCGGTTTATCCGTGACACGCTTCCAGTCGGGCGTCGTCCGCTCTCCTCCAATTCGCGCTCGGTTGGGTCGTCTATCATGCACTCGCCACTCGCCCGACGTCCCACTTCGAAATGTGCTCTAACTACTTAGTGCGGAGACCGCCCAGCCCTCACAGACGGTGCAGCGCTCCGTGTGCTCCCGGCGTGCGGGTTTCCCCGATACCCTCGCGACTCGACGTTCCGGGACTCTGTCAGGGGAGCACTACCATAGTGTGTATTGTAGCCGTGTGTCGGCGGATCGTCATTGAGAGTACACGTGCGAACCTATCACGGCAACTTGTCTCGACGAGCGGTCATTCTGATAGAGCGTTGCTGAGGACGGGGCGCAGATTCCCCACGCAGTGTGGAGGCATACTATACCCGAGCCCGTGTTACCATGAGACATGATTACCCAACCCGACGGGGGAGTCCCGAATACGCTCTCCCCGGACGAAGCGTTTACGCTGGTGGGTGACGAGACGAGAATCGGGATCCTCCACGCACTGTGGACGGCGTACGACCCGCACGCAGCCGATTCTGCGGTTCCATTCTCGGAACTCTTCGACCGAGTCGGGGCCGACGACACGGGGAATTTCAACTATCACCTGGGGAAATTGACTGGACACTTCGTTCGCCGGACGGACAGTGGCTACGAACTGACTGCGCCTGGGCTCAAGGTCGTACGGGCAGTCATCGCTGGCGGGGTCACTGGGGATCCGACAGTCGAGTCAACCCCTGTCGACGCGACTTGCGATCGATGTGGGGATACGGTCGAAATCACCTACGAGGACGGAACCACCTGGGCGCGATGTAGCACGTGTGATGGGTACTGGCCACAGCGGGGCGGAGAGATCTTCGGGTTCAGCCTCCCTCCGGCGGGCCTTCGCGGGCGTACCCCTGACGACATCCTCGACGCCACCATCGTGTACTCCATCCACCGATTCGAGACGATGATCGACGGGATCTGTCCCGAATGTGGCGGCACCGTCGACACCTCGCTCGCGGTCTGTGCGAACCACGACGCCGATGATGGGATCTGCGACGCGTGTGACGCTCATTTCATGGGCATCATCACGTGTGTCTGCCGCTCCTGTAAGTTCGCCTGGCGATGCCCAAGCTACGCGTGGGTGCTCAACCATCCCGCCCTCGTGTCCTTCTACTATCGTCACGGTATCGAACACGTGCCTGCTACCTGGGCGGCAATTCGTCGGGGTTTGGGATGGCAAGAGGAACGGGTATCCACCGACCCGCCATCCCTCCGACTGTGCGTCGAACACGAAGGAGAGCGCATCCGGTTCCTGCTCGACCAAACTGGGACTGTCGTCGACGTTCACGAATAGCTGATTCCACGTCACCAGCGCGGCGTGCTCGGTCGATTTCGTGCTACAGGTTCTCCATCCGTGGTGGCTGACGCAGGCATGTTGTCTGGGTGCTTACAGTAATATCGTGCTGATTACGGTTATGCTGGTGTGTGACAGACACTCAAGCATGATGGGAAACGAACACCACTCCGACGCGGACGACCGTCTGGGTGTCCCCTCCGGACAGCGAGCAGCGAACCGCCTCGATGCGACCACTGCTGGTGCTTCGGAGACGCTGTCCGCAGTGGACATTCGGTCGCTCGGCCTCGTCGACAGTCACGTGGCGGCTACCGAGAGGCCAGCAGACGAACGCCCGGGTCACCGACCGGACGGTGGCTGCCGATGACGTTGGCAACGATTCCCCGATACGACCGTTCCCGGGTCGACGAAATCGGCGACCACGCGGTGGTGGTCGGCGCCAGCATGGCTGGCCTGGTGACGGCCAGCGTGTTGGCGGACGCATTCACCACCGTCACGATCATCGACCGCGACCAACTGCCCCCGGATCCCGACACTCGCAGAGGCGTGCCGCAGGCCATCCATCCACACGCACTGCTATCGGCTGGCCGTGCGACCATCGAGGATCTCCTTCCGGGGTGTACCGAGGACGTCATCTCGGCCGGGGGCGTGATTACCGATTTCTCCAGCGACGTCCACTTCTACGACGAGGGAGGGTTCCTCGCAAACGGCCCGACCCGCACGGAGACGATTTCGGTGAGTCGGCCAGTGTTCGAACACGTCGTCCGAGAACGCGTCTCCGGCATCGACAACGTCGATATCCGGTCGAACTGCCACTGCGCCGACTACCTGCTCGACGACGGAGGAACGACCGTCGAAGGGGTTCGCATCCGCCAGGACGGGAAGCGCAGTGAACTCCGCGCCGACGTGGTCGTGGATGCCACCGGCCGTGCGAGCCGGACGCCGGCGTGGCTCGAGAATCACGGCTACACACCGCCAGCGGTCGACGAAGTGCAGATCGATATGGCCTACAGCACCACCTTCGTCGAACGACCGGCCGACGACCGTCGGACGTATCTCTGCCCTCCCGCTTCCCCTCGAACCCGGGGTGGAATGGCTGCGCCTATCGACGGCGACCGGTGGATCGTGAATCTGCAGGGCATCCACGACGAGACACCGCCGACCGACCGGAAGGGGTTTGTCGAATACGCGGCGAGCCTGCCAGTACCGCAACTGAAACAGTTGCTCGACGAACACCGGTGGGCGACGACGGACATCGAGTACTACCCGTTCCCGTCCAACAGGCGGTACCGGTACGAGGCTCTCGACCGATTTCCCGATGGATTGCTCGTCGTCGGCGACGCGATCGCCAGTTTCAATCCGGTCTACGCGCAGGGCATGTCGGTGGCTGCGCTCGAAGCCCTGGTACTCCATCACAGGCTCGCAGACGGCCGCGACGACCTCGCTCGTCGGTTTTTCGAGCGCGTCGCACCAACCGTCGATATCGCGTGGAACCTGGCGGTCGGCGCCGATTTCGGCTTCAGCCAGACGGAGGGGCCCAAGCCCCGTGGAACGGCCTTTTTCAACTGGTATCTGGGCCGCCTGCTCCGTGGTGCACAGACTGACGGCGTCCTGACCGATGCCTTCGTGCGGGTGTTGATGATGGAGCGGCCCCCCACTACGCTGCTGCGTCCGGGTATCCTTCGGCGCGTACTCACGCCTCGATGGCGCCCGGGTGGGTCAGAGCAAACCAGGCTACCGGATCACCAGCAGGAGCAACCCTCGTCCACGGGAGGACGTTGAGCAGGGCTGTGGAATGGGTGTCTTTTCTGACGAGACGCTCACTGCCTCGACGCGTACTGTACTGCGAGTCCCGCGACGGACGCGGCCGACCTACCATTCGGACGCGAGCAATCCGTAGTAACAGACATCGACGCGTTCGCCGTTCGCGTACTCGTGTTCGCGACGCAGTCCCTCCCGCTGGAACCCCGACGTTTCGAGCACCCGCTTCGACGCCTCGTTTCCCGCGGTGACCTGCGCCCACACCCGCTGGAGACCCCTGTCGTCGAACGCGTGTTGCAGACACAGGGCGACCGCTTCGGTCGCGTAGCCCTCGTTTTGCTCCTTAGGTTGTTCTGCGTACGAACGGGGCTGCACAGTCACTGCCGCCGTCACGATTCGGGCTCCTGATCGGTATGTTGCCCCCAGAATCCAGGGTACTTCTGCACGGTCACGTCACCCTGGACGCGGGTCTGACAGGCGAGACGGAGGCCGCCATCGGGGTCGTGGGGCGGCACCGACAGCCGGACGTTCTCGCGGCGTCCGCGCTCGCTCACCTCGCCGGTGACCGCGACGGCGCAGGTGCCACAGGTACCGTGGCCGCC
>Ga0207797_1001488_pt1 | contig 16880 bp, 12 predicted proteins | sample PRCRCaboRojoPR_6_FD_187275 | JGI IMG/M metagenome (GOLD analysis project Ga0207797, IMG submission 187275) | Marine sediment microbial community from Cabo Rojo, Puerto Rico - PR CR 10% Liquid 1 (SPAdes) | ecosystem: Environmental > Aquatic > Marine > Coastal > Sediment | place: Cabo Rojo, Puerto...
ATGCCACACGAAATCTCTATCTGTCGCGGGAATATCTGGAAAATGAGTATCCGGATGAGGTCGAGGCAAACTCTCACCTCCTTCCACAAAACGAGTAAAGGGAAACCACTAGCGAAACGCGTGCATAATGAAACATCAATCAAACCAAAGGAGTAATTCGATGAGACGCTATCTGCAACTGGCGTTAGTAACCGTGCTGGCTTTGACTCTGTTCGTGGCCTGTGATAGTCCCACAGAGTCTGAAGACTCGGCATTTGAGACACTGACCAACTATATGACCGAGAACAATCTCGATCTGACCGATATGACCGAGGGTTGGATTATCTCTGCACAGGATGTGAATATGGCCAAAGATGATTATTACATCATCGACATCCGGGGTGACGATGCCTGGAATCAGGGGCATATCGAAGGCGCCCATCATGCCTCGCTGGGAACCATTCTGGAGGCAGCCGGGCAGAACGATTCAGGGAAACCGATAGTCGTGGTCTGTTATAGCGGGCAGAGTGCTGCCCACGCTGTTGTTGCGTTGCGTCTGAGTGGGTATCCTGACGCCAAATCCCTGAAATTTGGGATGAGCGGCTGGCATTCGGACTTTGACGTTTGGACGGATAATTGCAGAAATGTAGCAAGCAACTACAGCAACAACTGGACCTCAGATGCTACAGCCGATCCGGCGGAGTTCGATTATCCGGAACTGAACGCAGATGCGGAAGGCGGAGCCGAGATCCTGGCTGAACGGGTGGAATATATGCTCGATAACGGATTTCAGGGGATCAACGCCGAAGATGTCCTGCAGGCACCGGACACGTATTTTGTCAACAATTACTGGACGCAGGATGCCTGTGATCAGTACGGGCATATCAAGGGCGCGTTCAGGATCCACGGTGAAGATCTGACCCTGGCCAACGATGGAATGAAGCATCTGAATCCCGATGAGACGGTTGTGACGTACTGCTGGACCGGTCAGACCTCTTCGATCGTTACCGCCTATCTTACGGTTCTCGGCTATGAGGCCAAGAGCCTGAAATTCGGAGCAAACCGGATGATTCACTCGGATCTCCAGGGACATAAATGGTCCGAAAACACTCCGGGGGATTTTGACTACGTGCAGTAATTCACGCTGAACACTTCTGACGTTTCACGTGAGAAATAGGGTGAAGGATTCAGTCCTTCACCCTATTTTTTATATGATTTGATTAATCCATGAATTAACAGTCATCGTCAAATCAATGAAAAGGAAACGGAGAGTAAACGAGAAGGGCCCTGCCGGGGGCCCTTCCCGCCAACTCCTTCCAATCCTTTGTATCACAGGACTTTCATTAATTTTATGAAGAATTCAGGGTAAATCAGACAGGCAGCACAAAACAAAATCCGGAGGAGGATCCATGAAATCGCAGACTGAGTATCTGACATTTAACATTCCCGCCCGGATGGATTTCCGGAACATCACATCCGAGGTGCGGCGGGTGGTGCAGGAATCCGGCGTTCAGGAGGGCATGGTGCTGGTGAATGCCATGCATATCACCGCCAGCGTCTTCATCAATGATGCGGAGCCGGGCCTTCACGAAGATTACAAGGAATGGCTGGAGTGGCTGGCCCCCTTCGATCCCAGCCCGGAGCGGTACAACCACAACCGGACCGGTGAAGATAACGGGGATGCACATCATAAACGCCAGATCATGGGCCGGGAAGTGGTGGTGGCCATCACCGATGGCGAGCTGGACTTCGGTCCCTGGGAGCAGATCTTCTACGGGGAATTCGACGGCCGCCGCGACAAGCGGGTGCTAGTGAAAGTGATCGGTGAGTGAGTTCCGAACAGATTGCACTTTGAGCTGCCGTCCGGAGTGGCAGAGTGATGGGTTGTTTCGCTATCAGCCCAACGCCATCCCTCCCCGAGGGGACTTTAAGAGGAAGGGGAATCCGATGCGTCGGGTCTGGCATTTTCGTCTTTCCCTCTCTTTCAAAGAGAGTAGAAACAAAGGGTTGAGTTGTATTGGAGGCCGGATTACTCTTCCGCCAACTGTCACCCGCCGTATTCTGCGGTCAATATTATATGGTGATAAATACATTTTTTACTTGAACTCCATATTCCTAAAATCTATAATTGCCTATGTAGTTTTATGAAGTATTCTTGAACTATTAGGGCGCTTGTTGTACTACTTCAGTATTTGACTGTCCTGCCTGCCTGGTAAGTATCATGTGGAACAAATCTCTGCTGCACTGACTGTGAAGCGCGGTCCTGCCTGAATCGTATGTATCCCCGGATTTGCCCTCTTATTGTACCCGGTGTTGTGCTCACAGATTATACGAATCCTTCACGGCATATGTGGGAGTGAGAGGGCGAAGCTGCGTTCATCTGTGACTGAGTTATTCTATTAAAATCCGGGACATTTTCCAGGAGGGTGAGATGACTTCTTGTGACAATCCATCCACCAGTATCCTTGGATTGTCTTCATGACTTCAGTGAAAACACTTTTATGAGTACACCCACTTCCAATGACAAGGCTATGAATCGATTCCGGAGTCAGGCTCCAGTTCCAGAAGACGGATATTTCAGATATACAGGGCTTTCCAAGAATTATCTCCGGTTACTGAAGCGATACAAGCACATGATTTTCATTATTACCGGCATCGTCTCAGTGGCAATGATCTGTTATTCACTAACCGCACGGCCTGTCTATCTGGCAGCTACTACCATTTTGATTCGGACCGAACGACAGAGTGTGAAAGAAATTTTCGGAACACCGGGTACCACGGGCGGGAGAACCCTGAACAATCAGATCGAGTACCTCAAAAGCCGGTCATTGTCCGAGCAGGTGGTCAGCAGCTTGTTGGAGATGGAGTTTGCGGACTCCCTGTGCCTGCTTAATACAGAGGGAGATCCCCGGGGAGCGGGTCTGAAAGAATTCATTACCCGTCAGGTGAGGGCGGTGCAATCATTTACCGGAGATGACGCCGTTCAACGTAACGCCATTCCCGCTTTTGGTGAACGAGTACGTGAAGCGGCGAAAAAACTGAGGGATTGGTTATCCTTCGAGCCTGTGCCGGAGACTGATTTCATCGTAATCGAAGTGCAAGCGCCTGATCCGGAAGAGGCGGCACTTATCGCGAATACTGTGGCAGCCGAATATTACCGCCAGAATATGACTCTTGCAAGAGGTGAGGTTAATGAAGTGAAAGAGTTTCTGAGAGACCAGCTGGAAAATGTCCGGAATAACCTTTTTGAAGCGGAAACCGCACTGATGAAATATCAGCAGCAATCTCAGGCTGTGGCAATGGATGATGCCACAACTCTTCTTGTGGAACAGGTTTCTGCGTTTGAGAGCCGGCATCATCAGGTCCACATCGAATTACAGGCTATTGAGACCCGTATAGCGCATCTCAAACAGCAACTGAATCAGCGTCGAAAGGATGCCTTAACCGAAGTGACTGATGTCTCTTCGCCCTTTGTTCAGGTACTGCGGGACTCCCTGGCACGGAAACAGGTACAGCTGATTATGCTGGAAACGAAAGGCAGCGTACCTTCCAATCATCCGGCTATTCGGAATGTCAAAAAGCGAATCACCGAACTGGAAAACCGGCTAAAATCCCAAACCAGGCAACTGATCGATCAGGGCATCCGGCTTTCTGATCCGGTGGGATACAGCCAGGATCTTCTGGGATCCATATTGAATATGGAGAGCAAAAAAGCAGCGCTCAAAGCCAGAGAGCAGTATTTGGACCGGATTGTTCAGCAGTATAACCTGCAGGTAGAGGCATTGCCGGAAAAGAGTTTTCGGCTTGCAAGACTGACCCGGAATCAACAGGTAAATGAAAAGCTGTTTATATTAATGAAAACCAAATACGAGGAAACACGGATCCGTGAAGCCGGTTTGGTTGGAAGTGTACAAATCATTGATCGGGCAATCCCGCCGCATGCGCCGGTCAAGCCGGATAAACTCCGCAATATCATCCTCGGTGCACTGCTTGGGGCAATATCGGGAATCGGATTGGCACTGGCTATGGATTATCTCGATAACTCTCTCAGGACGATTGAGGATGTTGAAGTGCTGGGACTGAATATCCTGGGGATGATCCCTGCAATTCGGGGCACCAGATCGATGCAGAATGGCAGGGAACGAAAACACAGGTACTCCAAAGAGGTGAAAGCAATCGAGAGCCGATTACTAATCAATTATGAATCCAGAAGTGCTGTCGCCGAAGCTTATAGAAATGTCAGAATGAATCTCCGTTATCTGAACCTTGACAGGCCAATGAAGCATATTCTGGTTACCTCGTCAATGCCGGGGGAAGGAAAAACTACCACCGCTGTAAATCTTAGTATCACGCTGGCTCAGATGGGCCATACAACTCTATTAATAGATGCTGATCTTCGCAAACCGATGATCAATAAAATTTTTGGGTACCCGCGGTCACCCGGATTAACAGATATACTGGTAGGAGAAGAATCCGGTGAGTGGACGGTAAGAGACAGTAAGATCAAGAACCTGGACCTCCTTCTTTGTGGTGGATTGCCTCCAAATCCATCCCAGCTCCTGGACTCCGGGGTGATGAAGGAATTGATCGGACAGTTCGGGAATCGTTACGACAGGATTGTCTACGACAGTCCACCGGTAATCGCACTCACTGATGCCGTAATTTTATGTGCAGAAGTGGATGCCACCCTCCTGGTGGTTTCTTCGGGACAGACCGATGTCAGTTCAGTGAAGCGCGCCACTGGTCAACTCCAGGTAATTGGCGGCGGTCTGGCCGGAGCTGTGTTGAACAATGTCTCTTCCAGGGATGCCGGCAGCTCATATTATTATTACTATTCATCTTATTCTTACGAAAAGGACAGCATACATTCGCCCTTTTCAGAAAGCACCGTTCCAGACTTTACGTAGTGGAAAGTCAATCTGACAATCCTGTCACGGTTGGCTGGCCACCACTCCGGAAATCCCTGTGAAATTCTCACCAAATCCAAACGCGGTAACTCTCCTTTCTGGAAGCTCAAGTGCTGTAATAATCAGATCCGCAGGAATTGGGTTGTCATCTGTTACTCAGGTGGTTCTCGCCAGACAATTGGGAGCAGCACAGTATGGGATATTCACGTTCGCATTGGCCCTTGGAGCTGTTCTGCTGACATTTGCAAAACTGGGCTTTGACAAATCGCTAATCCGCTTCGTTGCACAATACTCCGTGGAGAAAAGGTATCATCTGCTGGGTGAATTGTTGAGAAAAAGTACTGCATTCGTGCTCATGAGCAGTATGGTTATCTCCGTGTTGGCTTTCCTTGTGGTTAACTCATTACATGATTACCGGCTCTACTCTGGTAACAAGACATTTCTCATCGTCTGCATTCTGATTCCACCGTTGGCACTGACAGCTTGCAGGGAAGGGATAATGAAGGGATTCAAGCTGATTGAAGCAGCGCTGATCCCGGACAACATTCTCAGACGGATTTTCATGCTCAGTGGTTTGGGAATACTCTCTGTATTGAAGATTTCTCTCACTGCGTTGGGTGCAATGGTTGTCTATGCTGTGGCAGTAATCGGAGCCGCTGTCATCGGTTTTGTCTGGTGCTGGAAGCGGTTACCAGTAAACAGGGGCACTTTTCACTTTCCAGGAAAACTGTATAACTGGCTTCGGGTGTCAGTGTCTTTCATGCTGATAAGTGGGTTGAACCTCGTTCTTGAGCGAACGGATATCATAATGGCAGGATTCTATTTAGAAAGTAATTCACTAGGTGTGTACGCGTCGGCCTCGAAAGTCTCCTCACTGGTGTACTTTGGGTTGCCGGCCATTGTAGTAATCGTCGGACCGATGATTTCAGAGCTGTATGCCACGGGGCAGTTGAGTGAGCTCCAGAGGTTGGTCAGATATGCTTCACTGGGAGCGGTTATCTATGCAACCAGCGTTGGTGTCCTGCTTGTTTTTGGTGGAGAGCATATTCTCAATCTGTTTGGAACGGATTTCTCCACCGGTTACAATACTCTGGTTTTCCTGGTAATTTCCCAGGCGATTAATGCATTTTCCGGGCCAACTGCTTCACTTCTAATCATGACAGAGTTCGAAAGATCTGCTGTTCGGATACTTGTTATCGGAGCCCTATGCAATATTGGGTTGAATTTTCTTTTCATACCCGCATTGGGAATGGAGGGTGCTGCGGTGGCCACCACAATCACCGTTCTGCTCTGGAATGTATTGATGCTCTTTTGTATCAAACGGAATCTGGCTTTGCAGTCCGGCATATTTTCACTCTTCAGATAACTTCAAGTTGGTGATTCTCAGAGAGAAATTCGGTTCTCAGTAAATTGTGTCATAGACTGTGTTTCCATTGGTATTTCTGAAAGCAGACTCTGGGCATTCATGAAGAAATTAGACAGCGCTATTACGGTTTTCTCATTCGACTTCCCACCCAACAGCGGCGGGATTGCGCGATTACTTGATGCTATAGCACACCAATTAGCTGATCACGGGTATCTGGATGTTGTACTGACCTGTCGGAAGGAAATAGGACTTACAGACACTTCACTCTCTTCCTGTTCCATCCGTACAATGGATCATAGGCGGATCTGCAGGGAGATCGAATCGTGGGCAAATCTGAAGGCTGATGGTACGGATGCCCTGGTGTTATGTGGGAACTGGTATCCTGAGGGGTTACTCTGTTGGCTGGCTGGTGTAAAAAAATATATAGTCCTGACTCATGGTGCAGAATTGTTACCGCCACGGCAGAAGTTGCGCCGGCCGGTATGGAGAATGCTTATGCGGTTTATCCTGGAGAATGCTGCGCTGGTTATCGCAAACAGCCGGTATACCAGTGACTTAGCGATGAAGATGGCTCCCGGGGCGCGTGTGATTACAATACCTCTTGCAGTTGATCATCACATATTTATTCCAATGAACAGGGATGCAGTAAGACGTCAAATCGGGACTGGGGATAAAAAAGTCATCTTGTCAGTCTCGAGATTAGAGATACATAAAGGCATTGACACTGTGCTTGAAGCCATAGCGCGGCTGAATTACAGTCAGCGGAACAAACTAATATACCTGATTGCAGGACGGGGACCTGCACGAAGTCATTTGGAGGAGTATGCGGAGGCTCTCTCAGTTCAAGAGCACCTGAATTTCATGGGATTTGTCCCGGATGATGTTTTACCCGTGCTGTACAATGCCGCGGACCTCTTTGTTCTTTGCCCTAGAGAATCCATCAACAATCGGGCAATTGAAGGGTTCGGACTGGTGTATCTTGAGGCGCAATCCTGCGGCACTGCCGTAGTTGGCACAGAGACCGGGGGAATTCCGGATGCGGTTGAGCCGGGGAACGGTGGGTTATTGATTGATCAGGATGATTCCCGGGTTCTATCGGAAGTCCTTCGCAGATTGATTGAGGATGACAGAGGATATTTTCGCCACATGGGTAGGAGTGGTCGAAAACGGGTGCTCTGCCGGTATACTTGGGATCACTACTGGCAACGATTTCACTCTGCGCTTCAGTCTCTGCAGGAAGGATAATCCACGTGCAACTGCTCTGGCACATACCGCTTTTAGTCCTGTATCTTCCGAATTTCGGATACGGGCTTTCAACTGTCATGGGAACATTGAAACTCTCGGACTATTTTATTTTCCCCTCACTGGTGGTATTCTATTTTTCCTGGCGCATGCCCACTCCATTCCCGCTTAATTTGGATGAAGTGAAACCACTGTTACTGGCATTTTTAATATGCGCTGTGGGATCTACCCTCTCGATCGTTTTACCATTTCGATATGATTATGCCGGAGGAGCCCATCTCTGGTTCGGGCTGTTAAAACTTGGTAAACTTACACTCTATTCGTATACGGCAATACTCATAGTCGAACAATACTATTCACTCAATAATCTCCAGAGCTATCTCTGGACTTTATTACTAATCGGATGGACACTTGCTGTCAACTTACTTGTGCTGAATGCTGAGGCTAGCAACAGCATAACGGGTTTTTCTGCGAGCAATGCAACGAGTGTGCTGATGGCTATGTTATTGGTTTTCATCGTTGGCCTTCTGGGAGAGCACCATGGTGAGAGGATGTGGAGATTGTTTGCATTCCTCTCTGTTATTCTCATAGTGTTCAGTATGGTGTACACTCGTGGACGAGGCGGCGTTCTCTCTGCTTTTTTTGCCGGCGGATACCTGTTGTTAAAACTTGGGTCAAGGCGCCTTGTTGTCCTGACTGTCGCCTCAATACTATTGTCGCTTGTTGTAGCTTATCGGACCGTGCCAATCTTCAGAAATGAAGTATACAAGACCATCAAACCGGATCCTGAATATTACAGAAAATATCATACAGGTGCATTTGGTATTGATATGGGGTCCCGGATCTGGATCTGGTGGGACGAAGGAAAGAAATTTCTCAATAATCCGGTCCTTGGAACCGGCTTCTTTCACCGGGGAGGTGAATCCGGCCTGCTGAAAAGCGGAAGCCATAACTTCTTTATTCAGATGTTTCTGGAGACTGGATGTGCAGGTGGTCTCATTATTTTATATATCTTCGGAAAAATGTGGAATCAGGCCGGAAGGGTCTTCTCCAAATATCACGGGTATGAAGTTCCGGTTAAGGCGGCGCTCATTGCGGCGGCCACCGGAGCTATGGGGGGAGAATACTTCTACGGCGGTATGGTGCCGTTTACCCTGTTCTATATATACACTCCGGTGGGGATATTGCCGGCAGAGCATCCCCGGATGAATGGATAGCCTGGTTTCAATCACACTGCCCGTCTACAACAGCCATTCCACCCTGCCGTTTGCCCTTGCTTCACTTGTTGCTCAGTCCTATAAGAACTGGAAGGCGGTTATAGTCGATGATGGTTCCGAACCTCCGATCCGGCCAATTGTAGAGTGGTTTGATGATCCGAGAATGATGTTAATCGAACACGAAACGAATCTCGGAAGACCGGCAGCACGTCAGGCCGCCCTGGAGAGGGTGGACGGTTCCTATATGACCATGCTGGATTCCGATGACTGGTATTACCCGAACAAGCTTGCAAAGCAAGTGGAAATCATGGAATCACGACGCGACCTCATCCTCCTCAGTGCGGGAATGGCAATAACAGATATGAACGGGAACATGACCGGTAAGAGAGTATTGGACTCCTCATCCCATTTCATCGTGTTTCCGCCGCAGGTCAGCTTGAAACCGCTGTATCTTGCTCACGCCCCCTCAATAATTCGTACGGAAGTGCTCCGTGATATGAGATACAATGCTGATTTGAAAAGGTCCCAGGACGCTGATTTTCTCTGGAAGATTATTCATCGATATCCGTTCGCTGTTCTGAATGAAATTGTATATACCTATTCGGAGTTTAACGGTATATCCGCCCGGAAAACCGCCTCTGCCTATTTTTATCGTACCGTAAGGCTGGGCCAACAATTCAGCAATGATCCGATAAACGCCCTGGTACAAATGGTGCGCTCTGTCGTGCAGGGAACACTGTATTACGGCTTTTTCAAAATTGGACTTGGTCATTGGCTGATAAAATCCCGATCAAAGGCTCCCGCTCCGCGAGATTTGGAGGTATTTCAAAATGCTCGAGATCGGATTTCACAAACCCTGCAATCGGATTGAGAACGCCGGTGAAAATCATCAGAATAACCACTGTACCGATCTCCTTGAAAATTTTACTTCGGGGCCAGCTGGAGTATCTCACAAGGTATTTTGAGGTTGTAGCCATCTCGAGTGATGGTCCTTTTTTAAACCAGGTAGCCAGAGATGAAAAGGTGCGCACCTATTCGCTGGATTTATCCAGAAAAATTTCTCCTGTTCGTGACATCATATCCATTACTCAACTCTACAGAGTTTTGCTGAAAGAGCGGCCTGATATTGTGCATTCCCATACGCCAAAAGCGGGTTTGGTGGCAATGGCAGCAGCATGTCTGGCAGGGGTGCCGGTTCGAATGCATACGGTGGCCGGTCTGCCATTCATGGAGTGTGCCGGAATGAAACGGTGGATACTGATACAGGTGGAAAAGATCGTATACCGGCTTGCCACGAATATCTATCCAATTTCTTTTGGTCTCAGGGATTTTATACTGGGAAACCGGCTCACAGGCCGGAAGAAGCTCAAGGTGTTGGGACACGGAAGCAGTAACGGAATAAACACCCGGCACTTTTCGCTGTCCGGTACGGTTATCCGGCAGGCAGACACACTGAGAATAGAATATGGAATTGAAACTGGTGAGATAGTGTTCGTCTATATTGGCCGGATTGTGAAGGAGAAGGGTATCCGGGAACTGCTTCGGGCATTTGGGCCCATTTGGGGGTATGTGGGCAATTGCCGGCTTTTCCTGGTCGGTCCCACCGAAGACCATATAGCTCCACTCTCCAAAGACATATCGGACATGATAAAGGGTAATCCGATGATCGGAATTCCCGGGTATCAGGAAGATGTACGTCCCTGGCTGGCACTCGGGGATATTTTTGTTTTTCCCAGCTATCGCGAAGGACTGGGCAGTGTCCTCCTGGAAGCGGGCAGCATGGGGAAACCATCGATTGTCACGGACATTGTTGGCCCGAATGAAGTGATTGAGCATGGGATTAATGGACTTATTGTTCCGGCAAAAGATCCGCTCAGGCTCCAGGCTGCCATGACCCGGTTACTATTTGATAGTGGTTTGCGTTTGAAACTGGCTTCCGAAGCCCGTAGAAAAGTAATAGAGAAATACGAACAACGCACTTTGTGGGAGAGTCTATTGACAGAGTATCAGACACTTCTTACGGGATGACCAATATGTATGCTTTCGGGTTGAAAAGAGCATTAGATGTGTTCCTGGCAATTGTTTTGATAATTATTCTCGCTCCACTGATGCTGCTGATCTTCCTCCTGTGCGCAGGATGTATAGGACGACCAGTCTTGTTCAGTCAGAAACGTTCCGGCATTCACGGAAAACCGTTCATATTGTACAAGTTCCGAACAATGACCCACAATGATAATGAGCCGGAGAGTCCGTGGCCTGAGACGTCCCGGGTAACAAAAACCGGCAGGATACTCCGGAATACCGGACTTGACGAGTTGCCACAATTAGTCAATGTCCTGAAAGGGGAAATGAGTGTCGTAGGACCGCGGCCCTTATTAACCCGATATTTGAACCGGTATTCCCCCGAGCAGATGCGGAGGCATCAGGTGAAGCCGGGGATCACTGGGTGGGCGCAGATCAACGGTCGGAATCGCATTACCTGGGAAGAAAAATTCTCCCTGGATATCTGGTATGTGGAGCATCTGAGTTTTCGTCTGGATGTTAACATTATCCTGCGCACGATTGTTTACGTGGCCCGCAACCACAATATGTGGACAGCAGAACAGAAAATGATGTCTGAATTGAAGGGCACGAGCCGTGAATGAAATTCAGAAAACTGCCGGCGTATTTGTCATTGGAGGCGGTGGTCATTCGAAAGTTGTGATGTCTACACTCCGTTACTCAGGTCACGTGGTGCATTCAGTTTACGATGATGATCCGGCAAAATGGGACACAACGATTCTGGATTGCAGGGTAGTCGGTCCTGTTAACCAATTAATATCCAAAGATGGAAACGGAATTGTCGCAATTGGTGATAACAGAACACGCCGTGAATTGACAGAGTTCCTCCCGCATTTATCCTGGATTTCTGCAATTCACCCGGAGGGATATTTAGATCCCTCCAGTGAGATTGGTGAAGGTACGGTACTATGTGCCGGTGCTGTTGCGCAACCGCAAGTGTTCATAGGAAATCATGCTATTGTAAATACTGCGACCACTGTCGACCACGACTGCCGTATTGGAAATTATGTCCACCTGGCTCCCGGAGTTCATTTAGGGGGAGAGATTGACGTTTGTGAAGGGACTCTCGTAGGGATCGGAGCCACCGTACTCCCCGGAATTCGAATTGGCCGGTGGTGCACTGTTGGTGCCGGTTCAGTGGTCACGGAGGATATTCAGGATTATTGTACGGTGGTTGGTGTTCCTGCAAAAACAATCGCTATAGGTACCGCATTTCGAAGCGCAACATTATACCATTAGCGCCACATGACATTCCGCCCTGACAGAATCTATCTCTCCCCGCCACATATGAATGGCAAAGAGATAATGTATATCCGGGAAGCTCTTAACACCAACTGGATTGCCCCTGTGGGGCCCCATGTAGATGCCTTTGAACGGGAGTTTGCCAAGTACGTGGAGATGCCGCACGCCTTGGCGCTTGTCTCCGGCACCGCTGCGCTGCATCTCTGTATGCGGTTGCTGGATATCGGGCCGGGCGACCGGGTCTGCTGTTCGGACCTGACCTTCGCCGCGAGCGCAAGCGCAATCCGGTATGAAGGGGCCGACCCGGTCTTTATCGATGCCGGGGAAACCACCTGGAACATGAGCCCCGCGGCACTGGAACAGGCACTCTCCGAGGCGGAACAGACAGGTCGCCTGCCGAAAGCGGTAGTGGTGGTGGATCTCTACGGCCAGAGCGCCGATTACAAGACGATAACTCAACTCTGTACCCGCTATAATATTCCCCTGATCGAGGATGCCGCTGAGAGTCTGGGAGCAACATATAACGGCGGGAAGTGCGGTACTTTCGGTGATCTCAACGTCTTCTCCTTTAATGGCAATAAAATTATCACCACCTCCGGTGGGGGCATGCTGGTGTCGGCAAATGAGGCACATATCGAACAGGCGTGGTTTCTGGCCACCCAGGCCAGGGACCCGGCACTGCATTATGAGCACAGTCAGCTGGGATACAATTACCGGTTAAGCAATATCCTGGCCGGCATCGGCCGGGGGCAGCTGCAGGTACTGGAGGACCGCATCGACGTCCGCCGATTGATATTTCAGCGGTACTACCATGCATTGTCCGACTACGACGGCATCGAATTCATGCCGGAAGCTTCTGACGGCCGCAGCACCCGGTGGCTCACCGCGCTGACGGTCGATCCGGAGCATACCGGCGTCACCCGGACGCAGATTATCCAGGCCCTCGAAGCGGAGAATATCGAAGCACGTCCCGTCTGGAAGCCCATGCACCTACAGCCGCTGTACGAAGAGTATGATTACTATACCGCAGACGGGCGGAGTGTTTCGGAAGCTCTCTTTACCGACGGGCTCTGCCTGCCGTCCGGCTCCAACCTGTCCGAATCCGACCAGGAGCGGGTGATTCGGGTGATCCAGTCGCAGTTGGAACAATAGGGCGGTTGGAAACCGCGTGCGCCAAAAGGAAGGAAACCCCGCCACCGAGACACAGAGCGCACTGAGAAATGAAATGGTCAGAGAACAACACCACAATGGCATACAGACGCGAAGCGCGAAATGGATCGCTTTCACCCCCAACTACAGTCGGAGGTGAAGCATACCTGCACCCTGAACCGCCTGGTTCAAGAGTTTTCCCGTCCTCGAATGCATTTCATCCGCCGGAAATAGGAAAAGAGAAGTCCGTGCTTTGTACTCTCACCCATACACTCCGGAAAAAGTAACATGGCCTTTTCCATGCGATATGCCCGATACCGGTTACTGCTTCTGGGCGATGTCCTGGTCCTGATGGTCAGCTACCTCTTTGCGTTCCTGCTCCGGCTCGAGTTCACCCTGCCCGGTAGTGTTATGCAGGGATTCCTCATTATGCTCCCGGTATTCATTACGGTCAAACTCCCCCTGTTCTTCACGTTTAACATGTACCGCGGGATGTGGCGGTATACCAGTCTCTGTGACGTCTACAATATCATGCGGGCGACGTGCATCAGTGCCGTTCTGCTGTTTGCGATCAACTGGCTGGTGCCCACCATCCCGGGCATCCCCCGGTCGATCTTCATCCTTGATCTGGGGATTAGTGCGGTGATACTGACCGGCATCCGGGTGGGGATCCGGGCGTATTATTTCCGGATTGAGACCCGGGAGGGTTCGAATGAAGACGCCAAGCGTCTGCTCATTGTCGGTGCAGGAGACGCCGGCGAACAGCTGTTACGGGAAATACGGCATTCCCGTGATCTGAATTATGACGTGGTTGGCTTTCTGGATGATGATGAGGAGAAAATCGGATCCCAGCTCCGCGGAGTGCCTGTCCTGTCGGCTATCAACAGCATGCCGGATTTACCCGTATCGTTCGACGAAATTCTCATTGCTATCCCATCCGCCGGTAGTAGGGAGATGCGGAGGATAACAGATCTGTGTAAACGGTTCGGGAAGCCTTTCAGGACGGTACCGGGACTCGGCGAGATTGTCAACGGGAAGGTGGAGCATCATACGGTACGAGATGTGTGCCTGACAGATGTCATAGGCCGGCAGGAAGTGGAATTAGATGCCGTTGTTGTGAACGCGTTTCTCCGGGACAAACGCATGCTGATAACCGGGGCCGGTGGTTCCATCGGAGCGGAGCTGGCCCGCCGTTGCCTGGAATTTTCCCCGCAGGGGATCATGTTGCTGGATAACAGCGAATACAATCTGTTCCGTATCCAGCGTGAATTTCAGGAGTTCAATAGTGAGAATGACATTATCCCGGTTCTGGCGGATGTGCGTGACCGGGGAATGATGGAACGGGTATTTCAACGATACATGCCGCAGATAGTGTTCCACGCAGCCGCGTATAAGCATGTCCCAATCCAGGAACACTTTCCCTGGCAGGCAATCCATACGAATGTGCGGGGGACGAAGATTGTACTTGAATTAGCCGAAACCTACCACGCGGAGAGGTTCATTCTGGTCTCAACGGATAAAGCGGTACGACCTTCATCGGTGATGGGGGCGACCAAACGGCTGGCCGAGTTGCTGGTGCACGGTAACGGTGTCCGGCGACAGACCAAATGCATGGCGGTCCGGTTCGGCAATGTGATTGGCAGTTCCGGCAGTGTAATCCCCATTTTTCAGGAGCAAATTCGTCGGGGCGGACCGGTGACGGTCACCCATCCGGAGATCCGGCGATACTTCATGTCCATTACTGAAGCGGCACAGCTGATCCTTCAGGCCGGTGCTTTGGGGAAAGGTGGTGAGATTTTCATGCTGGACATGGGGGACCCCATCAAGATCGATACGGTGGCCAGAGCGCTTATTACACTCTCCGGATTTGAGCCTGATACGGACATCCCGATCCTGTATACCGGGCTTCGGCCCGGAGAGAAGATGTGCGAGGAACTGCTGGCTGACGATGAGCAGCAGGTTCCCACAATGCATAGCAAGATCCTGATCCTGGAGTCCTCCGACAGAACCATGGGGAAAGATACTTTGGATCACCAATTGGAAGAACTTCACACACTGGTCGAAATCCAGGATCGTGAGGGGATCATGACTAAACTCGAAGAAATCGTGCCCTGTTACAATCGCCGGAACGGGTTGAAAACCGGACTGGAAACGGCAATGATTATCTGAAGATACCCTTTAATAATCTGTGTTCGATGGTTTGGCGGGAATCATGAGCAAGACAGGCGTCCGCTAGCGGTGGATTACTGAATATGGTGCGCAGCGACTGATACGAATCACCATTGGTATATTTCTGAAAAGAGCCCCTTTTAGGGGCTTTTTTTAGGCGTGCCTTTATACGGTACGCTTCCCCGTACTGGCGAATTCTCCCAATCTTTCACCTTTGTTCTTTTCCGCTTATTATCTAATTTCCTCGTTAATCAGGCGGCACGAATTCCAAGCACAGGAACTGATATGCCAGGAATCTTTCCATTCAACGGATGGAGGTACAACGTTGACAAAGTACCCGATCCCGCTCAGGTGATTGCCCCGCCGTATGACGTGATTGATTCGACAGAACAACAACAGCTTTATGACGCAAGCCCGTATAATTTTGTCCGGCTGATCCTGAATAAAGCTGAAGGTGAAGAGCGGTACCGCGAAGCCTCCAGAATCCTGAAAGAATGGACTCGGGAAGGTATCATTCACCGGGATCAGCATCCGGGATTTTACCTGGTAGACCAGACTTTTGATCTGAAAGGAGAGACCGTAACACGCACGGGTCTTGTAGGTGCTCTCGATCTTGAAGAGCTGGGTGACGATATCCTTCCCCATGAGCAAACCATTGATAAATACATAACAGACCGGTACCGGCTCATGGAAGAGACTTCAGCCAATCTGGGTCAGATTTTTCTCAGCTTCCGGGACAAGTCACTGACCGTTGAATCTGTAGGGGAACCGGTCCGTACGGAGGAGCCGCTGCTGGATGTGGATATTCCGGGACACACCCGCTACCGTCTCTGGGCTATTACCAATCAGAAAGACATTTCCAGGATCAACGAGACCCTTGCTGAGTCTTCCGCCATTATTGCCGACGGCCACCACCGGTACAAAACCGCGCTGCAATTTGCCAGAGATCATCAGGAGGTACCCGGGAGCAACCGGGTCATGGCCACTCTGGTAAACGCCTATAATCCCGGGATGTCCATCCTGCCAACCCATCGTCTGGTCAAAGGCGTGCAGACGGGGATTGACGAACTCCGTAAGGAATTACAACAGTTTTTCCATGTTGAAGAATTCCCTGCTCCTGAAACAATGCTCCGACAACTCCGGGATACGCCCTCCGGTGACAAAACCCGCCTGGGATTTTACCATAAACAATCCGGATCGGCATTTCTGCTCGGGTTCCATGGGGAAAATCTGCTGGAAACCGTCTTCCCGGACGCACCGGAGGCATATAAGCGACTGGATGTGAATATCCTGCATCATTTCGTTTTGAAAGAAATCCTGGATCTGGATACGGAAAATCAGGAAGACCTGGAGCGGATCGAGTACATCCGCGGCAATGCTCCGGTCATGGAAATGCTCCGGCAGCACCAGGATTATGATGTGGCGTGTTTCGTCAACCCCCCGGATGTGGATACCATTTTCCGTATCGCCGAATCCGGCCGCACTCTTCCGCAAAAAACCACCTACTTCTTCCCAAAGATCTATTCCGGACTAATCTTTCGCCGTTTG
>Ga0207797_1001489_pt1 | contig 16872 bp, 20 predicted proteins | sample PRCRCaboRojoPR_6_FD_187275 | JGI IMG/M metagenome (GOLD analysis project Ga0207797, IMG submission 187275) | Marine sediment microbial community from Cabo Rojo, Puerto Rico - PR CR 10% Liquid 1 (SPAdes) | ecosystem: Environmental > Aquatic > Marine > Coastal > Sediment | place: Cabo Rojo, Puerto...
CACCGTCGAGGAGATCGTCCGCGATCCGGAGGCCTACCGGATCCTGGTTCCCATCGCCAACCCCCGCACCGAGACCGGGGTGGTGCGGCTGGCCTGCCAGTTGGCCAGTAGCCGCGAGAAGGGGAAGGTCCACGTCGTCCACGTGGTCCAGGCGCCGCGGCGATGGTCGACGGACGCCGAAGAGGCCCCACAGGACCGGATCAGACGCGAGTCCGAACGACTCCTCGAGGACGCCCGCCGGATCGGCGCCAACCACGACGTCACGCTGGAGACGTCGACCGTGGTCACGCCGCGCTCGTTCGAGGAGATATTCACGCTCGCCCGCCGGACCAGTCCCGATCTGGTGGTGATGGACTGGGACCGGGAGGGGCTGTGGAGTTCGGCCCGTGCCGAGCGCCCGCTGGCCGAACTGACCAACCGCCTGCCCTGTGACTTCCTCGTCGTCAACGACCGTGGACTCGATCCCTCGCGTATCCTGCTACCGACCGCCGGGGGTCCCGACTCCGACCTGAACGCGGCGGTCGCCCGGGCGCTCCGGCAGGTCGCGAACGCGGAGGTAGAGTTACTCCACGTCGTCGCCGACGAGGCCGACGAACCCGCCGGCGAGGCGTTCCTCCGGGACTGGGCCGCCACACACGGGCTGGAGGACGTGGCGATCACCGTCGACTCCGGCGACGTCGAGGCGGCCATCGCCCGCGCGGCCACCGACAGCACGATGCTCATGATGGGTGCGACCGAGCAGGGTCTGCTCTCCCGACTGGTCCAGAACTCGCTGCATCTCGACGTGATCCACGACGTGGACTGCACGGTGTTACTAGCCGAGCGTCCCTCCGAGCGGTCGATCCGCGAGCGGCTGTTCGGCGCCCCGTCCCGCGAGCGCCGCCCCGCACGGGCGTTCCGGGACCGCGTCGAGGCGGCCGTCGGCTCCGAGGAATGACGACCGGGCCGGGACGCGCACGTCTCGACCCGTAAGCGTTCCCGACGACGAACGTCGCTCACCACCGTCGGTGTTCGACCCTCGTGAGACGCCAGTTCCGCGTCGGTCGAGTGTCCGAAACGCGGCCGGGGATCGGAGGGAAGCTTTTCCGCCTCCCAGTCCCACGACTGCGTATGGTTCGGTCCTCGCTCCCGTTCGACGACTCGACGGTCGACCGCCTGTGGGCCGTCGCCGCCGCCCTTCTGGTCTCCGGTCTCGGCCTCGGCGTCGGTATCGCCCTCGTCCTCGCCCTCTCACTCCTCCTGATCGGCGTCGGGTTGGACCCCTCGCCCTTCACCCTCCTCGTGATCTCTCTCGTCTCGATTCAGGGGGTGGCGTTCGGCGGCGTCGCCCTCCTCTACCTCCGGTTTCGCGGGCGCCCCGTCACCACCGTCGGCCTTCGCCTCCCGTCGGTGCGCGAACTCCTGATCGTCGTCGCGGGCTACGCGACGGCGTTCGTCGCCGCCATCACCGGCGCCATCGTCATCGGCATCACCGGCGCGCCGGCGGGCGAGAACCAGGTCGCCGAGTTCGCCAGCGCCGATCCGACCGTCCTGCTCTGGCTGATCCCCGCCTCCTTCCTCCTCATCGGCCCCGGCGAGGAACTGCTCTTTCGCGGCATCGTGCAGGGACGCCTCCGCGAGACGTTCGACCGGGTTCCGGGCGTCGTCCTCGCCAGCGCGCTCTTCGCCGCCGTCCACTTCGTCGCCCTGACCGGCGGTGCCGGCGGCCGTCTCGTCACCATCACGATCCTCTTTTTCCCAGCGCTCGTCTTCGGCGCCGTCTACGAGATCACCGACAACCTCGTCGTCCCCGCCCTCGTCCACGGCGCGTACAACGCGACGCTTTTCGCCCTCGCGTATCTCGCCATCCGACTCTCGGAGTCCGGGGCGTTCCCACAGGGTGGTCCCGGGGCCGGCACCGAAACCGCCGCCCTCGGCCTTCTCGACGCGATGGTCGCCCTGCCGGTCTGAGCGTCGGGACGGAACGGAACGGAACCCTTACCGCCGCGCCCCCGAAAGCCGGGGCCATGCGCGAGCACTTCGAACTGCGGCGCGGCGACGCCCTGGGCCGCATCGGGGCGCTGACCGTGCCGCGGGCCGGCCGGACCGTCGAGACGCCGGCGCTTCTCCCCGTCATCAACCCCAACATCCAGACGGTGTCGCCCGCCCGCCTCGAAGCCGAGTTCGGCGCCGACGCCCTGATCACCAACGCCTACATCATCCGCAAGACGGCCGACCTCCGCGAGCGCGCCCTCGACGAGGGGCTCCACTCGATGCTCGACTTCTCGGGCGCCATCTTCACCGACTCCGGCTCCTTCCAGCTCGCCGAGTACGGCGAAATCGACGTGACGACCCGCGAAATCCTCGACTTCCAGCGCGATATCGGCTCCGACGTGGGGACGCCCGTCGACGTGCCGACGCCCCCGGACGCGTCCCGCGAGGGGGCCGAGGCCGACCTGGCGACGACCCGACAGGCGCTCGCGGACGCCGAGGCCCTCGACACCGGCGAGATGCTGGTCAACGCGCCGATCCAGGGCTCGACCCACCTCGACCTCCGCGAGGAGGCCGCGCGACACGCCGACGCCACCGATCTGGACGTGTTTCCCGTCGGCGCCGTCGTCCCGCTGATGAACGACTACCGCTACGCCGACGTGGTGGACGTGGTGGCCGCCGCGAAACGGGGGTTGGGTGCCGACGCGCCCGTCCACCTCTTCGGCGCCGGCCACCCCATGATGTTCGCGCTCGCCGTCGCGATGGGGTGTGACCTCTTCGACTCCGCCGCCTACGCCATCTACGCCCGCGACGGCCGCTACCTCACCGTCCGCGGGACGAAACACCTCGACGACCTCGAGTACTTCCCCTGCGAGTGTCCGATCTGTAGCGAGTGGACGCCCGCCGACCTCCGCGCGGCCGACGAGGCGGAGCGCGACCGCCTGCTGGCCGAACACAACCTCCACGTCTCCTACGGCGAACTCCGCCGGATCAAGGCGGCCATCAGGGAGGGGACCCTGCTCGAACTCGTCGAGGCCCGCGCCCGTGGCCACCCCGCGATGCTCGACGGCTACCGCGCCCTGCTGGATCACGCACGCCAGATCGAACGTCACGACCCCGCCTCGAAAGGGTCGTTTTTCTACTGTTCGACCGAGAGCGCGCGCCGGCCCGAGGTGGTCCGTCACCACGACCGAGTCGGCCGCCTCGACGCCCCCGACCGTCTGCTGGTGACGGAAGGCAACGCCCCCTCCGGCGACCGCTTCGACGCGGCGTGGCGCCTCCTGCCCCCGTTCGGTCCCGTCCCCCGCGCGCTCTCGGAGACGTACCCCTTCACGGCCGAACTCCCCGACCGAACCGACGCCGCGGCCTGCGAGGCGGCCGCCCGCGGCGTCGCCGCCCTCGTCGACGCCAACCCTGCGACCGACGTGACGGTCGCGCACGACGACTGGCCGGCGTCGGCCCTGTCGCTCCTGCCCGAGTCGGTCACCGTCGAGCGACTGGGGGCGCGGCCGGATCGGAACGAGTGACTTTTCGGGGCGCGTTACCAAGGCACACGCATGAGGCGGCGATGCTTCGTCACGGCGGCGACTGCCACGGCACTCGCCCTCGCTGGCTGTAGCTCACCGGGGGGCGAGGGTGAGGGCGACGAGGAGGAGACTGGCGGCGGGGCGTACGGAGACGTCGACGGCCACAGCCGACCGGTTGCACCCTGATCGCCACCCCTCGTGGTACCACGACTCGCGGAACGGTTATCCGTGAGGCGGGTGTACGTCTGTTTGTAATGGCAAACGGTACGGTTGATTTCTTCAACGACACAGGCGGCTACGGTTTCATCGAGACTGACGACGCGGACGACGACGTGTTCTTCCACATGGAGGACGTTGGCGGTCCGGACCTCGAAGAGGGACAGGACGTGGAATTCGAAATCGAGGACTCCCCCAAGGGTCCGCGCGCGACGAACGTCGTCCGCAACTAACTTCAGCGTTCCATCGCCGCTCTGCGGCGACGGTCGACGCGAATTTTCGACGTACTCACACCCCGAGCGACCCGCACGCGCCGACCGGTCAGCCGTCGCTCACGTCGCGCATTCGATCCGTGAAGTCCCACGAGTAGCATCGCCGCGGGTCGATCCGAATCCTCACCTCGTCGCGCGCCGGGTCGAGGAGCCGACGGGCGAGCGCGGAGTCGGTGCCGCCGAGGTAGCGCTTCAGCAGGCTCCGTAACACCGCCTTGTCGTCGTCGGGCGTGATGGTCGCCGAGCCGGCACCCCGAACCCCCCGATATGGCGGGTCGTTGGTCGACACCTCGAAGGCGACGCCGTCGTCGGCGCGGAGGTATCGCACCACGTCCGCGTCGGCCGAGGTGGCACAGACGAACTCGCCGGTGTCGGGGTCGAAGTCGTACCACAGCGAGAGCATCCAGAGGCCGCCGGCGGGCGTCCGGCAGGCCACCCGGATGGGGACGTGCGCGTCGGCCAGAAACGCCGCGACCCCTGCCCGGTCCCACTCGCCGGTGTACTCGGTCATGGGCCGGGTTGGGGTGCGGTCGGCTTGAAAGCGCGGACGAGTCGGTGGTCTCCCCGAACGCTTTTGTCAGATGGTAGTGAACGGCGGATCATGTCCCTCCCCGTCCTGCAGGCCGCCGTCCCCGGCGGTGTCGAACTCCTGATTATCTTCCTCGTCTTCGGCCTCTCGCTGGTCCTCCCTCTCGTCGTCTCCGTCCTGATCTACCGGGACGCGAAGCGCCGCGGCAGTCGCCACGCCCTCGCATGGGCCGTCGGCGCCTTCTTCGGTAGCCTCGTCGTCTGGATTCTCTACTACGTCGTTCGCGACGAAGTGGGATCGCGGAGTACGTAGCCAATCCGGGAACGAAATCTAATTCCGCGTCCCCCGCCACGACCCTCCATGACCGAGTATTTCGAGGTTCACGCGCGGGACGGCGCCGCCCGGATCGGCGAACTCCGCCTGCGCGACCCCGTGACGACTCCCGCCCTCGCCGACGACGTGGTCGTCGACGCCGGGAGTCTGTGGGCCGCCGACCGCGACCCGCCCGAGGGGAGCGAGGACACGTTGACGGTCCTTCCCCATCGTGCCTTCCCCGCGGGCACCGACCCCACCGTGCAGGACTCGTTCGCCGTCGACTACCCCGACGTGGACTTCCCGAGCGCCGGCGTCGTCACCGGCGAGACGGCCGCCGACTACGGCTGTGACGCCTACGTCCTCGCGAACGCCCCCGGCGTCGTCGGCCACGGCGCCTCCTTCCGCGACGAGATGATCGCCGTCCGCGAGGCCGTCCCGACGGACACCGCGCTCTACCTCGCCGGCGTCGCCACCCCCGCGAACGTCGCCACCCTCGTCGCCGCCGGCGCGGACCTCGTGGACGCCAAACTCGCCCGCGTGAAGGGACGGCAGGGCATCTACCTCACCACCGAGGGGGCGTACCACCTCGACGAACTCGTCGCCGAGGGCGGCGAACTCCCCGGCGCCTTCCCCTCCGACCCGCCCCTCGACGAGTTCACGCGCGAGGACTGCGTCGCCCACAACGTCGCGGCGCTCGAATCGGCCCTCGCGACGGTCCGCACCCGGATTCGACGGGGTCGCCTCCGCGACTATCTGGAGGGGCAGGCCCGCCACGAGAACTGGCTGACTGCGACGTTCCGCGAGTTCGACCACCAGTACCGCTATCTGGAGGAGCGGACGCCCGTGATCCGGGAGGCGGAGATCAGCGCGGCGAGCGAGGAGACGATGGACCGGGTGGAGATTCAGCGCTTCGCCGACCGCGTGACGACCCGCTACCGCAACCGGTTCTCCAACCCGCTCGTTCTCGTCCCCTGCTCGGCCCGCAAACCCTACAGCGACTCCCAGAGCCACGCCCAGTTTCACCGCGCCATCAACTACCGCGGCCACCTCGTCTCGATGACCTCGCCCATCGGCGTCGTCCCGCAGGAGTTGGAGTGTACCTACCCCGCCCAGCACTACGACGCCGTCGTCACCGGCGACTGGACCGAGGGCGAGAAGACGTTCGTCGCGGAAGTGCTCCGGCGCTATCTGGAGCGCAACGACTACCCCCGCGTGATCGCACACGTCCCCGGCGAGGGCTACCGCGACATCTGCGAGCGCGTCGCAAGCGAGGTGGACGTACCCTTCGAGTTCACCGTCGAAGACCACCCAACCACCTCGGCGTCGCTGTCGAACCTCTCGGACGCCCTCGCGGGCGAACTCAAGTACTCGAAGCGGGAGCGCCAGCACAACACGGTGCGGGCCATCGCGGACTACCAGTTCGGGCCGGGCGCGGGCGACGACCTGTTCCCCGACCTGCGGACGACGAGTCGCCACCCCAAGTTACAGATTCGCGACGGCGACGGGACCCAACTCGCGGCGCAGGTGCCCCAGTACGGCGTCCTCTCCTTTACCCTCGCGGGCGCCCGCCACTGGGCGGAGAGCGACGCGCCGACCAAGCGGGTCGAAATCGACTCCTTCGTCCCGCACGGGAGCGTCCTCGCCCCCGGCGTCGTCGACGCGAGCGAGGACATCCGCGTCGGCGACGAGGTGGTCGTCGAGGGACCCGCCGCGTTCGGCGTCGGCCGCGCCGAGATGAGCGGGCCGGAGATGCGGGACAGTTCTCGGGGCGTCGCCGTCGAGGTTCGCCACGTCGAGGAGTTGTAATCCCCCGTCACGTCGATAGCGAGGACAACGCTTAACATCGTTTCCCGACTACGTGTGTCGATGTCATCGCCCGTCCGGCGCGACGTGATACGGGTCGACCTCTCCGCTGGGACCGTCGCCCGCGAGCGCGTCCCCGACGACTGGCGACACGACGTTCTGGGCGGGAAGGGCCTCGGCGCCCGCTATCTCTACGAGGAACTCGACGCCGGGACCGACCCGCTCGGCCCCGACAACCGCCTCGCCTTCTTCGTCGGCCCGCTCTCGGGCTACCTGCCCGCCGAGTCGCGCTACGCCGCCGTCACCAAGTCGCCGCTGACCGGCGCCTTCCTCGACTCCTACAGCGGCGGCTCCTTCGCGGACGCCCTCGCCGGCGCCCTCCCCGACGCGTTCGGGCTGTTGATCGAGGGTGCCGCCGCCGACCCGGTACGCCTCACCGTCGCCGACGGCGGGGTGGCCCTCGACGACGCGACCGACCTCTGGGGCGCCGACGCCGCCGAAGTCGACGCCGCCCTCGACGGGTCGGTGGCCTGCATCGGCCCCGCCGGCGAGCACGAGGTAGCGTACGCGACCATCGCCTCCGACGGCGGCGACCACCACGCCGGACGGGGTGGCGCGGGGGCCGTGATGGGTGCGAAACGCCTGAAGGCCGTCGCCGTCCACGGCGACCCGCCCGAGCCGACGCCGGAACTCGCCGCGCTCCGCGAGCGGTACGACGACGCCTACCGCGACGACGACACCGGCCGCTGGCAGGCCGCCGGCGAGACGGTCGAGAGCGTCGACTTCGCCAACGAGGTGGGCGTCCTCTCCACTCGCGGCTGGCAGGGCGGCACGTTCGACGACGCCGGCAACATCGGCGTGGAGGCGGTACGCGAGGCGGCGACCGGCCGCGAGAACGAGGACGATGCGGTGCCCGGCGGCTTCCGCGTCGAGGCCGGTGACGGCGAGTCGGTGCCCCGCGGCGGCGCCCTGATGTCCCTCGGCGCCGGCCTCGGAGTCGACGACTTCGACGACGTGGCCCGTCTCGGGTCGACCTGTGACTTGCTGGGAATGGACGCCATCAGCGCCGGCAACGCCGTCGCGTGGGTGATGCGCGCCTCGGACGCCGCCGCCGTCGACGCCGACATCGACTTCGGCGACGCGGACGCCGCCGAGACGTTGCTCGAGGCCATCGCGACCCGCTCGACCGACCTCGGCGACACGCTCGCCGACGGCGTGGAGGCCGCACGGGAGCGCTACGGCGCCGGGACGGTGCCGACGGTGAAGTCGATGGAACTCCCAGCCTACGACCCCCGCGGCGCCGCGGGGATGGCGCTCGCCTACGCCACGAGCGACCGCGGCGGCTGTCACCGCCGCGCCCGCCCGGTCGAACGCGAGGCGTTCGCCCGCGACGACTGGACCGACGCCGACCGCGTGGCCACCGTCATCGGCGCCCAGAACGTCCGCTCGACGCTCTGGAGTCTCGTCGTCGACGACTTCGCCGGCGAGACCATGTGGGAGGACCTCGGCGCCGAGTGGCTGACGGCGGTGGGGCTGGCGCACGACCGCGAGTCGCTGGCGACCCTCGGCGAACGGATCTGGACGCTCGTCCGCCTGTTCAACGTCCGCGAGGGGTTCGACCGTGCGGACGACTCCCTCCCCGCCCTCTTCGAGGAACCGCTCCCCGACGGGCCGGCGGCCGGCCGAACCGTCGACCGAGAAGCGTTCGAGACGATGCTCGACGCCTACTACGCGGCGCGTGGCTGGTCGGCCGACGGCCGTCCGACCGCGGCGACGCTCGACCGCCTGGGCCTCGCCGGCGTCGTCGACGACGAAACGCCGGTCGGTTCGTCGCCCGCCGCCGTCGACCACGACCCCGGCCGCGACTACAGCCCGTGACTGGCTCGAACCCGTCGCGTCCCCACGACTGTCACCGGTGCGGCGCGACCATCGAACCGGGCCACGTCTACGGGGCGCTCGACTTACTCGACGCCGACGGCGACCTCCGGGTACTGCTCTGTCGGACCTGTTCGGCCGAGTTGCGCGCGTTTCTGGACGAGTGCTGATCGACCGTCGAGAGCGACGAGGCCCCCCGCTGACCCGAGTGCGGGACGCTTTTACCCCTCGCGAGCCACCCGTAGGTATGGACGAGTTCGACCTCGGCGTTCCCACGCAGATTCTGGAATCGCTCCCCGACGAGGACGAGGCGGCGCGACGGGACATGCAGCGAGCGGTCGCCGGCCTCGAAGCCCGACTGAACGAGGGCGTCGCGGCCGCGGACGACGAACGCGAGGCCGCCCAGACGGTCGTCGGCGCGCTCGAACGCCTCGAGGACCAGCTCGAACAGTACGACGAGTTCGTCCCCGAACTCCGGGCGTGGGGGCAGTCGCCCATCTACGCCATCGCGTGGCGGAACCTGCAGGCGGACCTCATCATGCAGATTCAGGAGGTCGGCTGGGTCGCCGAGCGCATCGACCAGGAACGCAACTACCGCACCGTCGAGGACGGCATCCGACTGCGCGACCGGTAGGGTAGCGACACCACACGCTGTCGCGTTCCTTTTTACCCTCGCGCTCCGAACGGCTGGCATGGATCTGCAACTGCGGTTTTTCGCGACGTTTCGCGAGGCAGTCGGCCAGAAGACGCTCGAACGCGAGTTCGAAGACGGTTCGACCGTCGGCGAGATTCTCCTCACGCTCGAATCCGAGTACGACGGGCTGGAGGGGCAACTGCTCGACGACCAGGGCGAACTACAGCCGAATCTCAACATCCTGAAAAACGGCCGGGAGGTACTCCACATGAAGGGGCCGGACACGCCGATGGAAGACGGGGACACGCTGTCGATTTTCCCCCCGGTGGCCGGAGGGACATGACGGCCGACGAGCGGGTCCGCAGGGAGCGGTCGTTCCGGGGAATCTCCCAGCGGCTGGCGATCCAGTACCTCGAAACGCTCGGCGCCGAACAGGTCGCCGACGATAGGGTCGAGGCCGACGACTGGGCGGCCGACCTCTCGTCTCAGACCGTCGGCGTCGGGCCGTCGCTGTCGCTGACGCAGGTCGACCTCGTCTTCGAGGGCGACCCGGACGTGCTCGATCCGCTCATCGAGCGATTCGCCCAGAAGGCGATGCGCGCCGGTGGCTGACCGTGTCCGACGCGCCGAACTCACCGATAGACGGGAACGTGTTCATGCTCGCGTCAGCGAAAGCCAGCGTCGATCCCGGGACGCTCTCTGACCTCTTGAGACGCGTCCAGACCCACCTCGCCGAACGGCGCGACACGTACCGCCGAGAGTTCGAGTGCGTCGTCGAGAGCGACGACCGGGAGGTGTTTCTCGTCCCGACGGCACACTGGGAGACCGTCGGCGACCGGCTGGAACTCGGCGACCGGGAACGAAAGGCGGTCGCCCGAACCCACGCGGAACAGCTCCGACGGATCGGTTCCGAGGCGGGCCGGGACGAGGAGTTCGAGACGGCACTGGAGATCAGAGAGGCGGTCGTCATCGGGCGGTGACCCTCGGACCGTCGCCGCGCCGCACCGCCGTCTCGAATTCTCAACTGTGAGACCACTTCCCAAAGCCCTATCACGCTATCCGCGAAAGTGGCCGCAATGAGCGGTTCCGAGTCGACATCGATCCGCGTTCTACACGTCGACGACGATCCGGCGTTTTCGGAGCTGACGGCCGTCTATCTCCGCCAGACCGACGACCGATTCAGCGTCGACACCGCGACGAGCGCCGACGAGGCGCTGGAGCGACTCGACGAGCGGCGTCCCGACTGTATCGTCTCCGACTACAACATGCCCGGGATGGACGGGATCGCATTCCTCCGCGAGGTTCGGGAGACGTGGCCGAAGCTCCCGTTCATCCTGTTCACTGGCAAGGGGAGTGAGGACGTGGCGAGCGACGCCATCTCGGCCGGTGTGACCGACTACCTGCAGAAGAACGTCGGCACGGAGCAGTACGAACTCCTGGCCAATCGGATCACGAACGCCGTCGACGCCCGACGGGACGCACGGCGGGCGGCCCGGCAGGACGAACTGATGCGGCTCACCGAATTCGCCGGCGACACCGGCGGCTGGCAACTCGATCTCACGACTGGCGATCTGTTGGTGACCGACGGGACGCGACGGCTCCTCGATCACCCCGACGAGCGTGACCTTTCCCTGAACGAGGCGGTCGAGTTTTATCACCCCGACGACCGATCCGACGTCCGGGCGGCGCTGGATCGGGCCGCCGAGACGGGGACGGAGACGCGTGGGACGTGGCGCCTCCGGACCGCCGACGGCGACCTCCGACTCGTCGACGTGACCATCATCCCGGTCGCCGGTGACGGCGGCGACGTCGACCTCCTCCGGGGGTCGATTCACGACATCACCGAACACCGCGAGCGCGAGCAACGGTTCCGCGCGTTCGTCGAGCGCTCGACGGACGTCATCTCGATAGTCGACGCCGACGGTCGATTCACGTACCAGAGCCCGTCGCTCGAGCGCGTCCTCGGGTACGACCCCGAGGAGACGATAGGCGACCTCGCGTTCGAGTACATGCATCCGGACGATAGAGAGGACATCGTCACGCAGTTCGCGCAGTCGGTCTCCGATCCGGACGCGTCGCCAGTGATGGAGTACCGCGCCCGGCACGCCGACGGATCGTGGCGCTGGATCGAAGCGCGTGGCAACAACCAGTTGGAGAACCCGGCCGTCAGGGGCTACGTCGTCAACAGCCGTGACGTGACCGACCGGATCGAACGTGAGCAGGAACTCGAACGACAGAACGAACGGCTGGCGGCGTTCGCTCGGGTGGTCAGTCACGACCTCCGGAACCCGCTGGAACGCGCCCGGGGCCGCCTCGACAGTCTCCCGTGTGACCGCGACGACGTGGCGCCCATCGCGGCCGCACTGGATCGATGCCAGACGCTGATCGACGACCTGCTGACGCTCGCACGGGACGACGACCGAACTGGTGACCCCGAACCCGTCGTGCTGGCCGACGCGGCTCGACGCTGTTGGTCGACTGCGACCACCGGGCGAGCCACGCTCGACGTCGACACGACGCGGACGATTCTGGCAGACCGGGATCAGCTCGAACGGCTCCTCGACACCCTGATTCGGAACGCGATTGACCACGGCCCACCGGACGTGACGGTGATCGTCGGGTGGTCGGGTGACGGGTTCTACGTCGCGGACACCGGTCCCGGTGTTCCCGTCGCCGAGCGCGAGCGTGCGCTCGACGTCGAGTGGGCTCCGACCGTCGACGAGACGACACTCGGGCTCCCTATCGTCGAGCGGATCGCCGACGCACACGGCTGGACACTCGCCGTGACCGACGGCGAGCGTGGGACCCGCCTCGAGGTTACCGGCGTCGAGGTGGTGTGACGGCAGGGGTGCGGGCACGTCGCGCCCCCGCTTCCCGACGCCGAAACCGAAAGGCCGTTGCCGGGCGCCTGCGCACGGACGCTCATGTTCCCCGACGACTTCCTCGCCGGCGTCCGCGCGGCGCTTCCCTCCCTCCTCGGGTTGGTTCCCTTCGGTCTCGTCGCGGGGATCGCCGCCGTCGACGCCGGCCTCTCGCCGCTACAGGCCGTCGGCCTGTCCGCCGTCGTCTTCGCCGGCGCCTCACAACTCGCCGCGGTCGACCTGCTCTCACAGGACGCGTCGCTCGCCGTCGTCGTCGTCACGGCCATCGTGATCAACCTCCGGATGGCGATGTACTCCGCCTCCATCGCGCCGTACTTCCAGTCCCTTCGTCGTCGGTGGTCGATGGTGTGTTCGTACCTCCTGACCGACGTCTCCTACGCGCTGTCGATCACCGAGTTCGGCGAGGAGTCGGGGACTGACCGCCGGTGGTACTACCTCGGCGTCGGCGGCGCCATCTGGACCGTCTGGCAACTCACGACCGTCGCTGGCGTCCTCCTCGGCACGGGGCTCCCCGAAAGCTGGGGCGTCGGCTTCGCCGTTCCACTGGTCTTTCTCTCCTTGCTCGTCTCCGACGTGTCGGATCGACCGCGACTGGTCGCCGCGCTCGTCGGCGGGAGCGTCGCCGTCGTCGGCGCGGCGTGGCCGCTGAACCTCGGCCTCGTCGGCGGCGCACTCGCGGGCGTCGTCGCCGGCGTCGTCGCCGACGGGAGGGATCGATGACGACGACGTACGGGCCGCTCGCCATCTGGGCGGTCGTCCTCGTCGTCGGCGTCGCCACCTTCGCCATCCGCTACTCCTTCGTCTACCTGTTCGGCCGGATCGACGGGGTACCTCCCCGACTCGAGGAGGCGCTTCGCTTCGTCCCGGCGGCGGTGCTGGCGGCGCTGGTCGCGCCGGCTATCGTCGATCCGGGGCCGACGCTCACGGCGACGGTCCTCGACGACCGCTTCCTCGCCGGCGTCGTCGCCGCCGTCGTGGCGTGGTACACGGAGAACATGTTCGCGACCATCGCCATCGGGTTGCTCGCGCTGTGGGCCGTCGGCGCAGTCGTGTAAAAAATCCGTGGCTCGGACGACGCCGCTCAGTCGTCGTCGTTCGTCGGCGCCGGCTCCGTCTCCGTCTCCTCGCGGTCCTCCGAGGAGATGGGGTCGCTCGCCTCCTCGCTGAAGCCCGCCGAGGACTCCATCCGGCGGCGGGCCTCGGGGTCGAACTGCGCCTCGATGTCCTGGTACTTGCTGACGAAGGAGAGTTCGTGGTGGCTCTCCGTCGGGTGACCCAGGTAGCGATCCTCGAGGTCGAACTGCGCCTCTTCGTCCGCTTCCGCGAGGCGCCTGAAGTCCTCGTAGACGGCGTGGGCGCCGGAGTGGAGGCCGAAGAGGGTGATGAAGATGTACTTGTAGCCGAGGTCACCCAGTTCCGCGAACGTCAGCGGATCCTCCTCCTCGGACCACGCGAAGGAGGAGGAGTAGTTGAACGCCAAATCGAGGTCCGGGTGGGTCTCGTGGATGGTCTCGGCGTACCGCTCGGCGTCCTCGCGGGACGGGTCGGGCATCTCCGGCCAGACGAGGTCGACGCCGGCGTCGGCGTAGATGCGCCCGCGTTCGAGATGTTCCTCCCAGTCGCCGTTGGCGGAGCCGTACGCGTCGGTGCGGGCGATGATCACGGTGTCCTCGCACTGCTTGGCGTCGACGGCGGCGCTGAATCGGGCCTCCGCGTCCTCGCGGGAGATGATCTGCTTGCCCGCGATGTGGCCACACCGCTTGGGCGTCGTCTGGTCCTCGATGTGGACCGCGGCGACGCCCGCCTTCTCGTACTCCCGGACCGCGCGGCGGACGTTGTGGATGCCGCCGTAGCCGGTGTCGCAGTCGGCGACGACGGGGAGGTTCGTCGCCTCCACGATGCGCTTCGCGTTCTCGACCATCTCGGTCATCGTCACCATCTCGAGGTCGGGGAAGCCGAACTGGCCGAGGACGGTCGAGTAGCCGCTCATGTAGACGGCGTCGTGCCCCGTCATCTCCGCCAGTCGGGCGTCGAGGGCGTGATAGAGACCGGGCGCGAACACGAACTGCTGGTCGGCGAGTTGCTCGCGGAACTGCTCGGCCGCGGGGTTGTCGATGTCTCTGGTGAACGTCTCGGTGTCGAGTTCTTCGGGCGTCATCGGGTGGTTTCGGTGGGGTCCGTCGTCGTTCGAGTGTCGGGGCGTCCCAGGTCGGGGACGAGTGGCGCTTGCTGTGCCAACTCGTCGTCGTAGGTGCGCTGGGTCGAAGAATCGGTCGGCGTCGTCCGCGGCGTCGGGGTCCGATCAGTCCGTCCCCGACCACCGTCCGTCCGGGTGTCGGCACGGCCGATGTCGGGAACGAGCGGGGCTTGCTGTGCTAGTTCGTCGTCGCGTCGGGTCGTGGGTTGCATGTCGTGGGTGGGGTGTCGGTTGGTGGTCGTCTGCCGATTCGATCCCTGTCGGAACGGTGGTCGCGTACGTGCATTGCACTCGGTCGGACGACCGGATTCGACATAAATGTAATGATTGATAATGATAATATTCGTTAATGCACCTTAATTGGGTAGTGGTACCAGTACCCAAACCCACTCCACGGGGCTTAATTCCGTCCGGCGCCCACGATTTCCCAGATGGTAGCCGCGATAGAGATCGACGATCTCAGGAAACAGTACGGCGACGTGACGGCGCTCGACGGCGTCTCGCTGACCGTGCCCGAGGGGAGCTTCTTCGGTCTGCTCGGCCCGAACGGGGCCGGCAAGACGACCTTCATCAACATCCTCGTCGGCCTCGTCCGCAAGAGCGGCGGCGAGGCGCGGGTGTTCGGCCACGACGTCGAGGACGACTACCGCGAGGCCCGCAACTGCATCGGCCTCGCGCCACAGGAGTTCAACGTCGACCGCTTTTTCCCCATTCGCGAGGTACTCGAACACAAGGCCGGCTATCACGGAATTCCGGCGAGTGAGGCCCGCGAACGCGCCGACGAGGCGCTGAAACAGGTCGGCATCTACGAGAAACGCGACACGCGCTTCGACTGGCTCTCCGGCGGCATGAAGCGCCGGTTCCTCATCGCGCGTGCCCTCGTCACTCAGCCCGACCTCCTGATTCTCGACGAACCGACCGCCGGCGTCGACGTGCAACTCAGACACGACCTCTGGGACCTCATCACCGACCTCAACGCGAACGGGACGACTATCCTCCTGACCACCCACTACATCGAGGAGGCCGAACGCCTCTGTGACGAGGTGGCGATCCTCGACAGCGGGCAGGTCGTGACCGTGAGCACGCCCGACGAACTCATGGACCGCGGGACGGATCGGATCACCGTCACGTTCCGCGAGCCGATCCGGTCGGCGCCGGAACTCGCCGCCGGCAACGGCCAGGTCGAAGCGGTCGAGGTGCAGGACGGCCGCCTCGTCGTCTCCGCGTCCCGTGGCGGCCTCGTCGCCCCCGACCTCGTGCGCGAACTCGACGGCGCGGGCTACGAAATCGTCGACCTCGACGTGTCGCGCACGTCGCTCGAAGAGGTGTTCGTCGAGCTGACCCGCACGGAGTCCGCGGTGACGGACGGGGGGTCCCGATGAGCGTCGTCGGCCTGAAGACGCTGACGCGCCGGGAGATCCTCCGCTTCCTCCGCCGGCCCAAGAACACGTTCGCGCCGCCGCTGATCACGAACGTCCTCTACTTCTCGGTGTTCGGCGTCATCCTCGGCCAACGAATCAACGAGATTCAGGGGATCCCCTACATCCTCTTCATCCTCCCCGGTCTCGTCGTCCTCGGCGCCATCTCCAACGCCTTCGAGAACGCCGCGTTCTCCATCTTCCACGGCCGGTGGAACGAGTACATCCACGAACCGCTCACCTCGCCGCTCTCCTACACGGAGATGGCGACGGCGTACGTCCTCGCGGGCGCGGCCCGCGGCGGCATCGTCGGCGTCCTCATCGCCATCGTCGGCGCCGCCTTCACCTCGGTCGGCGTCACGCGCCCCCTCTATCTCGTCGGCTTCGCCGTCGTCATCACCGTCCTCTTCGCCGGCATCGGCGTCGTGGGGGGCCTCTGGGCCGACGATTGGGACGACCTCACCATGATGAACCAGTTCATCCTCCGCCCGCTGGTCTTTTTCGGCGGCGTCTTCTACTCCATCGCCGAACTCCCGCCGCTGCTCGAAACGCTCTCCTACCTCAACCCGATGGTCTACATGGTCAACGGGGTGCGTTACGGTTTCCTCGGCGCCTCCGAGGTCGATCCGAACGTCTCGCTTCTCGTTCTTGCCCTCCTTGCGGCCGCCGTCGTCGCCCTCGATATCGCCCTGTTCCGCCGGGGCTACGGTCTCACCGAGTGAACGGTTCCCAAGGTGCAATCGACGTTTTCGCCAAGCCAGCTTATTACGGGACGCCGAACCGACGCCGAGATGCACTATGTCGAACAGCCCCGATGGCTCGGGACTGACGCGGGTGCAGTCGTACGCCCTCGTCGTCGCCGCGGCCATCCTGTTGAGCGCAGTCCTCGCGCCCGTCGCCCACGACCGGGCGACCGCCCCCGACGGCACCGTCGCCGTCGTCTCCGTCGAGGGGTTCATCTCCTCCAGTTCGGTCACCGCCGTGCAGGAGGACCTCCGCGAGGCCCGTGAGAACGAATCGATAGACGCGGTCGTCCTGAACGTCGACAGTCCCGGCGGGTCGGCGGCCGCGAGCGAACAGCTCTACCTCTCCGTCCAGCGCACCGCGGAGGTGATGCCGGTGGTCGCGAGCGTCAAGTCCACCGGCGCGTCCGGTGCGTACTACGCCATGCTCCCCGCACGCGACATCTACGTCACCCCGGCCTCCATCGTCGGGAGCGTCGGCGTCCGCGGCG
>Ga0207797_1001490_pt1 | contig 16867 bp, 15 predicted proteins | sample PRCRCaboRojoPR_6_FD_187275 | JGI IMG/M metagenome (GOLD analysis project Ga0207797, IMG submission 187275) | Marine sediment microbial community from Cabo Rojo, Puerto Rico - PR CR 10% Liquid 1 (SPAdes) | ecosystem: Environmental > Aquatic > Marine > Coastal > Sediment | place: Cabo Rojo, Puerto...
CTCGCCACAGCCGATGTAGACGACGATGTCGGCGTCGGACCACCTGGCGAGCTGGTGCTGCATGACCGTGTTGTGGAGGACGGCCGGCACCTCGCCGCCGACGAAGTTGTGCGTATCGGGGACCGTCACGTCGTAGACGGTTCGTTCCTCCTCGACGATCTCGATGTCGACGATCGGATCGAAGAAGACGTCCTCGAGGAGTTCCGAAACGGCCCCCGCACGTTCGGCGAGCGTGCTGCCGCCGTCGGCGATGACCTCCCGGATCGACTCGAACGTGCGTCGACTCGGTCGTTCGCCGAGACCGGTGTAATTCGACGTTTCGACGCCTGCCTCGGCGAAGTCGCTGTACCGGGCGGCGTCTGCAATGTCGGCCATCGTCTCCGGATCGACCGGTACAGTGTCGACGTTGGTGTTGGCCGTCGTGGTCCGGGCGTGTTCGCCCATCGCATCGAGTTTCTCGTGAGTGAGGGCGTCGCCCGCAGCGATCGCCCCGTGCAGCGTCTCGAGTTCGTCGGCTCCGGTCACGATCACCCGGTTCGCGCCGTTCTCGCGCTCGGTGACCCGGACGAGTACGCCGAGACGGGCGAGCAGGTACGTCAGATCGCTCGCCATGGCATTGCTCGAGGTGGCGATTTCGGCGGTGCCACCGCTGAAGGAGCCGTCTCCGAGGTAGTATCCCCGGAGGAACGCCGCCACGACGTCGTCGGGACTTCGCTTGATACTGTCGGGAACCGCTGCAGTGACGGATTTTTCCGTCTCGGGAACGCCCATCGCCGACAGCAACGACGCGATCACAGTGCTCCGGATTTCGACGGTTTCGACCGTTTTGTGAACCGTGTCTGCCGTCTCGACGTCGAACAGGCGTTCGGCGAGCGTGGCAAAGCGCTCGCGGAGTCGCACGTCGCCGTTGTGGAACCGAACCGTCCGCTCGGTGATCATCCCGTCGCTCAGGACGAACCCGAGGAATTCGGCGAACAGCTCGTCGACGGATGACGGGATCCGAACCGGTTTCCCGTTGCTCCCCGGTTTCACTCGCTCGACTGCCGGCCGTTTCACGTCGAGGTGATCGAACACCCCGGTGATCGCCGACAGGGTCGGTCGCGTCCGACCCAGCGCGTAGTTCATGAAGACGTCGTAGGACACGTCGGCCGCCGCCGCGAGCGATTTCTTTGAGACGTCAGTCGAGTCCACGAGGTCACGGAACCGTTCGACGGTCGAGTCCGTTGCTGCCCGGGCCTCGGGTACCAACTCGTACGGATCCGTCGTCACCTCGCTGCCTTCGATCGGAAGCGACCGAGGCATGACCAGCGAATCGCCGGTCGAGAGGTCGCCGGCCGGCGTCGGTTCGATCTGGAGGTCGCCACGCATTCGGAACAGCTTGTGCGCCGGCGTGACCTCCAGTTCTCGGCCGCTGGCCGTCTCGATGCGGACGATTGCGTCGGTCGACCCACGGTAAACGTGGGACGTGGTCGCCGGTCGGATCTCGCTCGCCTCCTCGTCGAAGGTGAGAATATCGGTCTCGGCTTCCCGAAGCACTTCGCCCGACTCCGGCACGTCATCGGTCAGCCGATCGAACAACTCCTCGATCGGGAGCGTCTCGCCGTCAGCGAGCGTAACCGGCGTGTCGGGGGTCACGCACTTCCCGGATCCGAACGGTCCGGGAATGGCGGCCGTTCCGCCCTTGGCGAGCGGGAACAGGCCGTCGAGGATGCGCTGGCCGGACATGAGCGGGTCCGAGGGCGTCTCCTTCTCGACGGTGGGCCGCGCCTCGCGAACCGGCCACTCCTGGTGCATCGTGACCTCCTCGCCGTTGTCGAGGATCACGACCGGGTCGTCGACCGTGAAGTTGCCGCGCTTCGCCTCGGTTACCTCCCCGCCCTCGAAGTCCGGCGGGACCATTACCTTGTGTTCGATGCTCTCGGTCTCGGGTACCGTTCCGACGACGTCGCCGGGTTCGACGGACTCGCCTTCCCCGACCGTCGGGGTGAACTCCCAGGTCCTGTCGAGGTCGATGCCGGGGGCGTCGACCCCGCGGTCGAGGAACGAACCCATCGACTCCTCGAGCACCGGGAGCGGTCGCTGGACGCCGTCGTAGATGGTGTCCAGCAGGCCCGGGCCGAGGTCGACCGTGAGGGGCTCGCCCGTGTTCTCGACCGGTTCGCCGGGGGCGACGCCCGAGGTCTCCTCGTAGACCTGGATCGTGGTCAGGTCACCTTCGATCTCGATGACCTCCCCCATCAGGCCGTCGTGGCCGACGCGAACCATGTCGTTCATCTGGGCGTCCATTCCGGACGCCGTGGCGACCGGGCCGCTCACGCTCGCGATGACGCCGTCTTCACGGACGTCGGATTCCGATTCTGTAGCTTGACTCATAGATTTACTCTCCCATCAGGTCCATGCCGATGGCGCGTTTGATCTGTTGGCGCAGTGCGCTGCTGCCGGCGCCGCCCCCGAGCGTGACGAACACGGGGTCCAGGCTGCTCTCGACCTGGGTGCGGATCGACCGCTCGAGGTGGTCCAGGTCGTCCTCGTGCATGACGACGATTCCCACGTCGTCGTCTTCGAGGATCGATTGCACGGCGTCGTCCAGTTCCGACGGTTTCTCCTCGTCCGGGACGTTCTGGAACTTCCGCACCCCGGCCAGCCGGAACCCCGTCGTGAACTCGGGGCTGCCGATGACGGCGATTTCCTTGCTCATAGCATCACCAGTTCGTCCTGGATCTCGGATTCGGACAGCCCGACCTCGCGACCCCGGGCGATCGCCCGGATGTTGTCGACCTCCCGTTCCTTCGCGAGGACGTACGCCAGGACCGGACAGATCGAGAGCGGGTAGAGGTGGCTCATGCGGTCGCCGTACCGCAGGAGCGCCGCCTCGAGGTCGCGCTCGAACCCGATCAGGCTGTCCGTGCCTTCGAGTTCCTGGAACGCCTCCGCGAGGGCGTCGCCGTACGTGCTGTCCTGGACGTACGACTGGAGTTCCTCGGGGTTGCTGGCGAACCGGGCGATCTCGGCCTCGTCGAAGAGGCGGCCGCCCTCGATGTAGTACTCGGCCGGGTCGAGGTCGGCCCCGCTGCGGGCCAGCCGGAACGCGTTGCGGATGTTCCGGAAGTCGATCTCGGCCTGGAGGAACTCGACGTACAGCTCCGTCGCCTCCGAGCGAACCTCGATGTCGCCCACCAGGTTCTCGTAGAAGGCGCGGTCGACGGCGTTCTCGACGGGGATGAGCAGTCCGGTGTCCTCGAAGTCGCCGTAGGCGGCCTCGAGTTCGTCGTGGAAGATCGTGTCCTCGAGTTCCTCGATGACCAGTTCGATGGAGTCGGCGTCGATCAGCCGCTGGAGGAAGTCGTCCTCGAACTCGCCGGCGCCGATGAGGTCGGCCTCGATCTCCTCGCGATCGGCGTCGGAGTAGAGCCCGCGGAGCACCGTCTTGACGTTCCAGGCGTCGAACTTCCGGAGGTACCGGGCGATCAGGCCGTAGAGCCGGCCGTCGGCCCACCACAGCAGGTCGTCGAAGTTCTTCGCCAGGTTGCGGTTCAGCGCGAACTCGATCAGGTCGACGCCGGAGTGGCGCGCGCCGAGGGCGTTCATCTCGGCCTCGTACTCCGTCTCCTCCATGTAGCGGGCGATCTCGCTCGGCCCCATGCGGACCAGCTTCCGGTAGTCCTCCTCGCCGAAGAGGGCGGCCCGCCTGGCGCGGACCCGGGCGACCACGTACTCGTAGTTCGAGCCGGATCCCGACCCGTACTTCTCCCCGGAGTTCCTGAAGGTCATTGCTCGAACAGTTGGGTGCTGACGTCCTTGAGGTTGTCCTCCCAGACCTCCTCGATGACGGAGTCGAAGGTGTTGTTGACCCGCAGGCGCGAGTCGACCCCTTCGACGACGACGCCGCCGAGGCAGTCGTACTCGCCGGCGTACTCGGCGCCGTCGTACTCCTCGACGATCGACGTCAGGAGGGCCTCGTCGTCCGGCCGGCCGTACACCCGGACCGTCGCGCCCTCGTCGAACTCCGCCATCGCGGCGTCGAGGAGCTCGCGGGTCAGCGTCTCCCGGCGTTCGTCCTCGAGGGTGGCGAGCCGGTCCTCGACGCGGTCGCGGACCTCCTGGAGGACGTCCCGGCGGGCCTCGAGCCGTTCCTGCTTCGCCTCGAGCTTGGCGCTCGAGAGCTTCTGCTCGCGCTCCTGCTCGATTTGCTGTTCGACCTCGCGTTCGGCGTCCTCGAGGATGTCCTCGCGGTCCGACCTGGCCTCCTCGACGATCTCCTCCGCGCGCTCGTCGGCCTCCCGGCGGATCTCCTCCGCACGCGCGCGGGCTTCGTCCCGGATGTCCTCGACGACCGTTTCAAGGCTCATGGTTGCGGAAGCTACTGGCCAGTTAGACCAGGAAGATCACGACGAGCGCGAGAATGATGATCGTTTCGGGGATGACCGTCAGAATGAGCCCGTTGACGAACAGGCTTTCGTCTTCGGCGATGGCACCGATCGCCGCGGATCCGATCCCTCGTTCGGCATATCCTGCAGCGAGGGCGGCCAGGCCGACTGCAAGCGCCGCCGCGGCGTCGGCTTCGATGGCGGGTGACGCTGCTTGTTCGCTGGTCTGTAACACGACGTTGGTGATTTCGGGCATCATGGTTTGTCTGAGTACTCCCGTCCTGCCGTTGGCAGAGACGTTGTTTCCGAACGTTTCGGTGTTCGGCCGACCGATGGCTTAAAACTTCTCAAAGAGGCCGATGTGTCTAAGCTTTCAAATTTCCTCGAAATCCCGGAGACGATACGCCGACTGGCTCCGATTCCCGGTGATCAAATATCTAATTAAAGTGAGCGAGTTCCGATTGCAGTCAGTGGACCGACGGCCGGCGACGGGGGCGTCGGAACACTCCGGAACAGCAACGAGCGGCGAAGTTCGACGAACCGCCAGTTCAATCCCCGGACGTGAATTCCGGTCGATATCCGAACGGGTCGTACTGTCTCCCGTTCCCCTCGTAGAACTTCCCGAAGAACTCGACGTACTCGAGACGGACCGCCTGCAGTCCGGCGCTCGTCACCCCGAGTGCGAGGACCAGCAGGTGACCGATCACGAGAACGGCGAGACCACCGACGAGACCGGCGACGCCGGAGTGGGCCAGTCCGGGGAACATGATGCTGGTCACCTCGTGTCCGTGCACCATCTCTCCGACGTGTGGCATGTGGCCGATCCCGAAGTGCCAGGCCGCGTGCTCGCCTTCGCCCGTGACGTACACGCCGAAGAACAGGAGGTTCACCACGAACGCCATCCCGGCCTTCGCGAGCAACACCGCCGCGAGCCGGGCGTACGAGAGCACGTTGACGATCACCTGCAGGAACTCCACCACTTCCACGAAGTCCGCGATGGCGAGCATGAGGAGTCCGACGCCGAACGTTCCGAGGCCAGCCAGGCCGACGGCTTCCGGGAGTCCCGCGAAGCCCAGCGGGATCGGGTTGCCGTTGAGCGCGGCTTCCTCGCCGACGACGAACGCCGGTTTCGACTGCTGGGCGTGGAAGCTGAAGATCCACGTCCAGAGCCCGAGCATCATCAGGAGCCAGGAGCCGTTCTCGAAGAGGGCTTCCCGGGTGCCGTGAACGAGGTCGTCCACGAACCCGAACGCGTAGCCGATCGTCAGGTGGACGAGCCCGGCCAGGAGGCTCACGACGAGCCACAGCAGGGCGTAGTCGCTGTTCACCGGCATCAGTCCCTTCTTTATCGGTGCGCTCTCCAGGCCGACGATCCCCTCCCAGAGGACCGTCGACACCTGGTGCGTCCCGAACACTTCCCCGTAGAGGATCCCGAAGAGGACGGTGAAAGCGCCAGCCCAGATGGCGATGCCGCCCATGCTCCTGATGCCGCTCGACTCGAACCGCCCGTAGATGTAGGCGCCGAGACCGACGTACAGCAGGCCGTAACCGACGTCGCCGATCATGAACCCGAAGAACGCGGGGAAGGTCAACAGGAGGATCACCGTCGGGTCCAGTTCGGAGTAGTTCGGCAGCCCGACGGCCCTGACGAACGCCTCGAAGGGTTCCGCCGCGTCCGGGTTGTCCTGGATGATCGGCGGGTCGTCGTCGCCCATGGACACCACGCCGCCGTCGGCGCGAGCCTTCGGCGGTTCGGCTTCCTCGCCCCGGGACTCGTCCGCCGCTTCCTCACCGTCCTCCTCCGTTTCCTCGATCGTCTCGTGATCGGCCACGATGCCGTCGCCGTCGTACTCCGCGCGTTCGAGTTCGTCGACGTCCACGCGGTCGCCGACGGCGTCCCGGAGGGCGGACTCGAGGTCGGCGACCCGTTCGGTCGGGATCCAGCCCTCGGCGACGAAGGCGTTCTCCGTCGTCGCGAACTGGAGGGGCGCCTCGGTCTTCTGGACCTGGATCGAGAGCTTCTCCTCGGCCGCCAGGAGGAACCCGGCCGCGTCGAGTTTGAGCTCGTGGAGCTCCTCCTCGACCGTGCTCATCCTGGACTGGAGCTTCTGCTTGCGGTGTTGGAGTTCTGCGACGTGCTCCTCCGGGTCGCCCTCGGCGTCCGGCCGTTCGAGCCGCGTGAACTCCGTCCCCACCAGGGCCTCGTCCAGGACGTCCTCGGGCGCATCGTCCGTCGGGGCGACGAAGGCCGCCACGACGCCGTTCGAGCCGAACGTCTCGAACGCGTCGATCTCGTCCGCGGCCGCGAGCGCGCTCTCGACGGCGTCCTGCTTCGCCTCGCCGACGGCCACCTCCAGGGAATCGTACCCCCGGAGGAGGTCGAGGTCGATCCCCAGCTCGACGAACGGGGCCATCGTCTCGATCCGGTCGTCGATGTCGCGGACCTCGCTCTGGAGGTCGCTCCGTCGATCGTCGAGTTCGTTCGCCTCCTCCCGGACCCGTTCGAGTTCCGACTCCAGCGCCTCGTCCGTGACGATCCGGCGGGGACCGGCCTCCGACTCGTCGACGTCGAGCAGCGACTGGAGCGAACGGACCGTGACGAGCTTCTCGGACGCCTCCTCGGCCCCCTCGGCCGGGTTGCCGTTGTCGAACCCCTCCCACGACCCGTCGTAATCCGACAGGTGGACCAGGTGGAGGTCGTGAATCGACTCGATCACCTCGTCCATGACGGCCCTCGAGCCCGTCACGGACACCTTGCTCATTCGCTCAGGCCTGAACATGCACCGCCTCCTCGAATCGTTCCAGGACGTACTCGACGACGTCGTCGGTGCGGGACTCGGCCTCCTCGACGAGGCGTTCGCGCGCTTCCGTCCCCTCCTCGAGGATCTCCTCGCGTCGCTCCTCGATCTCCTCGCGGGCCTCCGCGAGGCGTTCGGCTTTCAGCTCCTCGGCCTCCTCGCGGGCCCGCTCGCGGATCTCCTCGGCCTCCTCGCGGGCCTCGTCGATCCGTTCGTCCCGGTCGGACTCGGCCTCGGCCACGATGTCGTCGGCCTCGGCTTCGGCCTCCTTTATTTGCTCTAGGACTTCCGGCCTCGGCATTGTTAGCTACGCGTGGGTTACGAGACCGTCTATAAGGGCGTTGCGGAACTGGAAGGGTCGCGTCCGCCGCCGGCGATCCGGTCGGGACGGTCCCTGACGAGGGACCTCGGCCGCCCTCGAGTCCCCCGCAGGCGTTAAAGCGACCCCGTCCCAAGGGTCGCGCAATGGGATTCCTGCAGCACAAGGGCCGCGCACGGCTGTTCTACAAGTATCTATCGCAGGTGTACGATCGCATCAACCCGTTCGTCTGGAACGAGGCGATGCGGGACGAGGCGATCGGCGTCCTCGACCTCGACCCGGACGACCGCGTCCTGGACGTCGGCTGTGGCACCGGGTTCGCCACGGAAGGGCTCCTCGAGCACGTCGACGCGGTGCACGGGATCGACCAGAGCGTCCACCAGCTCGAAAAGGCCTGGGCGAAGTTCGACAAGGACGGGCCGGTCCGGTTCTATCGCGGCGACGCCGAACGGTTGCCGTTTCAATCGAACAGCTTCGACGTGGTCTGGTCGTCGGGATCGATCGAGTACTGGCCCCGGCCCGTCCGCACCCTCCGGGAGTTCAGGCGGGTGGTCGAGCCCGGCGGCCAGGTGCTCGTCGTCGGCCCGAACAACCCCAGGGACACGGCCCTCCGGCGGATCGCCGACGCCATCATGCTGTTCTACGACGCCGAGGAGGCCGACCGGATGTTCGCGACCGCGGGGTTCGAGGACGTCGAACACCGGTTGCTCTCGAACCGACGGATCTCCCCGACCGCGATCATGACGTACGCCCGGGCGCCGGAGTGACACGTAGCGAGCGGAAGCCGCCTCCTGAAGGGGTGGAAGTCAACCGGACACGTTGCCGTCGGCCGTCGTCGTGAGGTCGGCGACGAGGGAGCCGTCGACGAACAGCCGGACGCGCACCTCGTCGCCGGGGTCGATACCTGGCGCGTTGGTGGTCGCGATCGCGACCGACGCGCGTTCGCCGGCCGTCCAGTTCGGGTCGGACGCCCGGTTGAACGGTCCCGTCGGTCCGCTCACGAACCCGGGAGCCGCGAAGAAGGGAACCGGCGGCTGTCGATCGAGCGGCCGGCCGTCGACCGAGATCCGAACCGAGAGGTCGCGGACGTCGATCCGGTCACCGCCGCGGTGCTCGATCGCGATCCGGTCGGCTCCCGGGCCGGCCGTCACCGCGAACCTGGCCCGCGGTCCGGGATCGGTCTCGCCCGTCCCCGTGACCGTCGCGGCCACGACGAACGCCAGGGCGACGGTGAGGGCGATCAGCGCGACGGCGCCGACCACCGTCGAGACCCCACGATCGGTCACACCACGACTCGATCCGGATTCGTATTTGAAACTGGGGACCCGACCGCGCCTGTGGGGCGTTCACGGAGCCGGAACGGTCACGTTGAAGACCGCGTCGCCCTGCGAAACCGACAGGTTGTACGCCCCCGGCGCCCCGATGAACCATCGTTCCCCGTTGATCCCCGTCCCGCCGACGTCGCGCCCGTCGACCGCCAGCGTCACGCCGACGGGTTCGCCGGTGTCGGCGTCGGTCGCCCGCACGAGCGTCGGGCCGTTGTCGTGGGTCCGTTCGACGACGAGACGGACGCCGTCGATGGTTTCGTTCAGCACGGTCGACCTGGGCATGCGTTCGAATTCGAGACGGCGCTCCTCGTAGAACACGTCGGCCGTGGCCGTGTCCACGTACATCGTGACGGGGCCCGCCGGGTAGTTGACGTTGAGCTGGATCAGGCGCCCGTCGTTCGCGTACCTGGCGCTGGTGATGAACACCTCGTCGGTGTTGGTCTCCGAATAGAGGGTCCGAACGCGATTGATCCCCTCGATCGGCGTCCCGAGCGTCACGTTCCCGGCCAGATTCCGATTGTCGAACCGCACGGCGTGGCGGTAGTACGTTCCCTCGGACCTATTGAGGAGGCCCAATACGTATCCCTGGGGCGTCGCAGCGACGGATACGTCGGACGAGCGTTCGCCCCGGAGACTCCGTTCGAGGGCCCCGTGCGCTGGACCACGGAAGGTCTGGAGACGGAGAATGAGCGAATCGATGCGCAGCGCGGTCTCGCGCCGATCGACGGTGGCCTTCAGCGACCCCAGCTGGTTCTCGAGTCGGGCCGCCTCCGCGGAGATGAGGGCGAGCCGACGTGCGAACTCCCGGTTCGAGATCTCGTTCTCGGCGTAGGCCCTCGCGGCCGTTTCCTCCCGAGTCCGAAGTTCGTCGATCCGGGACTCGATCCGATCCGTGAAGCGAACCACGAGGGGGTCGGCGATCCCTTCACCGGCGATTCGTCGGCGGTCGACCGCCAGTTGATACCGGGACTCGAGGACCCCGTCGTCGAGCGCGATCACCGTTCCGATGTCGAGCGAGAGTCCGTGGCCGCCGTGGCGGGGATCGTCCGGCAGTTCGAGCCGCGTTCGGTTGACGCTCGTGTGGTTCGTTCCGGTGCCGGTCGCCGCGACGGCAGTCGGCGTCCCGACGGTATCCTCCGCCGGGGTTTCGGAGCGGACCGTGTCCGGAGCCCCGACTGCGGCGGTCGCGGGAACGGCGAGGAGGGCGATCATAGCGAGGGCGAGGGCCCGCTTCATCGAACGGGCGTACACCCCGGGAGCACAAAAAGCGACCGGACGCCCGCGCCGGCGCGAACCGGCTGCGATCCGTCCCGTCGGGGGACGGGATCGTATTGGCGATGGAAAGTGTTTTTTCGTCGGGCGTTCGACCGGGGGACGTATGCGGGTCCCACGCCTCGTCGTTGCCCTCCTCGCGTTTTCGCTCGTCCTCGCGGGGGTGATCGTTCCCGCCGTCGGCGCGAGCGACGGGACGACGACCGACACCTCCTCGGACGCGGGGCCCATCGACCGCCCGTACCCCCACACCGTCGTGACGATCGACGTCGCGGCCGACGGGGACGCACGGTGGACGGTCACCAGCCGGTTCGTCGTCGAGACGGAGCACGAGCGGGCGGCCTTCGAGGAACTCTCCGAAACCGTCCAAAACGACAGTTCCGACGTCGGATACTCGACGGAGACGTTCCGACGGGCGGCCAGCCTGGCCGCGGAGGCGTCCGGCCGCGAGATGGCCATCCGGAACGACACCTGGACGAGCGAAGTGACGAACGGGACCGGCAGCCTCTCGCTTCGGTTCACCTGGACGAACTTCGCCGCCGTGGAGGGGGAACGGATCGTGATCCAGGACGCGTTCTCGACCGGGGACGGCACCTGGTTCCCGAGCCTCGGCGAGGGACAGCGGCTGGTTATCAATCCGCCGCCGGAGTACGCCCCTATCAACACGCCCCCGGACCGCGGCCCGATCAACGGGTCGTTGATATGGAACGGTCCGCGGACGTTCGATCCCGGGTACTTCTCCATCGTGTACGTCCCGTCCCGGCCCCCGACGTCGACCACGACGACGACGCTGACCACGACGGACCCGGGCCCCGCCCGCGGAACGTCCCCGCTGTTCTGGCTCGGCGTCGGTCTGCTCGTCGTCGCGGTCGGGGCGGGCGGGTACTACTACGCCGTGCAGCAACGTCGACCGGGACCGGCCCCCGAGGAGTCGGCCGAGGCGACGGTCGAGAGCGAGTCCGGGACGACGGGGCCGGCCGACGAAGCCGACGCCGAAACCGAGGCGGCCGAAGAGACGGGGGCACCCCCACAGTCAGTGTCGAGCAGCGAGGAGGGCAGCGGGGCCGCGGCGGTCGACGTCGACGGGGCGAGATTGGCGGACGACGACGGGGGGATCGATCCGGACCTGTTGAGCGACGAGGAGCGGGTCGAACGGCTCCTCGAACGGAACGGCGGACGGATGAAGCAGGCCGACATCGTGACGGAGACGGGCTGGTCCAACGCGAAGGTCTCCCAGTTGCTCTCCTCGATGGCCGAGGAGGATCGGATCAACAAGCTCCGGATCGGCCGCGAGAACCTCATCACGCTCCCGGACGAGGACGTAACCGACTTCGGGGAATGAGACCACCGCGTGACGCCCTCCCTCCGCTGCGCCACGTGAGGGGCGGGTGTATGGCTGCGTCGTCGGCCGAAAATCGGGACCGCTCGGGATCGGCGCCGCTTCGATTGCCGACCGGTTCGTTCCGGCAGGGGACGCCGCGCTGTCCCTCCGTCGAGCGGGCGGCGACCTCCCCGGCGCGTTCCCTCCGCCGCGTCGCGGGTAACAAAGATCGGGGATTTCGAAAGCGTTTACCTCCGAGAGGGTAAACAGAGGGGACGATGAAAGTTCTCGTCACGGTAAAGGAGGTGGCAGCGCTCGAGGAGGACTTCGAGATCGAGGGGACGAGCGTCCCCGAGCAGTATCTCGAGTACGACCTCAACGAGTGGGACGATTACGCCGTCGAGGAAGCCGTCCAGTTACAGGAGGACGGGATCGCCGAGGAGGTCGTCACGGCCACCATCGGCCCGGAGCGCTCCGAGGAGACGATCCGGATGGCGCTGGCGAAGGGTGCCGACCGCGCGATCCGCGTGTGGGACGACGCCATCGAGGACGCCGGACTGCTCGACGTTGGCGTGAAGACGCGGGTCCTCGAGCGGATCGTCGAGGAGGAGGACCCGGACCTGATCCTGACCGGCGTGCAGGCCAGCGACGACGGCTTCAGCGCGACGGGCGTCTCGCTGGCGGCCGCGATGGACTACCAGTGGGCGTCGGTCGTCAACACGCTCGACCTCGACGCCGACGACGGCGTCGCGAAGGTTCACCGCGAACTCGAGGGCGGCATCGAGGAACTGACGGAGATCGACCTGCCCGCGGTGCTCACGATCCAGACGGGGATCAACGAACCGCGCTACGCCAGCCTGCGCGGCATCCGCCAGGCCCAGCAGAAGGAGATCGCCCACCAGACGCTCGATGACCTCGGTCTCGAGGCGACCGCGGTCGAGAGCGAACTCACCCTGACAGACATGTACGAGCCCGAAACCGAGAGCGACGTCACGGTGTTCGAGGGCGACCCCGACGAGACGGCCGGTGCCCTTGCGGAGGTCCTCCGCGACAAGGGGGTGGGCGCCGAATGAGCGACGACGTCCTCGCCGTGGCCGAGCACCGCCGCGGCGAACTCCGCCCCGTCAGCTTCGAATCGATCACGGCCGGCCGGCAGCTCGCCGACGCGCTCGGCGGCGACCTCCACCTCGCCGTCATCAGCGGGACGGTCGAGGAGTACGCCGAGGACCTCGACCGCGACGGCGTCGACTACATCCACACCGTCGACTACGGCGAGGAGTTCAACCAGGACGTGTACCTGCAGGCGCTGGAGGCCCTGGTCGACGACCTCGATCCGGCCGCCCTGATGGCGCCGAACACGGTCAACGGGCTCGCCTACGCCCCCGCCTTCGCCGACCGGCACGGCCTGCCGCTGGTCACCGACGTCGTCGACTTCGAGGTCGACGGCGACACGTTCGTGGCGACCCGGGAGATGTACGCCAGCAAGGTCGAGACGACCACGGAACTGCCGGCCGAGCGGTTCGTGCTGACGATCCGGGACGCCGAGTGGCCCGAGGCCGAGGACCGGGGCGGTGCCGAGATCGCCCGCGCTGACGTGACGATCGACGAGGACGCCATCGGCCCGCGGACGTCCGGGTTCGAGGAGGTCGCCGCCGGCGACGTCGACATCACCGAGGCCGAAACCCTCGTCGCCGTGGGGCGTGGGATCGAGGAGGGCGAGAACGTCGAACTCATCGAGGCCCTCGCGGACGCCATCGACGCCACCGTGGCCGCGTCACGACCCGTGGTCGACAACGACTGGCTGCCCAAGAACCGGCAGGTCGGCCAGTCCGGCAAGACCGTCAGCCCCGAGGTGTACATCGCGATCGGCATCTCGGGCGCCGTCCAGCACGTCGCCGGGATGAAAGGGGCGGGCACCATCGTCGCGATCAACAAGGACCCCGACGCCCCGATCTTCGACGTGGCCGACTACGGCATCGTCGACGACCTGTTCGAGGTCGTGCCCGAACTCACCGAGGAGTTCGGGGGATAGCGTCCGCGGCGCGTCGCGGTTCACGGGATCGAGCGGCGGGTCCCCGGGTCCCGCCGTTTTCGCCCACGTCGTTTCACCGTGCGCTGCTCCCCGGGCACCCGTGGCGGAAAACGGTGGTACGGGGATCGTTGACGCCACCGTGGAGGTCGTTCCAGAACCCGCTGCGGAATTCGGCGACCGAGGGGCCCACGAACCGGGGCCGTCCCCATCGGTCGTCGTTTCGGCCCCGAACCCGGGGAGGCGGTCGCATTCGTCACCTACTTCCGCCCCCCGTGCTAAGGCACCGTAGATGGATTTCCTCGGTCGCCGGAAGGGGCTCGTCGAAGACCGACTCGAGAGAGTCGTCGAGGGGGTCGACCCCGACGAACTGGGCGCCGAACTCCGTCACGTGGCGCTCTCCGGTGGCAAGCGCGTCCGGCCGGTGGTCACCCTGCTGACCTGCGAGGCGGCCGGCGGCGACATCGACCGCGATCCGGCGGTCGACTTCGGGGTCGGCATCGAACTCGTCCACACCGCGTCGCTCGTCGTCGACGACATCATCGACCAGTCGGCCGTCCGGCGCGGCGTCGACAGCGCGTGGGCCGCCTTCGGCTACGGCCCCGCGATCGTCGCCAGCGACGGGTTGCTCGGCGAGGCGTTCGCCCTCTTCTCGAAGAACCCGGAGGCGATGCAGGTCGTCACGGAGGCGATGGTGGACCTCGGACAGGGCGAGGCGTCGGAACTGGTCGCCCGACCGACGGACGAGGACGAGTACATGGAACTGGCCCGTCGGAAGACCGGCGCGCTGTTCCGGGCGGCGGCGGAACTCGGCGCGATCGCCGCCGACGCCGACCCCGTCACGGTCGAAACCTTCGGCGACTACGCCGAGGGGGTCGGCATCGCCTTCCAGATCCGCGACGACGTCCTCGACGCGACCGCCGATCCCGACGCGCTCGGCAAGCCGACCGGGCAGGACGCCGCGATGGACCGCCCCTCGATCGTGCAGGTGACCGGGCTCTCGCCCGACGAGGCGAACGACCTGGCCCGATCGCAGGCCGACGAGGCCCTGGCCGCGCTGGACGCCATCGAGAAACGGCGGGCCCGCGGCGACGGCGCGTCGACCGGCAACGACGCACAGGCGTTCGAATACCTCCGGGACCTCGCCGAGTTCGTGGTCGTCAGGGAGCGCTAGGCCGGTTCGGCGCGCGGGTAGCGGGACTCGGCGATGGCGAACGCCAGCGTACTCGCCAGGGCCAGCAGGGTCGCGGCCGTCAGGACGCCCGCGAGCGTCGAGAGCGCGACGACGTCCAGCAGGTACGCGCTCAGCGTGTGGAGGACGCCCGCGATCGAAACCACGTAGAACGGGGCGTTGAGGTAGCGCCACTCGAGGCGGTCGGCCAGGTACTCGTCGGTGATCTGGCCGACGCTCGTCGTGAACGCCGCGGCGGCGAACCAGCGAACCGAGCCGAACAACAGCGCCGCGAGCGCCTCGATCCCGCCGAGGGTCCCCTCCACGTCGGCCTGCGTGGCCTGGAGGTACTCGACGCCGCTCACCCCGCCGATGACCAGCAGCGCCAGGGCGACGACGTAGGTGATCACCGTCGCCCGCCCGGCGTACAGCAGGTTTCGCGCCCGATCGGCGAACGCGTCGATCCGGCTTCCGAGGCCGATGCCACGACTGAGGACGTACAGCCCCATCCCGCCGGACGCCAGCCCCAGTACGGCGGCCGGAAGCGCCCCGTCGACGACGTCGAGCGCGTTCACGATCACCCACAGGGGATAGATGAGCAACAGCATCCCGAGGGGAACGAGTACCGTGCCCCGGGTCTCGGGGTCGTTCAGGACCTGCTTGATGGTGTAGTACATCGACTCGAGGTCCTGGGCCTGCCGGACGACGACCCGCCGGACGCCGTCGATGGTCACCCGCGACCGGATGACCGGGACGACGGACTCGTCCTGGGCGCCGTCGGTGACGACGATACACCGGACGTTCTCGCCCGTCGTGAGGCTGGCGAGCACCTCGTCGACCTCCTGACCCACCTCGCGGTTGGCGCTCACGTCGCCGCGCTCGTTGCCCGTGATGGCCGCCACGGTGACGCTCTCGCCGGTGACGCCCCGCGCGATGTGCAACCCCTCGAACATGACGTTCACGTCCGAGTCCTCTGGGTCCGCGGTCGCGAGCGCGACCGCCGCCTCCTCGACCGCCTCCTCGCCGATGACGGGCGTCTCGATGCCCGTCTTGCGGCCGAGGTCGTCGTCGAGGTCGACGCAGAACACCACCAGCATTCCTGTTCGAACGGTTCGCCGGTGGCGCTTATCTGTTTTTGGGAGGGCCGCCGCGGCGACGGTCGCTTTCGAGCGCTTTTTGCGTCTCCGCCCACTACGCCGGGTGAATGATCTCCGAGGGCTGCGAGCAGTGCGCCAAGGGCGGCAAGATGGTGCTGTTCGTCTACGGCTACTGCGACCAGCGGGACTGTTTCTACTGCCCCCTCGGGGAGAACCGCAAGAACGTCACCGACGTCTACGCCAACGAGCGGGAGGTCGAGTCCGACGCCGACGTGCTCGAGGAAGCCAGGCGGATGGACGCGCTGGGATCGTCGATCACCGGCGGCGAACCCCAGGAGGCGATGGACCGGACCACCCACTACATCGAACTGCTGAAGGACGAGTTCGGCGAGGACCACCACATCCATCTCTACACCGGCATCACCGGCGGTCGCGAGAACATGCGGCGGCTCGCCGATGCCGGCCTGGACGAGATCCGGTTCCACCCGCCCCTGGAGGAGTGGGGCGACCTCCACGGTACCGAGTGGGAAGACATCCTCTATATCGCCCGGGACGAGGGCATCACGCCCGCATTCGAGATCCCCGGCATCCGGCCGGAGCCGGAGTTCCTGGAGTTCCTCGACGAGGGCGCCGCCGAGTTCTGCAACGTCAACGAGTTCGAGATGAGCCAGGGCAACTTCCGCCGGATGCAGGAACAGGGCTTCGAACTCCGCGAGGGCCACATGAGCGCCGTCGGCGACACCCGCGAGGCCATCCTGGAGGAGATGGGCGACCACCCGAAGGTCTACTTCTGCACCTCGGTGTTCAAGGACGCCGCCCAGCACCGTCGCCGCCTCAAGCGCATGGCCCGCAACCTCCGGCGCCCCTTCGACGAGGTGACCGACGACGGCACTCTCGTTTACGGGAAGACGTACGCCGACCCCGAACGCTTCGAGGAACTGGGCGTTCCGGAGGAGTACTACACCGTCAAGAACGAGCACGTCGAGGTCGCCTGGTGGCTCCTCGAGGAGATGATCGAGGCGGGCGACCTGGCCGACGGCGAGGTCGTCGAACAGTACCCGACGGCCGACGGGACCGTGGTGGAACGGACGCCGCTGGCGTAGCGGAGAACGAGGATCACTGCGACTGGCGTACGACGAGCGAAGCGAGTCGTTTCACGGCCTCG
>Ga0207797_1001491_pt1 | contig 16856 bp, 14 predicted proteins | sample PRCRCaboRojoPR_6_FD_187275 | JGI IMG/M metagenome (GOLD analysis project Ga0207797, IMG submission 187275) | Marine sediment microbial community from Cabo Rojo, Puerto Rico - PR CR 10% Liquid 1 (SPAdes) | ecosystem: Environmental > Aquatic > Marine > Coastal > Sediment | place: Cabo Rojo, Puerto...
GATAGTGGACCTTCCCGTCTTCGACCAGTCCGTCGAGCGTCTTCATCATCTCGCGCGCCGAGGTCGTGTCGTCCCAGCGGTGGATGTAGAGGACGTCGATGTAGTCGGTGTCGAGGCGGTCGAGGATCGCGTCGATCCGGTCGCGGACGTTCTTGCGGTTCGTCCCCCGGCTGTTCGGGTCGCCCTCGCGGATCTGCCAGTATATCTTCGAGGCGACGGTGTATCGCTCCCGGTCGCGCTCCGCGAGCCAGTTGCCGATCCACCGCTCGCTCTCCCCGCCGCCGTACACGTCGGCGGTGTCGATGTACCGACCGCCCGCGGTCTCGTAGGCGTCGAGCAGTTCGTAGGCGCGCTCCTCGTCGATCTCGACGTTTCCTTCTTCTGTCTCTTTGCCGAATCGCCACGTGCCGAACTGCAGTTCGCTCGTCTGTATGCCGGTCGTACCGAGTTGAACGAAGTCGAGGTCGAGTGATTCCAGATCAGACATGTCCGGCGGAGTCTACGAACGGCGCGGTCAAAAGAATTCAGCAACCGGCAGGTCCGTCGCCTACGTGGCGGCGTTCCCGCGAGCGACTTCGGAGGTCTGGTCGGCGTCCCGTGCCACGCCGTCACTCGTTCAGCCTGACGACGATCACCGGGACCGGACTCGTCCGGATCACCTTGTCGGTGACGCTCCCGACGATGGTCTTTGCGAGTTCGGGACGCCCGTGGGTCGGCATGACGACGACGTCGACCCCCGCCTCGGAGACGTACTCGACGATCCGCGCGGCCGGGTCGCCCTCGACCACCGCCGTTTCGACGGACACGCCTCGATCCCGTGCACGCACCGCGACCGCGTCGACGAGTTCCCGACCCCTCTCTGTCATCCGTTCGGCGATCACCTCGTGTAACGAGCGCGCGGGGGAGACGACGTCGACGACGTGGACCACGTGCAGGGTCGCACCCTGGTCGCTGGCCAACTCGATCGCTTCGTCGCGCGCCCGCTCCGAGCCCTCGGATCCGTCGGTCGGCAGGAGAATCGAGTCGTACATGCTCCCGACGTCGGTCCGCAGGACCATAGCGTTCCGTGTGTGACGACGTCCGGTCCGCGACGACAGGGAAAGCGCGTTCGGGGCGAAAAGAGCGTTCGAGCCGACGTCCGACGACCGGAGAAAAGCGCCGCAGTATCCCGAGCGCGGCCCCAGACCGGTTCGTCTGCAGACCCGACCTGGGCTGTCAGCTCACTGCGCGACGGTGCGAAAGACGCTCACGACGAAGACGGCGGCGAGAAAGAGCATCGCCCAGTAGGCGCCGGGTATCGCCGAGACGACCGGGACGCCGGCGAGGGCGCTTCCCGAGGCGAGCAGTCCGACGAGTCCGAGGCCGAACTCGAGCGAGACGCGCTGTTGGTGACCGCCGGGGGGCTCGAGGTACGCCGCCACCTCGTCGAACTTCGGCCCGGGGTAGAGATGTCCCTTCTGTTCGTCGAACCAGACGACCTCGGAGGCGTCGAGTTTCGGGACGTGCGTCTGCTGGAGACCGACGTACGCGCTCTTGTAGGCGCGCTCGGGCGGATCGTCTTCGCCGGTCTCGTGCGCCGCGATCTGCCGAGCGAGTCGGTCGATCGGAATCCCCGACTCGTCGGACGCGAGTGCGCGGATGACCATGCGCCGACGGTCGTTCTGGAGGATGTCGAACACGCCGTCGTCGACGTTGAACGCGTCGTTTATCCCCGCCCGATCGACCGCGCGTGACGCAGACCCGTTCGCCATGGATGACAAACCGTGACACAACGATTTATGAGTTTTTCAGGACGACATGATATTAAAATTAGCCGTGACTGTCTTCCCTTCTGATACGGCGTTTCGTCCGCGGTCGAACACGTCGCAATCAAGATCCGATTCACGGCGACGACGCTCCGTATCGCCGGCCGGCTTCGGGTCGGTCAGGTCACGAAACTGGTCCGATAAACCTCGCATATACTCCGGTATCACTCGCTTATCGGGAAAACGATCGGCTGTATTTAGGCAGGTCCGGACGGAGATACGCGTATGCCACTCGCGGCCGGACCGTCGAGCGTCCCGAGGCTCGTGCCCGGAATGCGTCCGTACGCACCGAAGTGGAACGTTCTCGTCGCGCTGGTGCACGTCCTCCTGTTGCTCCTGCTCTACGGGGTGCTCGCCCGGTGGGGCGTTCTCGGCACGTAGGTGTCAGATCGCGTCGCTGGGGTTAACCTTCGCCTGATTCGGTCCTCGACGGCGGGAAAGAGACCCATAGTAAAACGACCGCAGACGCTATCGCTCGTCGTGATCGACACCTCTCTCTCGGGCCACCGCGTCCTCGTGACGGGGGGCGCCGGATTCATCGGCAGCCACATCGTCCACGCACTCGCGCCGGCGAACGACGTCCGCGTCCTCGACGACTTCTCGCGAGGCCGGCGGGAGCGACTTCCCGACGACGTCACTCTCTTCGAGGGGGACGTCAGGGACGTCGACCGCCTCGACCGGGCGCTCGACGGCGTCGACTGCGTCTTCCACACCGCCGGTCTGTCCAGAGTTAGCGAATCCCTCGAGCGCCCCGTCGAGAGCCACGACCGGAACAGCCTCGGCACGGTACAGCTCCTCGAGACCGCCCGCGACCACGACGCCCGGGTCGTCTTCTCCTCGAGTGCGGCCATCTACGGTCGGCCGTCGTCGATCCCGATCCGGGAGTCCGACCCGAAGTCGCCGCGCTCGCCGTACGGGATCGACAAACTCGCCGCCGACCGGTACGTGCGGCTGTACGACGAACTCTACGGCCTCGAGACGGTTTCGCTCCGCTACTTCAACGTCTACGGTCCGCTGCGCGAGGGCGGCGTCGGCGGCGGCGTGATACGGATCTTCCTCGAGCGCGCGCGAGCGGGTGAGCCGCTCCAGATCGAGGGCGACGGTTCCCAGAGCCGCGATTTCGTCCACGTGCGCGACGTCGTGCAGGCCAATCTCCGAGCCGCGACGGCGGACGTTTCGGGACGGGCGTACAACGTCGGGACCGGCGAGAGTACGACGATCGAGGATCTCGCCCGGACGGTACAGGACCTCGTCGATTCCGACCCGCCGGTCGTCTACGAGGACGGCCGCCCGGGCGACGTAGATCGGAGCCGGGCGGACGTCTCTCGCATCCGCTCGGAACTCGACTTCGACCCGACGGTCTCGCTGGCGGAAGGCCTCGCGGGTCTCGCTGGGGAGTAGGCCCTCCCGAACGACACTCTCCTCGAACAGAAATTCAACTCCGCATATATTAATCTGAATAAACGCGGAAATAAATATATGGGTGGAACGTGCCCGTGTGAAGTGAGACGGAGCGTCTCAGGTCACACGAAACGGTGGGCACATGTTCGGGAACACACGAACTGCACCACGATGGCTCGCGTGGTTCGCACTCGCTCTCGTCGTCGGAGGGGCTCTCGTCGTCGGACTCGGGGGGCCGGCGAGCGGAGCGTCCGCGCTCGAGGACTGGGCGTCGGATCACGGTCCGGTGGCCGCGATGGCTCCGTTGGGCGTTCGTCAGGCGACAGACACCGGCTCCGAGGCGGTCGGTGACGGGGCGGACGCATCGGCTTCGGTGGGTCAATCTGCGTCGTCGATGCGCGACCGAGAGACGCTCGAGTGGATACTCACGCTCTTTGCGTTCATCCTCTCGACGCTCGGTGCCGGTCTCCTGCTGTACGAACGTTTCGGCGCAGACGTTCGTCGTGAGACCGGTCCTGACTCGTTCCGGGACGATTCCGACGACGATCTGCAGACCGAACCGGTGAGCGACGAGGAGCGCGTCAGGTCGCTCCTGCGGGAACACGGCGGCGAGATGCGACAGAAGCAGATAGTCGACCGCGTGGACTGGTCGAAGGCGAAAGTGAGTCGCGTCCTCTCGCGACTCGAAGACGAGGACCGGGTGGTGAAGGTTCGGCTCGGCCGGGAGAACGTGATCTACCTGCCGGGACACGAGCAGGTCGTCTCCGACGATTGAGCGATCGAGAGAACGTGGACGGGCTTCGAGCTCGCAGACGCGGAGCGTTCCGAGGTCGAATACCCGTCCTAATTACCGACCCTCGTATCCAGTATTTATAACCCGGAGACGCTTCTACCGAGTTCACCGGTCAACGCGATATTTACAGGCTCGTTGCGCCGCCGCCGCGAGTCCCTCTCGGTGCGGTCTCCGCATTTTCGGGCGGTTCGAGTATCGGCCTCCGGGGGACGACCCCGCGTCGAACCCCGCGATAGAAACGAGCGAAACCGCGATTAACGTCACCATTCGACGCAGTAGGCTGGCAGTAGTAATACTTCCGCTGGACGACACACGAACGACGCCCCCGGTCGGAGACGCGGTCCTTCGGGGCCAGCGAACCCCGCGGTCGCCGCCGCGTCGAACACGGACGGTCGGCCCCCGTCGGTCGGCGTCCCGACGCCGACCGACCGAGGGGCAGAGCCGACGACGAAATCGAGAACCATGACATCAGGACTGCAATCGAACGTGACGGCCGACTCGGTCGCCGACGAGGACCTCCTTGACGTGCTCGGCGACGAAACGTCGCGAGCTATACTCGCGGCGGCCAGCGAGAGCCCGGTCGCCGCGAAGGAGCTGACCGAACTGAACGACGTCTCTTCGGCGACGGTGTATCGCCGCATCAGCACGCTCGTCGAACGTGGTCTCCTCGAAGAGCGCCACTCGATCGACCAGGGGGGAAGCAGACAGAAGGTCTACGCCACGACGTTCGAGAACGTCGACGTCTCGCTCGACGGCGACGGGTTCGACGCGACGCCTCACAGCTGTGAGACGGCCTGCTATCATCTCCTCTCTGTCCTCCAGAAGCTCCCCTTCGAACAGCTCCGCGCCGACTTCTCGAACCGCACGGTGCAGGTCGAACTCGAACTGACCGACGACGTGATCGCTCAGATCGCGTCGTTTTGGCAGCACACTGACGAGTGACCGGTCGATTAGGTCGACCCACAAATCGTTACAGATCTCGGGCACCGTAGTATGGAACTGATAACAAATGTCCTGATGCTCCAACTGTCGTCCTATCCAACATGCACGACCTCAGCGGGTTCCAACGAGACCTCCTCTACGTCATCAACGGGCTCGAGAAGCCGTCGGGACAGGACGTGAAAGAGGAGCTCGAGACGTACTACGAAGAGACGATAAACCACGGCCGACTCTACCCGAATCTGGACACGCTGGTCAACAAAGACTACGTGGAGAAAGGACAGCTCGACCGGAGAGCGAACTTCTACGCGATCACTCGGAAGGGCGTGGACGCGCTGTTCGACCGACAGGAGTGGGAACGAGAGTACTTCCACCCGGAGTGACGACGACCGGCCGCTGACGGGTTTCGGGACCCTCTACTCTACAGTGACGCTCTTGGCGAGGTTCCGAGGTTTGTCGATCGGACGGTCGAGCATCGCGGCCGCGTGATACGAGAGCAACTGGAGCTTCACGTTCGCGAGCAGGTTCACCAGCTCGGGGTGGGTCTCCGGCAACGTCAGCGTGTGGTCCGACACCTCCGCGAGTGCGTCCGGGTCCGTGGTGATGCTGACGACCGGAGCGTCGCGCGCTTTCGCCTCCGAGAGGTTGTGCCGGGTCTGCTCTCGTTCCTCGCCCGTCGCGATGCCGACGACCGGCGTGTCCGGCGTCACGAGCGCGAGCGGTCCGTGTTTCAGCTCGCCGGCCGCGAACCCCTCGGCGTGCTCGTAGGTGATCTCTTTGAACTTGAGCGCCCCTTCGAGCGCCACGGTGTATCCGGTGTCTCGCCCGACGAAGAAGTGCGACTCGGCGTCCTCGTAGGCGCGTGCCACTTCCTGGATCGACCGGTCGGCGAGGGCCGTTTCGAGTTTGTCCGGGAACTCGGCGATCGCGTCGAACAGCGCCGCGCGGTCGGGTAACGCGTCGCCGCCGTCGGTTCGCCGCCGTCGGGCGAGTTCGTCGACGAGCAACAGCAGGCAGACGACCTGCGCGGAGAACGTCTTGGTGGCGGCGACGCCGATCTCCGGGCCGGCTCTGATGAAAAACGAGTGGTCGCACTCGCGTGCGGCGGTCGACCCCACGACGTTCGTGACCGCGAGGGTGGTCGCGCCGGCGGCGGCGGCGGTCCGGAGGGCGTTCAGGGTGTCAGCGGTCTCCCCGCTCTGTGTCACTGCGACGACGAGCGTCTCCTCGTCGACGTGGGGCGGGCTGGTCGCGTACTCGCTCGCGAGAAACTCCTGGGCCGGGACGTCCCTGTGGCCGGCGAGTTGCGTCGCGTACTTGGCGGCGTGGTACGAAGTGCCACAGCCCACGAACTGGACGCTGTCGAACTGTTCGAGGACGGTCGGATCGAAGTCGTCGAAGACGAGTTCGTCGCTCTCGGGGTCGAGGCGGCCATCGAGAGCCTGTCGCAGCGACGTCGGCTGTTCGTCGATCTCCTTTCGCATGTAGTGTTCGTAGGCGCCCTTCCCGACCTCGTCGGACTCCCAGCGTACCTGTTCGGGGGTCACGTTCTTCGGCGTTCCGTCGATGTCGCTCACGCGGTAGTCGTCCTCGGTGAGGATGGCGACGTCGCCGTCCTCGAGATACACGACGCGATCGGTGAACTCCAGAAACGCCGGCACGTCGCTCGCGAGGAAGTAGCCGTCGTCTCCGACGCCGAGCACGAGTGGCGATCCCGAGCGGGCGGCGTAGATGGCGTCCTCGCCGGCCGCCAGCATCGCGAGCGCGTAACTCCCGTCGATGGCTTCCACGGCCTCGCGGAACGCCGCCTCGGTGTCGAGGCCTTCGTCTCGGTACCGCTCTACCAGGTGCGGGACGACTTCGGTGTCGGTGTCGCTCTCGAACTCGTGGCCCGCGTCCTCGAGTTCGCGCCGGAGCGTCTGGTGGTTACGGATGATGCCGTTGTGAACGATCGCGATCTCGCCGGTGCAGTCGGTGTGCGGGTGTGCGTTGACCGTGATCGGGGGGCCGTGCGTGCTCCAGCGCGTGTGACCGATGGCGACTTGCCCGTCGAGCGACCCGTCGACGCGTTCGGTCAGTTCCGCGATGCCGCCGTCGTGTTTCACCACCGCGGGTCGCGTCGCACCCCGTCGCAACGCTGCGACGCCCGCGGAGTCGTATCCGCGGTACTCGAGGTTCGCGAGCCCGGTCAGGAGTTCGTCGATGCCGTCGCCGTCTCCGACACGCGCGATGATGCCACACATCTCGCGTTACTTCCTCCCGATCGGAGCGGCGGTGGTCTGTGGACTGTCGGGTTCAGAGAGTGGCGTCTGTCGGATCATGCTGGATCGAGTAGTCGGAAGTATCGATTACCGGCTCTTTCTGGAGTGACAGGCTTTGTTATGCACTTGTTGACCGAATAGTAGGAGCCACCTATCACGTCACCGCCATCCGATCGCTGTCCTGACAGACGTTCGATCCGGGTCGAACGCGCCTCGCCTCGCTCGTCGCGTCACTCCGTGCTTATCCGGCTGTAACGGTCGACGCTGCACACTGTGTCGCGCGCCGCGGAGAGAGAGCGACTCCCGGACTGTGTGTGGTTTGCATGGCACGCGAACCACGGCACACGATCGAGCGCACCGGGAGTCGAATTCGGATTACACGCGAAGGAAAATAAACCCTCCGGGAACGGGCGACGGCGCCGGCTCGATCGCGGTCGAGTGGACCGAGGGCGGGCCGTCTGTCCGAACGGTCCGCATCTGCCGTCGAGAGCCGATCGTCCGACGTCACGTCGACCTGCCGGAGGAACTGCGTGGCGTCGGGCGCCATCCACGATTCGGCCGTGTTCTCGCCCTCGAATCGCTCGGCTCACGTGCCGTGAGTCGCGACCGATCGGCCCACACCGGGAGGCGAAGCGGTCCCGTCAGAGCCGGCTATCGCGCGAGACGAAACGTGGGTCGACGAAGTCGGACTACGCGTTCGACTTCCCGCGCCAGAAGCGGAGTTTGCCGTGGTCCGGCTCGTCGTCCGGGCCGTCCGCGGAGTCGGCGTCGTCCCGACGCCGACGCGTCTCGTACGTGTGAAAGAGCGACACGCCGAGGAAAAGCGAGAGAACGGCGAGCGTGAGACCGGTCCGGAGGGCGAAGCCGACGTCGGTGAACTGTACGGCCGTGGCGAAGACGCCGCCGACGGCGCTCAGCGCGAGATAGCGCCGACTCCAGGCGGCGTCGACGTCGTCCGCGAGGAGACCCTGCTCCGACTCTTCGTCCATGTCGAGGTAGGTAAAGAGCTCCTCGGACTCGTCGCGAATGTCGATGTTCCCCCGGTCCTGGTCGTAGTCGACGACGTTCGACTCGTCCATCGTCGGGAGGTGACACTGGTAGAGGGCGATGTAGACGCGCTTGCGCTGGTACGCGTTCAGCTGCTCGATCGGGACGTCGTTCTCCTGGGCGGCGATGTGCTCGGCGAGGTCCGAGAGGGTGACCGTCCCCTCGGCGTCGTCGAGGTACCGGAGCGCGGCGCGACGCCGCGGGTTCTTCAGGAGTTCGAAGATCTCGTCTTTCCCGAGTTCTTCGGACTCGTCGCCTCCGAGGTCCGGTTGCGTCTCGGACTCGGGTTCGGCCGCGGCCTGACTCATCGGTCGCGCCTCCCGTTGGCCGCGAGACGCAGTCGCTCGTGCCGAGTCCCCTCGGTCGATTCCCCCTCGGTCGGCAACCGCTGCTCGGTGAGCAGCGTGGGCCATGCTTGCATAGTTCGTTCCTCGACCTGAGAGTCGACGTGCCAGATAATAAACTCGTTCACAGATTTCAGACTCTGCGAAAATTCCTCGAAATCGTTTCATACGATGCAACTGACGCGAGTAATCGGCGGATTCTCTCGATAAGGAAGTTCAAATATCGACCGACAGCGTCGGGGTCGACTGTTTCATCCGGTAAGTTTCCGGCTATCAGTAGAATTAGAACCGTAACAGGGCGGGTCGATCAGCACTCGGACGACCCAACGTGGCTCACCCGAGAGACCAATCGGAACCGCGACCGGAACCGGTCGATACCCGCAGTAATAGTCTCATAACAAAGCACGAATCGCGCGACCAACGACACATGCAGTTCGTCGTGCTCGCCGCCGGTAGAGGTCGTCGACTCAGTCCGCTCACAGACGTGGTCCCGAAACCGATGCTCCCGGTCGGGTCCAAACCCCTGCTGGGACACGTCGCGGACGCGGCGGTCGAGGCCGGCGCCACCGAGCTTCTGTTCGTCGTCCCGTCCGACGACGACACCGCTCGTTCGCACTTCGGGGCGCGACACCGCGGCGTCCCGATCGAGTACGTCGTGCAGTCGGAGGCGAACGGCACGGCGGGTGCGGTCGCTTGCGCCGCCGAACACCTCGAAGGACCGTTCGTCGTGCTGAACGGCGACAATCTCTACGACGCCGAGGCGCTCGCGGAGGTCGTCGACCGAGCGCCGGCCATCGGCGTGCACGCGGTCTCGGACCCGCGCGAGTACGGCGTCGTCTCGCGGGACGGCGACACCGTCACCGGGCTCGTCGAGAAGCCCGCCTACCCTCCGACTAACCTCGCGAACGTCGGCGCGTACGCGCTTCCGTATCTCGAACCGAGCGCGTTCGAGGTTGCGACGAGCGACCGGGGCGAGCGCGAGTTCACCGACGTCGTCGGGAACGTCGTCGAGGAGTACGACGTGACGCCGGTCGAGTTCGACCGCTGGATCGACGTCGGGCGACCGTGGGAGCTCCTGCGAGCGAACGAACTGGAGATCCAGTCGGCGACGCGGTCGATCGAGGGTGCCGTTCACGACGACGCCCACCTCCGCGGAGCCGTCGTCGTCGAGGACGGCGCGAAGGTCCGGGAACGAACGACGATCGAAGGTCCGGCGCTCGTCCGGTCCGGGGCGACCGTGGGTCCGGGCGCGTACGTGCGCGGGACGACTTACGTCGGCGAGAACGTCACCGTCGGCCACGGCGTGGAGGTGAAAAACAGCGTCTTGATGGCCGATACGAGCGTCGGTCACCTCTCTTACGTCGGCGACAGCGTCCTCGGACAGAACGTGAATCTGGGAGCGGGGACCACGACGGCGAATCTGCGCCACGACGAGCGGCCGGTCGAACTCACCGTGCAGGGCGAGCGCACGTCGACGGGCCGGCGGAAGTTCGGCACGGTCGTGGGCCACGGAGCGAAAACCGGCATCGACACCAGCATTCTGCCGGGCGTCACGCTCTCGACCGGCGCGACGACCTTCCCGGGTGAGACGGTCGAGAAAGACCGGTAGCGGGACCGCACCCCCTCTCGAAGCGGACAGTAGAGAGAAGCGACCGGTCGGCGTCCCTAACGTCATTAGGTAGCGTATACTAAACGTTCCGGGACCGGTTCTGGTGTCCATGTTCGGAACGAGTGGCATCCGCGGTCCCGTCGGCGACGCCGTGACGGCGGGACTCGCGCTGGACGTCGGAAGAGCGCTCGGATCGACGGGTCGAGACCACGTCGTCGTCGGTCGCGACCCACGTGAGAGCGGGGAGATGTTGGCCGACGCGGTCAGTGCAGGCGCGCGCGAGTGCGGCGCGAACGTGACCCGACTCGGCGTCGTCTCGACGCCGACGCTCGCGCGAAGCGTCTCCTGGCTCGGAGCCGACGTCGGCGTCGCGGTCACGGCGTCCCACAACCCCCCGGAGGACAACGGTCTCAAACTGTGGACGCCGAGCGGTCGGGCGTTCGACGCCGACCAGCGCCGTCGCGTCCGCCAGACAGTCGTCGGCGAGCAGTTCGCCTTCGCTGACTGGGATGACACCGGACGCGAGTTCGAGTGGGACGGCGCGACCGAGCGTCACCGCGAGCGCCTCGTACGGGCGTTCCCCCGACTCGACGGCCTGTCGGTCGCGGTCGACGTCGGGAACGGCGCCGGCGGACTGACGGTGGACGCGCTCGACGCCCTCGGCGTCGACGTGGTCACCCTGAACGCGCAGCGAGACGGTCGGTTCCCCGGCCGGCCGAGCGAACCGGCCGAAGAGAACTGCTCGGACCTCGTGCAGTTCGTCTCCGGCAGCGACGTCGACTTCGGAATCGCCCACGACGGCGACGCAGACCGCATGCGAGCGGTCACAGACGAGGGCGAGTTCGTCGTCGGAGACGTGCTCGTGGGGCTGTTCGCCCGCGAACGCGTCGGCAAGGGCGACCACGTCGCCACACCGGTCGACACCAGCATGGTCGTCGACGAGCTGGTCGCCGATCGGGGCGGGGAGGTAGAGCGAACGCAGGTCGGTGACGTGTACGTCGCAGCGGCCGTCGAAGGCGACGACTTCGTCTTCGGGGGCGAGCAGAGCGGCACGTGGATCTGGCCCGACGAGACGCTCTGCCCGGACGCCTCCTACGCCGCCTGCAAACTCGCCGCGATCGTCGACCAGCGCGGCCCGCTCTCCGAGCTTCTCGCCGACATCGAGACGTATCCCCTCCGCAGAACGTCGATCCGGACCGACGAGAGGGACGCCGCGATGCGAGCGATCGAGTCCCGCCTCCGTGACAGGTACGGGCTGGTCGATACGACCGACGGAATCCGCGTGCAGACCGAGAACGGCTGGTTCCTCGTGCGTCCTTCGGGCACGGAACCGCTCGTTCGGGTCACGGTCGAGTGCCGCACCGCCGACGCCGCGGAGGCGTTGTTCGACGACCTCGTCGACACGGTCGAGGACGTGGTCTCACAGGTCGCCACCGAATCGATCTCCTCCTGAAAGCGCCGGGATCAGACCGTCACGCGTCACTCGCACTGCTCGCGCCACTCGTCGGAATCGTGACTGTAAACGAACACAAACGGTCGCCACGAACGCCAAACGTATCCTTAATTCGGTCACGGCGACGTTTACACGTCTGTCCCACGGTAGCCTCCGGCTACTTCTCACAGTTGGCTGATATTCGATGGTCGACCTCCGAGCGCTCACGCGAACCCCGTTCACGCGGCCACCGTTACACCGCTATGGCTGTAATCAGTCCGGGGGCGACGGATCGCCTCCGACAGACGCGCGGAAGGAGCAGTATAACAAAACCGGTCCGTGCTTCGACTCTCGTCGCCGCCGGTCTCCCGGCGACGGTCTCGTCGCCGACGGCGAACCCTCTCGGTCGTGACGTTCGTACGCGCGGGCGATGCCGATACGGACTGTCGGAGACGCCGGCGCGGGAACTGTCAGATGTCGGGACCCAGGCCGAGTCAGCGCCGTGCGCCGAACGCACGGAGGCGGTACGCGGTGAAACTTCGGAACGTCGCGCTCGTCTCGAGCGCGTCACTCGAACAGCGTGGACAGGAGCGACCCGTCCGCTCGCTCGCTCAGTCGGTACATCGCGAGACCGACGGTGGCGACGCTGACCAGAAGCACGTACCCGGTGATGGGGAGGGCGGAGAACGGGTAGATCCCCGGAATCGCCAGCGTGACCGCGAACAGACCGATGACGGCGAGCGCGACGTGGGCCTGGTCCCACCGACGTGTGGCCGGCTCGTTCGTGTCGAGATACGACTCGACCTGCGAAGAGTCCACGAGTTCGATGTCGTTCGTCGACTCGTTCCAGTCGATGACGCCCCGTTCGAGGAGCAACTGGAGGTGCGTCTGATACAGGGAGATGTAGACGCGCCGTCGCTCTTCCTTCTCGAGTTCCTCCGGTGATTTCCCGTTCTCGCGAGCCGCGATGTGGGTCGCGGCCTCGGTCAACTGGACCGGTTCGTCCCGGTCGTGGAGGTACTCGAGCAGGTAGAGCCGACGGGCGTTGCTCAGCAGGTCGAAAGGTTCGTCCTCTTCGTCGGACGATGGGGCGTGGTCTGTCATCTCCGGCTGGCCTGTCGGGTCCCCAGTCGCCGGACGCGATTCGACATGCAGGCTCGATTGACGCGTAGTCACTTAACTAATCACAGACTATGGCCCGTAGGGGCGGTCTTCTCCGCCGTGAGTGCGGTACCGGCCGGCGACCGCCGACGCCGTCGTCGGATCGCCGACGAGTTCGGGACCGGTCTCGGACCCGGCCGCGATTCACCGACGGTCGGTTCGGACCGGAAGTCGATCCGACCGTCCCGCGACGGTTACTCACCGATTACCGCTCGCTCGACTCGACCGTCCCGTGTTCGACCGCCCGCGCCCCACGACGAGTGCGGAACCCGGCGACTGCTCACTGAGGGCGTTCGGGAGACGGATCGTTATTATGCCTGTTACAATTATCGGAGAGCGTCTCTACCACAGAGAACGCATGAGTCTGGTCGTTCTCGTCGCGGGCGCTCGGCGCAGTGATCGACAGTCCGGCGTCGAACGGGACGAGCGCGTCGACGCCGGGCAGACGCGCCGAGCGGGGCGATCGGTACCGGCGTCGGTGCGACAGTCGTTCGGGAACCGAGACCAGCGTGAACCGACAGACGATGAAGCCTGAAGACGAGTGGACCGTGACGGGAGACGAGTTCGACATCAGAGTCGCCAAGTCGCTGCTGACCGACGGCGTAGACGCCCCCACCGTCCGCGTGGCTGTCGCCTCGGAGAGCAGCGACCCGCTCGCCGTCAGGGTCGTAGAGCGCTGGCCGCGAGACAGAGAGGCGATACGACCGGACGAGCGACAGTTCGACGACCGACGGTGGCGGTCGGTCGGTCCCGGCGTGATGGAGTACCGGGACGTCGTCCAGCCCCAGGAATCCCTCGAAGCGGAGTACAGACTCGACTGTCCCCCCGAGGACGCGAGAGACGCGTTCGGCGGTCCGACTCGCCTGATCGTCCGACCGGCCAGCGGTGGGTCACCGGAGGTCGTGAGCGTCGACGTGGGCAGACCGCCGGAGACCGGAGCCGACTCGACCGGGAACGCGCGCGCCGCCGCCGCGGGACACCGCGGCGTACGGCACGACTCCGAGCGCCTCGACGGAAGGGGTTCGACGCCGGACGCCGACGGATGCGACCGCGCGGACGACGCGACGTCTGAACGCTGGGCCCCGAACGAGGACCGAGCCGGCTCGCCCGACGGGGAACCGGCGCTCGGCCTCGTCGTCAGTTCGGGCCACACCGACGCGATCGCCCGGACCGTGCTCCGTGCGTTCGCGAGGGGGTACCGGGTGTACGTCAGCCACGCCGAGGCCTGCGACCCCGAAGCGGTACAGCTCGCGGCGTCGCTCGGAGCGACGGTCGTCGACACCGACGCGTCGTCTCCCGACGCCTTCAGACAGGGTCTGACGATGGTCGCCCGTTCCCACGGTCACTCGGGGCTGATACTCCAGACGGCCCCGTACGAGACGATCGACTACGCCCGGTCGCGGGAGGCACTCGTCACGGGCGACGGCGACGTCGTCGACGCGGTCCTGCGAGCCGATTCGTCCGGCGAGTCCACCGTCGTCGTCGGCATCCCGGCGTACAACGAGGCCGAAACCATCGCCGAGGTCGTCGAGACGGCGCTCGGCTACGTCGACGAGGTCGTCGTCGTCGACGACGGCAGTACCGACGATACCGCGACCAGAGCCGAACGGGCGGGCGCGACCGTCGTCAGTCACGCTCGGAACCGCGGCTACGGCGGAGCCCTGAAGACCATCTTCGAACAGACCGCGCGACGGAAGGCGACGAACCTGGCCATCGTCGACGCCGACGGCCAGCACGACCCGAGCGACGTTCCGCGGCTCGTGGACGAACAGCGGTCGACCGGCGCCGAGATCGTCATCGGGAGTCGGTTCGTTCCGGGTGCCGAGACGAACATGCCACGGTACCGGCGGTTCGGCATCGGCGTCGTCAACGTGCTGATGAACCTGAGTGTCGGCAACGTCTTCGGATCCTACATCAGGGACACCCAGAGCGGGTTCCGAGTCTACAACCGCCGGGCCGTCGAATCCCTCGCGGCCGAACCGGCCATCGGCGAGGGGATGCAAGCGAGCACGGACATCATCTTCCACGCGCACGCCCAGGGGTTCGCGATCGAGGAGGTGCCGACGGCCGTCGACTACGACGTCGACAACGCGAACAGTCAGAACCCCGTCACGCACGGACTGCAACTCGTCAAAAACATCTTCGTGGACCTGGAGCGTCGGCGTCCCGTCACGACGCTCGGAATCCCCGGGTTCGTCAGCCTCCTCGTCGGACTGGCGTTCGCGTACTGGTCGTTCCAGAACTACCTCGCCACCGACGCGTTCCCGCTGGGAGTCGGTCTCGCGTCGGTCCTGTTCACGACACTGGGCGTCTTCGCCTATTTCACGGCGATCGTCCTGCACGCGGTCAACTCGTCTCCCGGTCACCGGTAGCCACACGCGACTCCGCCCCGGTCTTTCCCTGTCCGCTCTCTCGACGTCGACGGCGGAGCTCACGGCGGCAAAGAGAGCGGCGTTCGTGGTTCCTAATCGGACAATAACTTTCGGGGTTAGGGTCGGAACGAAGGGTATCGAGGAATGGGAGTGTACTCTGCTATCGCGAGCGCCGTGAACCACCCCGACGTGCTCCACCCAAACAGAGGGCTGTTCAACTACAGGATGCTGAAGTATCTCGACAGCGCGGGGACGAAACTGGACGTCGTCTCGCCACGCCCCTTCGCACCGCCCGTCGGTCCGCACTCGGAGTACGGGACCCTCCCGGCCGTCGAGGAGTGGGGCCAGTACGCGATTCATCATCCCAAGTTCTGGTATCTCCTGCCCAAGCGACTGTTCTACGCCGCGTCGGGGGAGTCGTTCGCGAGACGGGTCCCGAGCTATCTCGAACGGACGTTCGAGGTTCCCGACGTCGTCCACGCGTGTCACATCTACCTCGACGGGTACGGCGTCCTCCCGTACGTTCGCGACCACGACCTGCCGCTGTTCGTCGTCGCGCACGGGACGATCCTCAACACGCTCGACGACCAACCGCCAGGCGTCCGGTCGCGGGTCCTCGAGACGCTGCGCGAGGCGACGGGAGTGCTCTGCGTGAGTGACGCCCTGGCCGAGAAGGCTCGCAGACACGCCAGCCCGTCGAAAGTGTCGACGGTCCCTATCGGCGCGGATCCGGATCACTTTCCGGTCGAGCGATCCACCGAGATACGGCGCGAACTCGGCATCGACGCGGACGCGACGGTCGTCCTGTTCGTCGGTCGGTACTCGCGCGAGAAGGGAGTCGGCGACGTCGTCGACCTGCTTCCCGCTCTGGAACTCGAGGACGTCGAGTTCGTGTTCGTCGGCAACGGGGGCGATCTGCGCTCGGAACTCACGCGATCGCTTCTGGAGAACGGCTACTCGGCCAGGAACGTGTTGTGGGACCTCTCGCCCGTCGCGGTGCGGCGCTGGTTCGCCATCGCCGACCTGCTGTTGCTACCGAGTCACATGGAGGGGCGGCCGACGGTCGTCTACGAGGCGATGGCGAGCAGGACGGCGGTCCTGGCTTCGGCGGTCGGGGGCGTTCCGGAGCAGGTCGAAGACGGGGAGACTGGGATGCTCGTGCCGCCCCGCGACGTGCCCGCACTCAGAGAGGCGCTCGAATCACTGGCGACGGACCGCGAAGCGCTGGCCGACATGGGGGCGAAGGGGTACGAGCGCCTCCGCAGAAACGATTGGACGTGGAAGAGACACGTCGAACGAGTACAGGACCTGCACCGGGCGGCGATCGAATGACGGGGCACCGCGATCCGACGAAACCAACCGAGAGCGGAGGAACAGCGAAAGCATGAGAGTTCTGGCAGTGACGACACACCGTCCGGCGGAGGTCGTCGATTCCGTGGCCGAGATGGACGGAGAGTCGGAAGTGATCAGTATCGACAACACGGCGGGACTGCTCTCGCGAAACGTCAGCGCGTTCCGCGAAACCCGCCGCGAACTCGATCGATTTCGACCCGACGTCCTGTTTCTCGACTGCTACGGTCTGATGGGACTGGTCGTCACTGTGCTCGCTCGACTGTACGGGGTGCCGGTCGTGGCCCGTATCGTCGGTGACTCGTGGCGGATCTACGGCGAAGAGGGAATGCGGAAGGCACT
>Ga0207797_1001492_pt1 | contig 16852 bp, 13 predicted proteins | sample PRCRCaboRojoPR_6_FD_187275 | JGI IMG/M metagenome (GOLD analysis project Ga0207797, IMG submission 187275) | Marine sediment microbial community from Cabo Rojo, Puerto Rico - PR CR 10% Liquid 1 (SPAdes) | ecosystem: Environmental > Aquatic > Marine > Coastal > Sediment | place: Cabo Rojo, Puerto...
CCTCGGCGTAACACCTTTATTGCAAACTTGTTATCGTGATTTCATTATAAAATATTTATCATATGCACACAAGCTCATGGAGGATATCTAACTCTTTTAAATTACCTGGGTATAACCAGCTCTATATGTGATAACTACTAAAAAAACTGTTTTTGCATTTCAGGGAATAAAGAGAGTAATGGATGAGCCTGAAGACAAGTTAGAACGGGAAGTGGCAAACAATCAAACACATCAATCCAGATATACATCGGGGGTAGAAACCCCTGACTATTGGCTATTATAAATCGTATTCTCACGCTGAAGTTTTGCTAGGTTGTAGTTTTCACACCAGAAATCGTAAACCAGTTTTTAGAAGATTTGAGATTAAAAACCTCTCACTCGTGGTAAGGAGGTCGCATTAAACTGAACTGTCGGTCAAATGTCCCGAAATAACCAGCGCTTCAGAGCAAATGGGGTGTTGGCTGAAACGGCAAATACCTCTGGAAGATCCGGATAACACAGGGGAGGCGAAATGACAATAAGGTTTAGCGGATTGAAGACATCGAAGCTTTTCTTTAAAGAGTTTGATGGCGCTCTCCGGCACGATTTTTCGGAAGCGATGGCGAGAAAATTCAGAAACTCCGCTGCTCGGTCCTCGTAATTATCTCGTCCTGCAACCCTTCCGTCAGGTTGACGAAATAGTCGCTGTAGCCCGCTACACGGACTATCAGATTTTGATATTCTTCCGGGTTTTCCTGAGCCTCTCTGAGCAGGTCGGCTCCGATTACGTTGAACTGGACGTGATGGCTTCCCATTCTGAAGAATGCTCTTATAAGCTGGGCTAGTTTCTCTCGTTCCCGTTCACCGTTTAAAAGGTCCGGGGTTAACTTCTGGTTCAACAGAGTTCCGCCCGTCTTGGCGTGATCAAGCTTGCCGACCGATTTGAATACAGCGGTGGGTCCCCGCTTGTCGGCGCCCTGGACGGGGGAAATGCCCTCCGATAGCGGCCTGCCTGCTCGCCGTCCGTCCGGCAGTGCCCCGCATTTTTCGCCGAAGTATATGTGGACGGTAGTCGGGAGCATGTTAACACGGTGCGTTCCGCCCCGACCGTTTGGCCTCCCGTCGACACCTTCGAAAAATGCCTCGAACGCCCGCTCCATTAAATCGTCGGCGTAATCCAGGTCATTTCCGTACTTCGGGGTGCGGTCCCTGATCAGGGAAAGTATTTCTTCTCGGTCCTCGAAATCCTCGTCTAGTGCCTCGACCAGTTCGGCCAACGAGAAGTTATTCCGGTCGAAGACGTTGAACTTGATTGACGCAAGAGCATCCGACATGGTGCCGAGGCCGACGCCCTGAATGTAGGACGTGTCGTACCGTGCTCCACCGGCGTTGTAGTCTTTGGCATTGTCGATGCAATCATCTATCAATAAGGATATAAACGGCGAGGGTAAGTGTTCGGCGTAAAGCTTCTGAATCTTTTTATTTGCTTCGATTTTAATGTCGAGGAAATGGTTAAGCTGTTTCTCGTATGCCTCGAAAAACTCGTCAAACGACGAGAAACTCGAAGGATCTCCCGTGGAGGTTCCGATCCTCTTTCCCGTCTCTGGGTCGATGCCGTTATGCAGGGTTAGTTCCAGTACCTTGGGCATATTGAAATAACCGGTAAGAATATAGCTTTCCCTGCCGAAGGCTCCGGTTTCCACGCAACCGCTGCAGCCGCCCCTCCGGGCGTCCTCGAGGGACTTACCCTGTCTGAGTAGCTGTTTTATTATGCTCTCCGCGTTGAAAATAGCAGGCTGACCGAACCCACTTTCCACTACCTCAAGCGCCCGCTTTAAGTACCTCTCAGGGTTTTTCTTGCTTATCTGAACCATGAAGTTGGGTTGAATCAACCTCATGGACTCTACTACGTCCAGGATCAAATACGTCAAATCGTTGACAGCGTTCTCCCCGTCTTTCGTTACTCCACCGACGTTGATCTTGGCGAAGTCGGAATAGGTATTACTTTCCTGAGCCGTCACGCCAACTTTGGGCGGTGCCGGCTGGTTGTGGAACTTAATCCAGAATGCCTGGAGCAGTTCCTTTGCTCGTTCCTTCGTCAAAGTTCCTTCTTCCAGTTCTCTTTTGTAAAAGGGGAATAGGTGCTGATCCAGCCTGCCCGGGTTGAACGCGTCCCAGGGGTTGGTTTCGGTAATCACGCCGACGTGGACGAACCAGTAATACTGAAGCGCCTCCCAGAACGTTTGTGGCGGTCCGGCCGGCACGCGACGGCAGATCTCCGCCATCTTTTCCAGCTCACTCTTCCTTACCTCGTCCTCTTCGGTTTGAGCTTCCCCCTCGAGCTTAACCGCATAGCGCTCCGAGTAGGCGATCAGGGCCTCTGCCGCTATCTTCATTCCCTTAAGCTCTTCTACCTTTGCCTGATAATTTGGATCATCCGATGAAAGGTTACTCTTCGATTCCTCGATATCATTGATGATGTCTACAAAGCCCTTGCGGTATATCTTATCTCCCAGGACCGTGTGACCCGGAGATCTTTGCTCCATGAATTCCGTAAATACGCCCGCGTTGTATGCTGCCTGCCACTCTTCTGAAGTGGTTTCGAAGACCCGTTCTCGCATAGTTTTGCCCTTCCAGAACGGAATTATTTCCTTTTCGTAAATCTCTTTCGTCTTACCGTCGACCCGATAAGGGTTTTTCTCCCTGGTATCGAGAACTTCGAGGTCCTCCCGCGAGTGGGTACATATCTCGGGGTAGGTCGGAACGAGCTTGGGCTCGGGTCCCCTGTCGCCGACTATCAACTCGCCGGGTTGAAGCGACAGCTCCTTGTTCTCAAGGATATACCGCAGAGCTAATGCCCTGATCACCGGACTGGATTTCTCTGAGAGATCGCTGTCGCGGTAGAATTCGGTAACTAGAACCGCCCTTTCCGGGGTTATCTCCGGTTCTTTATTAACGGTCTGGTTCCGAAGTTCGGCTATCCTGGGGCTAACGGGCGAAATTTTCGACTGTCGCGCCCGAAATTCTTCTTTGAGGTCAGAACAGCTCGCTGTCTTCTCGCTCATATTTAACCCCCTACTTCCACTTTTATACCTGTCTTCTCGAACTCGCCCGCAATATCCCGGATATCTTTTTCGTCGGGTGGTTCTAAGCCGGCAAGTTCAAAATCCCGTCCCAGCTTTGAATACTTCTTCTCTACGTCGTGGAACGGCAGGATGCTAATTTTGTCGAGGCCGGAGCCCTTCCCTATCAATTTTTTGATACCCTGGACGTTTTCTTTCCTATCAGTGATACCCGGTATCAGGGGAAATCTCAATTCGATTTCGGAATTTCTTTCCAGTAGAAGATCAAAGTTTTCCAGTATGGTTTTGTTGTCAGAGCCGGTGTATTGTTTATGCAGTTCCTCGTCCACGAGTTTTAGGTCAAACAGAAATAAATCGACCATGTTTGCTATCCGGAGGATTGAGTCTCCCGGCGCTAATCCGGAAGTATCGACCGCGGTGTTAATTCCTTCCTCTCTACATCCTGTTAACAGGGGTTCGAGAAAATCGACCTGAGCAAGGGGTTCGCCTCCGGAGAAAGTAACTCCTCCGCCGGATTCTTCGTAATAGATTCTGTCTTTGAGAATCTCTTCCATCAGCGCTTCAACCGTGACTTCCTCACCTATCAAATCGGAATTGTCATCGGCGAAAGGGTCCAGGCGGAACGGGTCCCTGTAATCCAGTGACGGTTCCGGCTCGGGATTTATTGATTCCGGGTTATGACACCACTGGCAGTTAAGCGGGCAGCCTTTGAGAAAGACCGTCGTTCTAATACCCGGTCCGTCGTGGATGGCGTACTTCTTTACGTCAAAAATTATACCCGTTGTCATCTGATAGTACCCCGCAGTAATCTAGCCCTGGCCGTATTTTTCCGACTTTTATCAATTAAGAGAAAACTCCAAGCTTTATATTTCTCTAACTATAACGGAGTCGGAACCCTTCATCACCTTAGAGACGAACAGCTGACCCTGGATTCAGTTCGTAGTGGAACCGTTGATTATTCAGATTGTACGACAGGAAGCAGGAAACCCGACTCAATCAGAGCAATAATCCATAGTTCCATATTCGCAATCGAACAGCTTTTAAGAGAAGCCGTGCCGTTATTTAACCATGGTAAGAAACATCTTGAACCTGTCGGTTGCCTCCACCCCGTGCGGCACGTTTGCCGGCATGATTATCGATTCGCCGGTCTCCAGGTCGTAACCCTCGCCGTCAATAGTTACTTTCGTAGACCCTTCCAGCACCTGGAGGACCGCGCTGTGGGGTGAAGTATGTTCGCTCAGCGTCTGGCCCTTGTCGAACGCGAACAGAGTGAGGGTAACGGAATCTTTGTCCACCAGCGTTCGGCTAACTACGGCCCCCGGTTGATATTTCACCAAATCGTTCAGTTCTATTACCTGGTTCTTGATTTCGTTTAATTGGTTTTTATCTTCCTCTGACATCGGAATCACCCGCTTAGAGATTGTTAAGTTCACTGCTTCGAGTTGAAAGATTATAGTCCAAGTACGTAAAAATTGTACTATTTATCTCGGATTTTTCAGGTAAGACCTCCAATCGAGCTAAAGCTGGTCTTGCGAGAGTTAAACTACGATAATTATCCCGAGAAACATCGCGACCTCTAATTTGTATAGCTATCAGCTTGCGGTATTATTTTTTACATCCGATCCCCACCTTTATTGGTATTCAAAGTTTTCAGGGTCGGCTCTGGATAGATGGTAGAACTTTCAAAGAGGAGGAAAGGACTCTTAATGAAACGGCTGGGCATAGATGTGGGGGGGACTTTTACCGACGTAGTAGGAGTCGAAGACGGAAAAATAACTTCCTATAAAGTCCCGTCAACTCCTGAAAATCCCGCTATCGGGGTCGGTAACGGCCTGGAAAAGTTTACATCGAAAAACCCCGATTCGTCCGGGCTGGGTCACATTCATCACGGAACTACGGTCGGAACAAATGCGATTCTTGAAGGTAAAACAGCGAAGACTGCCCTGATAACGACGGAAGGGTTCCGGGACGTGCTTGAGATAGGCAGGCAGGAAAGACCAAAGCTTTACGACCTGGATTTTTCCCGGCCCGATCCCCTGGTTTCGCGGAGGTTGAGATTCGCCGTTCCGGAAAGAATCGGCCCCGAGGGCGAGATAATTGAGCCTCTCGACGAAGAGGCTCTCGAACGTGTGGTAGAAGAAATTCCCGATTCCGTCGAGGCAGTTGGCGTATGTACGCTCTTTTCTTTCGTCAATTCGGACCACGAAAGGCGGATAAAGGAACACCTCGTCAACAGCGGTTTTACGGACGTGACGCTTTCTTCCGAGGTACTGCCCGAACTCAGGGAATACGAAAGGACTTCCACGACGGTTATTAATGCTTCTTTGAAACCCGTCTTCCGGGATTACCTCGGTCAACTTGAAGATAGAGCCGAGGGACTCGGGATTAAAGCGGTCTGGCTGGTAATGCAGTCAAATGGCGGCCTCGTAGAGCCGGAAATCGCGAAACGGGAGCCGGTCCGGACCATACTTTCCGGACCTGCGGGCGGTGTTAAGGGCGCCCAGTTCATTGCGAGTTCGGCGGGATACGAAGACGTACTAACACTAGATATGGGAGGGACCAGTGCCGACGTATGCCTGATAAAGGACGGCGAAGCTGTTGTAACTACTGACTGGTCCATCGACGGTCGTCCGGTCGGGGTATCCTCGCTGGACGTCCACACGATTGGTGCCGGGGGAGGATCCATAGCCTGGATAGACGACGGGGGTGCGTTAAGAGTTGGACCGCGATCGGCTGGAGCCAATCCCGGACCAGCCTGTTATTCGCGAGGCGGAGACGAACCGACTGTAACGGATGCCCACCTGGTACTTGGCCGGCTGGATCCCGAATTCCCCCTTGCCGATAGTCTGGGTCTGGACGTGGAGGCCGCTCGGGAGGTTATCGAGGAAAAGTTAGGTAAGCCTCTCGGCCTGACTCCGGAAGAAGCGGCTCAGGGGATACTTGACGTCGCGAATTCGAACATGAAGGGAGCGCTCCGCCTTGTAAGCGTCCAGCAGGGTCACGACCCGAGGCAGTTTGCTCTTCTGGCTTACGGGGGAGCGGGACCTCTGCACGCCGCCCGACTTGCCGAAGAGATGTCAATACCGCGGGTAATTATTCCTCCCGCAGCGGGAGTCCTTTCCGCCCTCGGTTTGCTGTCTTCCGACACTAGGCAGGAATTCGTCTCTTCCGTCCTAAAGGAATTAAATGCGATTCGACCGGAGGATCTCTGGGATGAATGGAAGCAGATGGTTGGGGCCGCGGATGCAAGCCTGGAAAAGGAAAGGCTCGATTACAGAGCCCATTTGGACATGCGTTACAGCGGTCAGTCTCACGATTTGCGAGTACCGGTTCCGAAAATCGAAGTTAACCGCCAGGATCTGGCCGAAGCGAGAGAGGACTTTCACTATCTTCACGAACGAAGGTACGGCCACGCAAGGCCGGACGAGCCGGTGGAAGTCGTCAATCAAAGACTGGAGGTTATCGGTAAGACGGAGGACCTGGATCTCAGGTCGGAATCGGGCGAACGGAACGGGGAGCCCACCATCGGAAGCAGGCAGGTCGTATTTGCTGACGGTCGGGAAGAAGCCAGGATATATAGATACGAATTCCTGGATTTGAACGGGTCGGTAGAGGGGCCGGCGGTAGTCCATTCCCGGGATTCCACGATCATCGTGAATCCCGGGCAGAAGGCCGAGCTTAACGAGGACGGAGCTTTGATAATCGAGGTTTAATCTCAATGAGTGATCCGAAGGTTTCCGTAGACCCGGTAACTCTGGAGGTCCTTCGAAACGCCTTCAGTATGGTTGCCGAGGAGATGAGTGCCAACCTGGTCAGGTCGAGTTACTCGCCCAATATCAAGGAGAGAAAGGATTCCTCCTGTGCTCTTTTTGACCCCAGCGGTGCGCTGGTCGCTCAGGCCGAGAACATCCCGGTCCACCTTGGAGCGATGCCCCGGGCGGTAAAGGCAGTGCTGGCCGAGTTCGACGCCCAACAGCTGGAGCCGGGTGACGCGATAATCCACAACGACCCGTACGAGGGAGGAGTGCACCTTCCGGATATAACGCTGGTGAGCCCGGTCTACTGGGGCGAGGACGTGCTGGTCGGGTTCGTGGCGAACAGGGCCCATCACGCCGACGTAGGTGGCGCCTATTCGGGAAGTCTTTCGGCGCAAAGCGAGAGTATATTTGCCGAAGGTCTGCAGATTCCCCCGGTTAAGCTCGTCGAAAAGGGCGAGGTAAGCGACGACATCATCAGGTTTATACTCAGCAACGTAAGAACTCCGGGGGAGCGGGAGGGCGATCTGAGAGCCCAGATCGCGGCGAACTTTACCGGCAGAAAGAGGCTGAAGGAAATAGTCGACGAACACGGGAAGGAAAAAATACTTCGGGTCTACGACGACGTATTGAGTTACAGCGAGAAGAGAATGAAGAAAAGCATCGGAGACCTCCCCCGGGGTGCGTACCGGGCACACGATTATTTGGACGACGACGGCCTGGGCAACGAGGACCTGCGCATAGAGGTCGAATTAACGATTGAAGATGAGGGGGTGACGGTCGATTTCTCCGGGACGTGCCGGCAGGTGGAGGGACCGGTCAACGCTCCCCTGGCGGTAACGGAAAGTGCCACCTATTATAGCTTGAGGGCGGCGACTGACCCTTCGATACCGCCGAATCAGGGTTGTTACAGGCCGATTTCCGTGGAAGTTCCCGATGAAAGTATGCTTAATCCTTCGAAACCGGCCCCGGTCGTCGGGGGGAATCTCGAGACTTCCCAGCGGATAGTCGACGTAATGCTTTCCGCCCTCGCCGAAGCCGGAATCCCTTTGATACCTGCCGGGTCAAACGGGTCGATGAACAACGTCACCTTCGGCAATTCCGCCGAGGGATCGGCCCCGAATTATACTTTTTACGAGACCATCGGTGGGGGATCGGGAGCCCGCCCGGACAGGGACGGCGTGGACGGAATCCACTGCCACATGACGAACACCAGAAATACTCCTATCGAAGTGATTGAGAAAAACTATCCTTTGCGGGTCGAGCGATACGAGTTGAGACGAGACTCCGGCGGAGCCGGAAAGTACCGGGGAGGGCTGGGGATAGTAAGGGATATCAGGGTTCTGGATGACGGGACAGAATTTTCTCTGCTATCCGATAGAAGGAGGTATAAGCCCAGGGGGCTCCACGGTGGAATGCCCGGAAAATCCGGCGACGACAAAATTATCAGAAACGGGAACGAGAAGTCTATACCGGGAAAGACAGTACTGGAACTCAACAGAAACGACCTGGTGAGTATAAGAACTCCCGGGGGCGGTGGATACGGCAAACCGGGGGATCGGGGTCGAACGAGTATAGAACGTGATCTTCGAGAAGAAAGAATTAGCGGGAAGAAGGCACGAGAAGATTACCCGCAAAAATTTTAACACGAATTGACCGATTAACCGGCTTCTCTAGCTGAGTTTGAACCACGTTTTCTGTCCCTGCCGAACATCGGCCAGGGTGAGTCTGCCGGTCCGGAGCTTTCCGTTTCCAGAGAATATAGATTGGCATCCCCCGATCCGACGTAGACAGTGCCGTCGTCACCGATAACCGGTGAAGAATCTATCCAGCCCCCGGTCTTGTAACGCCAGCTCAGGGTTCCGTCCGGATTTATGGCGTAAATATGGCCGTCGTAAGATCCGACGTAGACAGTGCCGTCGCCACCTATTGCAGGGGAGGAATCCACGTAATCCCACCAGTCTCCACCGGTTTCGAACCGCCATTTTATCGTACCGTCGGGGTTAATCGCGTACAGGTTGTCGTCTTCGCAACCCACGTAAACAGTTCCATCCTCGGCGAGGGCTGGCGAGGAATAGACCTCGCCCTCCGTTTTGCATTTCCAGACTAATTCTCCGTCCGGATCCAAAGCATAGACATGGCCATCTTTTGAGCCAATAAATACCGTTCCATCTTTGCCAATTGCCGGGGAGGAATTGATCCACCAGTCCGTTTTATAACGCCATTTAAGGGACCCATCGGGATTTATCGCGTAGACGTAGTCGTCGTAGGCACCGACGTACACCGTTCCTTCACTTGAAACCGAAGGCGAGGACCGAACGATGAAACCAATTCCGTAGCGCCATTTAAGGCCCCCGTCAGGATTTACCGCGTAAAGTCCGCTATCTTCAGATCCGACGTATATCGTTCCGTCTTCTCCCAGGGCGGGAGAGGATCTAACGAGGAAGCCGGTTTCGTGCTTCCATTTGAGTTCCCCGCTCGGATCGATCGCGTACAGGTGATGATCGCCCGATCCTATGTAAATTACCCCGCTATCGTCCAGAGCCGGAGAAGACCTTATAAGGTAACCGGTCCTGTATTTCCAGCTTAAGCTCCCATCCGGGTTAATGGCGTAGAGAAAGCCGTCGTAAGATCCGACGTATACCGTGCCGTCGTCCCCGAGAGCGGGTGAGGAATAGATACGCTTTTTCGCTCCGTAACGCCAGTTCAACCGGGCACTTGTTTTTTTCTCATCGGTCATTCTTATCATCTCCCGGTCCTAAGGGACAATCCGACCGATTATAGCACAAGCTACGCCACTCCACACCCGGAGACGCCCGGTTAAAATAGACTCAACTACCGGTAAACTTGCGTCTAGGTGGACACGGCTATCACAAAACGAGATTGACGCCCAGACCTCTGTTTTTTAAAGTATGTCGACTTTAGCCTCCACGGTGTACTTAATTGTTATTTTCGGAAACACCTTTTGCCTTGTTTCTGAAGAGCTTCGCTTCTTCTTTGATTACGTCCACGATGGGTTCTACCGCGCCCATCTTCTTCTTGTTTCCTTCTTTTAACCCTTCCTGCCAGAGCCGGGCAGCCAGATACCAGTTTGATACCATATTGACCATCTTGGCGTGGAACGTCGAATCCGGCGCCGTCGGATTCAACCGAATCATATTCTTCAGCAGATTCAGTGCGTTTTCTTTGTGTTGATTGGCTTTTTCCAGGGTCTGGCTTTTGGATAGGTCTTCGTTTCCGTAGGACGTGGCTTCGTTTCCCAGCTGTGTCATATCTGAGGAAAGATCTTTAAGTATTGTTGACGCTTGATTCCAGTATCCCTCGTTCATCTCGGCCGTTGCTGAGATCGTCGCGACTGAGACCAGACCGACCACTAGACTTAAAACGATGACTAGCTTTGGATTAAAATTACGCATGATCCCTCCGGAAATTAATTTAGGATTAAAATATTGTAGCTCAAAGGTTCAAATTTGATTGAGGATAAAAGTAAATTTGTTCTGGTTCAACCAAATTATCGAACCCTGGCAGGGACACCTGGTTCTGTTAGATAAAATAGATTCTTCATAATTCGTTCACACCTGGTTAATAAAATAATTGCTAAGTTAACGGTAATACTTAATCGATTGATTGAAATTTTATGAGGTGATTTTGGTGGATTTTTCCAGACGCGGTGCGTTGGTTACTTTACTGATTTCACTTCTGGTTTTCTCTTCTTTCGCGGCGATAGGACAGGAGAGCTCCAATCAGGCGAGTACTACGACTGTAGCAACGGTAAATGGTGAGAAAATAACTCGGAGAGAACTGACGGGAGCAGCTCAGGTCAGGCAGATAGTAATGTCAGTTTCAAGGCAATATAGATCTTTTGCCCAGTTTCTTATGTCGAGTCAGCCGGGCCAGGAGTTCCTTGGCGAGTACAGAAAATACGTGCTGGATCAGCTTGTCAAACAGGAACTAACTTCCCAGAAAATAGAAGAGCTAGGGGTAACCGTCTCCGACGAGGCTGTCCAGGCCGAGATAGCTAAAATCGTCGAGGGGAACAAACAGTTCCAGGATAAGAGTGACTTAGAAAATTACCTGAAGAAGAACCAGCAGATGACGATGGCCGACCTGAAATCCAGGATAAGACAGAACCTCAGGGCTAAAAAACTTCAGGAAGAAGTTACCGGAAAAGTAACCGTAAGCGAAGAAGAGATAAAATCCTTCTACGAGAGCAACAAGAAAAGTTATACTGGCGAGGACGGAAACGTAAAGCCGCTGGAGGAAGTTGAGGGTCAGATAAGAAGTACGTTGAAATCCCGAAAACAGAGCAAAGCTTATAGCCAGTGGCTGGAACAGGTAAGACAAAAGGCCGATATCGAGAAGAACACGGATCAGCTTTAACGTCTCTGCGGTTCCGATTCGGAAATTTGGAGATGGTTACTAAAACCCGTTCCAGTTCTCGGGTTTAGAACCGTCGGAGTTTTATATAGATATTTCACCTGCCAGATCTAACTGTACTACGCGAAGGTGGGCCGGAGATAGGACCTCCTCTTCGGGCCACCTTCGCCTATTAACGGAGAAATCTAAAGGTATATCTCTCAAAACCTGCTGACTTTTAGCGGAAAGAGGCAACGTTAGCCGTCGATTTCCACGTCTATTACCCCTCCGCGGCAGACTCCTTCGTAACTTATATTACCGGCCGTCCATCCGGCATTCAGGACGAGGATGACCAGGCTTGCTGGAAGGAAATACGGCCGGGCGGCCACCAGTCCCGCACTGAGCCCGGCAGCAAGCGACCCGCCGATGGCGATAAGAATCGTGGGGGCACAGCAGGCAAACCCGGTTAGCAAGCTGGGTATCGCGGCCGCAAGGCTGCGGACGGAATCCACGGACCGCAGGCCATCCTCACGAAAGAGTTCGAAGAACCCCATACTTAGATTGATGCCCAGCAAGCTTCCCAGCAACCCTCCGAGCAACAGGTTGGGAAGAGCCAGCTGGATCATCAGGTGTCGAGTGAGGTAAACAGCAGCTATCGGTTCCCAGATAAATGGAACCCTGGTTTTAAAGACCCGTGCGGTCCAGTTCGAAACCAACCTGACTGACGGTATCGATGCCTGATAAGAGAAGTCCACGTTCGGGAGATATACTATGTGCTGAATTGAGAACAGGTACAGCAAAAAGAAAGCCAGACCCAGAAGAAGGGCAAGGGTTCTGTACCGTCTCCTGGCGAGAACCGTTTTTATACCTTTCCATATCCTGTCTCTAAACCAGGTTACACCAGATTCGAGCCTGGCTAACATTGCTGGATCACCCCGGTACTCGGACTAAACTTCCAGGACCCTCGTGTCGGGATAGAAGCTGTACCAGGCGAACCACATTACGTCGAAAAAGGGCACCGGTGTTAACTTTTCTTCGTTAATCGGGCCTTCGATTTTGTTCCCGTCCACTGACCACGTGGTCCCGTCCGGCTGGCTTACCAGTTCGGATCCCTTGCGGGAGAATTTTCTCGCCGTACCTTCTACTTTGCGTGTGAAGGCCCTTACGGTATCCAGGGCTTCCTCGTAGACTATAACTATTGGTTCTCCTCCCAGTTCCGCGTTGACCAGGCCGGTCGACCTGAATTCGTCCTTGGGGACTGCAAGCGAACAGTCCTTGACTTTAATCCCGACGACCACTTTTTTGGGCTGAAAACGATCGCTTTTCGCCATCACTCCGAACATCGGACTACCCTGTTGGTAGTAAGTATTGCTTTTCTGGTACGACCCGTACGGGTCGCTTCCATAAGCCCTAATGTAACCCGTGTCGGTGGTTAGGACTTTCGTCTCCGGGTGTTTAGCTTTCCATCGACCCCAGGTCGTCCAGATTACGGGGAAGAAGTCCAGCCTGTCTCCGAAGTTAGGTCCCCGAACCGATCGCCCGAGAATCTGGGGCCAGTAGCTCTTTGTTCCCGACTTGCGATCGTACATGACCAGGTTGCTGTTCAACAGCCTGCCCGAAGTACCGAAGGTAGTTGAATTTTTACCGATATCTCCTTTGTATCCGACTGCCGATCCGGTCAAAGGGCAGTAAGAAATCGTTGCTTTCTGTCCATCTATTTCTTCGTTGACGATCTCGTGCCAGACCAGGACGAACTGGGGATATGCTTTCGTGGTATCCCCGTAGTCGACGCCGAACACAACCGTCTCGTCGGAGAGATTTGAACCCATGGCACTGCTCGCTTCCTCCGCGGAGACGTATTTGGGGTTCCCAATGGGTGGAATTCCGTCCGGCGGAACGCCGCCACTTCTGACTTTCTTTGAATAGGTTTCTAGCTTGTCTTCGCCGATTTTACAGAGGGCTCCCGAGGCACCTTCCTGGCCGAACCCGAGGAACCGGTTTGTAAGAAGGGCAGCACCGAGGACTCCTGAGGTCTTTAGCAGGTCTCTTCTGGTTATTCTTTTAGTCATGGTACCTCCCTAAAAAAGTGGACTAAATTACTCAACTTTACTATACGGCGGGGGTCGGCAAATATCAACAAAGGTTACCGGTATAACTTTTGGCCAACCGGTATTTTGGGGAAGCCAGCTGATGGGGCCGTAAAATTAGGTTTAAGAACTGCTCGCGATCTCCTTCTTCAGCGCGAGCATATCGTCGTGCATCTGGTCCTCGGGGCTTTTTGGGCTTCCGGAAGGGTTGCGAAGCAAGTAGCTCGGATGGAATGTGGGAAGTACTCTCACGCCGTCTCGCCAGGAGAAAAAACTTCCCCTTATCGACGTTATCCCTTCGCGGGTGTCGAGTATTTCCCTGGTGGCCGTGTTACCTAGCGTGAGAATAATCGAAGGGTTTATTGCGGAGATCTGTGCTTCGAGGAACGGACGACAGGCTCGAACCTCGTCGGACCTGGGATTTCGGTTATCCGGAGGGCGGTGTTTTACGACGTTGGTGATAAACACGGAGCCCCGCGACAACGAGGCCGACCGCATTATCTCGTCAAGCTTTTGCCCGCCCCTGCCGACAAAGGGCCTTCCCTGTTCGTCCTCCTCCTTGCCCGGACCTTCGCCGAGAACAATTACCTCGGCATCAGGGTTTCCTTCTCCGGGAACTCCCCGGGTCGCTTCGTCCGATAACCTGCATTTGGAACACGACCGGATTTCGTCCGCTATCTCGGATATCTCGCGCTTGGTATTCAAGTTCTCTGGATAAGTTTAGAAATAAGCAATTCTATTGACTCAGTCAACGTAGGGCCCGTGCATATTTATCGGTTCGTCGTGGGGTTTGCCAACTAAGGAAATAAATTTTACGCTCCCGGAGGTTTCTAGTTCCAGCTCGATCTCGCCCCGAAAGTCCTTTGCTACGGCTTTGCCCCCGGAAAGTTTTATTTCTCCGTCTCCCGTTTTGCACGTTCCCTCGCCGTCTATTACGTAAATAAAGCCCTGAAGGTCGCTTCGGACCGGCCAGCTGAAGCTGGCGTTCTCCAGTTCTATATATCTGTACTCGACGAAGGTCTTAATCTCCGGGCCGGTCGTCTCGTCGACCAGGGTTTTTATCTTCACACCGTCGTCAATTTCCGTTATGAGTTCGTCCTCGGGGACTATCTCGTAACCGGGCTCGGCGTTCTTCAGATCCTTCGGTAAGTTTACCCATAGCTGGATGCCGTGACTTTCCCCGTCTCCGACGGGGGATTCCGAGTGTTTGATTCCGCTTCCCATAGTTATCCGCTGTAATCCGCCTTTACCGACGGTGGCTCTGTTGCCGGCCGAATCCTCATGGGCAAACCCCCCTGATAGCATGTAAGTAATCGCTTCGAATCCTCTGTGGGGGTGCTCGGGGAATCCGGCTGAAGGATCGACGAAGAACTCGTCCATAAGGACGAACGGGTCCACGTGAGATAATTGACTTCCCGGAAACGGCCGCAGTACTCGAGCACCGCTTCCTTCGCTCTTTTCCTCCGCCGTTATTACCTTTACTTCTCTGGCTTCATTCATGGGTCTCACCTTCCTGAAAGACCGGCAAATTCGGGTTTCGCATCGTCAAAGAATCTCCAGTTCGATTATTTCTTAACTGTTCTAAGAAATAGTAGACGTGAAAATGAGGAAAATCAAAATTAGTTTAACTGAGGGATGAGAGATTCATGCCGGTAAGTTTCCGGACTTAAACTATTTGTTTTGAATACTTAAAGTGCTACAATTTTTTACTAGAGGTGAAATAAATGAGAGAAGTATCTGAAATGACCAAGTCACACCTGCGAAACGCTTTTTCCGGCGAGAGTCAGGCAAATATGAGATACCAAATTTATTCAGAGGTTGCCGAAAACGAAGGTTACCCGAACGTAGCACGCCTGTTTGGCGCGATATCATACGCGGAAAGGGTTCACGCTACCAACCACCTGAGAAGATCGCCCGAGGAGGCAGGGACCGCGGTTGCGGAAACTCCTTACGGCGTAGGTGATACCGTTGCCAACCTCCAGAAGGGAATTGACGGCGAAACTTTCGAAGTCGAGGAAATGTATCCCACTTATTTGGAAGTGGCGGAGATGCAGAACGAGGGCGCGGCAAAGAAGTCCTTTGAGTGGGCTCTCGAAGCGGAAAAGACGCACGCGAAGATGTACAAAGACGCAAAGAAAGTAGTCGAGAAAGGAGAAGACCCAGATATAGGCGATATTCAGGTTTGCAGCGTCTGCGGCCACACGGTTGAGGGCGAAGCCCCTGACGTATGCCCGGTCTGTGATACGAGAGATAACTACGTGGCATTTGAAGAATAAATATCGTTTAAAGGATTAATCCTTTTTTCCGGAGTATATTCGACGGTTTTCGGGATTTACGTGTTAAAGCTATCAGTCAATTATTTAGGATCACGGGTTTTCAGCGTAAGTGCCGGACTGCGGGGGAATTAACGGAAAATCCGAATGGAAGATGTTGGGTAGTCTTAAAAAAATACTCGACAAGAACCAAAAATAACCGGACAAGAAAGGGTGATATGAGTGCAGTATAGAGAATTTGGCAAACTCGACTGGAAACCTTCGGCTCTTGGATTCGGCGCTATGCGGTTGCCGACCGAGGGTGAGGAGAGCGGTGATATCGACGAAGAAAGAGCGATTGAGATGATCAGGTACGCCATTGATCAAGGGGTTAACTACGTAGATACCGCCTGGCCCTATCACGACGAAAACAGCGAAGAATTGGTGGCGAAAGCGCTTAAGGACGGGTACCGGGAGAAAACACGAATAGCGACCAAGTTGCCTTCCTGGTTGATCGAAGAACCCGGGGATATGGACGAGTACCTGGACAAGCAACTGAACAGGTTGGAAGTCGACCAGATAGATTTTTACCTCCTTCACGCGCTGAACCAGAAGCATTGGAAGAACTACCGTGAACTAGGTGTTTTTGAATGGCTGGATAAAGTCCAGACTGAAGGGAAGATCGCCCATCCCGGATTTTCGTTTCACGACGACCTTGACGTTTTTAAGGATATCGTGGATTCCTACGACTGGACCTTCTGTCAGATTCAGTACAACTACCTCGACAGGGAGTTTCAGGCGGGAACGGAAGGGCTGAGATACGCGAGCTCCAAAGGTCTTGCCGTAGTGATTATGGAACCGCTCCGAGGGGGCAAGCTTGCAGCAAAACCCCCCGAAGAAATAGAGGAAATCTGGAGTAAAGCTGAGGAGCAAAGAGGCTCGGTAAGCTGGGCGCTGAACTGGCTCTGGGACCAGCCCGAGGTTTCAGTTGTTCTGAGCGGAATGAGCACCCTGGGTCAGGTTAAGGAAAACGTCGAGCTGGCCGATGGCTCGGGCGTTAATAAACTCAGCGAGAAAGAAATACGGCTGATGGAGGAGGCGGGAGAAAAGTACCACCAACTCACCCCCGTCGGTTGTACGGGATGTAACTACTGTACGCCCTGCCCGAACGACGTCGAGATTCCTACCAACTTCCAGCTCTATAACGAGGCGGAAGTCTACGACAGGTTTGAAGAGAACAAGGACAGGTACTACGAATTCCTGAACGAAGAACAGCGGGCAAGTGCCTGCGTCGCCTGCGGCCAGTGCGAGGAGGCATGTCCTCAGAATCTGGAGATTAT